>WUUC01035744.1_pt1 | contig 11730 bp, 15 predicted proteins | sample 6278441 | NCBI WGS metagenome assembly WUUC01 (sample SAMN13675441, study PRJNA597444) | soil metagenome | isolation source: soil | place: USA: Washington | collected 2017-10 | reverse complement strand
CTGGTCAGGAGGCTTTTCTCTTGGACCTTTAACGCCGAAGTCGGCCCCTATCGATGGTTCTCAGTAGCTACTCCCGGGCCCTCTCCAGTCGGGCTTCCAGGTGCGGCTGTAGGTCGTGGTCGCCGAAGGCCATGTGGACCTCGTAGGTCAGGACGTCTCCTTCCACCACGAACGTCCTCGACAGGGCCTCGACCTGGTTGGCCGTGGGGGCCGAGGTCAGGCTCTTGCTCGCCAGCGTGATCCGGCCCCCGTCCACGCGGCCGTCCTGGATCTCGACTATCCCGAACGCGTGCGCCAGGACTACCTCGACGCCGCCGGCGCCGGCCGGGCGCCAGTAGCCCATCTCCGAGTGCATGGGCGCGCCGGACGCGGGCGACCACGTCCTCTGCGAGTACGCCAGCACCGGCCTCCCGTAGTGCCAGAACCGGGCCTCCTCGACGTACTCGAAGTCCTCGATCTTCGGGTACCGCCCGGAGCCAGTCCCGCGCCACGTCCCGATCAGGAACGCAAGAGGCTCCAGGGCACGGTGCAGCGGCGGGTGCTCGTCCACACGGGAGACTCTATCGACCCGCGCAGCCGGGCTACGGAGTCGCCCGCTGCAACCTCGGGCGCACGATCCGGAACACGCCGTACAGCACGAGGGCGAACAGGGCCAGGGGCAACACGAACCCGGCCCCCACGATCGCGCCCGACAGAACCGCGACGAACGTCCTGCGCGCGGTCCTCCACGCTTTCTCGAATGGCCCTGCCCCCGCGACGACCGCACCCGACTCCCTCAGCATCACCGAGATCGTGCTCAGATCCGTGCGGTCCTCGAGATAGCGGAGCCGGCCGCGCAGCTGCTCGATCTCGAGCTGCACGTCTTCCAGCTCACGCTGCACGCGGATCGTGTCGGCGATCGTCTGCGACCGGTCGTAGAGGTCGAACAGGACTTCCTCCTGTGCGGTCGCGTTGCGAAGCCGCGCCTCCAGGTCGACGAACTCCTGGGAGACGTCCTGGCCCTTCACGTCCTCGCCGGCGACCTCGCCCAGGTCCTCCAGTGCCGACAGCGTCTCCTCGAAACGCTCCGCGGGAACGCGGATGACGAACGAGCCGTGGCGGCGGTCCTCCCCGGAGACCGACGTCGCCAGCAGGAAGCCTCCGGCGGCCTCCGCTATCTCGCGCCCTTCCTTCAGCGCCGCGCCGAGCTCGCCGTCGGAGACCTCGAGGGACAGGTCTGCGGTCTTGATCACCCGCTCCGACGTGGAGACGAGCGACGCGTCGGGGATGTCCCCACCTCCGTTTCCGGAGTCGAACGCGACGGCGCCGATCGATCCACCCCCGCCGCCGCCTTCGTCCCCGCTTTCCAGCGAGGACTGCTCGGCTCGCATCGCGCTGCCGGACTCCCCGTCCGAGCCCGAGCATCCCGCGACCAGGAACGCGACCGCTGCGATCGACATGAGCACGACACCACGCCTGAGCAAGCAACGGCCAACCATCTCGATCACTCCTTCGTCGCCGTTTTGAAGGTCTGACGGAGACGCGGCCCCCGAAAGTTCCAGCCGGAAGCGGGAACCCTGAGGCCCGCCGCGTCCGTCCAAGCCTCGAACCGAACGAGCGAGGGGAGACGTCATGCGCCGGTGGATCACGTGTCTGATCGCAGTCGTTGCGTCCATGGTCGCGGCCGCGCCCGCGTGGGCTTGCGGCGGGCTCGTTGCGCCGAACGGGACCGTGAACCTGTTACGGACGACGACGCTTGCCGGCTATCACGGCGGCGTCGAGCACTACGTGACGTCGTTCGAGTTCGCGGGGGGCGGCGGCAAGTTCGGCTCGATCATCCCGCTGCCCGGCATCCCCTCGGACGTCGTGCGCGGCGGTGACTGGACGCTGCAGCGCCTCGTGGAGGAGGTCCAGCCGCCGCAAGCGGCCGTCCGCGCGGTGGCGCTCGAATCCGCCGACGCCGCCAAGGCCGACGTCATCTTCGAGACGCGCATCGACGCGCTCGACATCACGATCCTGAAAGGAGGTGGCGACGAGGTCGGGAGGTGGGCGCTCGACAACGGCTTCGCGCTGCCCCCGGACGCCCCCGAGATCCTCGAGTTCTACGCGAGTCGCAGCCCGATCTTCATGGCCGCACGCTTCGACGCCGCGGCCGCCGAGCGTCTCGGTCAGCAGAAAGGCGACGGCACCCCGATCCACCTCAGCATCCCGACGCAGAACCCCTGGGTCCCGCTCCGGATCCTCACGCTCGGGCGGCAAGCGTCGGAGACGGTGGAAGCCGACGTCTTCCTCCTCACCGACGTCGAGCCGAACCTGCTGCCGCACGCCGGGCCGACGATGGACCTCGAGGTGAGCGAACGCGCGTCCGACCTGCTGATCGAAGACCTCCGCTCGGACAAGGGCATGGAGTGGATCCCCGAGTCCGGCATGTGGCTGAGCTACCTGAAGATCGACACGGACGCGGACGCTCTCGACCACGACCTCGCGATCGACGCGTCCGGCCTCGGCACGCCGTCCCGGGTCGCGGCGGGGCTGGTCGTGCCGCAGGAGCTCGTCGAGATCGCAGACCGCAATCCGCTCTGGGCCTGGGTGCTGTCCGCGCTGCTCGTCGTCGCGGTCGTCGCGTTCGCGAACCGCTTCGTGGATGGGGGGTCTCGCTAGACGGGTTGCGGACGCGCCAGCGGGACGAGCATCGTGAAGACCGAGCCGCCGTCTGGTGAGCTCACGGCTTCGAGCGCTCCGCCCGAAGCCTCCAGTACCTGTCGCGCGATGTAGAGGGAGAGCCCGAGGCCTCCGACCGTGCGCGTGGACGAAGCGTCCGCCTGTGCGAAGGGTTGCCGCAGCAAGCGGTCGAGGACGTCGGGATCCAGTCCCGGTCCTTCGTCCGCGATGTGAAGTCGCGCGTGTGGGTCGGCCGAGTCGAGCGTCACGACGACCGGACCGGACGTGAACTCCAGTGCGTTCTTGACGAGCTCCAGAGTCGCTTGGACGATCCGTCCTCGGTCGCCCGCGACGTGCACGTCGTCGGGGGCCTCGATCACGACGTCACGGCCGGGGAACGTTCGCAGGAGCGCGGCAACTGCGGCGTGGGCGACCTGGGTCAGCGAGAAGTGCGTGGCCGCGAGCCCGAGCCCGCCCCTCTGGATGCCGGACACGGTGAGGATCTGGTCGACCAGGTGCACGAGACGGTCACATTGCTGGTCCATCCGATCGAGGAGCTCGAGCTTGGTGCGGTCGTCGAGCTGCGCCCACGCCCCCTGCAGCGTTCCTATGCCGCCCTTGATCCCCGTCAGCGGGGTGCGCAGCTCGTGCGACACGACCGACACGAACTCGGTCTTCATCCGGTCGAGCTCTTCGAGCGAGTCCGCCCGCTGCTGCTCGTTGCGGTAGAGCTCCGCGACGTCGTCCATGACGCCGCGCGTGACCTCCTTGTCGAGCGCGCCCTGTCCCATTGCCACCGCGTGCAGCGAGTTCAGCAGCTCGTCGGACGAGCCTCCCTTGAGGAGATAGCCGGATGCACCCGCCTTGATCGACGCGGAGACGAGCGACATGTCGCCGAACGCCGTCAGCGCGAGCACCTTCACGTCGGGATGACGTTCCTTGATCTCCCGCGTCGCCTCGACCCCGTTCATGACCGGCATGTTCATGTCCATGAGAACGATGTCGGGCCGGTGCCTCTCGACGGCCGCGACGGCCTCGCGCCCGTTCGAGCCCTCGCCGACGACCTCGTACCCCGTCCTCATCTCCAGGAGCTGGCGGAGGCTCGTCCGGATCGGGGCGTGGTCGTCTACGAGAAGGACCTTCACATGCCCTTTCGTCGGCTCCCGCGCCGGGCCGATTCACCGGTCCGCGAAACTCTGTTCCAATCGTTCCGTCGTGCCGGGCGCGGAGGAGGTGAGGAGATGCGCGAGGCGGTGAGGTTGACCACGTACTCGCACGGAGGCGGCTGAGCTTGCAAGCTCGGAACCGTCGAGCTGGCGCAGGTCCTGCGTCACGTCACCAATACGCATGCCGACCCCGCGCTCCTGGTGGGGCTGGACTCTCCGGACGACGCGGCCGTCTACCGGGTGTCGGACGACGTCGCGCTCGTGCAGACCGTCGACTTCTTCACGCCGGTGGTCGACGACCCCTACGACTGGGGCCGCATCGCCGCGGCGAACGCGCTCTCGGACGTGTACGCGATGGGCGGGCGGCCCGTGACGGCCTTGAACCTCGTGGGATGGCCGCGATCGCTCGACTTCGAGCTGCTGGGGCGCGTGCTGGAGGGCGGCGCGGCCGGCTGCGCCGAAGCCGGGGTATCGGTGGTCGGGGGGCACTCCGTCGACGATCCCGAGCCGAAGTTCGGCCTGTCGGTCACCGGCCTGGTGCACCCGGATCGTGTGATCAGGAACACCGGGGGCCGGGCCGGCGCCGCCCTCGTGCTGACGAAGCCGCTCGGCATGGGCATCGTCTCGAGCGGGATCAAGGAGGGGAAGACGAGCCCGGAGACGGCCCGGCGCGCGGTCGAGATCATGGGGACGCTCAACCGTGCGGCAGCCGACGCGATGGTCGAGGTGGGGGTTCAGGCCGCGACGGACGTCACCGGGTTCGGGCTGATCGGCCACCTGCTGGAGATGCTCGACGCGCACACCTCCGCCGAGATCGACTTCGCCTTCGTGCCGGTGCTGCCGGAGGCGTTCGACCTGGCGCGCGCCGGCGTCCTGCCGGCCGGGAGCAAGAGGAACCTCGAAGCGATGTCCGGTCGCGTCGAGGCCGGGGGCCTGGACGAGCCGAGCCGCGCGGTGCTGTTCGACGCGCAGACGTCGGGGGGCCTGCTGATCGCGGTAGCGGAGGAGTCGCGCGAGGCTCTCCTGGTCGCGCTGCGCGAGCGGGGGGTCGACGGTGCGGCCGCCGTCGGACGTCTGATCGAAGGTGAGGGAACGATCGGGGTGGTGGGATGAGAGAGCCGGACCTGCAGATGACGCGGGCTCTCGCAGACGAGATGATCGAACACTGCCGGGCCGGTGTCCCGAACGAGGCGTGCGGTCTCCTCGCGGCTAAGGACGGCGCCATCGTGAAGGTCTTCCGGATGACGAATGCGTCCGGGAGCCCCGTCCGCTACTCGCTCGACCCCAAGGAGCAGTTCGCGGTCTACAACACTCTGGAGAAGGAGGGCTGGGACCTCGCGGGCGTGTTCCACTCGCACACCCACACGGAGGCCTATCCGTCACCGACGGACGTCCGTCTGGCGACCGAGGACGTGCCCTACGTGATCGTCTCCCTGGCGGAGGACCCCCCGTCGATAAGGGCATTCCGGATCGAGAAAGCCTCCTGGACGGACACGGAGGGCCGCATCGAGGAACTACCGGTAGCAGTGATCGGTTGAACGTTCTATACGATCCCTTGTCAGGACAGGTCCCAAGGAGGCAAGACGTGCCGGTCTCAGTGCGCATACCAACCGTGTTCCGCAAGTTCACCGACAACGCCAGTGTCGTGGAGGTCGACGCGGGGACGATCTCGGGGATCGTCGACCAGCTCGAGCGTCGCTATCCCGGCCTCCGATCGCAGCTCCTGACCGAGGGCGGCGAGCTGCACCGTTTCGTCAACGTCTACGTCAACGACGAGGACGCTCGCTACCTCGACAAGCTCGACACGAAGGTCTCAGAGGGCGACACCGTCTCGCTTCTGCCCTCGGTCGCGGGCGGCTCGACCGTCTAGCGTGCGCTACGCGTCGATCCTCGACACGATCGGGAACACGCCGCTCGTAGAGGTCCCGCGCCTCAGCCCGGCCGCCAACGTGCGGCTGTGGGTGAAGCTCGAAGGCGAGAACCCGACGGGATCGACGAAGGACCGCATCGCGCTGGCGCTCGTCGAAGCGGGCGAGAGGTCCGGCGAGATGACGCCCGAGAAGACGCTGCTCGAGCCGACCTCGGGCAACACCGGCATCGCGCTCGCGATGGTGTGCGCGACGAAGGGCTACCGGTTCACGGCCGTGATGCCCGACAACGCGAGCTCCGAGAGGGTCCAGATGCTGCGGGCCTTCGGAGCGGAGATCATCTTCTCGCCGGGGGAGAAGGGGAGCAACGGCGCGGTGGCGATGGCACAGGAGATCGCCGCGTCCGATCCCGGGTACCACATGCCGTTCCAATACGGCAACCAGGCGAACGCCGACGCGCACTACAAGGGAACGGGGCGCGAGATCGTCTCGGACCTGGAGGACGGGGACCTGAGGGCGTTCGTAGCCGGGCTCGGCACGGGCGGCACGTTGATGGGCGTCGGTCGTTGCCTGCGGGAGCACGATCCGTCGATAAAGATCGTCGCCGCGGAGCCGAAGCTCGGCGAGACCGTGTACGGGCTGCGCTCTCTCGAAGAGGGGTACGTCCCGCCGCTGTTCGACCCCGACGCGATCGACGGCAAGGTCCACGTCGCCGCGCGCGAGTCGATCGTGTGGACGCGCGAGCTCCTGAAGAAGGAGGGCATCTTCGCCGGGATCTCGGCCGGAGCGGTGCTCTGGGTCGCGCAGAGGGTCGCGCAACGCGTCTCGACGGACGGAGGCGGCGACGTCGTGTGCCTCCTGGCCGACGGCGGCTGGAAGTACCTCTCGAGCGAGGCGTGGACGCAGGACATCGACACGGCGGAATCGCAGGTCGAGGAAAGCCTGTGGTGGTAGACGAGACCGCGAGCCGGCCGATCGGCATGTTCGACTCCGGCGTCGGCGGTCTGACCGTTGCCCGCGCCGTGATCGACGTCCTGCCACACGAGGACCTCGTCTACTTCGGCGACTCCGCGCGCTGCCCGTACGGCCCCCGCAGCCCGCAGGAGGTCCGCAAATTCGCCCTGCAGATCATGGACGTCCTCGTCGCCGAGGGTGTGAAGCTCGTAGTGATCGCGTGCAACTCGGCGGCTTCGAACGCGCTCGAGGAGGCGCGGCACCGGTACGACGTCCCCGTGATCAGCGTGATCGACCCGGCGGTTAGGGCGGCGATCGCGGCGACGCGCAACCGGCGCATCGGGCTCATCGGTACCGAGGCGACCGTGCGATCGCACGCATACGACGACGCCGTGGCCGCGACGAAGGCGAACGTCGCCTTGTTCAGCCGGGCGTGTCCCCGCTTCGTGGAGTTCGTCGAGCGCGGCGACCAGGCGTCGGACGACCTCCTCGCGGTCGCGCACGAGTATCTTGACCCCCTGAGAGACGATGGCGTCGACACGCTGATCCTCGGCTGCACGCACTACCCGTTGCTGTCGGGAATGATCCATTACGTGATGGGGGAGGAGGTCGTCCTGGTTTCGAGCGCCGAGGTCACGGCCACCGACGTGTACGCGAAGCTGCGCGACGACGACCTCCTGAACCCCAGTGACGCGCTGGGCGACCATCGCTTCGTCGTGTCGAGCGAGGAGGGCATCTCGAGCGAGCTCGGCACGCGCTTCCTCGGCCCGGAGTTCGGCAAGGTCGAGTACCGGCCGTGGGGCGAGCCGTGACCACGAAGTTGACGATCCTCGGCACCTCCGCGCGCTTCGCGACGACCTTGCGCGCGTGCTCCGGTTACCTCCTCGACGTCGACGGCCACAAGCTGTGGCTCGACGCGGGCGCGGGGGCATGGCGGAACCTTCTCGGCCACTGCGACTTCGGAGATCTCGAGGGCGTGATCGTCACCCACCGTCATCCCGACCACGCGACCGACGTGTACCAGCTGCAGCACGCGCTGCTCTTCGGTCCGGGGGGACAGTCGCCGCCGATCCCGTTGTGGGCGCCGGCGGAGACCGTCGAAGCGCTCTCCGCGTACGACGACCTCGACGACGGGTTCGACGTCAACGTGGTCGAGGCCGGCGGGAGCATCTCGTTCGCCGGCGCGACGATCCGGTTCTTCGCGATGGCCCATCCGCCCGAGACGGTCGGCGTGAGGGTGGAGTCCGGCGACGGCGTGCTCGCCTACTCGGCCGACACCGGTGAGGACGCCGACTTCGTGGGGCTTGCCGGCGGCGCCGACGTCTTCCTGTGCGAGGCGTCGAACCAGGACTCCGACGAGATCTGGGAGGGGCACCTGCGGGCCTCGCAGGCAGGACGGATCGCGGCGGAGGCCGGCGTGAAACGTCTGCTGCTCACGCACCTTCCCGTCGAACGCGATCTCGGCCTGTCGCTCGCGGAGGCTCAGCGCGAGGCGCGTGGGGTAGCTGTCGAGCTCGCGGCGGACGGGGACGTGCACGAGGTGCGCGGATGACGCGTCTCGACGGACGCGCCCCGGACGAGCTGCGGCCCGTATCCCTGACGCTCGGCTTCATGCCCTACGCGGAGGGTTCGTGTCTGGTCGAGATGGGCGAGACGAAGGTGATCTGCACCGCGACGATCGACCAGACGGTCCCGCGCTGGATGCAGGGCCGCGGCAAGGGGTGGGTGACTGCGGAGTACGCGATGCTCCCGCGTGCAACCACCGAGCGCGTGTCGCGCGAGGTCAACAAGGGGCGCCCCTCGGGGAGGACGCAGGAGATCCAGCGGTTGATCGGCAGGTCGCTGCGCGCCGTGACCGACATGACCGTGCTCGGCGAACGGACGGTGTGGCTCGACTGCGACGTTCTCAGGGCGGACGGCGGGACGCGCACTGCGTCGATCACCGGAGCGTTCGTCGCGCTCGCCGAGGCCTTTCGCCGGCTCGAGGAGCAGGAGCTCGTGAAGTCGTCGCCGCTGATGGACTCCGTCTCTGCTATCAGCGTGGGGATCGTCGAAGGCGTGCCGTGCCTCGACCTCGACTACGCGGAGGACTCCACCGCACAGGTCGACATGAACGTCGTGATGACGGGGGCCGGGAAGATGGTCGAGGTGCAGGGGACCGCGGAGCAGGGCGCGTTCGAGAGGTCCGAGCTCGACCTCCTGCTCGAGCTCGCGACGAACGGGATCGCCGAGCTGACCGCGCACCAGCAGCGCGCGCTGGGGGCCCCGGCCGCGGAGTGAAGGTCGTCGTCGCGTCGCGCAACCGGCACAAGGTCGAGCAGATCGCCGTCTTGCTCCCGTCGCTGGAGCTGGTTCCGCTGGACGACGTCGCTTCCGGTCTGGAGCTCGACGAGCCCTACGAGACCTTCGAGGAGAACGCGCTCGCGAAGGCGCGGGCGGTCGTGGCCGCCACCGGTTTGCCGGCGATCGCGGACGACTCGGGCCTGGAGGTGGACGCGTTGGGGGGCGCACCCGGGGTCCGCTCCGCTCGGTATGCGGGTGAGGACGCCACCGACGAGGCCAACAACGCGAAGCTCGTCGAAGCGCTCGCCGGAACCACCGAGCGCACCTGTCGCTACCGGTGCGTCGCCGTGTTCGTCGACCCGGACGGGCGCGAGCTGGTCGCGCTCGGGTCCTGTGAGGGAACGGTCGTGCTCGAAGGTCGCGGGGATCTCGGCTTCGGCTACGACCCCCATGTCGTGCCCGAGGGCGAGACTCGCACGATGGGCGAGATCCCGCTCGACGAGAAGCTGCGCTTCAGCCATCGCGGACGCGCGTTCCGCGCGCTGGCGGGCATGCTCGACCGATGAGCGAGTTCCCGGAGCTGAACGAGTCGATCGCGCGGCTGCGACGGGATCATGGGGTCGCCCCGTTGGAGATGGAGGACCTGGACCCGGATCCCATCGTGCAGTTCGGCGTGTGGCTGGAGGACGCGCTCGCGGCGGGGCTCCTCCTGCCGAACACGATGACGCTGGCGACCGCGTCGTCTACCGGGCGGCCGTCCGCACGCATGGTGCTGTTGAAGGGCTTCGACCACCGGGGATTCGTCTTCTACACGAGCTACGCCAGCCGCAAGAGCCGGGAGCTGTCGGAGAACCCGGCGGCCGCGCTGGTCCTCTACTGGTCGAGCCTCGAGAGACAGGTGCGGGTCGAGGGCCGCGTCGAACGCGTGCCCGCGGAGGAGTCCGACTCGTATTTCGCGTCGCGTCCGCCGAAGAGCAGGCTGGGGGCATGGGCGTCGCGTCAGAGCGCGCCGCTGGCTTCGCGTCGCGAGCTCGAAGACCGGCTCGAGGAGCTGGAGCGGGAGTACGGGGGCGGTGACGTCCCGCGGCCCCCGCATTGGGGCGGCTGGCTCGTGGCGCCCGACGCGATCGAGTTCTGGCAGGGGCGGCCGAACCGTTTGCACGACCGGTTCCTCTACACGCGGCGCGACACCGGGTGGGACCGGGCGCGGCTGTCTCCCTAGGCCCGCTCGCTCAGCAGCGCGAGGACGTCGTCGTGGAGGGCGCCGTTCGTCGTGACGCAGCCGCCGCCGTTCGTCCACTCGTTGCCATGCAGGTCGGTGATCCTTCCGCCGGCCTCCGACACGATCGGCTGCAGGGCCGCGACGTCCCACACCGCGAGGTCGGGCTCGACCATGACATGTGCCGCGCCGCGCGCGACGAGGGCGTGGCCCCAGAAGTCGCCCAGCCCGCGGCTCCTTCGTGCACGTTGGACCAGCCCCGCGAACGCGTCGGCCAATCCGGCTTCCCGCCAGCCGTCTACGCTGGAGAAGAGCACGGTCGCGCTCGCGAGGTCCGCCTCTGGGTCGACCGACATCGCCTCCCCATTGCAGCGTGCGCCGGACCCCAGCGCGGCGTCGTACGTCTCGCCGAGCGCGGGGGCATGTGCGACGCCGGCGACGCTGCGCCCCTCGACCCGCAGCGCGACGAGGGTCGCCCAGATCGGGATGCCGGCCATGTAGTTGTTGGTGCCGTCGATGGGATCGACGATCCAGGTGGGTGCCCCTTCGACGGGAGGCCCCCCGCCGGCGGCAGTGAGCCCCTCTTCTTCACCGAGGACGTTGAGATCGGGGAAGGCCCGGGCGATCCGAAGCCGTATCTGGGCCTCGACGGCCCAATCGGCCTCGGTGACCCAGGTCCCGTCGGCCTTACGCTGCGACCGCAGCTGCTTCCGGAAGTGCCCGAGAGCGATCTTCCCCCCGGCCCGCGCGAACCCGAGCGCGGCCTCCAGCTCTCGAAGGTACTCACTCATTGGCCGACGATAGTGCTCCTAGCGGGACGCCCCCAAGAGTCGTCAGCGGCGGGCGAACCTCCACAGCGCACGTGACGCTGCGAACGCAGCAGCAAGACCGAGCGAGGTGATCACGAGCGCGCCGCCAGTCGGCCCCGATGGGCGGTCCTCGAGCTGGTAGCCGGTGAGACGCGTCTTCTTGGCGGCCTTCGACCCGGGGCCGGAACCGTTTCTGTCGGACGTATGGACGACCGCTCCCGAATACGGCTCCCGCACGCACCCGGTGTGTGCGGGGTTTGTCTTGCCCACGCCGTTGTTGCCGTCGCACTCGTAGCCGTTGTTGGGGTCGGACCCGTCGGGGGCCTGGCCGGGCGGGTTCTTGTTGTCGGCAGCTCCGACGCAACCGGCGCACGGCCTGCCCGTCGCCCGGCCGTTCCCGTTGCCGTTCTGGGATGGCGACCCGTCACACGTCGAGTGGTACGCGCCGCCCACGCCGTCTTCGTTGGCCTGGTCGCACCCATGAGGAGGAGGTCCGCTCTGTCCATTCGGTGCGGCCCACGCCGCAGTACCTGCGATGACGATGAGGACGGAAGAAGCGACGATGAGACGTTTCAATTGAGCCTCCCCGGGGCGCTGGGACTGATTGCCTGAACTTACCGCTTTCTGGAACTGGATGGTTCCAGCGGCACCACTCAATGGAGAGGCGGACGAGCACGCCGCGACCGCGACCGCCCGATGGCAAAGTCCTGGTGCGAGAGGGGGTGAGTGATTTCACCGGATAGTGGACACGGCTGATCGAGCATGTCGCGGGCCATAGTGGACACCCCTAG
>WUUC01182901.1_pt1 | contig 11731 bp, 6 predicted proteins | sample 6278441 | NCBI WGS metagenome assembly WUUC01 (sample SAMN13675441, study PRJNA597444) | soil metagenome | isolation source: soil | place: USA: Washington | collected 2017-10 | reverse complement strand
GCATGAGACTGTTGCTGGCCGAGTATTTCCGGCGGCTCGGCTACGAGGTGGAAGAGAAGGAGAGCGCCGAAGAGGGGCTCGACCCGGCGCTTTCGGGCCGCTTCGACTGCTTCATCTTCGACGTGACGATGCCGGGCATGTCCGGCATCGACCTGCTCAAGCGCGTGCGCGAGCGCGGAGTCCAGACGCCAGCCATGTTCCTGACGGCGCACGATGCCGTGGACGACAAGGTGGCGGGCTTTCAAGCGGGCGCGGACGATTATCTGGCGAAGCCGTTTAGCCCGCGCGAACTCGAAGTGAGAGTCGAAGCGCTTTTGCGCCGTTCGGGTCGCTGGTCGCAGCAGACGGACGAGGAGAAGAAGGGCGAGCGTTTCGCGGTCGGCGATTTGGTCATAGACAAGCGCCGCCACGAAGTCACCATCGGCGGAGACCGTGTGGATTTGACGCCGCTTGAGTTTCATATCCTCGAACGACTCGCGAGCGAGCCCGGTCGCGCTTGGTCGCGCAACGACCTGCTCGACGAAGTCTGGAGCACGGAGTACGAAGGCTACCAGCGGAACGTCGATCCACACATCAACCGCCTGCGCCGCAAGATTGAGTCAGACCCGAAAAATCCACGCTACGTCCTGACGGTGCGCGGCGTCGGCTACAAACTGAACGAGGCTCCATGATTTCAAGACTCGCCCCCCTCATCACAAAGTTTTTTCTGACGACGTTTATCTTGTCCGCGCTCACCTGCCCCGCGAGCCTTGCGCAGCAGGCCGCGCCGCAGCCGCGACAAATCGGCCCTTCGATTCTGATTCGCTGGCAGGGCAAGCCCGGCATCCAGCGCTACCGCCTGCAACTCTCGACCGACGAGGCTTTCAAAGACATCGTTTTTGACCAAGCCGTCGTCGGTCGCCAGCACGTCGTCAAAGACCTTCCGCCCGGAAACTATTTCTGGCGAGTGGCCCCCGCCGCCGTCGAGACGGGGGCGTATTCGACTCCGGCTCGCGTGACGCTCGGCGAGAAGGCGGGCGTCGCGGTGGCCGACGTGGTCGCTCCGCCAGACATGGGCGGCTGGCGAACCGCTACGGGCGACGTGACGCGGCCCGTCCCCGCGCAGCTTCGCACGGGGGGCGTCGTCGATGTCGTCGCGGTCAATGCCGAAGGGAATATCTACGCCGTGGACGGCGTGAGCGGCATTGCGCTCTGGACTTCGCGTTTTCGCCCGGACGCGCGACGCGGTGACGCGGCAGGCGAGAGCCCGACTCCGTTCGCGCCCATCATCCTTCGCCTCAAGCAGGACGAATCGAACGTCGTCGTGAGCTTCGACGGCGGCGTCCGTGCGCTGCGCGGCGATTCTGGAAGAGAGCTTTGGCGGGCAAGGCTTGAAGGGCGCGTGACGGGCGGCGTGGCGACGGATTTGAGCGGCGACGGCGTCGCGGAGGTCGCATTGGTGACGGCGAACCCGGAGCGTATGTACGTGCTCGACGGGGCGAGCGGGCGCGTCGTCGCGGAGCAGAAGTTGGAGGCCGAAGCGCTCGGCTCGCCTTTCCCTGTGGCGTCGGGAGAGATGAAGGGCTTGGTGCTGGCGCTTGCGAACGAGAAGCTTGAGATTCGTGGCGCGGACGGAAGCCTCTTGCGGGAGACGAAGACCGGTGACGAGTTGACTACCGCTCCGCTCATCGTGACGCGCGGGAGTATGTCCGTCCTCGTCGTCGGCACGGAGAAGGGGCTCATGGCCTTGAGCCTGCCGGAGTTGAAAATTCTAGGAAGCATCGTGGCCGAGGACGACGTGGTGCGCGGCACTCTGAGCGCTGCGGACTTGGACGACGACGGCACGACCGAAATCGTGATGGTGACCAAGCGCGGGCGCGTGGCGCTGGTGAGCACGGTTGACGGCAACGTCCGCTGGTACGCCGAAGGCGCGACGGACGCGGCCTCGGCGGCGTTCGCGGACTTGAACGCCGACGGCGTCCTCGACATCATCGTGCCGGGGGGCGCGGCCTTCGCCATCGGATTTTCGGGGCGCGACGGCTCGCTCATCTGGAAGGTCGAAGATGGCGGCTCTCGTCAGACGGCTTCGAGCGTGGCGACGGGCGTCCGCTCGCTCGTCGTCGCGCCGTCTCTGAACGGGGGCGCAGTGCTGGTCGGGAGCGACCCTTCGAGAACCGGACTCCGCGCCGTCGAGCTGCCGAAGGGCTCGATTAAAGCGGCTGCGAGATGAAGCGGCGAGGTGAAGCGTTGAGATAAAGAGAGCGCCGGTTCCGAGTTCAGATCGTCCGGGGAACTTTTGTCGCGGTCGAGGGTTTCTCCAAAACACGGAAAGGGAGTTGAAGGTCAATTGGTCATCTGGTTAATCGCCGCCGCGCTCTTCGCCGGGTGGTTTGTGGGGACGTTCATTCTGGGCAAGGAGGGCTTCATCCACGTCGTTTTGCTCTGTGCCGTCTCCACGGCGCTGGTGCAGTTCGTTCACGACCGCCGCGCCGCAAGACGTTAAGAGCGGCCAGCCGCAAGCCGCCGCCCGGCAGTCTCTACGGCGCGAAACCGCCGCTCCCCTCCGTTTTCTCCCCGCCCCACGACGGAAAAGCTCAAGCCGGAAGGCGAGCCGAGCGGCAACAATGCGCGCGCCCGGCGCATCCATCAACCGGCAGAGGTATTTTTGGCGCTTCAAATGAGTCTGTCCATCGAAGCGCGCCGAACTATTTCCGACACACGAGGAGTAAGTCTTATGAAGCTTTCGCGCTCAACATTCCGCACCCTGATTGGACTGCCGTTGGCCCTGATTTTGGCGGCCTCCGTCGTCACGGCGCAGAGTGACCTGCGAAGGGAGACGGTGGCGGTGACGTACCCGCTCGACCAGTCCATCAGTCTCAAGTTCCGAGGCACGACGCGGCTGCCGCGTTTGACGGGCGGGGCCAAAGTCAAACGCTCCGGGCGGCGCAACACCCGCGTCGAGATGGACATCAACAACCTGCCGCGCGCCTACGAGTTGGGGAGCATCTACACGACCTTCGTGCTCTGGGCAATCTCGCCCGAGGGGCGCGCGGACAACCTCGGCGAAATCAAGCGCAGCGGCAGCATGTTCTTCGACACGAAGATAGACGTGACGACTCCTCTGCAAACCTTCGCGCTCATCGTCACCGCCGAGCCGCACTTCCTCGTGCGTAGCCCGAGCCGCATGGTCGTACTCGAAAATCTCCCGCCCCGCTCCTCCGGCGACGCCGAAGTGCAGACCATCCCCGTGCAGTATCTAGGCAACGCCAGCGACTACTTCAACGACCCGCGCGTGCCAGACCTCGCCGACCGCGACTATGTTCGGACGCCCATCTCTCTTCTGGGAGCGCGGCAGGCCGTCAGCCTCGCGCGCTACGCGGGCGCGGAGCGCGACGCCGCCAGAGAGTTGACCGAAGCGAAGGACGTGCTTGAACAGGCGGAGAACGCTTGGCGCTTGAATCAAGCGGAGTCGGAGGTGGACTCGCTCGCGCGTCGCGCCATCAGTCTGAGCGTGCGTGCCGAAGAGACGGCTGAAGTGACAGCCGCTTCGCGCAAGCGTCGAGACGAAATCAGGCGGCGCGACGAAGCCGTGCGCGACGCCGAAGAGACGGCTGCCGAGGGCGCGAAGCAGGTGCAGGACTTGCGCGAGGCGCTTCGGAAAGAGGAGCACGCGCGCGAGCTGGCCGAGCGCGACGCCGCGAGCGCCAACCAGCAGCTACGCGAGCTGCGCTCTGAGGTCGCCCGCCTGCGGCAGGAGGTGCAGACGGCGCGCTCCGAAGGCGAGCAGGCTAAGGTTACGCTCGCGCGCATCGAAGGCGAGAGAAGCGCCGAGCAGTCGAGGCTGGCCGCCGAGCAACAGGTGACGCGGCAGCGCGAGGCTCTCAACACCTTGCGGCTGACGCTGGCGCGCTTCGGCGTGGTGCGCGAAACGGCGCGCGGGCTCGTGCTCGTGCTGCCGGATTCGCTGTGGGCGGGCGCGCGCGCCGTCGAGCTGACGCCGAAGGCCGAAGCCACGACCGTCGATCCGCTCGCCGCGCTCATCGCGAACAATCCTGGCTTCCAGATTGTCATCGAAGCCTACGCCGACAGCCGTGGGCCGGAACCCGAGCTGCAAAAGTTGACGCAGGATCGCGCTGAGGCTCTGGCCGGGAGACTCGTCTCGGCTGGCGTTGACGGCGCGCGCATACAGGCCAGCGGGATGGGCGTCAACAATCCCGTCGCGGCCAACACCACGCCCGCCGGTCGCCAGAAAAATCGCCGCATCGAAATCACCCTCATGCCCGCGGGGACTTCAGACGACGCGGCCTCCAACGGCAACACGCGGGACTGAAGGGGGAGGGCGGTAAATGGTAAATGGTCAATGGTGAATAGATAAAACTAATCTTTCTATTCACCATTGACCATTTACTATTTACCGCTTTCTTTCCGTTTCGCTTTGTCTCATGTCGCTCTTAGAAATTCTCCAGCTCGTAGGGTACAGCACGGCGGCGGCGCTCCATTTCTGGATAGGGGCGCTGCTGGTCAAACGTCGGCACGCGCTGGGGAAGATTGAGCGCATGCTGATGCTGCTGGCGCTCTCGATGGGCGTCTGGCACGGCTCGAATCTCATCCTCGCGCTCCATTCGATGCTCGGGCTGACGGTCGGACGTTGGACGCTCCTGCTCCGCTTCGCAGACTCGCTCGCCGTCGCGAGCATCACGCTCTCTTACTCGCTACTGCTTCACGTGCACCTGCACCTCTGGGCCGACGCGCGCGGGCGCACGCTCACTCTAAGCGAGCGTGCGCGCGTCTACCTCTCGTACCTCCCGGCAATCTTTCTAGCCTACGCGGTTCCAAAGCTCTGGACGGGTGCTTACGCGCCGATGTTCGTGCGGCTCTCGCACCTGCTTCTGCCGTTTGCGCTGTGGGCCGCGTACGTGCTCTGCCTCGTGGCAGCGACCGACTTTCTCATCGCGCGCCGCTCTTCTTCGCAGAGCGAGCGACGGTTGATGCGGACGCTCGCCGCTTCCTTCGTCGGAATCGCGATGATGATTCTCGTCGTGTACGCGCTGCGTGTGGGCGAGGGGACGGCGCTCGGCCCCTATCTGAATACGCTGGCGAATCTCGGCTCGCTCGTGCCGACGGCGCTGCTCGCCTATCACATCTACCGCTACCGCTACATGGAGCTGATTTTAAAGGAGAGCCTGATTGTGGCCTCCTTCGCGGGGGTCGTGCTGGTCGTGTATCTCTACGGCATACGCACGGTCGGGCAGTGGCTGTCGTCTCGCTACAGCCTGCGCGCGGGCTCCATCGAGGCCATCCTGATTCTGCTCCTCGCGCTCGTGGCATCGCCGCTCAGGCGCTGGCTCGACCGAAGGTTCCGAGAGTTGTTCGAGCAAGAGGCGGCGCTCTTCCGCGATGTCGTCAAGCGCATCGGCGCGACCGCAGGGAGGTACAAGCAACTGCCGGAGCTTCTACGCTTCGTCGAGGAGCGGACGGCGGAAGGTCTCGGCCTGCGACGCGTACGTCTAATCATCAAGGCGGGTGGAGGCGGGGAGAGAAGCGAGGCCACGGGGTTGGAGGACGGCGGCGCGGCTCGTTTGGAGCCTGACGGCGTCGAAGAAGGGGGCGCGGGCGAGCTTGGGTGGCATTGGGAGGTGCTTGAGCGTTCGAGGGCGCGCGGGTGGCTGCCGGTCGAGGGCGAGGCGTTGTTGCGTGAGGGCGGGTACGAGATAGCCTTCCCGCTTCGACGCGAAGAGCAGGAGGTCGGGTTGATGCTGGTGGACGCCGCGCCGGACGCTCTCACGTACGACGTGCGCGGCGTGTTGGAGATGCTGGCCGGGCAGGTCGCGATTGCGGTGGAGGACTGCCGTCTCGTCGAGCAGAACGTGCAGCTCGAAAGGCGCGTGGCGCAGGGCGAGCGCCTCGCCGCGCTCGGGCAGATGGCGGCGACTGTGGCTCACGAAGTCAAGAACCCTCTCTCGGCCATCAAGTCCATCGCGCAGGTGATGCGAGAGGACGACTACCTGAAAAGGGAGTACCTGCGCGACCTAGACCTCATCGTGAGCGAGACAGACCGTCTCAACCGCAGCGTCACGCAGATGCTCAGCTTCGCGCGCCGCACGCCGCAGGAGGACGCGCCGCGTCGCGCCGAAGAGGTCGTACGCGCGCTCGTCCACCTCTTTCGGGAAGAAGCCGCGCGGCGCGGCATCGCCCTCCGCGACGACATTGAAGTCGCACCCTCGGAGCTGAGCGGCGCGGGCGCGGCGGCGGTGCGCGACGCGATGTCGAACCTTCTGCTCAACGCGCTACAGGCGACGCCCCACGGCGGAAGCGTTACACTGATGGGGCAGGTCGAGGGCTCGAACATCATTCTCTCCGTAATAGACAGCGGCCCCGGCGTCGCCGCCGAGCAGAGGGAGCGCATCTGGGAGCCTTTCTTCACGACGAGGCAGAGAGGCACGGGGCTCGGGCTTGCCATCGTGCGCAAGCGCATCGAAGAGGTCGGCGGAGAGGCCCGGCTCGCGCCGCAGAGGAAAGACGAGGGCGCGCGTTTCGAGCTGGTCGTCCCTCTGCTCGCGCGCTCCGAACCCGCTTGAGTCATCCTCGCCTGACGACGACAGTTACGCTGGCACGCGGCGTGCTCTTTGTCCGCGCATGGAAACCTTGATGACTTCTGAAAAAGATAAGAACGAGAACTGGCGCATCCTCATAGTCGATGACGAAGAGGCCGCGCGTTACGGCATCAGGCGCGCTCTTTCGAGTTTCAACTACCGCGTCGAAGAGGCCGGGAGCGTGGAAGAGGCGCGCGTCTCGATGGAGGCGAACGCGCCCGACCTTTTGCTGCTCGACGTTAACCTTCCCGGCCAGAGCGGGCTCGAATTTCTGTCCGAGCTGGCGGCGGCGGGGGACAAATCGCCGCTCGTGGTGATGATTACCGCCTACGGCTCGGAGCGCATGGCCGTCGAAGCCATCAGGGCGGGCGCATACGATTATCTCTCGAAGCCCTTCGAGGTTGACGACCTTCGTCTGGTGGTCAAGAACGCTTTGGAGACTACGGGGCTGCGACGTGAGAATCAGACGCTCCGTAAGCGCATCGAGTTGGAGGGCGCGCGGCGCGGCTCTCTCATCGGCGACTCGGCAGCCGTGCAGCGCGTGCGCGCGATGATAGAGAAGGTGGCGGAGACTGACGCCACCGTACTTGTGCGCGGAGAATCAGGGACGGGCAAAGAGCTAGTCGCGCGAGAATTGCACGAGCGTAGCTCGCAGCGCCGGCGCGGGGCTTTCGTCGCCGTGAACTGCGCGGCGCTTCCTTCGGAGCTTATAGAGTCGGAGCTGTTCGGGCACGAGAAGGGCGCTTTTACGGGGGCGTCGAACCGCAGGCGCGGGAAGTTCGAGCAGGCGGACGGCGGAACTCTCTTCCTCGACGAGATAGGCGACATGAGCGCCAACGTGCAGGCCAAGCTCCTTCGCGCGCTCGAAGAGAGGCGCATCGAGAGGCTCGGCGGCTCCGATTCAATCCCCGTCAACGTGCGAATCGTGAGCGCCACGCACCGGCCTCTGGAACAAGACATCACGGCGGGGAGCTTCCGCGCTGACCTCTTCTATCGCCTTCAAGTCGTGACCATCGACATTCCCCCTCTGCGCGAGCGGCGCGAAGACATCCCCGTGCTCGCGAACTCCTTCGCGAGGCAGGCGGCGGAGCGCTACGGCCTGCCTCCGAGGAGCCTGTCCGCCTCGGCTCTGCGCAAGCTGGTCGAAAACAACTGGCCGGGCAACGTGCGCGAGCTACGCAACGCCGTCGAGCGCGCGATGATTATGGCCGAGGGCGACGAGGTGACGGCCAAAGATTTAGCGGGAGGCGGAAGCGAGAGCGCGGGCCGCGAGACTTCGACGGCGGCCTTGGAAGAAGGCGCTCTCTCCGTCCCTTTCACAGCGGACTTCCGCGAAGACCGGAAGGAGTTCGAGCGCCGCTACATCGCGCGCTGTCTGGAAGAGTCCGGCGGCAACGTGACGCGTGCGGCTGCCGTGCTCGGGATGCATCGGCAATCGCTTCAGCACAAGCTGCGCGAGTTGGGGCTCGCGCGCCGCTACGTCGCCGTCGGTGGCGACGAGGCGCAAGAAAAATCCGACGATTGAAATCAAGCGCGGGGAATGTTCGGGCCGTCCAAAGGCCGAACGGACTAACTCTTCAAACGCTTTGCGAGGTGTCACACGTCACTGACGGGTTGGCACCTCGTTTGCTTTCTACATCTCACGTCTCTCGAAAGAGATTGCGAAGGCCCCACAGTTATTCGCCACGGAGCGGAATTCAAGTGGCCTCGCAAATTTCAGAAGCTTAAGAGATGGGAGCCATTCATGTGTGTGCCAGATGGACTGTTCGTCTTTATCTTCGTCGTCGTGCCTGTAGTGGGGATGGCGGGGCTCGCGTTGTTTGTTTGGATTCTTTACAAGTTAAGGCGGATGCACGACGAGAGGGAAGCATTCCCGCATCGAGGCGGGCGCGCAAAGTTTTCGTGAATGCCGTTTTATTGTTCGTCGTCATCGGCCAGATGATGTCTATGCAAACGGCGCGTGCGCAGGGAACGGCAGCCGTCGAAGGGCGGCACATCATCATCTGCGTGGACGGCGTGGGCTTCTCGACCATTCAGAAGATGCGCGCCGAGGGCCGCTTCAAATCGTTCGGCGAGCCCTCGCGCATGATTTCGCCGTTTCCGACGCTGACGAACCTCTCTATGAGCGACATCCTCGAACCGGCGGGCGCGACGGAGACGCCGGGTTACGAGGACAGCTATTTCGACTCGGCCCGAAACAAGCTGCGCGGCGGCATCTTCGACCGCCTGCGCGGCGACCGCTTCGTCAAAGGGACTTTCAGAGAGCTGTTCGACTATCACCCTTCGGCCATCAAGAGCGGGCTCGGTTACGCGGCCCCGCCCGTCTCGACCTACTTCGAGGCCATGAGCGACCTCTTCAGGCTCAGACAGAAGGCTAGAAGCGCGCGCGGCCCCGTGTTCTTCGCCTACACTGGCGCGACCGACTCGCTCGCGCATCTCGGCGGCGAAGCGATGCTCAGGAGCTTCATGTCGAAGCTGGACGAAAGCATCGAAGCCCTCATACGCGAAAGCAAAGTGCCCGTCACCGTCACAATCTTTTCCGATCACGGCAACCACTTCCGTAAGTACAAGCGCGTAGATATGAAGGGGCCGCTCCGTCGCGCAGGCTTCAAGTTCGGCAAAGGCTTGAAGGACGCACGCAGCGTCGTCTTCCCACAGTTCGGCCTCATCGGCTGTGCGCTGCTCTTCACGAAGGAAGAGAACGAGCGGCGGCTGGCGTCGGCGGCGGCGCGGATTGAAGGAGTCGAGTTCGCGACGTTTGAAAAGGAAGGCGTCGTCTACGTCCTCGGCGGCGGCACAGAGGCGACGATTGAAAAGAAGGGCGAGCGCTACAGATATCGCGCGCCCTTGGGCGACCCGCTCGGCCTCGCGCCGTTGCTGTCTGATTTCTCGAAGCGTGGGAAGGCGGACGCAGAAGGTTTCGTCGCGGACTCCGACTGGTTCGACGCGACACGCGACGCGCAGATGCCGGACGCCGTGCGCCGCCTCTACATGGGCGCGCGCGGTGAAGTCGGCAACCCCGCCAACGTCGTCGTCAGTTTCAAAGACGGATACTATTCCGGCAGCGCCACGCTCGACATCTTCGCCATCCTGCGCGCCACACACGGCAACCTCGGTCGAGAGCAGAGCAACGGCTTCGTGTTGAGCACGCGCCCCGGCCTCCGGCCCTTCATCCGCGCCGAAGACGTTTGGCGCGAGATAGGCTCGCCGCAGTTGAGAAAGAGCCACACGCACGACGACGCTGCCGTCCGTCTGATAACGCCGGAGTGACCTCGCGCGCACGGAATTTTCGCACGAAATTTCAATGCGCCGTCGCAACGAAAGACGCGACGGTTGCCGCAACGAAAGCTCGACGGTTGTCGCACGTCAAAGCTTGGCGGTTGCCGCATGTGGAAGCTCTACAGTTCGTGGAAGGGTTTTACCTGCGCACGGTCACTCTTCAAGGAGTCCGCCTCGAAACAGGGATTGACCCGCGAGCGAGATGTAGAAGCCATAGACGGCGAGCGCTAGCGCGATGAGCAGGGCCAGCACGAAGTCGCCAGCGTACCAAGCCGAGAACTCTGAGGTGATTGGGAAAAAGATGTTCAGGTGTAGAAAGAAGCTGGTAGCGATGAGCGTCAGCAATCCGTAGCGGTATATCGCCCACACAAACAGGAACGCGGCGAAGCAAGAGAAGGGGATGCCGATTGGAGTCTCATTCGTCAAGCTCAAGGCCAGCGCCGCGAGCGCCCACACGGCGAGCGCCGCGAGCCTGTCTTTACGAAGGATGAGGTAGAACAGGAACAGCAGGAGGAGCATGATGAAAGGCTGCATCAGGGCGGAGTAGATTTGACGAAACAAGCCTCCGGCGAACGACTTAATCCCGAGCAGCTCCGTCGCCGGAAAGTCTAACCAAGGCACGCGAGGCGGATAACCAAGCCACTGCGGAATTAGGTCAGCCAGATAGAAATTACACAAAATCATCCCGACGCCGAAGACCGCACCGATAAGGATATCGCGCCCGACGAGCGGGTCGCGGAAGCCTCCGGCCAGAAGCCTCGTCCACGAAATGATTCGGCCCGGCCAGCGTCGCCTGACAAACGGCTCGAAGGCGATGTAGACGACCCAGAAGAAGCATGCCCAGAACAGAATGTCCTGCACGCCGACGATGAAGTTGAAGGCTTCCTCCTCGGTCGAGACGTGATGCGACGCGAAAAGCCAGTTCAGGAAGGTCGCGACGAAGACGAAGGCCGCGAGGCGGAAAGCCCCCTTGCGGTCGCCGCGTCCGAGCCGAAGGTTTCTCCAAGCCAGAAACGCGCTGCCGACCATCGCCGTGATGAAGATGGCGAGCAGCAGCATCGTCAGCGCGCGCTGCCTCGTGTTCCCGAGCGGCGCTTGCTCTTCGGGCGAGCGATCCCACGCATCGATAATCTCGAAGAAGACCGGCCTGCCGTCATAAGCAGCCGCTTCGACGTGTATCCTCGTCTCCGGCTGGTTCGGATACGTGCCCTCCCAAGCGGCGCGCTCGTTGTACGCATGAGGCGGAGTCCAAGTGGATGGCACGCTCTGTAACTTCGACAGGTCGAGCCCGCTTTCGACGAACAGGGTCGACCAATCGAAAGGCTTCGCGTCTCCCTGCAAGGGCTCTCTCTGCGGCGGCACGGCGTAGAAGGAGCGCAGACGCCCGAGCGTGTCGAGCGTGACGGTCTTCATGCCGGAGACATCCCTCGCGGGCCTTTGCTCACGCACCACTCCCGAGCCGGTCACATCGAAGGGATGCGGGCTCTGCCGATACCAGAAATATATCGCGGCGGGCTGCCCGCTCTTCAACTTCTCCCAGCGCACGGGCGAAACGTCCGTACTGTCCACGTGGGTCAGATACTCGTAGTCGAGGCCAATGCCGTATGCGCTGTCGGCGGGCTGAGACGGATAGCCGAGCTTCTTGACGAGTTCGGAGGCGCGGTCGCGCAAGACTTCGGGCGATTTGTCGAGAGGCACTATCCGGTACAAGGCAACATCTTTTGAAAAAAAGCAGATGAAGCCCACCATCACAAAGAGCGCGGCGAGCAGCGCGACGGCGACGGCTGGCCGCAGAGCGCCTTCCTGTGGGGCGGCTGCGACCATCTCGGGCGAAGGCGTCTCGCCCGCCGCCAGCGCCGCCGCCAGAGGGTCTCCGCCCG
>WUUC01142189.1_pt1 | contig 11731 bp, 12 predicted proteins | sample 6278441 | NCBI WGS metagenome assembly WUUC01 (sample SAMN13675441, study PRJNA597444) | soil metagenome | isolation source: soil | place: USA: Washington | collected 2017-10 | reverse complement strand
CGTGGGTGGGGCCGGCGGGATTGCGGCCGGGGAGCAGGTTGGTCCGCGCGCCGGGAATGAGAGAGGTGATGGCGGCGGCGATGGAGGCGTTGGTGGTGGGGTGGCCGCCGCCGACGTTGTAGGTCTGGTGGTTGAGGGTTGGGGTGAGGTGGAGGAGGGCGATGGCGCGGGCGCAGTCCTTGACGTAGATCAGGTCGCCGGCGTCTTCGGCGTGGACGGGGGAGTGGAGGGTGGAGAAGTCGGGGGTGGTGCCGTTGACGGCGGCGTGTACGAGTGCCGGTGCGGCAAGGAAAGGTGAGGTTGGTCGGGCGCCGGGCCCCCAGGCGCCGGCGATGCGGTAGTTGACGATCTCGACGCCGGTGGTGGCGGCGATGTGGTCGCCGAGGAGTTCGCCGATCTTCTTGAAGGCGGGAATGCCGTGGCCCGTGCTCATCGGGAGCGGCACGTCTTCGCGCAGCGGGCTCTTGTCGGTGGCTCCGATGTAGACGCCGATGGTGCTGGCGAAGCCGACCCGCGGCACCTCCCAGTCGTGCGCGGCCCGCAGCACGTTGAGCAGGGTTTCGATCGTCAGCGCCGCGTCGGTTGCCGGTTCGGGTGCGCCGCTGAATCCGAACGCTCCCACCAGGTTCACGATGCCGGTGATGTGGTGGCGCCGGCCGATGTCCAGGAACGCGGCCCGGTCGGCGACGTCAACCCGTTCGACGACCAGACGCTGATGTGTCAAGGGACCGGCGCGGCGCGAGGCGACCACACATGACTCGCCGGCGTCGAGGAGCGCCCGGGTGACGTGTGTGCCGATGAAGCCAAAGCCACCGGTGATCAGGATCATTACCTGTCCATTCTGTCATGGTAACTGATTGTCAGTGATACTGACGATCAGGTAGGGGTAGGGTCGACAGATGTCCAGTGACGACGGTGAGCCGACCAAGCGGCTCGGCTACCTGCTCAAGCACGCCCAGCTCAAGCTGTCCGAGCTCACCTCGGCCGCGCTCGAGCCCTTCGGGTTGGACGGCCGCGAGCTCGCGGTCCTGTCGGTGCTCGGCAGCGGTGAGCCCGCCTCCCAGCAGGAGGCCGCCCGGCGCCTCGCCATCGATCGCACCACCATGGTCGCCTTCATCGATACCTTGGAGGACAAGGGATTGGTCGCCCGCCGCCCACACGCCGAGGACCGTCGCAAGAACGTCGTCGAGCTGACCCATGACGGCCGCGCCACCCTGCGCAGCGCCGGCAAAGCGAGCGACGAGGCCGAGCGCCAGTTCCTCGCGCCACTGAGCAAGGCCACCGCGGAACGCTTCCGGGACGCGCTGCACACGCTGGTCGTGCCGTGACGTCACCGCACGCCATCGTCTCCACGCTGCGGGCCGCCGGCTGCGTCTTCGCCGAGGAAGAGGCTGAGCTGCTCATGGCCGCCGCCGGCACGCCGGCCGAGCTCGACGCCATGGTCGCCCGCCGCGCCTGCGGTGTCCCGCTGGAACACATTCTGGGCTGGGCCGAGTTCTGCGGCCTGCGCATCGCCGTCGACCCCGGCGTGTTCGTCCCGCGCCGCCGCACCGAGTTCCTTGTCCACCAAGCCAGGGAGCTAGCTCCGCCGCACCCGGTGATCGTCGACCTGTGCTGCGGCGCGGCCCCCGCGGCCGCCGCCCTCGCCGCCATGGTGGACCAGGCCGAGATTCACGCCGCCGACATCGATCCCGCCGCCGTCGCGTGCGCCCGCCGCAACCTCCCCAACGGACACGTCTACGAAGGGGACCTGTACCAACCACTTCCCGCGACCATCAGGGCCCGCATCGACCTACTCGTCGTCAACGCACCCTACGTCCCCACCGACGCGATCGGCATGATGCCGCCGGAAGCCCGCCTCCACGAACCCAAAACCGCCCTTGACGGTGGCCCCGACGGCCTCGACGTCCAGCGCCGCATCATCGCCGAGGCCCCACGGTGGCTGACCCCGGGCGGCCATCTGCTCATCGAAACCGGCGAATCCCAAGCGCCCCACACCATCGCCGCCATGACCGCGGCCGGCCTCACCGCCTCCATCGCCAGCGACGACGACCTTTACGCCACTGTCGCAATAGGAGGGAATTAGTCCCAGACCGCCCGGACCCGCTTGACCGCCGACTCGGCCTGTGCCAACCCCGCCCGCGCGGCACCGGCCCGCTTGGCCGGGTCGAGAACGTTGCTACCAAAGGCTTTCAATGCCGCGGCATCCGGAATCACCAGAGCAACCTTGGACTTCGCGCGCAACGCGTCGACCTGGCTGGTGGCGCTGGCCATCGGTCCGATGCCGCGGGAGAACGGCGCCAGCACCACGATTCGCTCATAACCCTCGGCCAGATCTGCGTTCGTGGCCGACCGGATGCCGCCGTCCATGTAGTGCCGCCCGTCGATGGTCACCGTCGGCCACACCAGAGGTACCGCGCAGCTTGCCGCGACCGCGTGCACCAGCGGTACCCCGGAGGACCGGTCGAACGCGCGGAACTCGCCGCTGTCCGCGTCCACCGCGGTGATCTTCAAGGCGGTGTCCGGCCACTCATGCACCGGCAACCGCGACTTGATCACGTCCACCCGCTCCGCCTCCGGCACCGTGCGGGCCCGCCTGGCCATCCGCCCAACCCTGGCCCGGAACCGCTGCGGCGCGCGGGGCCCGATCATCGCCAGGCCGTAGCGCATCAGCACCCCCGGCCCGAGTGCCGCCGCGAGCTCCCCGTCCGGCGGGGCCAGCTGGAACTCGTAGCGTTCCCGCACGTCCAGCCCCGACGCCACCTGAGCCCCGACGACCGAGCCGGCCGACGTCCCCACCACCAGGTCGGCGCCGGTCAGTTCGACTCCGCTCGCGGCCAGTCCGGCCAGGATCCCCCACTCCCAGGCGATCCCCGTGATCCCGCCCCCGCCAAGCACCAGCGCACGCCGTGTCATACCGCACATGATGCCCGTCCACCTTGTCAAGGCAACTTGACATGGCAACGTTGTCAATTTATCTTGACGGCATGGACGAGGATCAGGCACTCGCCACCGCGGCCGGCTCAGCCGACCCCGCCGTGGGTCTGCGGGCCGTCTCCGCCCTCCGCAAGCTCGTCGAGCATCTGGAGGCACTGCAGGTGCGCAACGCAAGGGCCAAGGGCTGGCCATGGCAGGCCATCGCCGAGGCGCTCGGGGTAACCCGCCAGGCCGTTCACCAAAAACACGCGCACCGCACGATTGACTAGGAGCACCATCATGTTCGAACGGTTCACCAAGGAGGCCCGCGCCGTCGTGCGCCTCGGCGCCGACTCCGGCGAGCCCAAAACCACTCCCGACCACCTCCTGTTGGCGGTAGCCGCCATCGACGGCACCGGGCAACGAATACTGGCCAGCTACGGCGTCACCGAGGCGGCGTTGACGGCCGCCATCCGCGGCGGCCCCGCTGGTCTCACCCAGGACGAGATCTCCGCGCTGCGCGAGGTCGGCATCGACACCGACGAGGTGTTCCGCCGTCTCGAGGCAACCTTTGGCCCCGGCGCGCTCGACGAATCCGCCTCGACGCGGCCCCGCCGCCGCGGCCGGATCGGCGGGCCATTCGACCAGCGGGCGAAGAAGGTCCTCGAACTCAGCCTGCGCGAGGCGATTGGCTTGGGCCACAAGGAGATCAGCACCGCCCACTTGATGCTTGCCTTGCTGCGCCAAGGAGTCTCCGAGCCCCTACAGGCGGTGCTCGCCGAGCACGGCGTCGACTACGACGACGCCAGGAAGCGCGCCCGCACCGAGCTGGACGGCGCGGCCTGACGTGCGTCACGGGCTCTGGCAGGTCACCGCCGGGCTGGAGTCCGACGCGTCGGTCGGGGCGTTGACGTTGAGCCCGAAGGTGACCGGTTCGTCGCGCGCGACCGCGGCGTTCCAGGATTCGTTGCGGACGGTGACCTCGTCGCCGTCCAGCCGAAACTCGCCGCCCCACAGGTTGTTGATCGAGTGGCCGGCGGGCAGCGCCCAGCTCACCGTCCAGCCGGCGAGCCGGGGGCGGTCGTTGCTGAGCACGGTCACGATCACCTGGTAGCCGCCCGGCCATGCGGTCGTGACGTTGTAGCGCGCCTCGCACGGCAGGCCCGATGCGGTCGTGGTGGTGGTGGTGCTGACCGGCGGCTGCCGCGAAGGCTCGGTGTTGGCCGCGTTCACCGTGCCCGGCCGGTCGGCGAGCAGGACGCCGATCACCACCCCGGCCGTGAGCAGGAGCGCCGCGGCGATACCGCCGGCGATCGCGCGCCTGGGTACGCGCCGGGCGGGCAGCACGAGGGTCGGGGTGTGCGGCGGCAGCTCGGAGCTCGGGATCTTCGCCGGGCGTCCGTCGGCGATGGCGGCGAGAACCTCGTTGACCTCGTCCATGGTCGGCCGCTCGCCGGGGTTGCGGCGCATCATCCACAGCACGGCGTCGACCAGCGGCCCCGACTGCCGGGGCGGAGCTATCTCCCGGTGTGCGACCCGGTGCAGCAGCGCGATCGCGTTGTTGTCGAGCCCGAACGGCGGTGCGCCCTCCAGTGCCGTGTAGAGCGTGGCGCCGAGCGAGAACACGTCAGACGAGAAGCCCGCCTGCTCGCCGCTGGCCACCTCGGGCGCGAGGTAGGCCGGCGTGCCGACCAGGATCTCGCTGCCGGTCATGGTGCCGTCCCCGAGGGCCCGCGAGATGCCGAAGTCCACGAGCTTCGCCGTGCCGTCCGCCGCGATCAACACGTTGGCAGGCTTGACATCCCGGTGCACTATGCCGTCCGCGTGAGCCGCCGCCAGTGCCGACGCGATCTGGCTGCCGACGTTCGCCGCCGCCTCCTGCGAGAGCACCCCGTCGGCCATCACGACCGCGCCAAGGCTCCGCGCTTCGAAGTACTCCATGATCAGGCACGGCCGCCCGTCGTGCTCCACCGCGTCGTGCACCATCACCGCATGCGGATGCCGGAGCCGCGCCGCGACCCGCCCCTCTCGCCTGGCCAGCTCGTCCGCCTCAATCCCCGGCAGCAGCTGCTTGACCGCCACCACGCGATCCAGCCGCTCGTCACGGGCCCGCCAGACCACCCCCATCGCACCCTGGCCGACCCGCGCCACCAGCCGGTATCGCCCCGCGATCAGCTCGCCCACTTCGGTCACGATCGCCCTCCGGCCCTGCAGTGGCTCCCCTCCCCGCCACCGATTCTAGGATTCGCCGGAACCGCCCACCGAGTGCCGGCTGCCCGAACGGGCACATGCGTGCGCCGGGCGGTATCACGGCCGGCGGCTGCCGCTCCGCTTCGCATTGTCAGTGGATGTGAGGGAGCAGGTAAATGACGATCACCGAAACCCGGGACCGGGTTGAGTTACCGCGGGACGTGTCTCGTCGTGACCGGGCGCACGCGCTCGTTTCGTTGCTGCTGCGGGTGTCGCACCGAAGCAGCCTTCCCGCACTGCGCGTCGCGCTCGGTGGCGTGTACGTGTGGTTCGGGGCGTTGAAGATCGCCGGTACGACACCGGTCGGTGGCCTGGTCGAGGCGACCACGCCGTGGGCCGACCCGGGCTGGTTCGTGCCGGTCATGGGTGGTTTCGAGGTGGCACTTGGCCTCTGGCTGATCGTTGGTCGAGGCCTATTGTTCGCGCTGCCACTGTTCGTCGGTCACCTGCTCGGCACCTTCGGCGTGCTGGTCATGGTCCCCGAGGTGGCGTTCCAGGCCGGCAACCCGCTGCGCCTGACCGTGGAGGGCGAGTTCGTGGTCAAGAACCTCGTGCTGCTCGCCGCGGTCATCCTGGTGGCCACGAGGACCGGGCTTCGCCGCCGGGTAGCACCGATTGCTTAGATCTGCGTCATTTGACGGATGTCTCGGGGTGCCAGGACGGACAGGATCTGTCATCGGTTTGGACAAAACTCCAGATCAACCCGATACCCGTGGCAATACCCCGGACGTCCGTGATCCCCGCCCCTCGAATCGGACGGCCGGCCACGGGTATCGGCTGGGGCGCGCATGGTCAACGACTGCCGGCAGCATGGTGGCAGTGGTCTCCCAGGCCGGCGCGGCCAGTGGTGGCGGTGGTGGCCTCCCACGCCACCACCGCCCCTTTTAGTTACTGGCGCTCGGTGCGGAACCTGTCGAGAATCCGGCGGTCTCGTTTCGTCGGCCGTCCGGCGCCTCGGTCCCGGCGGGCGACGGGCAACGGCGCGTCCGCGGGCGGGGCGGGGGTCCGGTCAATGAAGCAGGTGGCTGCGTCGGCTGCCCCGACCCGTTTCTGGATCACCCGCACCACCTCGACGACCCGGGTCGTGTCGCCGACCCGGGCGCGCACCCGGTCACCGGGCGACACCGTCGTCGCGGGCTTGGCGGGCCGGTCGTTGACGCGCACATGCCCGCCACGGCAGGCCGCCGCGGCGTCCGTTCGGGTCTTGGTCAGCCGGACCGCCCACAGCCAGCGATCCACTCGGGTGGACTCCACAGCTATCTATAATGGCCCATGGACGTGTCCGCCCGGGGTCACGGCCGGGCGGCGACCATGGCCGGCGCCCAGCACCTGGTGTACAGATCGGTGGTGGGCGCCGACCGCATCCCGGTGGAGACCGGCATCGACCGGGCCATGCGTCTACGAGATGACTGAACTGCTCCGCGGTTACTACGGACCATTCACCGGCGCCGGCCAATCCTGCCGATCAAACTTCCGGGTAAGGCCGCGCGCACTTAGAGCCGGCGCGAATCTCGCTCCGGATCACGCTATCGGACACCGAACTTGGGAAGACTCCGCACGGCGACCACGATCTATAAAAGAATGTATTGGGCCCAATACAATGGTGACGCGACGATAGCTAATCAGTCACTTTGTGATGCGCGGGCTTCTCCCGCCTTTCCCGTTCCCGTTCCCGTTCCTGTTCCTGTTCCAGCCAGGCCGGCCAAAGCCGCTCCGCCACCCTCGTCCGGAGCCGCCCGCCAAGGTGCATGGCACGCCAGGCACCGTGATATCCGGGTAGTACGCCGGCGGCGACGATGATGTGGCCGATGATCGCCGGGGTGATCAGGTAGGTCGACCACCGGTGGATCCGGTTGTACCAAACGAATACCGGGCCTCCCGACTCGACGACCAGCCCGACGCCGCTAACGGCCAGTGCCAGCAGCAGCACGATCAGGACGACGTTCATGATCCTCTGGCCGGGATCGAAGTGACCCTCGTGGCGACCGAAACGCCCGGTGAACAGCGCCGCCGGCCACCGCGCGAACCACCGAACATCAGATCGGCGGAACCGCACGGAGTCGACGAGCAGTGTCCTCGCCGCGCGCCACCCGAGCACGACGCCGAGCGCGGCCAGACCGGCGAACACCCAGCCGACAAAGGTATGCAGCTCGGTGTCCGGCGTGCTGAACAACTCGGACAGAATGCTGGGCTCGCCTTCCTCGCCCAGCGTGAGCCACCATCCGGTGAACAGCAGCACCAACACGACGATGTACACACCCGCGTGAAACCAACGCGTTCTAGCGTTGTTGCGTCTCACGATCTCCGGGGGCACCCGCCCGTGTCGCTCAGTAGCCACCGCCGCCACCGCTGTCCGGCGGCGGCTGCGACCCACCACTTCCGCCTACCTCAACCATGATCTTGGCTTCGGCCCCGGCCGCTGAATGGTCCGCATTGCGCAGCGATACGTTCAGCTCATGCTTGCCGGGTGACAGGCCCTGCACCGCCTTGGACGAGTTGCTGATCTCCATGTTGTCGGCCTCGACAACCTCGTACTTGCTGTCGTCGCCGTCGAAGAAAAGATGGACATGGTGCTGGCCGGACTCCGTCGTCCCCAACGACGCACTCGAGTTGACCTTGAGCTTGAACGGCACCTGGATCGACGACCCATCAGCCGGCTCGACGATCGACACTGTCATATTCCCACCGGAGCCGCCACCACCCGAACCGGACGCCGTGTCGCCGCTGCTATCGCCGCCGCACGCGGTCGCCCCGACAAGCAACATCGTACCGAGCATTACCGACATCGAGACTCGCTTGGTCATTGTCTCCTTCTTTTCAAAGAGGGATTGCCTACGCAGTACTACGCATCCGCGCGTGTATGGTTCAAACACGCCGGACTTATCTTTCGGCGGGTGGGTGGGGTACTTCATCCATTGTCGCGATAGGACGACAGCGCCGAGCGCGCGACTGCTTCACCGCGCGCGGGCCGCTGCCCTCCGACGACGGCTCCGAATGGATCGGGAGCGCGATGCTCCCGGTCAGCGCTCGGTGATGGTGTTCCCGGTGCCGTTGTCGGTGGTCTTCGGGAAGCCGCCGGACCAGGTGACCGTGTTGCCGGGGGCCGGCCCGGTGGAGGCGGTCCGCCGCCCACTTTCAGCTCGAGGTCCATCACCCTGCCGAGCTGCCGCATCGGCGACGACGAGCCCTCACCGGTGGTGTTCCGTCCCAGTGGCCGACAGCCCAGGTACCTCGCGAGGTGCGGCGCAGTCGAATGACAATCGAACAGAACCGATCAGATCCGTTGCATGTTGACACATAAAGCGACAGGGCTCACCGTTGGAGCTGCATCGCACTTTCCCTTGACCGGGAGGATCCATGTACCGATGGCGTGCGGCTGCCGGATCGTTGCTGATGGCGCTGGGGATGGTGGTCGGCGCGGGGGTCGCGGAGGGGGGCGAGGAGTCCGGGCCGCTCGTCGACGTGGCGTTGCTGGGTGTCGCGTCGGCGGACTCGGCGGTGGCCGGGCACGAGGCCGGCCTTGCCGTTGACGGGGACGGGGCGAGCAGCTGGTGTCCGGTCGGTGCGCGGGGATCCGTTGTCGTGGACTTGGGGCGGCCGCGGCGGGTTGAGGGTTTTGGCGTCACCCTCGCGGGCGGCGCTGGGCAGGGCGGGGTGCGCGTCGACACCGGGGTGAGCCCCGGCAGGCTGCGGAATGTCGCGTCGGTGGAAGCGCTCGCCACCGGCACGCCGACCTGGCTGACCGGGATCCGAGGGACCGCGCGTTATGTGCGGATGAGCGTCACCGGTGCGGTGTGTGTCGGCGAGCTGCGGGTGATGGGTTACTCGCCGGCCGCGCGGGGCATGGTGCTCGGCGATGACCTGTCGTTCGCGGTGCAGGAGGCGGCGATCGGCAACGTGTACCGCGATCGCGGTGTGCAGCGGTTGCCGGAGCGGATCCTCGCCGCGCACGGAGCCAACTATGTGCGGCTGCGGTTGTGGAACGATCCGCCGGGCGGCTACAGCGATCTCCAGTCGGTGCTGGCGATGGCCAAGCGGGCGCGAGCGGCGGGAATGCGGATCCTGCTCGACTTCCACTACTCCGACTTCTGGGCGGATCCGCAGACGCAGGCGACGCCGAAAGCGTGGCAGGGACAGGATTTGCCGACGCTCGCGGGTACGGTTCGCAGCTATACCAGGGATGTGCTCAACGCGTTGGCCGCGCAGCACACGCCGGCGAGCATGGTGGCGATCGGCAACGAGATCCGCAACGGCATGTTGTGGCCCACCGGTCAGTTGGACTGGACCACGGGTGCGGGTTGGGATGCGCTCGGCACGTTGCTGCGTGCCGGCGCGGCTGGTGCGGCCGACGCCGTGGGGCCGACGCCGCTCATTCAGATCCACTTCGATCAGGGTGGGGACAACGCTTTCAGCCGCACGTTCTTCGACAACGTCGTGGCGCAGCGGGTGCCGTTCGACGTCGTCGGGGTGTCCTACTACCCGTTCTGGCACGGCACGATGACCCAGCTGCGGCAGAACGTCAACGATCTCGCGGCGCGCTACGGCAAGGATGTCGCCATCGTCGAGACGCAGTACGGGTGGACCCTCGAGCAGGGAGACAGCACGGGCAACTTCCTGTGGCAGGAAAGCCAATTGGTACCCGGTTATCCGGCGACCCCCAACGGCCAGCTCGCTTTCGCGTCCGACCTCGCGTCGATCGTCGCCGCCATCCCCCATGGACGCGGCATGGGAGTGTTCTACTGGCAGCCGGAGTGGATCCCTGGCGTCGGCTGGACACCCGGCGCCGGCACCCCCAACGACAACCTCACCCTGTTCGACTTCGATGGCGACGCTCTTCCCGCCGTGCGGTTCGCCAACCCCTTGCAGGCCTGCGCGCTGTACCCGGCGCAGGTCACGTGCGTGTCCCCGTAGCGCCGCCGAGGTCAGGTCGCGTTGGTACAGATCGTTCCGTTGAGGGTGAACGCGATGGGCAGGATGTTGGGTCCGGCGTAGTTGCCGACGAAGCCGATGTTGGCGGTCGCGTTCGGTTCGATGGTGTGGTTGAAGTCGGCGTTGGTGACGGTGACCGCGGTGCCGTGCTGGGTCCAGGTGCCGTTCCAGCCGCTGGCCATCTGCTGCAGGCCGGTTGGCCAGGAGAAGGTGAGGGTCCAGCCGTTGAGCGGACTCGTGCCGGTGTTGGTGATGTCGACGCTGCCGACGAAGCCGCTGCCCCAGTTGGTCACGTCGGACAGGTGTACCGCGCAGGTGCTCTGGGCGGGAGCGCGGGTGGTGATGGTCAGCGGCGGGGACGCCGCCGACAGGTTGCCGGCGCTGTCGCGGGCCAGGACGTTGACCGTGTACCGGCTGCCCGGGTTGAGGTTGTGCACGGTGAAGGAACCACCGGGTGTCTCACCCCACTGCTCACTGACCACGCCGTTCTGCCGGTAGATCTCGTACTTGGCGATCGGGGGACCGCCAGGCGGCGGTGGCGGCCAGGTGATCGTCGCGGTCCGGTCGCTCACGGCGATCGCGGTGAGTGGGCCGGGGTTACCGAGAGGTCCACCGGGGACGGTCGCCGGATGCAGCACCAGGGTGGTCAGCGAGTACGGCGGCAGCGTCTGGCTGGTCGCCGTGCCGCTGGCAGCGCTGGTGATCCCGGCCGCCCCGTTGGTGAACGTGTGCACGGTCGGCACGGCCGTGGCGGGGGTGTAGCCCGCGTAGTTGATCTCCACTGTGCGCGCGTTGTCCGGGTCCTCATTGGCCAGCAACACGGCGAGATCACCATTGGGCCGCCGCACCGCGTGCGCGCCGACCATGGGGTCACTGGTGCCGGCACGGATGAACTGGTCGCCAGGGCGGGCGAAGAGGCTGAGCATCTTCAGCCCGTGGTAGGGCGCGAACGGCGTGTTCAGCGCTGGCTCGCAGACGTCGCCGACACAGGTCGCGCTGGACAGCAGGCCCCAGTCGCCGTAGTCGGTGTGACCGGCCACAGTGGACACTTCGCCGATCCCGTTGTGGGTGTTCCACCAGTTGACGGTGAAGACGCCGTTCTCCAGCAGGCTGGCGTACGCTTCGGCGGCGAACAGCGCGCCGGGTTGGGTGTTGCGGCCGACCGAGGTGTTCATCTCGGTCAGCGCGATGCCGATCCGGCCGGGGTTCGCGCCGGCGTACCGGTCGATCTGCTGGCGCACCAGGTAGACGATGTCGCCGGCCTGGTCCGGCTTGGCGAACGTCTCCTGTGCCGTCGTCCCGCCCGGATACCAGTGCAGCACAACGAAATCGACGTGCGGGCCGGCGATCGAGAGCACGGTCTGGTTCCACGTCCCTGAGTCGCCGCCGGCCACGACACCGTCCGGCCAGTTCCCCGGGGTGGTGAGCACCGCGCCGATCTTGATCGTCGGGTCGACGGCCTTCATCGCCTCGGCGAAGGCGACGACGCCGCCCGCGTAGGCCGCCGGGCTCTTGTCCGGGTGGTTGTCGGCTTCCCACTGGGCTCCGTAGTGCCCGTTGCCGTACAGCTCGTTGCCGATCTCCCAGTACTTCGCGCCGTACCCCTTGGTGATGTTGGCGTAGCGCACCCAGTCGG
>WUUC01086436.1_pt1 | contig 11731 bp, 15 predicted proteins | sample 6278441 | NCBI WGS metagenome assembly WUUC01 (sample SAMN13675441, study PRJNA597444) | soil metagenome | isolation source: soil | place: USA: Washington | collected 2017-10 | reverse complement strand
GCTCGGACTACATCGTCAACTACACCTACAAGACGACGGCGGCCGGCTGATGACCGGGACCGACGCCCACTACCACCCGGCGGCCGGGGCTGCCGCGCCGGTGTTCGGGCAGGTCGAGATGCTCACCCCGGTGTTCTCTCTGCGCCCGTTCGCCGAGGGCGCCTGGACCGACGTGTCGCTCGACGGCACGGCGACGCCGCTGCAGATCACGCTGCCGTCCGCGGGGACCTACCGGGTCGGCGGCACGATCAACAGCGGCATCGACGTCGACCCGGCAATCGTCCCGTCGTCCGGGTCGGTCCAGACCCGCCTGTTCAACGTGACCGCCGGGGCGGCGCTGACCTGGTCGGACCGGCTCGGCGCGTTCGTCAGTCCGGCGACGGTCACGGCCGACAACCCCGCGACGTCGCAGCCGTGGAGCGACCAGGCCCAAGTCGGGCAGGACCTCATCGTCACCGTCGCCGGGCCGACAACCCTGCGCCTGCAGGCGCGCTACGACACCTCCGGGCTGTACGGCACCGGCACCGGGGCGGAGATCGTCTCCGCCGTCGGCGTCGGCGTCGGGCCCACGCTCCTCAACTACTCGAAGCTGTAAAGGAAGGGACTCCCATGAGTTGCTGTGGTGGAGGGGCCGTCTGCTCCTGCCGGGTCGTTCAGGGCCCGGGGATCACCGTCACCGGATCCGGTACCGCGTCGGACCCGTTCGTCGTGTCCGGCGCCGGCGCGGCCCCGACCGTCATCACCGTCACCGACACCCCGTCGGTGGACATGACGATCACCGGCACCGGTACGCCGGGCGACCCGTACGTGATCTCGTCGGTGGCTGCTGCGGCGACGCCGACGGTCATCCAGGTCACCGACACCGCGTCGCTCGACCTGACCCTCACCGGGTCCGGTACGCCGGCGGATCCGTACATCTTGTCCGGGGTCGTGCTCGCTGCCGCTCCGCCGGCGACGGGCTGCGGTATCCGGCTCAACGGCGCCGACGAGCTCGAGGCGGACACGCTGCCGTTCTCCGGGCTGACCCGGGTGCCGTGCACGGACAACAACGAGGGCGGCGTACCGGTCCCGCTGGACCCGGCGTGCGAGGCGGCCGGCCAGCTGGTCTACTGCGACGCGGCCGGGAACCTGCGTACAGCGCCGGAGAAGCACGGCGTCGTCTCCGCGGCGACCAGCAACGAGGCGCTGAACTTCTCAGGCTTCGCCGCGGCCCCGGTGGTGATCGGTAACACGATCTCGATCAGCGTCGCGAACCCGTCGGACTGCTACTGCCTCTGCGGCAATCTGACGGCCGCGTTCATCCCAGGCCTGTCCGGCATGCCGGGCTCGGTCATCTCGATCTTCCACGAGATCGACTTCGGCGACGGGGTGTTCGCCGCGCAGACCGGGTTCGTGATGGACAACCGCGGCAAGTCGGCGAACTCCGGGTGGATCCAGCGTCCGATGACGACGCTGCCGGTCTGCCTGGATCCGGGCGAGACCAAGGTCTTGCAGTACCGGGTGTCGGCCGAGCGGTTCACGGGCGACAACGGCGCGGCTGCCCTGATCACCGCGCTGGCAAAGGACCTTCGATTCGTTGGGTGGAACATCTGATGGATACCTACTACGAGACTCCGAGCGGCACCGTGGGTGCTGTCAGCGACGCGGCCGACGTGCCGGAGGGCGCGACGGTGATCAGCCAGCAGCTGTACGAGACCCGGCTGCAGCAGCACGCCGAGGCGGCCGAGCTCGCGCTGGCGCAGGAGGTCGCCGCCCGTAAGGCGCAGTGGACGCTGGTCCACGACGCCCTGGTCGCCGGCGGCGTCACCGACCCGGCTGCGTCGGTCCTCGCGGACGTCGTCGGGACCAACCCGGCGCCGTGACCGGCACGGCGGGCTCCTATTCGCCTCCGGCGCCCGCCACTCGTCCTGTCTGGCGCGGTACGGCTGTTTCGGCGGGCAACGGGGTGGCGACCTTCACCTACCCGGTTGGGCGGTTCACAGCGCCGCCTGTGCTCGCTGTGGCGATCGAGTCGAGCAACACGAACATGAAGACCCACCGGGTGCTCACCAACACGGTGGCCGGCGCCACGATCCTGGTGCTCGCCGCGGCTGGGGTGACGATCTTGGGGATCGGCGTGCTGGCCGTCGGCACGAATGAGGCCGGGGCGACGGTGCACCTACATGCAGGAGACGCCGGGTAGTGCGCGCTACCCGACCGATCGAGGGGAATCAATGGATCAGGAGCTCGAAATGCAACCCTCGCAGGTCGACGTACTGGTCGGACTGTCGCGGCTCGAGGGCCAGATGTCGGCGTTCATCCAGCTGACGACGGCCCAGGGCGACGCGATCGTCCGCATCGACACCGAGGCCGGCCAGTTCCGCGATCGGGTGATCGCCGAGAACGGTCTGCTGCGCGATCGCGTCACGGCGCTGGAAGCGACGGCGGCGACGACGCAGCGGGACCGTACGCCGTGGCATGTTGCCGCGGGCACCATTGCGCCCTGGATCGCTTTGCTGCTGGTCGTGGCCGAACGGTTGTACAGCAAGTAGAACGCGCCGCACCGGCCCACCGACGGGCCGTGCGGGTAACCTGACTATCGCTGCTGGCTACGGGCCGGGCGGACTCTCCCGAGAGGACCCCGAGGCCCGATGCCCACCAAGTGTTGGAGTTCCATTCGCGGGCGCCGGATGCGCGTCACCCGACTGGACGAATGCTGCGCCCCGCTCCCGCCGGCCACCCCGTGCGCGTCCCTTGTCACCAAGGGATTCGTCTCCGTGCAGTACTCGCCGGAGATCGAGGAAGCCGAAGAGATCAACCTGAAGAACGCGAGCGGCGAGAGTTGCGCGTCGGATCCCGGGTGCGACGAGATCAAGTGGATGAACGTGCAGATGAACTTCTGCCAGGTCGACCCGGACCTGTTCACGTTCATGACCGGGTCGCCGCTCGTCCTCGACTGGGAGGGCAACTCGACCGGGTTCCGGATCAAGAAGGGCGCTCTCTGTTCGATCAACTTCGGGCTGGAGGTCTGGACCGATATCCCGTCCGAGCAGTGCGCGGCCGACGCCGCCGGCAAGTCGTACGGGTACTTCCTGCTGCCGTGTGTCGGTGGCGGCGTCATCGGCGAGTACACGATCCAGAACGACGCGCTCACCATGCAGATCAACGCCAAGGCGCGCGCCGGGTCGGGTTGGGGTGTCGGCCCGTACGACGTCGTCCAGACCGACGCGACCGGTACCGCTGGGCCGCTGCTGCAGCCGATCGAGGCTGACGACCTGAAGCACATCGACATCGTGACGATCGCGCCGCCGGAGCCGGTCTGCGGCTGCGTGGCGATGCCTGCCTGACCTCGATTGTTCCGGGCCGGTGCCGGTGGGGTTCGGGGACCGGCCCGGCCCGGAGCTACGTCTGAAAGGGGTTGAGTAGCGGTGTCGATTCCGGTGCTGGAATGTCCCGGGGAGTGGTCGAACGACTGCGGCTGTCCCGGGTCGCACAACTATTGCTGGCCGCGGCCGGACACGGCGTGCTGCCCGGACCTGCAGATCACCGACACGACTCCGCCGGCGCGGGTGCTGCTGATCGAGCGGATGCTGCGCATGGCCGTGTCGGTGGTGCACGCGTTCTCGGCTCGCCAGTTCGGGCTCTGCCCGCGGACCGTGCGGCCGTGCCGGGACCAGTGCGCCGAGTCCGGCGGGACGCTGCTCGACCCGTACATCTTGGACGGGCAGTGGTTCAACAACGCTTGCCAGACCTGCGTGCACGACTGCTCCTGCGGCACCTTGTGCGAGGTCACCCTCCCGGGCCCGGTGCACCGGATCTTGGAGGTGATCGTCGACGGGACCGTGCTGCTGCCGTCGGCGTACCGCGTCGACAACCACCGCAAGTTGGTTGCTCAGGGCGACGTTTGCTGGCCGACCTGTCAGGACCTGTCCAAGCCCGCCGGCCTTCCCGGCACCTGGACCGTGTCCTATCTGCGGGGCAAGCCGGTTCCGGAGATGGGGTTGTGGGCTGCCGGGCTCCTGGCGTGCGAGCTCGTCAAGGCCTGCACACCCGGTGAGGCCGGCGCCTGCCGGTTGCCGTCGAACGTGCAGAGCATCGTCCGCGAGGGCGTCTCGCTGGACCTGGAGCCGTTCACGCTCGGCGGGGCCGGGTCGGACTCGTTCGGCCGCACCGGGATCCCTGAAGTCGACATGTGGCTCACCGTCGTCAACCCACGCCGTACGACGGGCCGGTCGCGGGTGTACTCGCCAGATCGGCGCCGGCCGCGCCGCACGACCTGGCCGTGCCCCGATGAGTGAGCCCGGACCGGAGCCGCTCGAGGACACGCAGGTCGTGCCGTTCGCCGAGCGGCTGCTCGACTGCCTGTGCATCGAGCTCGGGCGTTCGCTCGGCGGGCCGGTGTGCCAGTGCTGTCTGCGCCCGGGGATGGTGCCGGTGCCGATGGACACCTGCTACTGCAACTGCCCCGACGGGAACGCCGGCCAGGCGTCGGTCCAGATCACTGACATTTTCCCCTCGAGCCGGTTCCCGCGGAACCAGATCGATGTGTGGGACGAGGCCTGTGCGGTCGGCGTGACGTGGGTGGCGGAGCTCACCATGACCGTCTACCGGTGCGTCTCGACGATGGAAGGCACTGGGCAACCGCCGACGTGCGAGCAGCTCGAGCGGGACTTCCGGGTGATCCAGTCCGACGCTGCCGCGATGCGCCGCGCGTTCGCCTGCTGCTCCGATTGGGCGCTCGGGCAGCAGATCCGGCCGGGTGGCTGGAAGCCGATCGGGCCGATGGGTGCGTGCGCCGGCGGGTTCATGAGCGTGCTGGTCGACGTCGGGCCGTTGTGCTGCCCCGTCGACGAGCCGGGCTAATTCGGTCGGCCGTCAGCGGTACGGTGATGCGTGTTCCCTGACCCAGCGAGGAGGCTCCGACCATGGCGGCGTTTGATGACAAGCAGCTTGCGACGTTCGTCGCTGACGAGACGGCGTGGCATCAGTTCGCCGATGCCCACACCACGGACCGGCTGCAGATCCTGTCCGCGATCGCCGAGCGCGGCGCGGAGGCCGCGATGCGCGGCTGCGGCGTGTGGACGCTGAAGACGGTCATCGGCAACCACGACCTGGGCGTGTACGGCTCGCTGGAGGAAGCTCGCGCTGCGCTGCAGCCGGGCGGGAAGTGGCACCCGGGCGTCTGACTTGCACCCCCGCCGGACTGGCTGTAACGTTCTGTGTGTCAGCCAGTCCGTTTGAACCGGGAGTCACCATGAACGCCACGCCCTCCGCCATCATCACGCAGGACACCCGCCCTTGCGTCGACGCCGGTCGCCACCAGTTCTCGACCCGCCACACCGGCGCCGAGTGCATCATCGCGCCGGAGTCGATGTGGGACCGCTGCGACCGCCTCATCACCAAGCTGGTCGCCGAGCTCAACGAGGCGCTCGGCCTGTCGACCGAGTTCGACGCCAACTTCAACCGAAACTGCGTCACCCGCGGCTACCTCGGCAACCGGCCGACCGGCGCCGCCGAAGGCAGCAAGCACGACGACCGCTCGTTCTTCGTGTTCCTGCCCCACCCGAACCGGCCCGGCACCCACGAGGACCGCATCGGTGACTACCGGTACGGCGACGAGGCCGGAGCCCGCGCCTGTGTCGCGCAACTGGCCGCGATGGTGAAGCTGGCCAAGTGGCAGGCGGCCCGCGCGTGATCCGCTGCCCGTACGGCGACTGCCCGTTCTACGGCTCGCAAGACGAGGTCGACGACCACGTCGACTACCTGATCGGCGTGCAGGATCCCGAGCACGACGAGGTGGCTCGCCGCCGCCGCTGAAACCTCCGCCACGACCGGCCCGCGCACCCGCTACCTGGGGTTCGCGGGCCGCGGTGTTTTAAGCTCCCAGCATGAGCGACCTTTCGGACGTCACAGTGCGCGCCTCCATCCCGCTTGCTGGCATGCGCCCGGACGCGCCGCCGGTCACCGTGGAGCGCACGCCGTACGTGCAGGCACTGATCGACTCCGGCAAGCTGATCGTCATCCATCCCACGGACGACGAGTTCGTGACCGCGATCGCCGAATCGCTGCGCGAGCCGCTGCCACCCCAGTACGGCGCCGTCGCCGGTGAGCCTGCAGCCGCGGAGGGCTCGCAAACCGGCGGCGACGCTGACGACCTGGACCCGCCGCCCGGTGGCTAACGTCCGGGTGACGATGAACCGGGGGAACATCTTCGCCCTGCTGCACTCCCCGTCCGGCGCGGTCCACCGCGCCGTGTCCTCGGTCGTGCGCAAGACCGAGGCGATCGCCGTCGCCACCGCGCCCGTCGACGAGGGCCGGCTGAAGAACGCCCGGAACTCCGGCGTCCGCGACGAGGGCACCCGGCTGGTCGGGTTCGTCGAGTTCACCGTCGACTACGCCCTGTTCGTCATGAAGGGCACCGGCATCTACGGGCCCACCGGACAGCGCATCAAGCCGAAGACCGCAAAGCTGCTCGCGTTCCGGATCGACGGGCAGCTGGTGTTCGCGAAGTCGGTTCGCGGGCAGCGCGCACAACCGTTCCTGGTCGAGGCACTGAAGGCCGCGTCTCCGTGGCCCGTGACCACGAAGTAACCCCACCCCCGAAGGAGAATCCCCGTGGCATCCACCGCTCGCTTTGAGATCGCGATCGCCGACCAGCAGGCCGCCGAGGAGGCGCAGGACTACGACCTGCACGTGTTCGAACTCCCCGGCCACCCCGACGGCACCGAGTCCTACGCGTGTGTCCGGCCGGCGCCGGACGCGTGGCTCGGCCTGTCCCGGTCCGTGTTCGTCGCCAAGCAGGACGACACCCAGATGGGGGTGTCCGGCATGAAGTTCCTCAACGAGTGCTTCCAGAAGCGGGACCTGCACGCCGCGCTGGTCCAGGCGCTCGAGGACGGTCTACGTTCGGACGCGGACCCGGCGGCCAGGGCGCTGGCGAAGAAGCTGCAGCCCGAGGCCGACTCCGACGAGGAACTCTCGGCGTACGGGCTCAAGCTCGCCAAGTCGAACGACCGGATCAACGACCGGCTGATGGACCGGGCGGACCCGTTCGGGAAGGCAACGCTGATCCAGATCTTCATCGACATGGAGGAGCGCTGGTCGGCGAACCCTACTGGGTCAGCGCCCGCCTCACGGAGTGGGCGGCGCAAAACTGGGCGTTCCTCGACGGCGAAGCGCTCTACGGCGGCCTCGACCTCGCGGCGCTCCTCTGCAAAAGCCGGGCGCGCTGGCTCAGCGTAATCCAGCACCGGTACTTCGTCGGCCGCACCGACGACGAACTGTTCCAGCTGAAGTTCGAGCTCAACGAGCCGCCGCCGTGGGAGTTGGCCGATCCTTCGGAGGAGATGCTGGCAGAGGAGGCGAACGACTTCCTCGCTGCGTTCGCCGCTTCCAAGAGCGGCTAGACGACTACCCTGTGACCTGACGCTGACTGGCTACGGGCCGGGCGCCACCCGATCGATCGGTGGTGACCCGGCCCGTGGCAGAAGGCGCCCTCGCAGAGGCTGCGGTCGAGATCGTCGCCGAGCTCGAACGGTTCGAGCCGGAACTCCGCGACAAGCTGATTGCTGCGGTTCAGCGGGCCGCCAACGACGCCGAGCGGGAGTTCAAGCGGGGCGGCACCCGGGGCGGGAAGTCGTTCGCTGACGCCGCCGGCAAGGCCGCCGGGTCTGCGTCCAGCTTCGACCAGCTGCGGGCCGCGATGGGCCGCCTCGAGCAGGCCGCCACGCGCGCCGGCGACGCGCAGGCTGATGCCGCCGGCAAGGTCCGGGTGGCGCAGCAGCAGCTGGCCGAGGCGCAGGAGCGGTACGCGGCCGGGTCGTCGCAGGTCATCGCGGCCGAGGAGCGGCTGTCGCGGGCGCAGCGCGAGTCTGCCCGGTCGACCAGCGCGTTGCAGGTCGCGACCGAGGCCCTGCAGGGCGCACGTGGCCGTCTCGCGGCCGAAGCCGAGCGGATGGGCACTGAGGCCGGGGACGAGTTCGGCGACGGTCTGAGGCGCTCTGCGACGCGCGCCGCGGACGGTGTGGGTGAGGAGTCGGGCGGGTTCTTCGCGCGGGCGTTCTCCCGGGCCGCGGAGCGCGCGGTCGGGACCGGGCTGCTGCGCGTGTTCGGTGCGTCGACGGCCGCGATCGTCACCGCGGCGTCGCCGCTGTCGACGGTGTTCGCCGGCGGAGCAGCCGCGGCCGTCGCGCTGACCGCTGCGCTGTCGCAGGCCGCCGGTGCCGGTATCGCCCTGGTCGGCGTGCTCGGTTCACTCGCGCTCGCCACGGCCGCGGTGAAGGTCGGCACGCAGGGCGTCGGCGACGCGCTGAAGGTCCAGTCCAAGGCGCTCGAGGAACTCCGCACCGAGGGCGAGGTGTCCGCCGCCACCCAGGAGAAGCTCGCTGCTGCGCTGGCGAACCTGGCCCCGAACGCTGCCGCGGCCGTGCAGGAGATCGGCCGGCTCACCCCTGCGTGGCAGGCCGTACGGCGGGTCGTGCAGGACAACCTGTTTGCCGGCGCGACGCAGAACATCTCGGCGCTCGCGACCACGTTCCTGCCGGTACTGCGCACCGAGCTCTCCGCCGCCGCCCGGTCGCTGGCGTCGACGGGTACAGCTTTGACCGCGTTCCTGACGTCTGCTCGCGGATCCGGCACCGTGCGGGACATCTTCGCCGGGCTGAACGGCGTACTGGCCACGCTGCTGCCGATCGTGACCACGCTGGCGCCGGCGTTCCTGACGATCTTCGAGGCGTCGCTGCCGTTCGCGCAGCTGCTCGCCGAGGCGCTCGCCGACCTGGCCACCCGGTTCGCGACGTTCCTGCAGCTGTCAGCCGCTAACGGCGACTTCGCGGCTTTCATGGAGGGCGCCTTCACCGCCGCCTCCGCGCTGTTCGGGATCCTCGGCAACCTCGGCCGCATCATCGGCACGATCTTTTCGGCCGGCGCCGCTACGGGTGGCGGGCTGCTGCAGGTCATCGAGACCGCGACCGGCGCACTGGCCGAGTTCCTCGGCTCGGCGGAGGGCCAGGAGGCGCTCACGTCGTTCTTCAGCCTGATCTCCGAATCGGCCGGCGTACTGGTCGGGATCTTCCAGACGCTGTCGCCGTTGCTGGCCGGTATCGGGTCGCTGTTCCAGGCGCTCGAGGGGCCGATCCAGGCGCTCGGTACGGCGATGCAGCCCGTGATCTTGCTGCTGTCGCAGACGCTCGGTGCTGCCCTGGCGCAACTCGGGCCCGTGATCGGCCAGCTGGTCACCGCCCTGACCCCGCTGGCCGTGATCCTCGGCACCACCCTGGCCGGCGTCCTGGCCCAGGTCGCGCCGATCATCGTGCAGCTGGTGGCCGCGTTCGCGCAGATGGCGCCGGTTCTGGCGCCGATCGCGCAGCTGCTCGCGACCGCTCTGCTGGACAGCCTCACCGCGCTGATGCCGCTGTTCGTGCAGCTGATCCCGATCCTGCTGCAGTTCAACCAGGCGTTCGCCGCGGCGCTGATCCCGAGCCTGCAGGCGATCCTGCCGGTGCTGCCTCAGCTGGTCGCCGGGCTGGTGCAGATCCTCACGGCGTTCCTCGCGCTGCTGCCCGCTCTGCTGCCGTTGATCCCGCCGATGGCTGAGCTCTCGCTGGCCTTCACAAACCTGATCATCGCGGTGCTGCCGATCATCCTCGCCTTCGCCGAAATCGCAGCGGTCACCTTGACCCAGCTCGCGCCGGCGTTGACGTTCATCGTCGAGTCCCTGGTCGGCGTGATCGCCGGGTTCACCAGCTTCGTGCAGGCCCTGGTCAGCGTCGTCCAGGCGATCGCCGGATTCGTCGCGTCCGTGCTCGAGCGGTTCGCTGCGCTGCGCGCCGGCGGAGCCTCCCAGGTCCAGGCCATGATCGGTGCGATCCTCGGCGCGATCGCCCCGTTCGTGTCGCAGGTCATCGCTTTCTTCTCGAACATGGTTTCGGGCGCGATCCAGATCCTGTCCGGCTGGATCGGTACGGCGCGCGATATCGCTGGCCGGGTCGCGTCGGGGATCCTCGGCGCGATCCGCTCCGGGCTGTCTGGGCTCGCTGCGGCTTTCCGGGCGCCGTTCGACGCTGCCCGCGGCGCTGTGTCGTCCGCGCTCGAGGGGATCATCGGTGTCGTGTCCGGCGCGATCTCGCGCATCCAGGGACTGATTTCGCAGATCTCGTCGGCGATCTCCCGCATCCCCACGCCCAGCTTGGGCGGGCTGGACATTCCGTTCCTGGCCAACGGTGGACTGGCCGACCGGCCGTCGATCGCGGGCGAGGCCGGCCCCGAGGTCGTCATCCCGCTGAACCGGCCACGTCGACGCGACGAGTTGCTCGAGCGGTACTTCGGAGGCAACGGCCCGGTGGGCGGGACGGCGACCAAGACGAAGGCGCTCACGGTCCAGGTGCCGGTGCACGCCGGCACCGTCGTCGACCATTCGACGCTCGCGCGCCTGGTCGCCGAGGAGTTCGACAAGCGGTTCGGGCCGACGGTCGGGATCTACACCAGCGGAGGCAGTCTGTGAGCCACTCGGGATACCTGTGCCTGGGCGGCACCGAGATCGTCAACCAGGAGCGCGTCTCGACCTATGCCGCGGCCGGCTGGAAACCGTCGCGGTGGGTGATCGACAAGTGCAACTCTTGCGGCCCCGAGATCGCGTATGCGCTGGAGGAGCCGAACGGGCTGTACTCCAACCCTGGCAGCGATCGGGCGCCGTGGTTCTCCGGGTCGGAGCCGGACTCGTTCGACTTCGGTGGCCTGTACGTGCTGAGCATCAACGGGCTCGGTCCGGGCCCGTATTCGCGGTCGTCGACGCAGCGGGCGTCCGGGCTCGGGTCGGTGTTCGGGCCGGGTGTGCAGGCGTCGCCGCTGATCGTCGTCACCGGGCTCCTGCTGGGCCGTACGTGCTGCGCGGTGGACTACGGGCACCGGTGGCTGTCCAACGTGCTGCGCGGCTCCTGTGGCGCCGACTGCGACGGCGACGACCTGGTGTTCCTCGACTGCTGCCCCGAGTGGTGCGACGACTCGCCGGAGTTCACCAGCTACGCGGATTGCATGGAGCCGTTCCTGCGGACGATGAAGGGCGTCACCCTGGTGTCGTCGCCGCAGATCACCGCCCGGTACGGCGGGTCCTGCGGCTGCGACGGCGCCGCCATGCTGCAGGTCCAGTTCACGCTGTCGGCCGGGCAGCCGTGCGTGTTCCGTCCGCCGGTCGACGTCGAGTCCGGGGTGACGTTCAACCTCGACGACGTCACCCCGTGCCCGACGTGGATCCCGACCGACCCCGGTACGCCGTGCCTGGGCACCGACTGTCTCCCGCCGACGGACTGTCTGGCGGATCCGCTGTGTGCTCCGCCGGCCAAACCACCGGTGCCGCCGCCGCCGTCGAACCCGTGTATCTGCGACCCGTTCCAAACCGTCAGCGCCTGCATCGATCTGCCGGCGACGGCGATCCCCGAGTTCGCAGAAGGCGTCCCCATCATCGAGATCAGCTCCGGCTCGCAGGAGCTACGGCAGGTACGGATGCGGTTCATCGCCAACCCGCTCGGGCTGCCCGTCGACGAGCTCGACCCGTGCACGGCGTGCGGCGAGGTCACTTTGTCGCGGATCCCGCCGTTCTCGGTGTTCCGGATGGACGGCATGAACCGCACCGTCACGATCATCTGCCCCGGCGACGCGACCACCGACGCGACACCGCTGCTCGGTGTCGCCGACGGCCGGCTGCCGTTCCGGTTCCCCGAGATCGCCTGCTCGAGCGCGTACACGATGTGCGTCG
>WUUC01184384.1_pt1 | contig 11732 bp, 12 predicted proteins | sample 6278441 | NCBI WGS metagenome assembly WUUC01 (sample SAMN13675441, study PRJNA597444) | soil metagenome | isolation source: soil | place: USA: Washington | collected 2017-10 | reverse complement strand
TTTGAAGTTTTGGAGCCGGCTGACGAGACATACACGAAGTGTGTAGGCGAGGAAGCTGGATCTAAAAATATGAAAAAAGATAGATTTTAACAAGCGAATGGAGTTTCGAAAGAAGTCTATTATAGATGGGGAGAAGCTTTAGAGGGCTGAAAGATATAAATTTTAAATTTAATGAAAATCAAAAGATAAGTTTTTAGATTCCACTTTTGATAAAATTCAATATTTAGCTCTTTTTTCTCACTATGAGATCTGCGAAGCTCCACATGGTGGACCGTGCTATAGCAGAAGAAGAAGATAATGATTTAGGTCATTTTAGCGAGGGTTTGAGAGAGAATTTCTTCCCAATCTTGGGCGTCTTTGAGAAAGGGGGGAAACTCTTTTCCAAAATTCAAAGGATGAATCTGCTGTGTCCAGTGGATAGTTCCTATGACAGCATCGATCTCCACCTTTCCTGTGTTATCCCATTTCACCTGTTGGATTAATTTAAGACATTGGTGGACCTCTTCAGGGAATTCACCCCTCCCTTCAAAAATTGAGGTAGAGACTTTCCAAGATTGCGAGGAATTCTTTTGAATTAATATCTCTCTTCCTTCAACAACAATGCGTGTCATTGAATTCAAAAAAAGATATATAAATGGAAATAGGTATGACATGTTTATTATTATACTTTATTTATAATTTTATCACCCCATTTAAGTTTATTTATCTTCTTATAGAATTCCTTCTCTTTCTTAGTAATAGTCTTCTGTTCTATTCCATTTCTAGAGCATAATGTAATGAGGGTATGTCCTTTCCGTCTTAAAGAATCTTTTAACATGCGGGAAAAGGCTGTTTCTAGGGGCTGTTTGCTCACAATAACATAAGAAAATTTTTCATCTTCAAATCCTAACGATCCCTCTTTGGCCAAACGGTGATCGTCTGAGCGTTGCAAACGGACGCCAAAATGGCACCATTCCGAACTGTTTTGCAAAGGACAAGCTTGAGAATGAGGACAAGGGGCATAAATGGTTCCCTTTTTCAAAATACAAAAGTCCCGGGCTTTTAGCATGCTTTGATAACCGCGAGGCGTTCCAGGCTCGACAATAACTAAAAATTTTCCTGCCGCCTGCCATGCGCGCTCTAGCAAAGATAAATCTAAGATCTCTCCCCAGGAATATGAAAAAAGCACCAAATCATGAACTTCAAACGATGACTGCCTAGAGACATCTCCTGTGACCCAGCGAACACGGTCTGCAGGAGTCATTTTAGAGCCAATTTCAACAAAGTCATGGTCTCTTTCCAAGAGTGTTGCTTGTATTAAGTTCCCCCAGGTTTCTTGAGCAGCTTCCCAAGAAGTTCCAGGGCCTGCGCCAATATCGAGTATTGTTTGTATGGGAAAAGAATGGATCTCTTGAAAAACTCGTTGTAAAGCGGCTTTAGTTGCAGGATAACGTGTGAGAAAATAAGCAAATCTATCTTGTCTTGAACGTAAATAAGGGGTCGACCCCGTGCGATACCTTTCAGATAGCGCTTGAGCTGCTTTTTTGAGCTCTGCTTGAGAAAATTCCATGATCTTTTATTATAGCTTTTGGAATCCCTTCTTCGTGAGGAAAAAGAGAGGGATGCAGCTAAAAAAAGTGATCACACCTGCTATTAGAAGGCTATCATCAATTGCCTGAATGAAGATTTGCTTTTGCACTGTACTTAGAATAATCTGCTGAGCTTGTAAAGCTGCTTCAAGAATGTTTTTTCCATACTGCTGGATTCCAGTGGCCTCCAAGAGTTCTTGAATATGCTCAAAATAAGGACTGGAGCTATCAATCACAGCACCGATGCTAGAGGTCTGGTAGACTTGTCGAAAGGTTAAAGTAGTTTCAAAAAGGGCAACGCCCAGCGCTGCTCCAATTTGCCGTTGTACAGTGAAAAGACCCGTTGCCTGTGATAGTTTTGACTCTGGAATCGTTGAGAGCGTCAACGCCACCAGTGGCGCGAAAAGCATGCCCATTGCAATGCCTCGAACTATAAAAAGATGGATCATAGTGCTCTCGGATGTATACAATGTAAAGCGGGCATTGACCTGGTATGTTAATGCGAGCAAAATAATACTTCCTAAAACGAGATACATGGGGGACACCTTTCTGGAAAGCCATCCTGACAATCCTCCGAAAAGTCCTTGCGCAAGTCCGATTGGAAGCAGAACAAGGCCGGTCTGAAGTTGGGAATAACTCAACCCATTTTGCATGTAAAGCGGAAGAAGAAAGCTCGATCCAAAAATAGTAAAAGAAAAGACAAACAGAACAATGTTCCCCATCAAAAAATTACGATCTTTAAAAATGCGCAGATCGATAATCGGATAAGGTATAGTTAGTTCGATCCGTAAAAAAAAGAGAAAGCAAACACCCGAAATCAAAAAGCACATCAGGGTAAATGTTGACGACCAGCCTTCAGCATTCCATGGAGCATTGCCGCTGGAGATTCCCACAAATAAAGCGACAAGAAAAATAATTAAAGTTAGAAGGCCCCAAACATCAAATGCGTGGATAATTTTTCTAAATGTCCGTTTGAAGATCACCCATCCCATTAGAAGCGTCAATGCTCCAAAAGGCAAATTGATTAAGAAAATCCATTTCCAGTTGATCGCTTCGATTAGATATCCTCCAACACTAGGTCCAAGAGAAATGGCAGCAGCAATAGCAATGGAATAAAACCCTAAAGCAACCGTCCGGTTCTCTTTTTTAAATTCATTCGTAAAAAGAATCATACCCACTGGAGTTAAAATACCTCCGCCAATGCCTTGAATGACACGGAAAAAAATCAATGCATCAAGGTTCCAGGCAATAGCACAGAGATAAGAGCCAAAAATAAAAATAATAAGGCCGACCAAATAAACCTTTTTAGACCCAAAATGTTCCGAGAGCCATGCTGAGATGGCAAGTAATACCGAAAGTGCAATCAGATAAGCGGTTGAAACCCAGACCACTTGATTAATCGTTTGGCCAAAGGCCGCCATAATCGTTGGAATAGCGACATTCACGATTGTTCCATCAAGAACAACCATAAAGGTACTTAGCATCACTGTGATAAGTACAAACCAAGGATATGCACGATGATGTGCGGCTAGAGCTGGAATTAAATGGATTGCTCTTCGCCGCAGAAGCCCTTCTTGCTTCTCGAGCATCTTACCTCGTACGGATTTTTACTTTGACTGACATCCCGGGCCTAAGATAAAGCCCTTGGGCATTGTCCACTGACTTGAGCGAGATTCTTAGTGGAATACGTTGAGTGACTTTTGTAAAATTGCCTGAAGAATTATTCGGAGGGATTAAAGCAAATTGAGAAGCTGCTGCTGCACCAATGACCATTACATTGCCTTGAAACTCTAAACCGGGATAGGCATCGACAGTAATATCCACAGGGGCCCCTACATGAATAGAGGAGAGTTTTGTCTCTTCAATATTGGCCGTGATCCAAATATGTGATAAATCCATCAGAGAAAGAACTGTCTGGCCTGCACGGATGACATCACCTGGATCATGCCACCTTTTGGCGATAATTCCATTTGTAGGCGCTGTCACTTGTGAATATTGAACCTGTGTTTCGATCATTTTGAGCGTAGCTTCCTGAACATCTGCTAAAGAATTGATTGATTCAAGTTGCGCTTGCATCATTTGAAAAGTCTTTTCAGCATGGTTCATGGCTTCCTGAGATATCACACCGCCGGCAAATTCTTTCGTAGCCCTCTCTAAATCTTCTCTGGCTAAATCAACCCTGATTTTTTGTAATTTTACTTCATCATTAGCATGATCTAATCCGGCCGCTGCTTTTTCTTTTTCGATTTGCAATAAGGTATCATCGAGAGTGAACAAGAGGTCCCCCTTTTTCACAACATCTCCATCATCTACAGCAACTTGTAGAATTTTTCCCGACTGAACTGAACTGATCATATGATCAAGGCCTGCGATACTGGCATCTTCTGTTGATTGGTAGGGATAGAAATATGCCCTCCACCACCAAAAGATGACGATTAACAGCAAAACCAGAATGGCTGCTATATAATAGATCTTGGACTTGAAAAACGGGGTCTCTGTATGTTCCATGTCTTTATGTTTGCACCATAATGACAAGAAATATTTTTAACAAGAGAAGGAAAATCTGGGTGAGAGGATTTGAACCTCCGACCCCTAACACCCCATGCGAGTTTTTTCGCTTTTTTAACCGTATTATCCCGTCTCATTCCGTACCAATAAATTCCCCATAACTCTCTCTCATTTCTTGATTTGAATCAACTTTTTGTCTTATGTTAATGCAACATGGTTTATGTGGATTTATCCACTACCTATTCACCATACGAAAACAGCAAGAGAGAGTGTGGCGACAAGACAAAGATTGAGCGAGGAGCCGAACTATGATGGGGCCCTTTCTGATTATGGACAAGTCCACGTTTCAAGGACTGAGTTTTGAGTGCATCACTTTCATAACGAGATTTTATCAGCATCGCCTCTCGCCGATTTTGCTGCGGGAGATTACTTCGAACCTCGCGAAAGAGAAGTCGGAAGGCTCTGATGGAGAGTTCAGAAAAAAAGTCGCAGAACTTGCAAGAAAAGCGCAATTTTCTCAATCCGCTGTGCTGATGGGCGCTCACCGAATGGCGCGCATGGAACTTTTATCTGGGAATCCTATTCCCATGAATGGGTATCAAGCTCCGCACGAAGGGGCGATTGAGCTAAATACCCCTGAGGCGGGACGTGGCTTTTTCTTTGATGAGCATCCGATAGTGGCGGTTTTGAGAAATTGGGCTGATGGAAACTTTTCGGAAACTGATCTCCTGACAGCCGAGTCAATCCGCAATGAAGATTCAAGCGTTAGTTTGATGAGCTTATATCAGAATGCGGAAAAGGGGCCGATAGCACCGACGTTCAAATCTCTAAAGGAAGCGGTGACTTGGTTTGATGAGGTTCGTCTTCTTGCAACTCCTAGAAACAGAATCCTTCGAGTGGCAAGACATCTTTTTCAAAATCACCCAGGTTATGTTGGTATGGTAATGCGGCGTTGGAGACGAGCTGGAAGGCCAGCCTTGCAAAACTTCGCGCCCTACGCTGAATACTATCAGCGAGTGGTAATGATTTATCACTATGGTTTTCTATGCGATTTTATAAAACGAGGCAAAAGGAGCAAAGCTCACCTAGATATGCAATATATTTACTACTTGCCCTTTTGTAACGTCTTCTCTTCAGATGACAAAGATCTTATAAAATTAGTCGGGTTTTTCTTACGGCCAGATCAGGAATTCGTATCAAAGGCAGATCTTCAACAGGATCTTAAACAGTTGTCCGCGTATTTTGCTGGTATGTCGGAAGAGCAAAAAATGGCCTTTTACGCTGAATACAATCACTATCCCCCAGATTTAGAGGGCTCTTTTACTGCGAAGATGTGGAGGAAATTCATGCTGCCTCGAGAAAAACAGGAAGAGAAACGATCGCGTCCATCTCCAGAAAAAGAAGCAGAAATCATGAAAGAATTTAGAATGATCCAAGAAGCACTGGAGAGGCAACAAACTAAAAACTTATCGAAACAACAGGGGAAAAATGGCCAGGGAACGAATTCCACGATTTACCTTTGACGAATTCTGTCAGAAGATCCAGCCGCAAGTCAAGTCAATTTACATCCGCGACTCGCAGTGGGGCGAATGTAGAGAGAGATCGGGTCCTTGATGAAGATGAAATCAAAGAATTAGCCAAAAAACTACCCACCACAAACATGGCAGAAACAGGGGTTCTTGCAGTTTGGATTGTGCTCGCTACGTGTTGCCGAATTGTAGAACTGCTCAAAGCTCGTTGGGATCACGTGGATCTTGAGCGCAAATGTTGGCGAATCCCCGCTCAAAACAGCAAAAATAACAGAGAGCACATCGTTTACCTCTCTTCTTTTGCCGGCTGCCATTTCACCAAACTTAAAGAGTTAACGGGAGCCGGTGAATGGTGTTTTCCAGCAAGCCGCAAAAGCGATTGCCTCTGTTCCAAAATAGTGACAAAGCAAATCACAGATCTCCAGAGGAGTAACGAAGGCCACAAAAACAGATTTTTACAGAGGACTTTGTGCGAAGAAATAGCTGGACTGACATCAAAATAACTCAGTTCTACTGTGTCCACTCGCTCTCCAGTAAAGACTACTCATTTAAATTGCCCCCAGAAGATTTTCGAGGAATGCTGGCAGAGTGCTATGAGCAGTACCGCCAAAATTAGGGAATAAATTATGAAAACAGAGATCAAATCTCCTGAAATTCAGGGAAAATACAGGCGAGGAGAAAATATAAGAAGGGATACTCGGGGAATCCGAATGGGAAACCGAAAGGTGCTCGAAATAAAAATCCACGTTAGCAGTAGAGGCTCTTTTAGAAGGCTCTTTGGACAGAATCTGCAAAAGAGTTGAAGAAGAAGCTTTAAGCGGCAATATGCAGGCTGCAAAAATGATCCTAGAGAGATTTTTACTGCCTAGAAAAGATCAGTGCATTGAAATCGACCTCCCCTCCATAGATACATTCGAAGATGTACTTAATGCCGTCGGATTTATCTTCAACGCAGTAAGAAAAGGCAAGATTACTCCTTCTAAAGGAGGATTGCTTGCCAGAATGGTAGAAAGCTATTCAAAAGCTTTGGAAGCTTGCCAATTTGAAGCCAGGCTAAAGAGCGTAGAGGAAAATCTAAACGATAGGAGCAAACATAAAACTTGCAAATAGAAAACGAGTAGAGGAGCTAGAAAAGGTCTGTAAACCAGGGAAAAAGAAAACTTCCTATGCACTGGTTCGTATACAGCCCCGAAATATCAGATCAGATTGATGAACTTGAGATAGATGCTGATTTTGTCGTGACGTTGCCCGATAACGGCAGAGGCGATCTCAGCGAAGAAATACCTAAAGGAGGGTACAGGATATTTCTTAACTAAGTTGTTTAAAATCTTTTTTCTCAATATGCTTTATTGCATTTTATGAATTCTCGAGGGTGCCCATGGAAAAAGATGATAATGATAGTCTGATCCCTAGCCAACTGTCGTTCGAAGATTTAAAGCAGGTCAATCAGCACGGGATTGAATATTGGAGTGCTAGAAGTTTGCAGCCTTGCCTCGGCTATTCCCAATGGCGACGATTTGAAAATGCAATTCAAAGAGCGATAGATTCTTGTAAACAGTCTGGGAATGATCCAAGCCATCACTTTGCCAGCGCCGGCAACCCAATAACGAGTGGGAAAGGAAGAACTCAAATTGTTGAGGATTATCATCTTTCGCGTTTTGCCTGTTATCTCATCGCTCAAAATGGGGACTCTCGAAAACCCGAAATTGCTCATGCTCAGAAGTATTTTGCAATTCAAACTCGACGCCAGGAGCTTACGGATGCAGCCATTGCCGACCTCGAACGCTTAGAGTTGCGCAAACAAGCTTCTCAGGACTTCAAAGTTCTCTCCGGTGCAGCTCGTGACGCAGGCGTTCAAAATAAAATGTTTGGGATCTTTCATGACGCTGGGTACAAAGGACTCTATGGGGGGCTTGGATCAGATGCAATCAAGGCTCGCAAGGGGATTGATCCCAGAGAACAGCTGATGGATCGGATGGACAGAACGGAGTTAGCAGCTAACCAGTTTCGGATGACTCAAACACGAGAAAAACTCAAGCGCGAAGGTATCAAAAATCAAAGAGATGCTATTGAGGCTCACGAAGCAGTTGGAAAGGAAGTCAGAGCTGCTATCGCTAAAATTGGTGGCACTCCTCCAGAAAATATCCCCCCTGCTGAACATATCAAAAAAGTAGAAAAACGCTTAAAAACAACTAGACCTAAGCTGCTGCTTGATGGGAAGGATTCTGGATTGCTGCCACAGAATTCCTTGGATAATTCTGATTGATTCGATTTATGATTAACGCTTTATATCAGTATGCAGTTTCTTGATGCATAGTGCTGCACAGTAAATTGCACAGTCTGACGATGAAAATATTATAGTGTCTTGAATTTATATTTTTCATAGGCTGCAGACTTTCACAAAAGGCGGATTCGAATCTTGCTCCGAGGTCCTTTTATGAGATTCTGATCATACGCTTCAAGACTCTATTGAGAATTTGTGCATTACCTGCCACATACCTGGCACATTTTAGATTTTTAATATTCGTGAGCATCAGCGGTTTGTTGATAAATCATTAAGAAAAAAGAATCTGGGTGAGAGGATTTGAACCTCCGACCCCTAACACCCCATGCTAGTGCGCTAGCCAGTCTGCGCTACACCCAGATAAAATTAAATGCTTGTAAGTCCCTCGAATTGAAAGTCAGCCTTTTTGAACTCATTCACTCCAAGACGGGCACAATCTTCGATGATTTTTTCTAAAACATCGCCGGGATGAAGCTCTGCAGCCGAAAGGTCGACTGAAATAGAAGCTGTGAAATTAACACCATTTCGTAGGCCTTTAACCTTGAAATTTGCTATCATTGTTTCTTTTTTCTTAGAAATATTTTTGAAACGTATTAAATTATTTTCAGCTAAGTCTTTCATGGTTTGCCTCGAAGTAGAGCAAAATCGTAGGGTCTTTAGGTGTTTCTGTCAAGGATAGGCGTATGAACATGAAATTAGAAAAGAGCTGGCATGAAAAACTCAAAAATGAAATCAATCAGCCCTATATTCAGGATCTGAAGAGGTTTCTCGAGGAAGAAAAAAAAGCAGGAAAAATGATCTATCCTCCTGAGCCACTTATCTTCAATGCCTTTCTGCAGACCCCTTTTGATAAAGTTAAAGCAGTTATCATAGGGCAAGATCCTTATCACGGTCCTGGACAGGCCCATGGCCTTTCCTTCAGCGTCCTGCCGGGAGTCGCAATCCCTCCTTCTCTTAAAAATATCTATAAGGAATTAGAAACGGATTTAGGGATCCGGCACCCTTCCTCAGGATGCCTCATATCTTGGGCACAGCGGGGTGTTCTTCTTCTCAATGCAATACTAACTGTCCGTGCGGGAGAACCCAAATCTCATCATGGAAAGGGATGGGAAAGGTTTACCGATGCTGTCATTGATACTCTCGCTCAGCGACCAGATCCTATCGTCTTTTTACTATGGGGAAAGTCGGCCCAAGAAAAAGGCCATAAGGTTTTAGGGACTCATCACGCAGTTTTCCAAACAGCCCACCCTTCTCCCTATTCAGCAGATAAATTTTTCGGATGTCATCATTTCTCTAAGACCAACGAATTTCTTAAAAAAGTTGGCAAAGAACCCATTAATTGGACCGTTGATTAATTGTTCATAAGACCTCTTCCGACTGTTTTTTTTGACAAAAATCCAAACGATCAACACTAAAAAACATTTTATCATGGGGTTTATGAACATTTTTTTTCTCTATTAAAAGAGGGTAGTTATCAACAAATCCACAGGACCTGAGTAATGAGTAGTATAGATATCTAAATCTAATACTAAAGAGAAGGATGTGGAAAAAGAGCAACTTAAGTAGTATGTGACCATGCAAGAACTTTCTACAAACCAATTCTTTTCTTTAGAATCCTATTTTCATAGAGAGCTTTTCGAAAGATCTGCCTTCGTATGGGAGGCTCTCCACCGCCTTGCCCCTTATTTAGAAGAGCAAGAATTGGGTAAAATCGAAGTGAGAGTCCCTTCAACTGTTCATTTGATCAATCCTGAACTTATTTCCATTGGTGCAGGAACTGTGATTGAAGCCGGAGCTTATATTGAAGGTCCTGCCATCATCGGGCCTCATAATCAGATCCGCCATGGAGCTTATATTCGCGGTAATGTTATTACGGGAGAAAAGTGCATTATTGGCCACGCGACAGAAATCAAACACTCGATTCTGCTCAATGGCGCTCAGGCGGCTCATTTTAATTATGTCGGCGATTCAATTCTTGGAAACGACGTCAATTTAGGCGCCGGCGTAAAACTTGCAAACTTTCGTTTAGACCATAAGGATGTATTTGTTCTATTACAGGGGCAAAAAATTTTGACAGGCTTGAAAAAATTGGGGGCCATCATTGGAGATGGAGCTCAGCTCGGATGCAATGCTGTCACAAATCCCGGAACGTTGATTGGTCCTAAAGCATTTTGCTATCCGTGCGTCAATATCAAAGGAATTGTTCCTTCAAGAGCCATCTACAAAGAGAATATATGACAATTGCAGAACTGCAAAAGACCTCGAATTTCTATGCTCATCGCGATAAAATTGAACAAGAGATAGCCAAGAGCATCTTGACCTTAGGTGAAAAAACAAAGTTAAGGGACGCCTGTGAGTATGCCTTGAAAAGCGGTGGGAAGCGATTCCGCCCCCTATTAGTGCTCTTAGTAGCTGAAGCCCTGGGTAACAACTTAAACGTCTCAGATGCGGCCCTTTCGGTGGAATTTTTCCATACAGCCTCTTTAGTCGTCGATGATCTTCCTAGCATGGACAATGAAGATGAACGCAGGAGTCAGCCGACTTTGCATAAGATTTATGGAGAATCAATTGCACTCCTTTCGAGCTATGCTCTGATCTGTGCTGCATTTGAAAAGATTCATACAAATACAATCAGAATGAGAGAAGCTCAGTCTCCTTTCCGTGAAACAGCTGATGCTGCCGGTATTTTAGCTTTAGAACATGCGACACGCTGCGCTGGGATTTCTGGAGCTACCGGCGGGCAGTTCTATGATATTTTCCCTCCAAATTTAACCTTAGAAACACTGCGCCAGGTAATTTATCAAAAAACGGTGACGCTTTTTGAAGTCTCATTTGTTTTTGGATGGCTTTTTGGTGGCGGAGAATTGTATCGTATCGAACAAGTCAAAAAAAGCGCGTACCACTTTGGAATGGCCTTTCAGATTGCTGATGATTTGGGAGATTTGGCGCAAGATGAGAAAAATCAACGTGAAATCAACTTGGCTAAACATATCGGCAAGGAACGTGCCTTTTCCGCCTTCGAAGAAGAGCTTAAATTATTTAAAATCACATTAATGGAACTAGGACTCGACACGCCATCCTTTAAGAAAATGTGCGACATGCTGCAGCAGCTTGCTGTGAGAAACTTTGAGTTATAGAGTTTTATACAAAACAAATGCCCAACTTAGATTGTTTAAATTGAATTCCAATATCTCAACATTAAGAAAAAGTGAAATAGCCGCCGCAAGCCATAACTTTCCATTACTGCTGAAAAGAAGACTTGAAAGTATTTGCTGACTTCTTGGAGTTTAACTAAGCCAATATTAGCAACTCTGTTTTGATAATTGAAGATGACATTTCCCTTTTTCGAGAAGCGCATATAGATGCTATCGGTAGAATGGATTTTGAGAAAAAATCAGATAGGATAATTTAATTGAGAGAAACAGGGCAATGAAGAATTCATTACCCTGAATGATTTAAACGTTTGCAGTTTCTGCTGGAGCTGATTCTTCCACACGATTGAAAGGCACTTTCTTCGCAGCAGCGACTGAGATGCCTTTTTCGATCTCATCTGCTAGTTTAGGATTCTTCTTAAGCTCTTCACGAACGGCTTCTTTCCCTTGGCCTAAACGGTTTCCGTTATAGCTGAACCAGGCGCCTTTTTTCTCGATGACACCTAAATCAGATCCGAGGTCTATAATGGAACCAAGGCGGGAAATTCCTTCGTTGAAGATGATGTCAAACTCAGCCGCTTGGAATGGGGGTGCGAGTTTATTTTTTACCACTTTGACTTTGACGCGGCTGCCGATATCTTGATTGTCAGCTCCTTTAATACTGCCGGTGCGGCGGATATCCATCCGAATC
>WUUC01173762.1_pt1 | contig 11732 bp, 12 predicted proteins | sample 6278441 | NCBI WGS metagenome assembly WUUC01 (sample SAMN13675441, study PRJNA597444) | soil metagenome | isolation source: soil | place: USA: Washington | collected 2017-10 | reverse complement strand
GTGCGGTTCAACCGTGGAGCCGGTTCGGCATTCTCTGGTTCGATTGGTGGTTCGGCGATGCGCTGGGCGCGATCCTCGTCGCGCCGGCACTGTTGACCACGATCGGCAAGAACTGGTCGCGAGACGAAGCCTTGCGCGCCGGCGGCTTCGCTCTGGTGGCAATCGGCGTGGCGTACGCCATCTTTGCGCAACTGCTTGGGCCCGGCGTCCACCCGATCGAATTTGCGATGTTCCCCGTGGTGATCGCGGCGGCGGTGGTCGGCGGTCCTCGGATCACGACGCTGGTGGTGCTGGCCGCATCGGCCGTCGCCATCGGTCCCACGGTTCGCGGCCTCGGTCCATTCGCCAGTCCGGATGCGCATCACAGCCTCGTGCTCCTCCAAGTGTTCATGGGTGTGCTCGGCATCACCGCGCTGCTCCTGGCGGCGGCAGTTGCCGAGCGGCAGACTGCCGAACGCCAGGCACGCGATGCCGCGAAAGTGCTGAACGACAGCGAGGAGATGCTGCGGCTGGCGCAGCGGGCTGGCGGCGTGGCGGCATTCGAGTGGGACTTTCGCAATCAGGTCGCCAGGTGCTCGGCGGAGTTCTTTCGCATCTTCGGATTTCCCGCCCAAGACGGGACGATGACCGGTCAGCAGTGGGGGCAATTCGTCCATCCCGAGGATCGTGATCGGATGGGTGCCCATCTCGCGCGTGCGCTGGAAGGGACCGAGGCCGCGGCTGCCGATTACCGGATCGTGAGGCCGGACGGGGATGTCCGGTGGCTGAGCTACGCCGGTCAGGTGCAGCGCACGCCGGCCGGCGAGCGGATGCTGGGGACGGTCGTCGACATCACCGATCGCAAGCGGCTCGAAGCGGAGCTGCGTCACCACGTCGCCGAGGTCGAGCGCATCCTCGAAAGCATCGGTGAAGGCTTCGTCGCGCTGGATCTTGAGTACCGCTACGTTTACGTCAACGGCGCCGCGGAGCAGATGCTCGGGCGAACGCGCGCCGAACTGATGGGGCGCGTCCCGTGGGAGGTGTTTCCCATCGAGGCCATCGGCGATTGGAAGCGGCAATTCGAAGCGGCGATGTCATCGGGCACGCCGACGAGTTATGAGGCGCCTGTACCGGCGTGGAATCGTTGGTACGAGACGCGGATGTACCCCTCCGGCGGGGGCCTCTCCATTTTCTTCACCGACATCACCGGTCGACGGGAAGCAGAAACCGCACTTCGCGAGAGCCATGACGTCCTTTCGCTCGCCATGGGCGCGGGGTCGATGGGGGCATGGGCGCGGAATCTGAGCACCAATGAAGTGTGGTGGAGTCGCGAGCTCGAGGAGCTGTTCGCTCTTTCGCCTGGCGCGTTCGCACGCACGGAAGCAGGGTTCCTCGAATTCGTCCATGAAGAGGATCGGCCGATGGTTCGCCGTGCCGTGGACGATGCGGTAGCGAGCCGGTCCGATTACGTTGTTGAGTTCCGGTTCAGGCGCGCGCGCGAAGACGGCTGGCGCTGGATGGAGGGCCGAGGCCGTGCGGTCTACGCTGAAGACGGAACACCGCGGAGCTTGTACGGCATCGGCATCGACGTCACCGCGCGCAAGCGCACCGAACTTGCCCTTCGAGAGGCCAAGAACGCCGCCGAGCAGACACAGATCCAGCTGGAGGAAGCAAGCCGCCTCAAGGACGAATTCCTCGCCACCCTATCGCACGAACTGCGCACGCCGCTGAACGCCGTGCTCGGATGGGCGCGCATGTTGCGACATGATGCGATGCAGCCGTCCACGCGGCAGCGCGCGCTCGAAGCGATTGAGCGTAATGCCACGGCGCAAGCGCAGCTCGTCGACGACCTGCTGGACGTCTCCCGTATTGTGGCCGGCAAGCTGCCGATGCGCGCGGACGCCGTGGACTTGGGGACCGTCATCGCGAACGCGGTGGACACCGTTCATGCTGGCGCCTCCGCCAAAGGGCTGCAACTCGTCACCCACGTGCCGGCCGATTACCGCATTATCGTCACCGGCGACGCCGATCGACTCCAGCAGGTCGTCTGGAATCTCGTGTCCAACGCCATCAAGTTCACTCACCCGGGCGGCCGGGTCGATGTCGAGTTGCGCGAGCTCGACTCGAGCGCGGAAATTCGAGTCCGAGACACCGGGCAGGGGATCGAACCCTCGTTTCGGCCGCATCTCTTCCAACGCTTCAGACAGATGGATGGATCCAAGGCGCGGCTTCACGGCGGCCTCGGCCTCGGTCTCTCAATTGTGCGGCACCTCGTCGAGGGGCATGGCGGCTCGGTCTCGGCCCACAGCGACGGACCGGGACACGGGGCCACATTCTCGGTTGTCTTGCCATTACGTGCAGTGGAGGGCGTCCCCGTGGAGGCCACGCCGATGCCGTCGGCGCCGGATGCGCCCAACACGCTCAGCGGCGTTCATGTCGCCGTCGCAGGTGAGGACGCCGGTGTTCGGGGCCTCTTGCAAGGGACCCTCGAGCATGCAGGCGCGACCGTTGTGACCGCCGCGTCAGCGGGCGAGGCGCTCCACCTGCTGACGGATCGTCGCTTCGACACGCTGCTGGTCGACCTCGACATGCCCGAAGAGGATAGTCGCGCCCTGATTCGCTTCCTCCGCGGGTTGCCGACAGGATCACTGAACCGCGATATTCCTGCGATCGCGGTGACGGCCCACGCGTCGTGGGGGCAGGAGGAAACGCTTGCCAGCGGGTTCAGTTCTCACCTGGGAAAACCGGTCGATTCCAAGCTGCTGGTCGCAATGATCGCCGACCTTCTCGGCTCGGAGGCGGCACAATGATGCGCCCACCGGGATTGCGGGGTCTAGGCGGTGGCACACTGCGACCAAACCATGTTCACCGGGCGCATTTCACCACGGCGACCACGTGTGCGTGCTGTTCAGCAATGGTGAAGAGCCGGAGTCCGTGGCGGCGCAGTTCGTGTCTAATCCTCCTCGCTGACCCACGGCGTCCAACGTCCCGTTACGGGCGCGAATTGGTACTCTGACTCGCACGCATCGCAACGGTAGTATTCGGTGACAACCGGCGGGCCAAGTCGCGGAGGACTTGTGTGTTTCCGCACGAGAAGCAAGGCGTAGCCGCACTGCCGACAACGGTGGTGAGTCGACTGGATTGGCCCGCTGTCCTGCCCTTGGCGGCGTCGATAAAGAGGTGGCAAGGGCGCGCAGTATACCCAAGCTCCGGAGACGGATGTCCCTGCGTTCCTGGAGCAGAACGCGAAGAATGGCCGCTCGAGATCCGAGGATTGTGCCCTCGATTGGGCTTCAAATCGATGCAGAGGGTGGCGTTCGCTTGTCGGTGTGAGAGCCAACGACGGCTTGGACAACGTCTCGATAGCTCCGTGAACAATGCGTGCAAAAGGCGTCACGAGGGCCTGGCCACCGCCTCAGCCGTGATCAATTTGTGAACAGTGTGCTCCCGAATAGGGGTAACAGCGGGTTCCAAGGACGGCTAAACCATTGAAGAACCAACGAGGCCAAGTACCTAGACCAAACTGTTAACCGGAGGGTTGCTGGTTCGAGTTTAGCCCGAGCAGCCATCAACGCCGGCTGCACCGTGGGTGTGTTCGTGCCGGCCGTCGGTACGGCGCGGCCCGCCCGAGCGAGTCATAGCGAGGACGCGAAAGGGCGGGCGGAGGTTGCTTGGCGCGCTCCGCCCGACCGTGTCCGGCACCGTTCAGGCACAGCACGTTGACGCGCAGCACGTCTTCGCCGCCGCGGCTGGCTTTGACGCTCGCACGAAGGCGCTCATGATGCGCCCGTCAATCTGTTCGAGCACCCGTTCATCCGTGAGCCCGGCCTCGTCCAGGAAGTGCTTCGCGTCCGATGCTCGATAGATGCGCGTCGGCTCGACACCCACTGCGGCGAAGCCGACCTGCGTCAGCTTGTCCCGGTAGCTGTCTTCCTCGAGTGCGCCGGCGACACAGCCCACCCAGAGCTCCATGCTGCGTCGCACGGCGTCCGGCACCTCGCTGCCGCGGATGACGACGTCCGCGACGGCGAATCGGCCGCCCGGTTTCAGTACACGAAATGCCTCGGCGAGGACACGGTCCTTGTCCGCCGAGAGGTTGATGACGCAATTGGAGATGATGACGTCGACCGAGTTGTCGGGGAGAGGAATGTGCTCGATCTCGCCCTTCAGGAACTCAACGTTGGTCAGTCCGGATTTCTGCTGATTCTCGCGTGCCAGCGCCAGCATCTCGTCGGTCATGTCCAGGCCGTAGGCCTTCCCGGTCGGACCGACGCGCCGGGCGGACAGCAGGACGTCGATGCCGCCACCGGAGCCGAGGTCGAGGACAACCTCGCCCGGCTTGAGCTCCGCGAGCGCGGTCGGGTTTCCGCATCCGAGCGACGCACGCATCGCCTCCACCGGGATCGCTCCCGCCTGTGCCTCGTCATAGAGGTTCGACGTGATCGGGTCCGTTCCACAGCATGCGGAGGTCCCACATCCACACCCGGCCTTCACGCCACTCCGCGCCTGCCGGGCCGCCTCACCGTACTTCTGCTGAACCACTTCCTTGATTGCGTCCATCGCTGTGCTCCTTATATCCGTTCTAGCGAATATATGGACACCATGATATATTTGTCAAGGCGAATATATGGGCAGGCGGCAGACAGCACAGGCCAAACCGGCGATCGACCAGCTGGAAGTCGTGTTCAAGGCGCTCGCGGACAGGACCCGCCTGCGGATTCTGGCCCTGCTGGGCAACAACGAGGTCTGCGTCTGCCACATCCACGACAGCCTCGGGCTTCCGCAGCCCACGGTGTCGCGGCACCTTGCCTATTTGCGGCGATCGGGGCTCGTCGCCGTGCGGCGTGATGGCGTGTGGATGCACTACCAGCTGGCACGGTCGCTGGATCGCGCGGTGCAGAAAGTAGTGAATGCGGCTGTCGATGCGGTCGCGGAGGTTCCCACAACGGCTGCGGACCGCAAACAGTTTCAGCGGGCGTTCGGTCAGCTGTACGTCATGAGTACGCCGACCGGCGGCTCGTGCTGCGCTCCGCGCGCGTGATGCAGCCGAACCTGTATCGCCGGGTGGTCGCCGAGGCGGCGGGGACCGCGATGCTGCTGGCGGCCATAGTCGGATCGGGGATCATGGGCGAGCGTCTTGGCGGCGGAAACGTCGCCATCGCGCTGCTGGCGAACACGATCGCGACCGGCGCCGCCCTGGTTGCGGCGATCCTGACGTTCGGTCCGATTTCTGGCGCGCATTTCAATCCAGCTGTGACGATCGCGGACGCTTCGCAACACGGTCTCCTTTGGCGTGAAGTACCCGCGTACGTTGTGGCGCAACTCGTCGGCGCTGTCCTGGGCGTCTGGGTGGCGCATGCCATGTTTGAGGAACGCATCTTCATGGTGTCGTTGCATGCGCGAAGTGGGCCGGCGCAGGCGTTCAGCGAGTTCGTCGCGACATTTGGACTGCTCGCCGTCATTTGGGGTTGTTCGCGCCGCCGATCCGCCGCGGTTCCCTTTGCCGTCTCGGCCTACATCACCGCGGCCTACTGGTTCACGGCGTCCACGTCGTTTGCGAATCCCGCTGTCACGTTTGCGCGCGCGTTGTCAGACACATTTGCGGGCATACGGCCGGCAGATGTTCCACCATTCATAGTCGCCCAATTCTTGGGTGCCATGGCCGCGACAGTGCTGTTTCGCTGGCTCCTCCCGACGCTTCCCGAGACGGCAGATCGTGTGTTGGTACCGCAGTCAGAACAGGCGGTGAAATGACGACGGTATTGTTCGCCTGCGTCCACAACGCCGGGCGGTCACAAATGGCAGCAGCGCTCTTCAATCAGCTTGCTGATGCCTCGAAGGCGCGCGCGATTTCCGCCGGCACCGATCCCGGCACGCACGTGCACCCCGAGGTTGTCGCAACGATGAGCGAAATCGGAGTCGACCTGTCGGGCACTTCTACGACGAAACTGACTCCAGAACTTGCGCAGCAGGCCCAGGTGTTGGTGACAATGGGTTGCGGCGATCAGTGCCCGTATGTTCCCGGTGCCGAACGACAGGACTGGCCGCTCGACGATCCGAAGGGCAAGCCGCTCGAGAGAGTCCGCGAGATTCGCGATGACATCCGCGATCGGGTTCGCGCGTTGATCGCGAGCGAAGGATGGTCATGATGCCACACGTGCGCGTCATCAGGTCACGGGATATCGACCGTCGCCAAAAACCCCGGAATGGTACCCCTTCACGCCGATCGCCCGCGCAAGCGCGCTGCGGTAGTCCTCGCCTGTCGCGATGAGGTCGATGGCACGGCCGAAGTCGTAGCGCGGTCGCCATCCGAGCTCAGTCCTCGCGCGCTGGTTCACATAGACCCGGTCGATACCCGGGAACATGCGCCAGCCCTGGCGACGGTAGACCTCCACATACTGCGGAACGTACCGGCCGACGACCGCCGGTGCGTTCACTCGGAGTTCAGCCAAATCGTCGCGCGTGAACGGCGTCGTGGCGGTGATGACGTATCGTGCGAATCCGATCGCCGTCGCCTTCGTCAGCGCCAGCAGATGCGCCGCGACGACATCTTCGATGTCGACACGCCGGTACAGCAGCTCATTCACCTTCGCGTTCGTGCCGTCATACGCAATACGGGTCGCCATATCGTCGTCCGGTTCGGGGAAAAACCGGGACGTCCGCAGAACCAGACACGCCAGGCGGTGCGTACGGTGAAACAGCTCGCAGAGATCTTCCGCGGCGGTCTTCGTGACCCCGTAGATGTTTTTCGGCACCGGAACGACATCCTCCGTGATCCACGCCGCTGGCGAGTCAGGGGACGGCGTCAACGCGCGGCCAAATGCGCTTGTCGTACTGGTGAACACGAACGTCGTCACGCCTGCCGCGACGGCTTCCTCGAGGAGATTCAACGTGCCGATGACATTCGTCGCCACGAATGCGTCGCGCGAGTGCGTTGCAATGTGCGGCTTGTGCAGTGTGGCCGTGTGAAATACCGCGCCGGCGCCACGCATGCTGCGCTTGACGAACGCGCGGTCCGTGATCGATCCCACCTCGTGGGTGTACGCGCCTGACTTGAGGTCTACACCCACCGCCTCGTGCCCGGCGTGCGGCAATGTCCGCATCAGCGCCTCGCCGAGATGTCCTCCGCTGCCGGTGACGAGAATCTTCATGTGTTTCTGCTACCGTCATGCTGGCGACGGAATGGCCGTCCGCCAGTCTCAATAGTTTGAAACATCGCGTGTCGAGACTCGACCGTATCGTTCCGGGCACACGTGTCCGTCTCCCGTCTTCGCTGCGAGAAGTCGAAGATGAAACGCGAGGGAAGCAATGGTTCCGCTGATTGTGCTCATCCTCGTCACCCTGCTTGCTCGAGTCATCGGGCATCTTCGTGTCGTCGCTCTTTCGAACTGGCAGGCGGCAACTCGAGTTGGGCTGGCGGTCATGCTGTGCTTCACGGCGACGGCCCACTTCAACAGCATGCGCGCGGATTTGATTCGAATGGTGCCGCCGGCAGTGCCGAACCCTGAGCTGATGGTCACGATCACCGGCCTGTGCGAGATTCTGGGCGCAATCGGGCTGCTCATTTCGAAGACGCGCCGAATCGCTGCCGTTGCGCTCGTGTTGTTCCTTATCGCCGTACTGCCGGCAAACATTCATGCGGCGCGCGCGGGAGTGACGCTCGGCGGCGCGGCAGCGACGCCACTCGCGCCACGGGTCGCACTCCAACTCCTGTTCATCGCGCTCGTCTGGTGGGCGGGGTGGCGACGTGACGGCGAGAGGCGATCCAGAGGAACTGCGGCGCTCGGCCTGCTCAGTGTCTTCGGCGTGATCGACCGATTCATCGTCGGGTGAGAATCAACCCTGATCTACGAACGCACGATCACACGGAACTGTTCTTCATTCAGAATCTCATTGACGACGTGTCAGACAACCACCGCGCTGCCGACCTCCTCGGCGCGTGAGGAAAGGGACTTCAAGATGGCCGTTCACTACCTGGAGATCGTCAGCGACGAGGTCGATACCCTGACGACGCTGTACCAGCGTATGCACGATCTCTCGTTTGGTCCGCCAGACCCCGATCTCGGGCAGGCACGTGTGGCGACTGGAGCGGACGGCACGCTGGTCGGAATCCGGAAGCCGCTGGCCGCGCACGAGCAGCCGATCGTGCGAACCTACGTCGCGGTCGATGACATCCAGCAGGCAGTGAAGAACGCCGAGGGCTCAGGGGCGGTCGTTGCCTATGGGCCGACCCAACAGGGCAAACGGGGCACGTTTGCAATCGTGCTCCACGGCGGCGTACAGCATGGACTCTGGCAACGCTAGGCGCTGCCACGTCATCGACGCGTCAAGCGTGCGCGACGCTGCCTGGAGTGTAGCGCGGGAGAACGAGGCGGAACAGCGTTTCGCCGTCCGATGAGTCGACCTCGATCCCGCCGCCATGCGCGCGCGCGATCGCCGAGGCGATGAACAGTCCGAGGCCAAGTCCGCCGCCGCGGCGTGTATCGTGACCGCCGGAACGGAACGGCTCGAAAATGCGCGGCAGGAGGTCGGTCGGGATCGTGCCCTGATTGTGGACTTCCACGGCGACATGCTCCGTGTCGCCGGTCAGGCGCACCTGCACGGGCGAGCCGGGTGTGCCATGCCGCACCGCGTTGGAGGCGAGGTTCGAGATCGCCTGGAGGATGCGATGCTCGTCCCACGCGCCGGCGCCGTCGACATCGCAATCGAACGTGATCCGGCGATCGCTCGCGATGGCCTCGACCTCATCGACGATCTGCGAGCAGACGGCCCGCAGGTCTGTCGGTTTCGGTTCGATCGGAATGCCGGCGCCTTCTCGTTCCCGCGACAGGTCGAGCAGGTCGCCGACGATGTGCTGAATGCGGCGCACGCCGCGTTCAACGATCTCCGCGTGCTTGCGTGTGTCGCCGCCCGTTGCCGCCATGTCCTGAAGCCGCCGTGCGGCGAACAGGATCGTGCTCAGAGGATCCCGGATGTCATGACTGACGATCGCCAGAATCCGCTTCTCGAACTCCTGCGCGAGGGCGAGCTGTTCCTGATTCTGCTGCGCCTGCGTTTCCTCGGCGTGGCGCCGCTCGTCGACGTCGATGCAGCTGCCGATGAAACCCGCGAACGCCCCCGCGTCGTCCGTAAAAGGTACCCCGCGATCGAAGATCCACCGGTAGACGCCGTCGTGGTGGCGGAGGCGGTACTCCATCTCGAAGGGCTCCCGCCGGTGGAAGTGGGCGAGGTAGTGAGCCACGCACCGGTCGAAGTCGTCGGGGTGCACGCCTTCAGCCCAGCCGTCGCCCATTTCCTGTTCCGGCGTGCGGCCTGTAAACGACAGCCACGTGTCGTTGAAATAGTCACATTTCGCGTCAAAGCCGGCGCGCCAGATCATGACCGGCGAATGCTGGATCAGCAGCCGGTATTCCGCCGTCGTCAACGCTGCCGCAGTGCCCATAGTTCACGCGGCTGCGATCGAAAGGTGTTCCTCTGCCGTCTCATACAGCACAGATGTGTTCCCCGCCGATAGCGGTTCACTGACACTGAGGCGCCTGCCACCCGCATCGGAAGTATGTGTACACGACCCCGGGCGCCATCACAAGCGTGGCCCGATGGGAAAATAAGACATGGAGAAGCGGGTTACTCGATGTTCCTGGGCCGGCACCAACAATCCGTTGATGCTCGAGTACCACGATCGCGAGTGGGGTGTTCCGGTGCATGACGATCGCACGCACTTCGAATTCCTCGTGCTCGAAGCGGCCCAGGCGGGACTGAGCTGGTCGATCGTGCTGAGCAAGCGCGACGGCTACCGCCGCGCGTTCAGCCAGTTCGACCCGGTCAAAGTCGCGCGCTACACCAGGGCGCGCATAGAAAGGCTCGTCGCCGATCCGTCGATCATCCGCAACCGCCTGAAGATCGAGGCGGCCGTCCGCAATGCGCGGGCGTTTCTCGATGTTCAGGGCGAATTCGGGAGCTTCAATCAGTACTGCTGGCGGTTCGTCGACGGACGGCCCCGGCGGAATCGGTGGAAGGCCATGAGCGAGATTCCGGTGACATCCCCGGAGTCCGACGCATTCAGCAAGGATCTGAAGCGCCGCGGGTTCAGCTTCGTCGGGTCGACGGTCATCTACGCGCACATGCAGGCGGTCGGCATGGTGAACGATCATCTCGTGGGGTGCTTTCGGCATCGACAGATCGAGACGGCCTGAACGTTGCACGCGATCCGCGGCGGAGGTGATTTGTGACGCCGAGACGCATTGTCGGGTTGGTCCTCGTCATCGTCGGCCTGGTGTCGCTGCTGTGGGGAGGCATTTCATGGACGCGTGAGCGGACGGTTGTCGACATCGGTCCCATCGAGGCGCGTACGCAGGAACGCGAAACGATCCCGCTGCCTCCCATCCTGGGAGGCGTGGCGCTCGCTGCTGGCGCGGTGCTTCTCTTCATGCGCGAACGAACTCGCGTCCCCTGATTGCGCTCAGCTGCCGCATGCCTTGCTCCTGTTTACAGGGCTGTACTTGTTCGGGCTGCCGTACGCCGCCAGATGGCGCGTACGAAAGCCTGAAGAGACTGCAATCACATGACGAAGGCGAAAACGAGGACGCCGCGCGCAGGCAAGAAACGCACGCGCGCGGGCGCGCCGGTCAAACTCCTGTCCGGCGGTAATCCGCAGATCGCGAAAGCCGACGGCAACGCTCCTGTGCAGGCCTACATCGCTGCGATGCCTGGCTGGAAGCGCGATGTCGGGCGCCGGCTCGACGCGTTGATCGTGCGCGCCGTGCCGGGGGTGCGCAAGGCGGTCAAGTGGAACTCGCCCTTCTTTGGGGTCAAGGGCGAGGGCTGGTTCCTCAGCTTCCATACGTTCACCAACTACGTGAAGGTCGCTTTCTTCCGCGGCACGTCGCTGCGTCCCGTGCCTCCCGGCAAGTCGAAGCACGAGGAAGTGCGATACGTCGACATTCGCGAGGGCAATCTTGACGAGGCGCAGCTGACCGCGTGGGTGAAACAGGCCGCGGCGCTGCCGGGCTGGGTCCCATGACATATCGGAGACGCGGACGACAAATCCGGCATTGAAGGTCGTGCACGGGCGGATCCCGCCGTGTGACTCTGTGCAGAACGCTGCGCGGCGATCAGGCGTAATCGTTGCACCCGTCCGGCCGAATGCGCGCGTACGTTCGGGCCATCGTCGTGGTTCTGGCCGTTACGGCCGCCGGCTGCGCATCCCGGGCGACGGCTCCAGCCCCAGCGCCGACTCCAACTCCAACTCCGGCTGCCGCTCCGGCTCCCGCTCCAACTCCGGCTCCCAGTCCCGCTCCAATTCCCGCTCCTGCTCCCGCTCCGCGAACTCCGGCGGCCGCCGGCCGAGCGCTTGATGTGCGGGAGGGGCTCGCGTCGTACTACGCGGACTGGTTCAACGGAAGGACGACCGCGAGCGGAACGACCTTCAGCAACAACGATCTGGTCGCGGCGCATCCGTCGTACCCGTTCGGATCGCTCGTCCGTGTCGTCAACCTTCGAAACAAGCGGTTCATCGACCTTCGCATCGTCGATCGCGGGCCCGCGGCAGCCCCTCAGGCGCGCGGCGTGATCATCGACGTCTCGCGGGCCGCCGCCGAGCGGCTCGGGTTCATCGCCGCCGGCCGCACGCGTGTGCGCGTCGAAGTTCTCAAGTGGGGCGGTAACTAAAAGAGCGATTCCGGCGTCAGCAGCCGGACGACAATATCCGCGCCCTTCATCCGTCTACACCTCAGAAGGACGCGCGACGATCTGAA
>WUUC01213427.1_pt1 | contig 11734 bp, 14 predicted proteins | sample 6278441 | NCBI WGS metagenome assembly WUUC01 (sample SAMN13675441, study PRJNA597444) | soil metagenome | isolation source: soil | place: USA: Washington | collected 2017-10 | reverse complement strand
TTGCGGTCGCGGACCTGCGCGATGTCGCTTTCCCGGATCCGTCCTGCCACGTTGTCCGAGTCTAGGCGTCGGTAGGATCGTGGTGTGAGCACGGTCAACGACGAGGTCCTCGCCGAGGAGTTCTCGTCGCACCGCGCGCACCTCATCGGGGTGGCCTACCGGTTGACCAGCACGCTCGCCGACGCCGAGGACGCGGTGCAGGAGGCGTGGCTGCGGCTGTCCGGGCTGGACGAGGCCCGGCGCGCGGAGATCGAGGACCTGCGTGGCTGGCTCACCACGGTCGTCGGCCGGATCTGCCTCGACCGGCTGCGTTCGGCCGCGGCCCGTCGGGAACGGTACGTCGGCCCGTGGCTGCCGGAACCGATCGTCACCCCGTTCGGCACGCCGCCGAGCGACGACCCACTCGAGACAGTCGTCCGCGACGAGCAGGTGCGGCTCGCCGCGCTCGTGGTGCTGGACAAGCTGACCCCGGAGCAGCGCGTGGCGTTCGTGCTGCACGACGTGTTCACGGTGCCGTTCGGGGAGATCGCGGAGATCCTCGGGGTGACGGACGCGGCCGCGCGCCAGCACGCGTCGCGGGGCCGGCGTGCGGTGGCGGACGCCGAGCCGCCGAAACCGGCGGACCTGGCCGAACAGCGCGCGACCGTGGAGAAGCTGATCACCGCGCTCACGTCCGGCGACCTGGACGGCGTGGTCGCGGCCCTGCACCCGGACGCCGTGCTCGTCGGCGACAGCGACGGGAAGGCCCGCACCGCCCGCCGGCACATGGTCGGCGCGGACAAGATCACCCGGTTCATCCTCGGGCTTGCCGAGATCTACGGCGTGCACCGCCTCGCGCGCGCCGAGCTGGTGCTGGTCAACGGCCAGCTCGGGATGGCGTTCCCGGACCTGCCCGCCGAGGACGGGTACCGCGCGGTCGACCGGCGGGTCACCGCGTTCGAGGTACGCGACGGGCAGGTCTGGCGGATCTACGACATCGTCAACCCGGACAAGCTCACCCGCGTGCCTGGGCTGTGACGTCCGCGTCGGGGAGCCGGCAGGCGTCGCCGGAGCTGAAGCCCTGGTCGCGGATGTCCAGCGCGCTGTACATCCTGGCCCGCATGTTCTCCAGCCCGATCTGGTAGGTCAGCTCCAGCACGCCCTCGTCGCCGAACTCCTCCCGCAGCTCGGCGACCTGCTCGTCGGTGACGGTGGTCGGGATGGCGCTCATCGCGTCGGCGTAGGCGACCGCCAGCCGCTCCTGACGGCTGTAGGTGGGCGAGGTGCGGTAGTCGTCGATGTGCTTGAGCCGATCGATGTCCAACCCGCCGTGTTTCATCAGCATCGCGCCGAAGTCCACACACCACGAGCAACCGAGTTGCTGCGCGACCCGGTAGACGGCGAGCTCCAGCACGTTCTTGGGCAGCGTCCTGCACGCCTTCTCGGCGGCCATCTCGTGCCGCGCGGCGGCCATGAACAGCTTCCGGTGCCGGGCCAGCACACTGAACGGCTCCGGCACGACACCGAACCGCCGCTTGGCGAACCAGTAGGCGGCTCGGAGCAGTGGACCGGCGTCTTTCGTTGCGACACCAGGGATTCTGGGCATGTGTCTCTCCTCCTCGTTCACCGGGGTGGACGAGGAGGAGACCGCCGGTGTGACAGGAGTTCGGTGACGGGACCGTGCGCGGGGATGCTAGGCGGGGTCGACCACCCTGGCGAGGAAATAGATCACGCCGGTGTCCTGGTGGCGGACCACGAGCAGGAACGGGCGGTCCACGTGCAGCTCGACCGGCTTGCCGATCGGCATCGACACCATCCGCATCATCACCGCGGTGGCGGCAGCGCCCTCGAACCCCTGCTCGTCGACCTTGAGCACCGCCTCGTGCAGCACGGCCTGGACGGCGAGCCGCGTCGCGGTGATGCCGCCGAGGTCGGCGGCGTTGGTGAAGACCGTGCCGGCGCCCAGCCGGGCCAGCGGCGTGGTCAGGTCGACGTTCGTCCGCACCTCCACCTTGGGCAGCCGCAGCTGGACCTGCTGGCGCTTCGGCGCGGCGAGCAGGCGGGCCAGCAGGTCCGCGTCCAGGCTTTGTTCTGCGTTCGCGAGGTCGTCCTCGGGCAGCAGCACGAACGCCTCGACGCCGCCGATCGCCGGCAGGCTCCCGACCTGCCAGCCGTCCGTGGTCGCGTAGCCGATCTGCTCGGACAGCGCCATCGTCGGCACGTCCCGGACGCCGTGCGGGGTCCGGAACGGCATCGGCGTGGTGGCGCCCTGGAGGAACCGGTACCGCCACGCGCACTTCAGGTACAGGGCGTTGACCAGCGCTGACACCGTGTCCCCGGTGATCGCGCCGTCCGGGATCAGCGACGGGATGAGGTCCCTGGTGGTCTTCGCGACGTCCAGGTTGATCATGTCGCGGGCCTGGGCGGCGTTCCGCCGGAACGGCGCCTCCCGCACCTTCCCGCTCGTCCACCGGCCCAGCTCGTCGACGAACGAGGCCAGGATCTCCACCGACTCGTCGGTCCACAGCGTGTTGGCGACCGCGATGACCGGCTCGTCCTCGTTGTCGCGGGCAGGCGCCAGCACGCCGGCGCGTTTCAGCCGCGCGCCGAGCTCACCGACGTCGCCGGACTTCTCGCCGACGAGCAGGACCGCCAGCTCGTCCCGCGTCAGCCCACGCGCGCCCTGGGCGAGGAGCCCGAGCGCGCTCGCGACCGAGAACGGCGACCAGCACGCGTTGACGGTCGGGTCGGGTGCGGCGGCCCGGTGCAGGTTGAGGACGAACGCGAGATCCGTCACCGACGCGGATCCGGCAACGCGAACATCAACTGCGGTTCGGGCAGGGGTAACTCCCCCGCGTCGGCCAGCGGACCCAGCGGTTTCGGGTGCCGCGGCTCACGCACACCGGCCGAACCCGCCTCTCCTTCGTCGTCGCCGTACCAACCGTCGTCCCACGGGCCAGCCGGCACCGCTTCGCGTTTGGCGCGGCGTGACACACCTCGGCGGCCCTGGCCACCCGGTGGGCGGTTCGCTTCTTCGGACATGACTCACTTCCCTCCCGCCACCGTCGAGTGTGCCACGTCACCCCGACAATGTCGGCCGTCCGACGAACCTGCGATACCAACTGACGGCCTGGGCGTCGGTCAGCGACGCCACCTGGTCGATCACCACCCGCAGCCGTTCCGCGTCACCCGCGGCCGCGCGCCAGGTCGGCACGAACGCGGGCTCCAGCGCGTTCGCTCCCCGGCCGGTCAGCGCGGCCACCAGCTCGGCGAGCAGCTCCCGCTGGCGGGCCTGGAGCGCACGCCGGTCCGGGTCGCTCATCACGTACCGGAGCGCGACCGCCTTCAGCAACGCCACCTCGGCGGCGACCCTCGGCGGGATCACGAGGTCGGCCGCGTACCTGGTCAGCGTGCCGTCACCGTGCGCACGGCGGGTCCCGGTGACCGCGGCGGAGGCGAACCGGCCGACGAGCTCGCTGGTCAGGCGCTTGAGTGCGACCTGGGCGTCGAGCGAACCGTCGTACCCCGCGACCGTCATGTCGGCCACGACCGGTAATCGGAGCAGGTCGCGGGCCGCGTCCTCCAGCCCGGACACCGGCTCCGTGCTGAAGTACTTGGCCGCCAGCTCGGCGACCGCGGCACGCTCGGCCGGGTCGGTCAGCTCGGCGAGCGAGATACGGCCCGCGCGCACCCCGTCCTCGACGTCGTGCACCGAGTAGGCGACGTCGTCGGCCCAGTCCATGACCTGCGCCTCGAGACACCGCCGCCGCGGCGGCGCGCCGTCCCGAACCCAGTCGAAGACCGGCCGGTCGTCCTCGTAGACACCGAACTTGGCCGTGCCCGCGGTGCGTGGCCACGGGTACTTGGTGGCGGCGTCGAGACAGGCGCGGGTCAGGTTGAGGCCGTGGTCGGCGATCTTGGGCTCGAGCCTGGTCAGGATCCGCAGGGTCTGGGCGTTGCCCTCGAACCCGCCGCAGTCCCGGGCAACCTCGTCGAGCGCCCGCTCCCCGTTGTGGCCGAAGGGCGGGTGGCCGATGTCGTGCGCGAGCCCGGCCGTGTCCACGACGTCGGGGTCGCAGCCCAGCTCCTCCGCGATGCCGCGGCCGATCTGGGCCACCTCCAGCGAGTGGGTGAGCCTGGTGCGCGGCACGCCACTGACCTCGGACCCCTCGCCCGGCCCGACGACCTGGGTCTTGCCGGCCAGGCGGCGCAGCGCGGCGGAGTGCAGCACCCGGGCACGGTCACGGGAGAAAGGGCTGCGGCGCGACGGCCACGCGTCGGGCAGCAGCGCGCCTTTCTCCTGCTCGGCGTACAGGCGCGCGGTGTCGCGCTCGCCGTAACCGGTGGTCATGCGGGGAGGCTACTTGTCGGCACCGACATCCGCGGCGCCGTCGGCTGGGGCCTTGGTCGAACGGTAGTAGAGGAGCGCGGCCGTCTCGTAGAAGATGTAGCGGATCTGCGTCTGCCTGGTCTGGACGATCGGCCCGCTGTGTGTCGGCGACGTCCACGCGTCCAGGCCGACGTCCGAGGCCATGGTCCTGGCCCGCAGCGAGTGCCACGGGTCGCTCACGATGACCACGGAGCGCCAGCCCCGTTCGCGGATCCGTTCGGCCGCGGCCCTGAGGCTGCCGAGGGTGTCGTTGCCCTCACCGATGCCGACGACCCGGTTCTCCGGCACGCCGTTCTCGGTGAGCCAGCGGGTGCCCGCGGAGGCTTCGGTGTAGGTGTCGCCGGGCTGGTTGCCGCCGGTGGTGACGATGTAGGGCGCGACGCCCTGGTCGTACAGGTTCTTGGCGTGCCGCAGGCGGGCCTCGAGGATCTTCGACGGCTTGCCGGCGTACTGGGCGGCGCCGAGGACGAGCACCACGTCCGCGGACTCCCGGTCGTCGACCCGCGCGACCTGCCACACCCGGAAGCTGGTGCCGCCGACGACGAGCGCGCCGACCAGCAGGACACCGAGCACAAGGCGGCGCAGGAACCGGCGCACCGTTCTCGGCTCTTCTGGGTTCACTGGACCCATCCTTCCAGATACGGACAGCAAACGTCGGATACTACCCGCGACCACCGACAACCAGCGCGTAACGGCGCGCCCCTGACCGGGTGTTGTCCACAGCCGCCCCACTTGTCCACATGTCGATCTTCAAGGCCGCCACGCACCTCCGCCGTGCGCTTTGCTTGCCCCATGACGCACAACCGCGCACTCCTCGACCTGGACAACCTCTCCACCGTGTTCGGCCACGGGCTGACCTCGGCGAAAACGCTGGTGGCCCTGGGCGTTCCCGGCAGCACGATCCATGACCGCTGCCGCATGGGCGGCCCGTGGCAACGCCTGCCCTCGGGCCTGGTGCTGCTGTCCGACGCGCCACAGAACAGAACACAACGAGTGCACGAGGCCCTGACGGTCGCCGGTCAGGGCGCCGTGTTGACAGGCGTGGACGCGCTCACGCTCCACGGCCTGAACTCCACACGCCTGGAGGGGCCGGTACACGTGCTGATACCGCCGCGTCGACAACCCAGGCTGGTGGACGGCGTCCTGCTCGAACGCACCCACCAGCTCCCAGCACCACTCCACCTCCACGGGTTCCCCGTGGCGCCGCTCCCACGCGCGACGGTGGACACGTGCCGCCGAGCCAAACAAACCGAGCACATCCGCATACTGCTGACGGAGGCACTCTTCACAGGTGGCCTGACCCCCACCACCCTGCGCGACGAGCTCAGCCGCGGCAACCAACGCGGCGCGGCGCTACCCCGCAGGGTCCTGGCGGAGCTGGACGACAACGTGCGGTCGATGACCCAGGCCAGAGCCAGACGCCTGGTACAGCGTGCGAGCCTGCCGGCCCCGGACTGGCGCGTCCCGATCACGACCCCGAACGGCTCACACGTGGCCACGGCCGACGCGTGGTGGGACGAGGTGGGCCTGGCGTGGCAGGTCGACTCGTACGCGTTCGACCTGTCCCCGGCCGACGCCATCGCCGCACTGGGCAGAGCAGCCCGCCTCACGGCCGGCGGCGTGCTGGTCGTCCACACCCCACCCATGCAACTACGCGAAGACCCAGCCGCGGTGGCGGAGCTGCTCCGCACCGCCTACAAGCAGGCGACCACTCGTCCACGCCCGGAGGTAAGAGCCCAGTGCCAAACACCCCTCAAGTCCTCACGAACCACGCGGCGGCAACTCGCCTCAGGACACTGATGGCAGAGCTGACCCACGAGCCACCACCATCCCTGAGCACCCGAATCCTCAACCGCCTGACCCCAACCCCGGAGGAACACCGACTGCTGTCCCACCCCGCTCCCGACAACGACCACCTGGAAGCTGACCTGAAAGGAATAGCCGCATGACCACACACCGCTGACCACCCCGAGCCACCAGCCGTTCCCGCCTGGCCAAAGCCGCCCGGCCACAGCGCCGTACCCAAAGCCGTCCGACCACATTGGCCCGCCCCACCGGTCCAGTGGCACCGGGCACACGGCTCCGGTATGCGCTCCGGCCAGCTGGCCGCCGGCTTACTCGTCCGTTGGTGCGACGACGACCTGTTGATCACCCGGCGGCCGGGCCACCCGAAACGACTGACCGATGCCGAACGGGTGTGTCTGGCTGTCGCGCAGGGTGCTGCTCAACCCTCCCTCGGAGGCGGCGTGGTTGCGGTATGCCCGCAAGCACCTGTGCGGCATGTTCCCGTACCTGCCGAAACAGTCCGGCTGGACAACGACTCCGTACGGCAGGACCTTGATCGCCCGTCTCATCCGGCGCTGGCCACCGCGACCCCGACCAGCGCGGATCAGCTGCGGTTGATCGACCCCACCCCGGTCGAGTGCGCGCGTGCCCGACCGACTGCGAAACGTTCGGAGCTGGCCGGCGAAGCCGGCTACGGCGCCTCCCATTCCCGCTACTTCTGGGGCCTGCGCCTCTACCTCGTCGCCACCGTGGAAGGAATGGCGATCATGTGGTGCCTGGCCAACCCCAAACTCGACGAACGCGAGGTCATGCAAGCACTGCTCGAGATCGACCACCACCAGGTCACCGCCGGCCATGTCATCCCCGCCGACAAAGGCTTCGCCGAACAGACCTTCAAACAGTTCCTCGACGAGCTCTACGCCCGCGTCGACCAACGCCTGCTGGACCATGACCGCCGCGATCTGGGCACAACACCCACATCAAACGCACCCCGCAAACGATCCCTCATCGCCTACGACCATTAGGAATCACTCGTCTAGACCATCTGTGGGCGTTGCAACGAACGGCTTCAAGGCCAGTGTTTTCGAAGCCGGCGGACGATGCATCGCACCGCTCAATCCACAGCGGCTCATGCCGCAGGACTGATCCCGGGCTGTCAGTCCTCGTCGGCGTGGGCCTGGTGGGTGCGGACCGGCGGGAGAGGACGCAGTGGTTCCCGGACGCCGAAGCCGTCGTCCGGAGGGCGGCGGATCCAGACGGTCACGGGGTCCCAGCGGTAGAGGCGGGTGTGCGGTGGCGGATGCTGGGTGACGACGACGCCGTGCAGCAACGGCTCAGGGCTGTCCGGGTCGGGGCCCTGAAGCAGCAGTCCGCGGTCGTGTCCGACGAGCCAGGCGTTCAGTGCCTGCATACCCCGGAAATCGGGCACGTCGACGGTGGGTTCGGCCAGTTCAGATCACCGTGGCCGAGTTTACGGCGGGTGCCCGGGTGCGGTCGAGTGCTCACACGCGGGTCGCGGTGACCGTCACCGTGGTGTAGGCCATCGTGACGGTGCCGCCCGTCGCGTCGATGGCGGCTCCGACACCGGCCTGCACCTCGGCCATCTCGTCCGGTCGGAGCCGGCTCAGGATGCCGTGGGTGGGCAGTTGGTCCAGCCACTCGTCGCGTGCGTAGGTCCGGGTCCAGTCGAACCGCCACTGCGACGGTGCGCTGAACCCGCCTGCCTCGCGGATCCCGTCCGTGGCCGTGGTGAACATCGCCTGGTAGACGTCCAGCGCCGATCTCGTCGACTGGGCGTTGAACGGGGAGTCGGGCGCCACCCGCCGGTACGCGACGGCGAGGGCCTCGGCGACCTCGGGCGGTGGCTGGAACACGTGCCAGAACAACGCCAGCCGGCCACCGGGGCGCAGCACGTGAGCCGCCTTCGCGGCGCCCGCGACCGGGTCTACCCAGTGCCAGGCCTGTCCGGCCACGACCGCGTCGAACGTCCGGTCCGCCGGGTCCCAGGCCTCGAACGTCGCCACCTCGACGGTCAGCCCGCCGCGGCGGGCGAACTCCGCCATCCGGCTGTCCGGCTCGACACCGAGCACCTGGCAGCCCGCTGCTCGGAACTGCCTGGCCGCCGTGCCGGTGCCGCAGCCGACGTCGACGAACTCGGGGCCGGGGCTGGCGGCGACGATCCGCTCGACCATGGCGTCGGGGTAGCTGGGGCGGGTCCGGTCGTAGCGCTCGGGGTCCTCCCCGAACGACTCCGCGATCGCGCGCTGCCGATGTGACTCAGTGGGCATGCGCCCACTTTAGTGGGCAAGCGCCCACTGGGGCAAACTGGGCGGACAGCGGTATGGGGAGGAGGCACGGTGCCCACAGGGGTAGCCATCCGTGACGTGCGTGCGCAGCTGTTCGACGCCGCGGAGCGTGTCCTGCTCCGGGACGGGCCGAGCGCGTTGACCAGCCGGGCGGTCACCACCGAGGCGAACTGCGCCAAGGGCGTCCTGCACCGGCACTTCGACGACTTCGACGCCTTCCTCGCCGAGTTCGTGCTCGACCGGGTCAACCGGATGGACGGCCAGGCCGCCGCCCTGCTCGAGGCGGTGGGCACCGGCACCGTGGCAGGCAACCTCACCGACGCGCTCATGGCCGTCTTCCGCTCCGTGGCCGTGGCGATCGTTCCCCTCGTCACCTTCCGGGACGAGCTGCGTGCCCGGCTGCGGCAAACCTGGCCGGCCGGTGTCCCGGTCCTGACGGAAGCCGCGATCATGATCGCCGACTACCTCACCCTGGAACGCGCCCGGGGCCGGCTCACGGCGGACGCCGACGTCGACGCCCTCGCGCCCACCTTGATCGGGGCAGGCCACCTGCTGTTCGCCGACAGGACGGGTGCACCGCCAACAACAGACGCCGTCCGCAGGATGGTGGCCACGGTCATCAGCGGCGCGACCACGAAGACCTGACTCACAGCCAGCCGCGGTCCTCCGCCAGCCTGGCCGCCTCCGCACGGGTCCGCGCCCCCGTCTTCCCGATCGCCGAGGACAGGTGGTTGCGCACGGTTCCCTGTGACAGCGACAGGATTCTGGCCACGTCAGCGATGGTTCCGCCGGAGCTGGCCACCCGCAGCACGTCCCGCTCACGGTCGGTCAGCGGGCTCTGCCCCGTCGACAGGGACTCGGCCGCCAGTGCCGGATCCACCACCCGCAACCCCGCATGCACCCGGCGAACCGCGTCCACGAGCTGCTCCGGCGGCGCGTCCTTCACCACGAACCCCACCGCCCCCGCCGCCATGGCCCGGCTCAGATAACCAGGCCGGCCGAACGTCGTACACACAACGATCCGACACGACGGCAGCTCCCGATGCAGCTCCGCCGCCGCGGTGATCCCGTCCTTGCCCGGCATCTGCACGTCCAGCAGAGCGACGTCCGGCACGGTCGCCCGCGCGGCCACCAGCACCTCGTCACCAGAGCTGGCCTGAGCCACCACCTCGATGTCCGGCTCCAACCCGAGCATCGCCGCCAACGCACCCCGCACCAACGCCTGGTCGTCGGCCACCAGGACCCGAATCACGCGGTCACCGCCCCCGGAACTGAGGCCCGCACCACGAACCCACCCGCAGGCGACGGCCCAGCCGACAACGTCCCACCCACCTTCGCGAGCCGCTCCGCGAGACCGGCAAGCCCATGCCCGAAAGCGGAAACACCGACAACCCCATCACCGGAACCAGAAACACCCACCGATCCACCGCCAAAACCGGATCCGATCGCCGGCCCGAGACCGGCACCGACGGCAGCCTCCGACCTGTCCCCCGAACCCACACCACCCACCACCCCACGACCAGAACCAGAAGCAGCCACAGTTCCGGCACCGGAACCAAAAGCGCTCACCGAACCGTCCCCGGAACCAGAGCCGGTCACCACCCCACCACCAGCACCAGCCACAACCTCCGACCTATCCCCCAAACCCGCACCACCCACCACCCCACCCCCAGAACCAGAAGCAGCCACAGTTCCGGCACCGGAACCAGGGGCACCTACCGAACCATCGCCGAAACCGGATCCGATTGCCGGCCCAGGACCGGCACCGGCGGTGGTCTCCAGCCTGTCCTCCGAACCCACACCACCCGCCGGGCCGCGGCCGGAACCAGAAGCCGCAGTCCCACGACCGGAATCGGTCGCAATCCCGGCGCCAGAACCAAAAACGCTCACCGGACCGTCCCCGGAACCAGAGCCGGTCACCGCCCCACCACCAGCACCAGCCTCCGACCTATCCCCCAAACCCACACCACCCACCACCCCACGACCAGAACCAGAAGCGCCCACCAGGCCGTCCCCGGAACCAGCGCCAGTCGCCAACCCACGACCGGCACCAGCCGCAGCCATCGGTCCGTCACCGGAACCCACACCACCTTCCGGACCGCGGTCGGAGCCAAAAGCGGTTCCGTCGTCGCGGATCTCTATCCATGACTCCCCCAGTCGCACCTCGCAGCGGCGGGCGTTGGAGTGCCTGATCACGTTCGTGACCCCTTCCCGCAGCACATACGCGAACGGCTCCTGGAGGTCGGCCGGCACGTTGTCGACCGCGTGCGGCAGGTCCGCGGTGATCTCCGCCGCCTGTAGTGCCACCCGCGCGCCGACGAGCTCCGCGGGCAGCGACGCCTTGCGGTACCCGGACACCGTCGAGCGCACCTCGGCCAGGGCGGTCCGCGACAGCCGCTCGACATCGCGCAGTTCGCCGATCGCCCGCGTGCCGTCGCCGGAGCTTTCCAGGATCCGCCGCGCCAGGCCGGCCTTCACGGTGATCGTGGTCAGGCTGTGGCCGAGCACGTCGTGCAGGTCGCGTGCCATCCGGGTCCGTTCCTCGGCGACCGCGAGCGTCGCGATCTCGTCGCGGGCGGCCCGCAGCTCCTGGTTGGACGCGATCACCTGCCGGGTCCCGAACAACGCGATGGTCAGCACCACGAGGACCGACACGTTGTTCCAGTCCGGAGCGCCGTCCGCGGCGGCGGTGCCGATCATCAGCGCGGCCGCGACCCCGGTCCCGAGCAGCAGCCCGACCATCGGCGGCAGCTGGACGAGCGCCGCCGCGATCACGAACGTCATGTAGACCAGGTCGTCCGGGCCGAGCAGCACGGCCAACACGATCCCGCACACGAACATCACCGCGACGGCGGCGACCCGGACGGGCCGGGAGTGCCAACCCGACCGCGAGAAGACCGCCAGGTAGAGGCCGCCGTAGAACACGACGATCGCGACGACGGCGAACCGCGTCCCCGCCGACCGCGGCTCCTCGAAGACCTGCTCCACCGGGTTCACCAGGTAGATCAGGAACATCGACGAGAACACGACGCCGGCGATCCGGCCGGCACGGGTGGGTGGCCCCGCCGGTTCCTCCGGCCAGGACCACCCGTTCCTCTTCGCCTGCTCCGCCACGAGCGCCACGGTACGACCTCTGATCAGACCCGCGCGCTGTCGCGCCGGTACCGGCGGACCACCACGAATCCGAGCACCGCCGTCCACCCGGCGAGCACCAGCACCGCCTGGCCGAGGTCGACCGACAGGTCCGTGGTCACCGCGCCGCGGCCGACCTGGC
>WUUC01063206.1_pt1 | contig 11734 bp, 8 predicted proteins | sample 6278441 | NCBI WGS metagenome assembly WUUC01 (sample SAMN13675441, study PRJNA597444) | soil metagenome | isolation source: soil | place: USA: Washington | collected 2017-10 | reverse complement strand
CGTGTCTGGTGTCGAGCGTCTGCGCGTGGCCGCTCGGCGTGATGGCGACGAAGAGGTCGTCGCCCGCGTAACGAATCGTCGCTGCGGCATCTTCCGGGTTCATCATCCGACTCCTTTCTCTTGCCTGCGGAAGCATAGCACGGAAGCCAAATAGACGCTTATCGCACCCGTGCGCACACTAATTGCATGTACTCTGAGGGTCGGGAGGATGTTCCTACAGTTGCAAGCGTAAATAGCCATTCCGCGTGCATTTCAGTGACTCTGCATGATACGTATAAGCATGCAGTGTGCACGATCTTTGTACATAAATCGGCGTCATCAATAGCGCGGAAAGTTTTAACGCGGCGACCTGAAAAATAGGCGGCAACCTTCGCTAGGTAGTCTCGAATCTCATTTCTCGATTACCGCCGCCTTTCTTTGGAGGCAGGAAATCATTTGACGTTTCGAGCGGCGAGCAGACTATCGAGTTTGAAATTGCGTCTGGCAAAAATGTTGACCGCAATGTGAGCCGCAAACGAGAAGTTCACATCTCTCCTCTTTTTCAAAACATCACTCCCCCCACAATGCGGAAATCACGAGGCGCGTCCCGACAAGGATTTTCAGTCCTCGTGAGAAGTTTGGAAATGACTGACGAGTGGAACTAGCAAAAATGGAGGGAAGATCATAATGACTAGAGCAAGACAAATATTCTCGGTATGGATGGTGCTGGCGCTGTTAAGCCTCAGCAGTGTCGGCGTGCAGGCGCAAACGACGCGCCGCCGCCCCGTCTATCGCAACAATCAAGTTCAAACGCAGCAACTCCTCAGGCGTCTGGAAACCAACGCGGAACGCTTCCGCTTGAGCCTGAGCCAGGCGCTCGATCAAAGCCGCCTCGACAACACGCGCCGGGAAGACAACATCAACACAGTGCTCGATGATTTCAACCACGTGGTTGATCACGTGCGCGAGCGTTACGACCAGCAGCAGTTGGCCGCCGCCGATGTCGAGGCATTGCTGGCGCGCGCTTCTCGCCTCGACAGGTTTATGACCAACCAGAGCAATCGTCTGAGCGTCCGCGCGCAGAACGATTGGTCGCTGCTCCGAACAGACCTGAACCAACTCGCGGGCATGTACAACGTAGTGTGGAATCGCACCAACAATGCGCCGTACTCCACCTACCCGCCCACAGACAACAACAGCTACAACTACGACACGGGGCTGACCGGAACTTATCGCCTCAACGTGGCGCAGAGCGAAGACCCGCGCCGTGAAGCGCAACTTATCACCAACACTTTGCCCGCACGCGACCGTCGCCGTGTCTACGATGCGGTCGTCGCGCGCCTCGAGCCGCCGACCGAAATCGCAATCGAGCGACGCGGTGACAATATCACCATCGCTTCCACGCGCGCTCCGCAAATCAACTTCGTCGCCGACGGCTCGGAACGCGTCGAAAGCGGCCTCTCCGGCAACACCGTGCGCGCACGCGCGGCATTCAACGGCGACCAGTTGACCGTGAGCACCACTGGAAACCGCGACAACGATTTCGCAGTGACGTTCGACCCAATCAACAACGGCCGCCGCTTGCAGGTGACGCGCCGCATCACCATGACGAACGTTAGTCAGCCTATCGTCGTGCGCAGCGTCTATGATCGTACAGCCGACGTGGCGCGCTTCGACGTGTATCGTGGCGGGCAGACCTACCCGTCCGGCACAGTCGGCAGCAACGACGCCTACGTCATCGCAAACGGCACCACCTTGATCGCCACGCTTAACAACGATCTCAACACCAGAAACGCGCGCGAAGGCGATCGCTTCACAATGACCGTCCGCGAGCCTTCGCAGTATTCGGGCGCGACCATCGAGGGGCATCTCTCGCAGGTCAAACGCTCCGGGCGCGTAACGGGTCGTTCGGAAGTGACGTTCAACTTCGACCGCATACGCATGCGCGACGGGCGCACGTCCGATTTCTCGGGCTTCGTAGAGAGCGTCCGCACGGTCAACGGCGAAACCGTTCGCGTGGATAATGAAGGCACGGTGCAGGACAGCAGCCAGACGGATCGCACTGTGCAGCGCACGGCCATCGGCACGGCGGTGGGCGCGATCATCGGCGCGATTGCGGGCGGCGGTAAGGGCGCGGCCATCGGCGCTGTCGTCGGCGCGGGCGGCGGCGCAGGCTCCGTCTACGTGCAGGGCAGCGACGATCTCGATCTGCGCAGCGGCTCGGAAGTCACGATCCGCGCGAGCAGTCCGAACCAGTAGTCAACGTCGCTCGTTTTTGAAACAACCTGAGCGGGAGAAGTTTTCGTTCGCCGTCGTAAAAAATGGCGAACGAAAATCTTCTCCCGCTTTTTATGTGAAGTGAAAACTCTAAAAAAAATATGTTATTCTCACATCATGTCCGCAATTCTTGTCGTTGATGACGACGACACAATCCGCGATACGCTTTACGACCTCTTTTCCGAAGACCACCTGTGCCACGTTGCAGCGACGGCTGAACGCGCGCTTGAGTGGTTAGCCAAAGATGTCTACGACGTGGTGTTGACAGATATTTCGATGCCGGGATTGAGCGGCATCGAACTGCTCGGCCACGTCCGGCAAAACCAGCCGCAAACTCCCGTGATCATCATCTCCGGCATACGGAACGAGGACCACGCCAAAGGCATGATCAAACTCGGCGCGTTCGACTACTTGTTGAAGCCTTTCAGATTGGAAGATGTCGAACGCAGCGTCGCGCGTGCGATCGAATATCACGCACGGATGCGCAGGGAAGAGCAGGGAGGCGTGGCTTGAAAGTTTGTTTGAACTTGAACTTAACTTGAGTTCGAGGCATACGCGACACGCGCACTTGCCAGTCGCATGCTTTAGGCGGCAACGTTGATCAAATTGCTGTCGCGCTGTCCGGCCTTGTGCCGCTCGATGTCTTCGATGATCTCGGCGATGCGGCTCAGCGAAAACGGTTTCGTCACGACCCAATCAACGCGCGCCGTCTCCTGTTCGTCCGACCCCACCACGTCGCCCCATCCTGTAATCACTGCGAGCGGGATGTTCGCGTTTCGCTCGCGGATCAGACGCGAGAATTCCCAGCCGCTCATGCCCGGCATTCCGATATCCGTGAAGACCGCGTCGAAGTTTTCCGCATCGAAGAGCGCGAGCGCCTCGGTTCCGCTGCCAGCCGCTACAGCCTCGCAACTGTCGCTTTCGATCATCTCGCAGAGCAACGCGCGGACGTGCGGCTCATCGTCAACGATGAGAATCCTTGAGCGCACGGGGGCGGCCACGAGCGAAAGGCTCTGGACGGCGACGTGCGACGGTTCCGTCTCCGGGTTCGACGCGCCTTTCGCCAGCGGCAACTTGATATTAAAAGTCGAGCCGCTTCCGGTTTCGGAGATAACTTCGACCGTGCCTTCGTGCCTGAGGATGATGCCGTAGCTGACGGCCAGCCCGAGTCCGTTTCCGGCCTTGCCCTTCGTCGTGAAGAACGGGTCGAAGATGCGCGAACTCACTTCGGGAGTCATGCCGCAGCCGGTGTCGGACACGCTGATGATGACATGCTCTTTGTCCTCGTTGGTGGCGAGCGTGAGCGTCCCGCCTTCGGGCATCGCATCCACTGCGTTGATGACCATGTTGACCAGCACTTCGCGCAGTTCCGACTCGTCGCCGCGCACGAGCGCGTTGGAGTTGATCTGCAAATTGAGACGGATATAGATGTTGTTGGCTTCGGCGCTATCTTTCCAGCGCGGGCGCGTCATCTCGCCCACATCGAACAAGAGTTGGTCAACCGAGACAGGGGCGAAGTCATGATCGCGTCGCTGGCGCGCGAAGTCTTGAATACGTTTGACTGTCTTCGCGCCGTCTTCCGCCGTCTTGATAATGATCTGAAGCCCGCGCAGAAGTTTCTCCGGGTCGTTGGTGCGCAGCATCAATTGCGCGCGACCGAGTATTCCGGCGAGCGTGTTGTTGAAATCGTGCGCGACGCCCGAAGCGAGTTCGCCGAGCGCGGACAACTTTTCAAACTGTGAAAACTGCTGGCGCAGACGCTCCTGTTCGTTAATGTAATGAGACAACTCCGCGACGTGGCGCACGGCCTGTTCCGCTTGAGCCGCCGAAGCCTCCACGTTCTTCAGGTATGTGACGTAGGTGAAATAGACGACGCCGATAAAGGGAAGCGTGCCGATTAAAGCGTAGAAGCCGACGACGCCGACGAGTTTCGCGAGGAGCGCGGCGGCGGAAGCTCCGGTGATGTAAGTGAGAGAGGTCCAGAGATATTTCTTGCGCCACGAATCCCAGAGCGGTTCGTTAAATTTCAAAGCGCCCGCCATGGCGACCGTGCCCGAATTGACGACGTACTGCACCGAGACCATGATGCCCGCGGCGATAATAAAGTGCGCCGAATAGGCGGCGTTGGTCAGCGCAACGATGTCGCCGAAAAAATATTCGATACATTGAAAGGTGGCAAAGGTTGAGACGGCCATCGTCGCGCCGTTGAAGATCAGCGTGGAGGTCTTCTGTCCGATGCGCAGCGAAGTGATCAGCCCGTCGAGCGTGGCGAGCAGGACCGCCGCCTGGCCGCCGAAGAGGAAGATGGTTAAGAAAATAAATGTATCTGAAACTGAGATATGGCCGGACACGCGCGGGATTTTGATGCTGATGCGCGTGCCGATGGTGAGCGTCATCAAGGCCAGCAACACGAATCTCAGGTCGAGGCGCGAGACGGGGAGCGTGCTGAGCGAACACAACACCACAGACAGGCCGAGGACGCTCAACAGCAGCATGTAGGGTTTGGCGAAGCGTTGTTTGCCGGCTTGTTGCATCGTCGTGAAGGATTTTGAGAAGGATGTCTTTGAACGGGGTGTTCAAGTTCGGAGAGCAAAAAGGCGGGCGAGGTTGAAGTTTCCGTGCGCGCGTCTCGATTCAACCGGCGGACGCGCGCACGGTGCGGAAATGCTACTTCGAGAGCTTCGAGATGAGGTTTGCCGGTGCAAGGTCTATCAACGTGACCATACACGAAGTTTTATCGCCGACTGTCAACGCCGTGTTCGCCTGGACGGTGAAATCGCCCACGAGCACGCCGTCGCCGACGAGTACACCGTCGCCGACTAAGACTCCGTCGCCGACGAGCACTCCATCTCCGACTAAAACGCCGTCGCCGACGAGGACGCCCGTGCCGAACATGAACGCGCCGTCGCCAATCGTTGTGCCGTAGCTCGTGAGAATACTATCGCCGACGAGGACTCCGTCGCCGACCAGAACTCCGTCGCCCACGAGCACGCCGTTCAACTCTAATGTGCCGTCGCCGAGCAATCTGCCGAGGTCGTAAATTTTCTGGTATTGCGTGACGAGGTTGGAGCCGGTGGCGTAAGTGTGATCGAGGATGAGACCCTGCGACCACTGGAAGGTTTTGCCGGAGATGGTAGTTTGCGGAGCCGGGAGCGCGCAGTTGGCGCAGAGCAGCGGCGCGCCGAGGGGAAGCGCGGCGGTCGAGACATCTGTGCGCATCGCTCTGGCGAGCCGCGCCGCTCCTTCGATATTGATCTCGCCCGCGCCCTGTTCGAAATGGTTGAATCCGGCGAGCGGCTGCGCCGTGTACATCAGAATCGCTTTGGCGAGATTGGGCGTGAGCGAGGGGTTGGCTTGAAGCAACAAGGCCGCCGCGCCTGCCACGAGTGGAGTCGCCATCGAAGTGCCCGAAAGATACATCTGCTCTTTCGTGGGGATGTTGCTGACGTTGGCGTCGAGCGCGGGATTAGCGGCGACGAGATAGTTGCCAGCCGACTGAGCCGAGACGAGTTTGTTGCCGGGCGCGACGACATCGGGCTTCAACAAATTATCGTAGTGACGTATGCGTTTGGAGTCTGTCCAGTAGCTACGCGTCGGGCCGCGCGAACTGTAGGTGGTCACAAGGTCGTCTGCGCGCGAGTTTGTGCCGAGGCTGTTGGTTGCGCCGACGGTGACGACGGAAGGTTCGTTTCCGGGCGAGTGAATCCGTCCGTAAATTTTCTGCCCCGCGTCGTCTCTGCCTTCGTTGCCCGCCGCCGCGACGACGACGATTCCCGCGTCCGACAGGCGGCGCGCGGCGCGACAGAGCGGATCATATTTGTAAGAATCTACGGCAGCCGTGCCGAGACTCATGTTGACGACTTTGATCTTGTAGGCGGCGTTGGCGCGGTTGGTATAGACCCAGTCGAGCGCGCTCAACAGACTCGAAGTGGTGCCGCGGCCTTGAGAGTTGAGAACGCGTAGATTGACGATGCGGGAGTTGTATGCGATGCCACGATATGCGCCCTGCGCTACTTCGCCGTTTCCGGCGGCCAGCGCGGCGACGTGCGTGCCGTGGCCGTAAGGATCATCGGTGCGGTTTTCGCCTGTGAAGTCTTGTTGATAGACGATGCGCGATCTGTTTGCGCTGTCGAGGAAGGCTATGTGATTGGGGTCAATGCCGGAATCGAGTATGACGATGCCGATATTGGAACCGTCGAGCGTCGTCCCGGCGATGCCCATGCTGCGCGCGGCATCCGCGCCGGTCGTCAGCGTCACATGGCCGAGTTGTTTAACTTCACGGTCGAGGGAGATATATTCGACATCGGCGCGGTTGGCTAAAGCCTGAACGGCGGGAGCGGGGAGAGTCAGCGCACGCGCGTTGAAGTTGGCATACTTGCGCGTCGTCTTGCCGTTATGATAGGTGATGTCGGAATCGAGCGACTGGCTCCAAGCACCGCCGGGTTGAACGATGACTTTGACGTGTTCGCCGTTTCCGGCCTTGCCGATCTTTTCGCGCAAGTCTCCGGCGACCTTATCTCTCTTTTCCGGCGCGGAGTCCGCAGTGGCAAAGCGGGAGGGGAAGAACACGACGCAGAGAGTTGCCAGCAGCAGGAAAGCCGCGAACCGCGAAGTCTGAAAAAACTTGGAGGAGCGTTTGTTCAAAATCATTTGAATTAAACTGAAGACGAGAAGAAAGACTCTCGGTTGGACACTAGAAGGGGTCTTTGCGCCTTTAAGTCACGGCGCGACCCGCGCAATGCATTGGGCAACGCTCGTGCCAGAGAGCGGTTGCGCTGAAAACAGGCCAAAACCGGGCGAAAACGCGCAATTACGGAAATTGGAGAAACGCGCCGGGAAGGTTGTTCGGTCAGCCTGAAAGAATTCGGTCAGTCATTTTGGCGGACAGGACGCAAGCGCGCAGAGGCTTGAGCGCGAGCGCGTGGCGCGTGTGAGCAGTTCCTTTTTTGAAGAGGTGGAGAGATTTGAAAGACTTTGAAGCGTTGCCGGAAGAGATCGAAATTTATCGCGACCGCATGTGGCAGCGCGAGCCGGAGAACCGCGTGGAGAACGCGCCCGAGGCTGAAAGGCTGATCGAGCGCGCGGGGTTTTGCGCGGCCATGACGGATGCGCGGCGACCGGGCGCGTCGCTCTACGTGAGCGTCTGCGGGCGGCGCGATGCGCACATGCCGCGCAACGTGCAGAAAGACCCGGAGAGCAGCCAGACGTGGGTGCTGAAAGACGAGATCATGCGGCGCGGTCGAGTCTATTACGCGAAACTCGCTAAGGCGCGCGCGCTGTTCGTTGCGCCACGACTCGTGCCGCACTTCAACGCGTTGTGGGGCGTCGGGCGCAGGCAGGAGAGTGCGCGCTTGTCTGCGGAGGCGCAGGCGGTGTTGAAAATTTTGCGGCGTGAATGGGAGATGGCGACATGCGATCTCAGAACGACGGCGAAACTTGCAGAGCGTGCGCAATTGACGCGCGCCCTCGACGAGTTGCAACGCACGCTCAAAGTGATTCCCTGCGATGTGTTGTACGAGCCCTGGTTCACCTACATCTGGACGCTGGCGGAAGGGCGTTTCGCTTCTGAGTTGAAAGTGCGTGTGAAGCGCGAAGTGGCTTTGCGCGAGGTGGCGCGCGCCTTTCTCGAAGGGGCGGGGCGGACACAGCGCGGCGAACTGGCGAAAGTCACCGGACTCTCAAGACCCGACGCGGGGCTCGGCAACCGCGCTCTCGTCGCAGAAGGCTACGCCGTCCGCCTCGCGGACGGCGTCTATCAACTCACGGATTTCGAGCAGCGATTCGAAGCGATGAACAACTAAGCGATGAACAACTAACAGCTTCCTGTCTTCCTTTGCGCCTTCGCGCCTCCAGCGTGAGTTAATTCATTTGCCACTATAAATCTCACGCTGGAGGCGCGAAGGCGCAAAGTTAAGACGAAGTTGATCGAGTTGATCGTTTTTGTTTTGGAGTCTCTTTTGAGAACGCGGCTCTCGGGGTTTTCTCTTTAATGTTAGTTCGTCTCGCCGCTTGAAAGTTGTTTGTTGGCGCGCAGTTCCTGTTCCACTTGTTCGCGCGCTTCGCGTTCGAGGCGCGCATTTTCGAGCGAGTAGGGGACTTGCGCTTCCGCGAGTTCGAGGCGTTGGAGGGCGATGCGCGTCTCTTCGTCGCTGGCGTTGCGGCTGGCTGCGGCTTCGATCATCTGGAGGCGCGCTTCGGCCTGCGCCCGCCGCTCTACGGCCTGCGCTTCGATTCGCGTGAGCCGTTCGCGGTCGCTCTTTAACTCTTCTTCGAGCGTGGCGCGTTCGGCGGCCGGGAGTTGCACAGTGTTCTGGATTCTGCGTTCGACGGCGACGGCTTCGCGTTTGGCGTTAGCGGCAACACGCGTGGCCGTCACGCGCGAGGCGAGCGTTTCGCGGTAAGCTTCGGCCAGCAACAGGTTGCTTGTTTCGATCTCGCGCAGCGTGCGCCGCTCGGCTTTCGTCAACTCGCTGTTGAACCAGGTCAATTCGTCGGTCGTCACGCCGTCGGCGGCCAGCCTGTTGCGCAATCTCTTCTCCCATTGCCGGCGATAAATGAAGAGCAGTACGACGGCGATGAGCCCTATGATCGAACCCGCCGCGAGCGTCGTCATGGCGAGCAGCATGAACTCGCCAGCCTCCGAGCCGGAAGCGGCGTTGAAATAACGAAGCAGGAAATAGAGGGGCGCGGGCAGCGCAATGATCAGAAAGGCGAGCCAGGGCGCGGTGCGCAGTATGAAATGCATCGTGCGCTCTGTGGCTGTCAGCCTGCTGCGGCTGCGTTCGAGTTTATCGCTCATGTAAAGTGTTCTTCGCTTCGAGACAATGAAGCTATATAATGCCTTGTCAAAGAGGAAAGCGACAAGGCACAGGAGAGAAGATGAAAAAAGGATTGCCGCTCGGATTACTCTTACTGCTCGCGCTCGCCTGCGCCTGCGCTGTGGACGCCAGGACGCGCCGCAACGCGGGCGCGCAGAAGGGCAACGGCGAGCGTCGCGCGGAAGTCCCACGCGGCGTGCGCTCCGTGACGATTCCGGTAACGCTCAAACTGCGTGATGAGCGTCCGGCGAGCGAAGACTTGCGTGTGCTTAATCTCTTCGTCACAGAAGACGGCGAGCGACAGGAAATTCTCTCTACGCGCAGCGCGGCAGACCGCGCGCCGCTCGCTCTCACCTTGTTGATACAAGACGACCTCGTCTCTTCCACCGCGCTGGAGATTAACGGCCTCGCGAATTTCATTCGAAGTTTGCCGCAAGGCTCGCACGTTCAGGTAGGTTATCTGCGCTCCGGCTCGCTCCAGTTAAGACAAAAGTTCACTACTGATCTCGAACGCGCCGCGAAAGTTCTGCGCGTGCCGATCGGCTCGGCCAGCGCCGCGCCCTACAACCCTTACGTGCAGATTTACGAATCGCTCAAACGTTACGGCGGCGTGCCGCTCGGAACGCGCCGGGCCGTGCTGGTTATCTCCGACGGGCTCGATGTGTCGCGCGGGTTCGACAGTTCCTCGCCGTCTCAGAGCGTTGATCTGGACCGCGCCATCGGCGAAGCACAGCGGCGCAGCGTGGCGATTTATGCGATCTACGCGCCGACGGTGGGGCAGGGCGGCAATTCGGCTCTGGTCAGCAACGCGCAGGGTTCGCTCATGCGGCTCGCGCAGGAGACGGGCGGCAAAGCATTTTTTCAAGGCACGGGCGCGCCCGTCAGCTTCGCTCCATTTCTGCGCGAAGTGTCCGACAGGCTCGCGCGTCAACTGGCTTTGACTTATCTCTCGACGCACGCCGACAGAGGATTTCATCGCATCAAGATTGATTCGCCAGACGCCGATGCCGAACTCGTCTATCCCATCGGCTACACGCGAAAATAAGTTCGGCTCGTGCGCCGGAAAACATCTTCCTTTAAGTTGTGAACAAGATGGCTCGCGGCAGTTTGTGCGGCAGCGTCGCCGCCGCGCGTTAAACAGATCGGCGCAAAGTTGCCGGAGGAGCTTGTGTACTTCAAACAATTTTATCTGGGCTGCCTCGCGCATGCTTCATACCTGATCGGCTCGGAAGGCGAAGCGGCCATCGTTGATCCGCAAAGAGACATCGAGCAGTACATCGCGGAGAGCGCGGCGCACAAACTGAAGATCAAATACATCATCGAGACGCACCTGCACGCAGACTTCGTGAGCGGACATTGCGAACTCGCGGCGCGCACCGGAGCCGAGATCGTCTTCAGCCGCCACGCACGCGCAGCCTTCCCGCATCGCGCCGTCAGAGACGGCGACGAGATCAACGTTGGCCGCGTCATCCTGCGCTTCTGGGAGACGCCCGGCCACACGCCCGAAAGCATCTCCGTGCTCGTGATTGACACTGATGTATCCGACGCGCCGCAGAAAGTTTTGACCGGCGACACGCTCTTTGTCGGCGACGTTGGCCGCCCCGACCTCTCCGGCGCGCGGGGGCACACCGCCGAAGAGATGGCCGCCATGCTCTACGAGAGCCTGCACGGCAAACTGCTCAAACTCGACGATGCTGTCGAAGTCTTTCCCGCGCACGGTGCAGGCTCTATGTGCGGTCGCAACATCTCGAAAGAGACTTCGTCCACCATCGGCCAGCAGCGAAAGTTTAACTACGCGCTGGCCGCGATGCCCAAAGCCGACTTCGTAAGCATGATGACGACGGGGATGCCAGCCGCCCCCGCTTATTTTTCGCGCGACGCCGAAATCAATCGCACGGGCGCGCCCGCGCTCGAAGCCCTGACGCGTCCTCAAGCCTTGACGCCGGATGCGGTGCGCGAACAAGTGCGACAGGGCGCGCTCGTGTTAGACGTGCGCGCGGCGGCGGATTACGGAGCCGCGCATATTCCAAACTCGCTCAACATCGGTCTCGGCGGCCAGTTCGCCACCTGGGCGGGAAGTTTGATCTCGCCAGAGTCAACGCTCATCATCGTTGCGGACGACGAGACGAAGGCGGAAGAAGCGGTCTTGCGGCTCGCGAGAGTCGGGCTGGAGAACGTCGTGGGTTTCTTGCAGGGCGGGATGGAAGCGTGGCTTGAGGCCGGATTCAATGCGGCCACGGTGCCGCAGATCACTGTCGCCGAACTTCAACGGAGACTTGAAGAAGAGCCGGACTTACAAGTACTCGACGTGCGCCGCGCGGGCGAATATGCGAGCGGGCACGTGCCGCCCGCGCGGCTCGCGCCGCTTGCGGAGTTGTCGTCCGACGCGCTCGACTGGCTCGACCCGCAACGACCCGCCGCCGTCATCTGCGCAGGCGGCTATCGCTCCAGCGCAGCCACCGGCCTGCTCGAAAGTCGCGGCTTCCGGCAACTCTACAACGTCACCGGGGGCACATCGGCCTACGTCGAAGCGGGGTATCCTGTTGAAGTGGACACCCCGTAGCTTGATCGCAAATTTTAAATTAGTAAGTGAGGAAAAAGTGAGGGCGGCTAGAGGGTCTCGAACCCTCGACCTCAAGAACCACAATCTCGCGCTCTAA
>WUUC01158191.1_pt1 | contig 11736 bp, 9 predicted proteins | sample 6278441 | NCBI WGS metagenome assembly WUUC01 (sample SAMN13675441, study PRJNA597444) | soil metagenome | isolation source: soil | place: USA: Washington | collected 2017-10 | reverse complement strand
GGAGGAGACATGGCGAGGTTCCGGTCTGGGCGCCGTTCGCTTTAGCGGCGAGCATTCCTGTCGGCGGCGCCACGAGCGTGTCCCATTCGGCGAACGGCGTTCGGCACGTCCCCTCGGTGAGCCACGTCGACGGATCGCATGGATCGTACGCTGCGGGCTGCGGGGCACCGGTGGCGCTCGGCGGCGCCTGGACTGGTAACACCCGCACCTGCCAGACGGTCTTGAGCCGCACCGCTGTGTCCGGCCCGGCCAGCGCCCGCTCGCGGATGTGCGCGTCGTCGAGCGCGGTCACGAGTCGCTGCCACGCTTCGAGATAGACGATGCCGTACGGCGTCCCCTCCGCCTGGAGCGCTTGCCGGATGTCGGGCGGGTTTCGAAGGTCCGGCTGTTGGCTGTAGTCCAGATCGGCCTCGTTCTCACATAGCAGGCCGTCCACGTAGTAGCGCCCCTTACCGATGCGCAGCCCGCCCGCTCCTTGGACCGTGATCTCGAAACCCGCCTCTCCCGCCGGCGTCCCGCACCGCCCGACGACGTCGCGGGATTCCGTCTCGGTGCGGTGCTGCTGGATCGCCTGCTGTTCATTCCAGTCGGCGTCCAGCTGCACGCGGCCCTGCTGCATCAGGACGCCACTGTAGTGGCGCTCCTGGACGAACGTGTTGCGACTGAAATCGCCGCTCATACCCGTCCTCCTGCCGCAGTCGTGAGCTCGCGGTTACTGGATGCCCGCCTCGAGACCGAAGCGGAGGTACTCGTCGAGACGCTGTCGCAACGCGGCCTCGCGCTGCGGCTGGAACAGACTGTGGAAGGCCCCCATCTCGGATTCGTCGTCAGCGCCCTGCCGGATCTCGGCCGCGCAGAAACGGCTCAACTGAGCGTATCCCGCGTCGCCGTACCGCAAGGACGTGAACTGCGGTCGTACCCGATCCTCGTCGGTCGGCAGCGCCGGCTGGCACCGGTGCGGTCGCGGGACCTGTGACGATGGCGGCAGGTACGAGAACCGAACGCACCCCTCCTGCAGCCGTGACACGCGCACTGGCGCCGGCCAGCCGTCCGCCGCGGCGCGCCGGGCGAGAAAAATCGTGTTCGAGGCGATCCGCACGACACGTGTGTGCACCTTGCCGATGATGGTGCTATCCGCGATGTCGATCGGGGCTCCCGGCCCGTCGCCATCGAGCGCGGCGTAGGCGACACCGTCTTCCGCCGTCGCATCGACCACACTGTCGCGGATGTGAGTCTCCTTCGCCTCGCCAGCAATCCGGAGCGCGCCGAGGATGCACCACTCCATCACGACCGTCGTCTGCGGCGATTCGACGATCAGGCTCGGCGCTGCCGGCTGCTGCGGCTGCCCGTCCGCCGAGAGGTGCAGACCCGGGACGAGGGTGCAGTGCCGCAGTCGTATGGCGCGGACGCCGCCCGTTACGCGGATGGTGGCGCCGGCGACAAGGAGACCGCTCAGCGCAATCTCGGCGTCCTTGTCGCCAGCGGTCCCCGTGATCACCAGCTCGCCGCCGAGGACGATCGCAGGACGTCGTTTATCGCCGGCGCGTAGATGGAGCTGCTGACCTGGAGCGAGTGCGATCGCCGGAACGACCGGTGTCCACTCGTAGCGGCCGCTGTCGGTAATGCGAACGGTGCCATCCCTGCCGGCCAGTGCCGTAACCGCGTCTTCAATCGTCGCGTGCGGATTCGGTACGCTCTCGACTCGGCCTGGCGTGCCGTTTTCTTCTGGCTGGCGGTACTCCCCACCACCCATGTCGGCGCCGAAGGCGTAATGGAAGGTGACGCGCACGTGGGTGTCCACGGCCGGCGCTCCTGGGAGAGCGATGCGCCCGAGGATGGGGTCGATGGCCGTCTTTGCCACCGGCGTGTGCGCCCACGCCGTGCCGGTACCGACGTCGGAGAGATCACAGATCATGATTTCCTTCGCGTCCACGGCCACACCGTTCACGCTGACCGACACACTCTTGCCGGGGCCGTAATACGCCGCGAGATAACGTTCGAGGATGCGCCGTCCGATCGGCATCGGCACGTTGATTGGCTCGGCCAGATGTGTGATCTCCCGCTCCGTGACCGGTAGCGTGACCAGCGGCGTGTTGCTGCCCAGCGGGTTGAAGAAATAGCGGTTGGCGTCCAAGCCGACCGCAGGGGAGTCGGTGAGCGCGTAGCTGCGCAGCCGCCACAGATAGATCCCGACATTGGGGATGTTGTAGCGTCCGCGCCCCGTCGCGATGCGCCGCACATCGGCGGTGTGCGCGAGACTGTCGAACGGCGTCCCCACACGCTCCAGTGCTTCCCAGCGGCGAAGGTCAGCCCAAGCGATGTTTTCCGGGCGGAGGTGATTCATGTACTGCGTCGTTGCGAGCAGCAGGAAGTATTCGACGGCGCTCGAGTCCCAGCCGGTCACATCGCGCGCGAGCTGCTCGAGCACCGCGGCGGTCCCTTTGCGCCGCCTATACGCGAGCGTATTCGCGACCTCGGCGCGCCCGCTCACCACGCCATCGGCCGCGAGCCCGCGTACGCCGACGAGGTCGGCGATGTACGGCACGACCCATTCGGAGCACGTCTCGATGAAGTGGTCATCGTACAGCTGAGCGAGGTTGTCCTCGAGCACCGTCACCTGCTCGCCGATCACGGCGAGGAGCCCCTTCAGCGCGTGCCGTTCCTGCGGCTGCAGAGACTCCGCATCATCGCGGATGCGGTAGATGGCCGGAAGCAGCTCGTAGAGACGGTCGCGTGTGTCCGTCATGTTAGCACCCGCAGGTCGAGGGAGCGCGGGTCGAGCGTGAGGAGCTCGGCACCCAAGCTCACCCCGCGCTCGCCTGGCTCGGGCATCGCAGCAATGAGCAGCGTGGAGAGCGCCACTGGCTGGTCGGCGCGGTGGAGCGCGTCGACGTCCAAGGCGAGGACTCCGGGCGCATCGTGCATCGCGGCGACAACCTCGCTCAACGCGACCGGCTGGCCGAACTCCCGCGCGTCGAAGGCGAACCGCGCGCGTAACCGCGCCTCGACGTCGGCCAGCACTCGTTCCGCCAGGTAGTCGGCGTCCACATGCACGCCGGCACTGAGACGAAACGTCACCCGGCGGTACGATGTCACGCGTAGCGGGATGACGGGATCGCCCGTCAGCTGCATCGACCTGAGGAGGTTGTCGTACGGCGCGCCCTGCGGTGCAATCTCGGCTCCGTTGGGCCCGGCCACAGTCACGAGGACACCGCGAGCTTCGCCGACCCAGCTCCAAGTGGCGAGTGCCTTGGCAATGCCTGCGTACGACCGGCCGAAGTCCTCGTAATCCCGGAGCGAGACGATGCGGTCGAGCGTGAGGATCGTGAGTGGTGCATTCCGCCGTGCCGCGCTCTCTGCCTCCGGGTCGTCGGCCCCCGTCGCTGGCAACGGATTGGTGACCCCTTTGATACCGAGGGGCCGCGTCAGCAGCTGCGAAAGCTGTCCCGCCTTCACGAGCCCTTCTAACCCAATGCCCTTGCGGTAACGAGCGCGGACGTTCTCGAGACCGGTCGGTAGGCGTGTCCCCATGTCACCGTCGCCGAACATCACTTCCGTTCGGCCGTCGCCGGTGTCGCGCGTCACGTACACGCGATCGGTCGGCGAGCGGTCGAGCAGTGACGGCACCTCGTGCCAGCGCACGTCGTTGACGCGCACCTCGAGCGTGGATTCGGCGCCGCTTGGCGTCGCCGCGCTGACGTGGGTGAGCGGCGGCTGGCGGAGCGTGAAGCGCTGGAAGGGTTGGCCAGCGTCACCGCCGCCGAGCACCTCCTGCACGCTGTCGCCGTGCGTAGCACGTGCGGCGTTCGCATTCACTGTGACCGTGCGTCGCACGTAACGGTTTGCGAGTGATCGTTCGAACGTCAGGGTCGTGAAGCCGCCCTCCACGCTCACGTCGGCAAGGAGCATCACTTCGCTCGCCGAGACGCCTCGGAGGTCCTCGCGCTCCCCGGACACGACGACAGGCTGGCCCCTTCTGAGCCCCAGATAGAGACGGTCGAGCATGACCCAGTTGTTCTGCACCGGATCCTCGATCGGGAGCGGTGCCAGGTCGAGCGGCTCGCTCGCCGCGAGCACCGTCGTCGTCCGCACCTGGAACTGGCCGAACGCCTGGTTGTTGTCGAGCGTGAGGCGAGTGACCTTCACCACCAGACCGTAATCGCGCCGAGTCGTATCGCCCGTCGCGGTGACCTCATAGACCTGCCGCGCCGACGGGCCGACGAGAGCGAGGCGGCTCCCCTGTACGATGCCGGGATAGACCGTGTCCAAGTCGATCTGCTTGGTGGTCCCGCCGTCGTCCGCCGCCAGGGTTTTCTGCTCCCAGCTAGTGGCGTAGGGAGGGTTCACCGACACCTCCGTGCCATCTTTGTTCCGGTGCTTCTCGCCGAGTCGCAGGCTCGCCGGAATGGCGTTGTGCTGTGGGGCGTTGTGCCCGAAGATGGCCGCGCGCTGCCGGAGGACGACCGCTGTTTTCCCCGGTTGCGCTGGCTGCGCGCTGGCCTCGCGGTCGACGCCGACGGTCAAGTCGTCCACGGACCATCCGCGGCTCGCGGCGAGAGCGAGCAAATCATCCGCATTCCAGTTGTAGGCAAGCACTTCGTCCGTCACAACCGCGCGAGAGAGCGCGCCCGACCCCGCGCCGACTGCACCCGCCGGCCGCATTGGGCGAGTGAACGCTGGAGGCGGCGCGGGCGCGGTCACCAGCTCGAGCGTCGTCGTGTGTGCCTCAGCGTCTGGGACGAGGCGGGCATCGGTCGCCGGGGGCTCGATGTCCTGGACCACGCGCAGGACCGTGTGCACAGCGCGATTGGCGCCGTCCACCAGGCCCACGCTGTCGCCGACGCGCACGGTGGTGACGATCCCGCGCAGTACGACGCTCCCCATGGTCGTCGTGATGGGTTGCGGCTGCGTCATCCGCGGCCGCATCGCATTCCACTCCACGCGCGTCTCGATCGCCTCCGTTGTCTCGAAGAGCTGCGCCCGCTCCCCGGGCTCGGCGACGCTCTGCACCTTGCTGGAGGCCCCAATCGCGCTGCGCCGCGGCGCACCTTTCGACGCGTCCATTGTGAAGGCGAGGTACGTGCTGGCCGCCACGCCGGGCCGCAGCTCGTAACCGATCAGTCGCGCGAGGTGGAGCAGCGAGAACCGCTCGGTCGCGGTGCGGAGATATGCCTCGTTTGCGACGCGCTCTTGATAGAACGTGAGCACGTCACCTGCGATCGCCCAGGCATCGAGCAGCGCGACCGTGAAGTCGTCGGCGTCGCGCGTCCGCAGCGCGCTCAGTGCTGGCCGGTCAGGGCCCGAGAGCCGAGCCAGCATCGTCTGCTTGAACGACGCGTACGTGCCGATCCGGTAGGCGATCGCCGTCAGCCCCGGACGATTCTCGATCAGGCCCGGCGTCCGCACCGCCAGCCCCTCGCAGCAGCCGCAATCGGTGAGCGCGCGCGTGACGTCCGCGGCTGACGTCCCCGCCGTCATCGGCCACCGTCCACAGCGAGAGCGAACACGCCGCGCTCGGGAAAATTGGGATCATTTGCCAGCCGCGGGATCTCGAGCCGCGCCATGCGCAGCACGCCTGTGTCGAGGGCCGACGAGCTCGCGCTTCCAAGTCGTTGAAACGCCGTGACGCGCACCGACGTGACACCGACGACGTTTTGTGCAGCCGCATAGAGACGGCTGAGGTAGACAGGCTGACCGAACGTGAAGTTGTCGGCGTGGAAGACGCCGCGCCGGCCGTCAGCCAGCAGGCGGTCGCTGAACAGGTCGACCAGCGCTGCCTTGACGTCGGCCTTGAGGTATTCCGGACTCACGCAGACCGTCATCGCGACCTCGAGCGACACGGGCTGCGGATCGTCGATCTCGACGTCCCGCCCCGCCATTCGGTAGCGCTCGAGCAGCCGGCGCAGCCTCGCCTCGAACGATTCATCCACCCGCTGCCCACCAATGCGGTCCACGCTCACGAACACCGTGTGCCAGCTCCCCGTCCACCGCACGGTGGCCGCGGCTCGTTGGACCTCGCGTGCGAAGTCCGGATCGCGCGTGATGATCACCGCGTAGTCATCGGGCGTGACGGCACGTTCCTGCCGGCGGAACGCACTCGGCGCGCGCTGTCGAACGCGCTCGACGCTCTCGGGATCGATGCCACCGCTCGCCGCCATCGGATTGCTCACCGCTTCGATCCTCGCATCCCCGCTCACCACGTGAGCGATCGTCTCCGCGCCCACGTTCCCCACCACCCCGTTACCGACGCGGTAGACCGCCCAGAGTCGAGTCCCGGGCCGCGGCCGCATGCCGTGTCGATCATCCCCGAACCGCAAGTACGCCGTGTCGTCTGTCTCGATCTCGACGACGAACGCCCGATCGAGCGGGCCGCTCGCCAGCAGGTCCCTTTCGGCGCGCCAGAGCAGAGGGGTTCCCTCGCCTCCGGCGGTCAGGCCGATGGCCGGGACTGCGTCGGCCGGCTGCAGGCTCATCACAGCGCTCGCCGACGGCGGCGGCACCGGTGCGTCGTTCGATTTGGGGTGCTCGTACGGGGCCGCCTGGGTGACCGGCTGCTCCTTGAGCCGTGGACGGAACCGCGACGAAGTCGCGACCCTGCGGCGGTCCACGCAGTGGTGGCCGCCGTTGCTTGCGGCGACGTCGAGCGCCGGGTTCGGCTGGGGGACGACGCCGAGATCCTCGTACTCCGAGATCCGGCCATCCACTTCCTCGCGCATCCGGCCGCCGTGATCCGCGAGCACGATGTTTCCGAGCGCGACGCTCACGTTCTCAACGAGAGCGCTGTTCGGCCCCTCCGTCCTGCTCGAGATGCAGAGCGCGAACGGGAGACGGTCATCGTCGTGCCAGGCGATCTCGGTCACGTCAATCGGTGCGTCCGACGGCGGCGTGAGGTAGCGTCCGCCGGCTGGGTCCTGCGCCAGCTTGACGCTGGTGAGTCGGACCGCGTGGCGGCGACTCGGGTCCGCGTCGCCGGGATTCCCGGTCCGAGCGCCGCGAACCTCGCGCAGCACGAGCACCTCACCGGGCTTCAGCTCGGGTAGCGCGCCGGCCAGCGTCGCCCGGGTCGCGCCGCGCGGCAGGCAGCATTCGTGGGCGCCCCACGTATAGAACGGCATCCTGTTGTGCGCCGCGTGGAGCGTTGCGTCGTGCATTGTCTCGAAGACCTCCGGCTGCGGCGCACGGACGCGGAGGTCGTCGAACACGTGCTGCGCGAGGCGAATGTCCGCGCCCGGCACACGGGTGAGCAACGTCACGCCCTTCGCGAGTGCGACGTCGGCAGCGGTGACCTGCACCTGTACCCAGACGCGCGCATTGCACCCATCGTGCATCCGGTAGTCGACCAGACGTGCGTGACGGCGCACCGATACCCGCCGTCTGGCCGTGCCGAGGTAGGCCTCGGTCGCGATCGCGTCCTGCCGGTAGCTGAGGTAGTCGGCTGCGTAGGCCAGCGTCTCGACGAGCGCAATTCCGACATCGGCCGGACTCCGCTCGGTCCATCGCGGCATGACGACACTCATGCGATCGAGCATGAGCTGGCGAAATGTGGCGTAGTCCTTCGCGAGATAGTTGATCTCGGGCGCAGCCTGCGACTCCGGTGGGCAGACGTGGGTCGGCCGGCAGTCGAGATCCGAGGGACAATTCACCTTGAACGAGAAGCCGATCGACGACAGCACTGGGTCGAAGCCGGCCGGCGGCGCGGGCGCGGCGGCGGGATTCACGATGCGGAGCACGTATGGCGAGAAGTCGCCGGCGCGGTTCAGCCTGACCGTGACGAGCCTGCCGGCGACTGTCACCGGCGGCTCGACAGCCACGTTCGGGATGCGCTCACCGCCTTCGATACGGACGTTGGCCGCGGTCACCCCGGAAACGTCCTTGAGGAAGTGGACGATGAGCGTGCGCTGGCGCTCGGCGTCGGGCTGCGACTCGTCGTCCACCACCTCCAGGAAGTCGATGCCATTCAGGGTACCGTGGCCGCGAACCTGGACGCGCCGGTCATCGTCACAGCAGAAGTACTGGGCCATCACGGGCCTCCGCGCGCGAACTCGGCGAGTCGGCGCTCGCCGGTCCGCCGGACGACGTAGGCGATGACGACGCGCAGCTCGGCATCAACGCTCTCGACGCGCACGCCGCTCACCTCGATGAGATGCCCGAGCCACTGCTGCAGCGCGCCTTGCACGAGGAACTGCGTCGTGGCGGCTAGCTCCTCGCCATGCGCCGAGAAGACGAGCTGCATCACGCCGCTCCCGAACGTCGGACGGTTGACGCGCTCGCCGGGCGCCGTGAAGAGCACCTGCTCGATGAGGTCACGGATGTGGTCATCGCCATCCGTGTGCGCGGTGCGTCCGCGACCGTCGAACCGCAGGGGATAGTCGACGAGAGTCACTGGCCGATCACCCGGGGCTGAGTCGCGATGACCGTCGGCGGGCCGGCGGGGATTTGCTCCGCGCTCTGACACAAGCCGACGCTGGTCTGGAGAATCGCGGGCTGTCCGTTGACGAGGACCCGCGTCGCGGGCACCAGCCACTGCACCTTGACGCACGGCTGCGGCTTTCCGGGCGGCACGGTAAAGACGCAGCCAGCCACGGTGTAGGTGTCGCCGAACGTGGCCACCGGCTGGCCGCTGACGAGTACGCGCGTGTTCGTCGACATCACGGATACCTGCCCCGCGTGCGGGCAGATCGCGGCGGCGCCGACATGGAAGAGAGGCCCGGGCACGGTACGCTCCTCGAAGACGCTATGTGACGACGAGAGCGCCCGCGTTGACCGAAACCGTGGGGCCGGTCAGCGCGATCGTCGCGCCCTTGCCGTTCGTGATGAGAATGCCGGTGTCGGTGACTGCGATCATCGCACCGGTGGCCGTTTTCAGCGTGATGCCGAGGCCCGCGGGCATGTCGCTGAGGACGATCGTCTGCTGGCCCGTCGTCTGAAGGACGATGTTCGGCACGCCGGGCGTCGCGGCGAGTGCGAGTGCCGGGACTTCGGCCGAAGATCCCCACCAGCCGCCGACCCAGATCGGATAGTTTGGATCACCCTGCTCGAACTCCGCCCACACACCGGCGCCCACCGACGGCAGCACGAAGAGGCCCGTCTGGATGCCAGTGAGCGGCAGGCACGGCATCGCCCAGCTCGTCGGGAGCGGGCCGAGGACGTCGGGCACCTGAAGCATCAGCCGCCCCACTTGCATCGGGTCGATGTTGTTGATCACCGTCGCGCGGTACTTCCCGTAGAACCGCTGCCCGTTTCCGTTGCTCACGTCGGCACCCTCGGCGTGTTGGAGACGAGACCGTCGCGGGCGAGTGTGAAGCTCTGCTTGTACTCGCCTCGCCGAAGCGTGTGGGTGACGCTCCGCACGAAGTACAAGCCGTCGTATGCCAGGCCGGCGCCGCGCACGCCAACGAGGCGGCGTGCCTCGAGCGGTTGGCCGTAGCGAAGCACGTCGAGCTGCCCCGAGCCGGTCACCGCGTCGGAGGACCCCGCCAGCTCGCCAAGGCCGCGCAGCGCCGCCCGGACCGGATTCAGCTTCGCCGCCGACGGGAGAGAGGCCGTCCGCAGTGCGGGCGCTGGTCGCAGCGCAAGTGGCGGCCGCAGAAGAGAGACGTCCGGAACTGGGACCGGGATCGAGAACTTCGTCTCGGGAATCTGGATGTCGATGACGAGCTGCTTCCGCGAGAGACCGTCCACGCTGAAGCTGAGCGACTCGACGTTCGTCGCGGCGTCCATGTTTACCGAGAGTGCCGGCTGTGGCACGCCGATCCGGACCTCAGGGCCCCAGTAGGCCAGGCTCATACCCGGCGCGGGTCCGGGGATGAGGTAGAAGACGTACCCGCTCTGCGCCGCCTTTGTCCGCAAGTAGCTCAAATCGGTCGTCTTCGCCTGGGACTCGATCTTGTCCGTCGGCACCGGCACGTCAATCAGCACAGGCGGGATGACGAGGGGGATGATGCCGTACGTTGCGTACTGTGCGATGACGAGGTTCACGATCGCGTAGTCCGGCAGCGCCGGATACAGCATGCTGGATTGCTTCAACTCCATCAGCAGCGTAAGGTCCTCGCCGGTCACGCTGAGCGTCGATTGTCCCGGTTCGCTGCTCGGCGTCACCTCCTGGCGCGTGATGACGCCATCCATCAGCACCCGCGGGAAGCCACCTGCGGTAGCGACGAGGATCACGCGCCGTCCCGGATCGAAGTAGCCAGCCGGTAGCAAAGCGGTGTTGAGCAGCGACGCCTTGCTAAGGGCGAACGAGAGTTGGAAGCCGCTGCGCTGACCGGCGCTCGTGGTCACCTGCGCGCCAGTCAGCGCATCGATCACGGGCTGCGGCGCCGGGAGCGGTATCATCGGCCCGACCATCAGCGTGAGGTAGAGCCCTCTAGCCACGCGGCGCTCCTGGGATGCCTTCGGGAAGCGTGATGCGCACGCGCCGGCCGGGGGTCACCGTCAGCTCGCTCGGGTCGATGACGACGTTCGCGTCGCAGATCCGCCAGAATTGCTCGGGGTCACCGAGATAGCGCGCGGCGATCGTGTCGGGCCGCTCTCCCTCAGATACCGAGTGCTCCTCGAGCAGCGCGAACCGCTCCGGCGGCGCGATGATCCGGCGCCTGATGTAGGCGATGTCGCGTCCGCCCGCTCCCTCGAGCACCGCGGCATCGACGTCGTGATACCGGCTCGTCGGCGGAAACGCGTCGTTGCTCATGGGATCCCCCGGATGCCGAGCGCGTTCAGCGGGCTTCGAGGAGCCCGCTCGGCGAGGGCCTCCTTCCGCTCGTGATACGTCATGAACAGTCCTGAGCCGCGATGAGCGAACCCGAGGTCGCTCACGCTCAGGACCCGCATGCCGAGGCTGACCTTGGCGCGGATCGGGTGCAGCGACGGGTCGAACGCCTCCTCCGTGATCGTGAAGTCGGTGAGGCGGACCGGCAGAACGCGCGCGCTGCTCCAGATGAAGAGCGTCAGTGGCGCTTCAGCCGGCGCGATCTCCAGCGTGCCCGCCTGCGCCATCGCGTTGCTCGCGCGCAACTGGCCGCTCGGCGGGTAGACGATCGTCTCCAGCTGGGCGAGAATCGGATAGATCCCGAGCTCGACCGTCGTCGGGTTCGCGTCGGGGAATTCCAGCTGATCGGTCGCGTCGACCTCGGCCTCGAGCTTGATCGTCTCGACCGGCGGCCCTTTCAGGCGGAGTGCTTCCATCCGGTCGCCGGCCTCGCCCCCGGCGCCCTGCACCTGGAGCGTGCGGCTCAGCGTATCGGGGTTGTACTGGAGCGAGATCACGCGACGCACGGCCGACGTGTCGGCATCGACGAGGACGATGCCGCCCTTCAGGAGACGGGGAGAACGCGGGAAGCCGGTCACGGAGAGATCACGGTCCCGCCGGTACCGGCGGCGTCGGCGACGAGACCGTGTAGGTACAACCGGTGGGCGCCGTCTCCTGCACTCGATCGCGGTAGTGCTCGAAATAGCGCGGACGGAGCTCGGTCCCCTCGCTCATCAGCGCCTTCTCATCGCCCGGCTGATTCTCGTGCCAGAACATGATGTTCTCGAAGAAGCCGCCGTCGTACTCGTCGTAAAGGCCGAGCACATGTCCGAACTCGTGCGCGAGCGTGTCGTCCGACGTCGTCAAATTCACGTTGACGTCGCTGATCACGCTCGGACGTCGGTCCACGTCGCTCTCCTTCTCCACGTCGACGAGCTTGTGGTAGTAGCCCCCCTTCCTCTCCTCGGCGTGGATGATGATCGGGACGG
>WUUC01002770.1_pt1 | contig 11736 bp, 10 predicted proteins | sample 6278441 | NCBI WGS metagenome assembly WUUC01 (sample SAMN13675441, study PRJNA597444) | soil metagenome | isolation source: soil | place: USA: Washington | collected 2017-10 | reverse complement strand
GCCTCGGCCCCGGCGAGCTGGACAAGCTCGTCCTCGGCTACATGCGCCGGCACAAGAAAGACGCGCCGCACACCGCGAGCGCGATCGGCAAATCAATCAAACGCTCCTCGGGAGCAGTGGCCAACTGCCTCGGTCGCCAGGAGAAACAGAAGAAGGTGCGGCTGGTGAAACCCAAGCCGCGCGAATACGAGCTGGTCCAGTCCAAAAAAGAGCTAGGAGGGTCCAATGCCTGATCCAAAAGTGACGAGCCTCCGGATGCCCGAGACCATGACGATTGAACTCGTCGCCATCGCCCACGCCCGCAACATTTCACTAGCGGACGCTCTCCGTGAGGCGCTTGAGGAATACATCACCGCTCGGCGCAATGACGAGGGCTTCAAGGAGCGACTAAAGAAGGTTCTCGCGGAGGACGGCGAGGTCCTCGACAGCCTCGAAGACGAGTAGGCGGTACCTCTCTGCGGTCGCGCCCGCCACTCATCGCGTCGATGCGGGGCATCTAGGCTCCCTTCGGTGAGCTACAACGCAGACAGCAAGAGCAAACGGGAGCTCCTGAGCGATTGGGTCGCGATTATGCGACAGCTCCGAACGCTCGGGGTGATCCGCACGAACAACAACCCGATAGGCGACATCGCCGAGGCAATCGTCTGCGACCACTACGGCGGGGAGCGGGCTTCCTTCAGCCAGAAAGGCTGGGACGTGAAGGCCCCCGACGGCGAGCTGATTCAGGTCAAGTCACGCCGCAGGACGCCGGAGTCCAACCCGACCGTCCTCTCGCCGATCAGCGACGACGAATACGACTCGCTAGTCGTGGTGATCTTCGACGAGGATTTCCAGGTCATCGAGGGTCTCAAAGCTAACCGTGCTCTCGTGGAGGACCGCTTCGATCTCGACGGTAAGAACCAGCGCCGAGTCAGCCTCAACAAGCTGCGGTCTGACCCTGAAGTCGAAGAGGTCGACTTCTCCCAGGTTTCAGCGTGGCTAACGCCCGTTGTCGATCAGGACAGCGATTCCCAAGAGCACGGGTGACCCGACCCTCGGCTCCGAAGGGGCTATTCAGGTGAGTCGTCGCTGGACTCGCGCAGACCGAAGAGTCGATGCAGAACGGAGTCGATCCGGGGCACGAGCAGCTCTGCCAGCCAGCGGCGAGACCGCAGCAGGTTCCAGCCGGTTAGGAGCGAGAGTAGACCCAGCAGGGTGATGACGAAGACGAGCGCCGAGGCAAAGGGAATCGCCCTCGACCATGAGGAGGGAAAGATGCCCTGCGCCGCCGCACCGGAGGCGACAAGCAGGAGCGCAGCGGCAAAGGCGAAGGCGATCCAGGCAAGGCCGTCAGCAATTCGACCAGCGAGACGATCGAGCCGATCGGCGTGGCGGGTGGTAAGGCGCTCGACGCGCCTTGCCTCCGTCGTGGCACGGCCGCGCTCGGCCGCCGCCTCGCGCTCGGCCTCAGCGCGGCGCTCCCGCTCGCGCGAAAGCTCCTGCTCGACCTCCTCCCGGGCGGCTGCTTCGGCGCGCTCGAGCACCTGGGCGATCGTGCCAGTGGCGAGGGCTTCGGCATCGCCCGAAGTGGCGTTCATCAGCTCAAGGCGGGCGTCGGGCGAGAAGAGGAGGAGGCCAACCTGCTCCTCGGTCAGCTCGCCGCGCTCCTGCAAGCGGCGAATCTCGGCGAGGTAGTGGCGCCAGACATCGTCGGGGGGGTTTAGCGCCGCGTAGCTGATCGCGATGATCTGGCGGCGCGGCAGGTCAGGCGCCTGAGCGGGATTCATGAGCCACGCGAGCGCAGCGAGAGCATGATCGGACATGCAAATTGGAACAGTGCGGCGGCCGAACACCTCGCGGAAAAAGAGGCGGCTGGCATGGGCAAGGCGGCCATTGGTGGTGACAAGGAGAGCATCGGCGCTATCGATCCGCCGCCGCGCCTCGCCGCGACGGATCCTGTAAATCGCGGTAAGCGAGTCGAGGTCGCGGAGCATCACTTCTCGACGGGCGTAGTGGACCGTCTCCTTCAGGGTCTTCTCCAGCTCAGCCTCCGGCAGGTTCAGCTCCTCGGCGTGCTCGGGGGGCTCGGTGACTTTGACTTCGGCGGCGTCCAGGCGGTCGCGGAGCTCGCCGATCTGCAGCTCGACATCGCTGCGGCTGAAATTCTCCGAGGCGAAGTAGTCGACGACGTCGCCGGGAAAGTGGTCGCGCCTCGCGCCGGTCCGGTAGATCGCGGCGGCAGCGTCGAGGACACCCTCGACCTCGTGCAGGGTGTGCTCGAAGATCCGCAGCTTCGCTCCCTCTTTACCAGCAGTTCGAGCAGCTCCGTCACAGGCGCTCGGTACTGCTCCTCGGCATAGCCGAGGCCGCGGAGAACGATGGGCGTGTCGAGGAAGACCTCGACGTCAACCAAGCGCTCGCGGCCGCCGGAAAAGGTCTCCGGCAGGTAGAGGACGTTCGCGAGCATAGTTCCCTTGACGATCGTCACCAGGTACTCGAACGCCTGCGGGTCGCTGCGGCAGAGGTCCAACACGAAGCGGTTGGTGACCACAGATCCCTCGCCATCGATCTTGGGCAGATCCACAATCGGGTCGCCGTCGACCACCGCGGCGAGGATCGGCTCGGCGAGGACCTCGACGTACCCGAGCAGCGCCCGCTCGGCCTGCTCCTCGTCCCACTCGCGCCCGAGCTTGGCGGCGAATTCAACCAGCCGCGAGATCAGGTTTCGATGTTGGCGCAGGACGTCCTCGCGCTCGTTGCCTAGGTCGTACTGCGCCACCGCCTCAAGGTCGCGCACGAAGGTCCCATGACGACGGCTAAGCAACCCGTCGCGCGCCATCCGGTTCAGAATCGTCTGCATTGCCCCATGGGGGATCCGCAAGCCGAATTCCGCCTCGACTATCGCCTGCGTGTCGGGCAGGGAAACCTGTTCGTGCTCGCTGCGGTGGATGCTGTGGGCAACGATGGGGACGAAGTTGGCGATGTAGTCCTTGCTCTCGTCCCAATTGACCTTGATCACGGCCAGCGCCGAGATCGCGCGGAGAATCTCCGGCGTCGGCGAGGCGGGATGCCCACTCATCGCGACACCCACATTCTCGCGCCGACCTTGCCGCTAAGTTCCCCGCACACTTCCTTGTCGGTCAATCGCCATTTCATGCCGGAAACTCGAAGACTCGCGGGCGTGGCGGCGGAAAAACGTACGGCTGACGTACCCAAATTCCGGGTTTTCCGAGGGTCTCGGGCGCGCCAGTCCTCAACCGTCCCTATCCCTGAGGACGATCAACAACGACGAGAGCGTCGTATGGACGCTTACTTGAAACTGCGCTACCGATTGCCAAGGTCCGCTGAGCGCCGAGTTCCTCAAAGCGTTCGGCGACCTGGGCTTTCACCGATTCAAGAAGATCATCCCCCGAGGCTCCCACCGCGGCGATGGCGCAGAAGAGCAGTGGCGTGGGCTCTTTGAAGCTGAGCGCCACCCGCTGAACCCGCTTTCGTTTGCGTGCACGCTTTCGCAATTTCTTGAGCGCCTTCCAGAATTCCGCCTGCGCATCACTGCTCGCGTCGAGCAGAGCGCAGCCAGCCTGAACCCAAGCGCTCGGTCGCTCCGAGCAAAGAAGGTCGAGGAACTGAGTCGAACCAGCTGGGAGCTTCATCTCTGGCTTCGGCGCAGGCTCTGATCGGATGCCCTGCTCGTAGAGAACCCACTGGTCGAGGGGATCGGTCAGCGACGGGTAGCGAACCCGCTCCTCTCCAGTCACCTCCTCGAAATAGAGGCCGAGCGTCAAGTAGTGCATCCACCAGTCCAGCTCATCGCTCGCCACGAAACGGCCAAACTCATTGAGACGGGAGCGTCGGCGCAGGAAGTGGATCAACTGGACCGGCCATTGCGTCGTTGCGGCAACCTGCTCAAGCTCGTGCAGGGTGACGACCCACGGTGCCGTGGCGTCATCCGGCAGCGTCCGGGTGCCCTCAAATTCCCACAACACCGGCGCCACGGATGAAAGATCGTCCAGGGTCACCATGATCGTCTGAACCTCGGTAACCGGCTCCGTCAGCTTGACCTCGCTCCCCTTCGGGTCAATGAGCGGGGTCGATCCGAACAGCGCTTCCTTCGCCCCCTTACCCTGCGCTGCTGCCTTCGTCAGGTTTTCCCGTAGATGCTTGAGAAGCGCCGCTCCACCGCGTCTCGCGCCGGGGCGCATCGTGGCGCTCTTAGCCTCGATAAGAACAGCCGTAGAGCCACACCGCATCAACACATCGATCTCACCCTGACGATCCGAATCATGAAAACGCACTGAGTGGTGCAGCTCGTCAGGCTTCAGCACGGGCGCAAGAATCTCGGCAGCACGACGCTCCAGCCAGCGACTCCGATGCCTTCGGTACCCAGAGTCCTCCTTCAAGACGCTCTCGAATGCGCCGCGCAATGCCCAGAGGTCTGCGCCTGGAATGGTGAGGAGGTAGGCGTCGTCGTCGACCTTGACGTAGGGACGCCACCGCGCCGCCTCTGCGAGGGCGAACCAGTCCTCCTCGTCCTGGTCAAACGGGAGCGACATTCGATCTAGATAGGCGGCGGCAACCTCGATTTCTACTCCTGCGGCTGCGGCCACCCCCGGCGGAGAAAGCAGGCAGGCGTCTCCGACATTGTTCAACGCCCAAACAAGCGGTATGAACCTTGCCGCATTGACTGGGTCCGACTTCCATTTGCCGTCGAAGACCTCCTCCGCCCAATCGTAAGCTGGATGTCCGGCAGCGAACTCTCCTGAGTCGTCACGAGCAGACTCCATCGAATTCCGGAGTTGGTCGCGGCTAAGGTCAGGAACAGCGTCGGAGATCCGGATGGCCTCCTCACAATCGAATCCGAGCTTTTCGCGGAGGCGGCACCCGAAGCGCTCCTCGCCGAAGAGACCGCGCAGAGTTTCGTGCTCTTGCCACCACCATCCCGGATTTCGTAGATAGAGGTGGTGGGCGGCTGCGCGCCCGCGAGCGGCTCCTTCGGGTCCCTCCCAGAAGCCCGCTTTTATCTGACGCCGGAGGGACTCAAGGATTGCTGCTTCGGCCGCCAACTCTCGGATAGGGCCAAGCACATTCGCGTCGATCGCGCTGGCCTTGCGTGAGCCAGCTCGATCACTTCGCCTCAGCAGCTCAGCGGTCACCATCTCGATCACGTACGCCGATCCTGGGTGCTCGCTCTCCGCGTAGGTGTTCGGATCTATGAACGACTCCGCCATGCAGAGCTGGCCCATCAGGTGAACTGCATCATGAGGATCAAGGACGTCCCGCAGCGCCTTTCTTCTTGAAGCGATCTCTTCATCAAGGTCGGCGTCCTTGCCAAGCGATCCGATCACCTTCGCGCCAAGTTCAAGCGAACGTCGAAAGTTGGCGGGCAATCCCCCTAGGTCATCTAGCTCCCTGCCGGCGATTGACATCTCCATGGACCTCACGTTCCTTGTTGGCGGCGAGCCACGGCTACATGCCGCCTCGAGTCAAGCAGGTCAACTGACCGCACCCCGGACGAGCCAAAAGAACCGACACGATCTCGGTGTATCCGAGTTCAACTCTTGTTCTGAGTCTATGTCGAAGCTGAGTCTCTCTGGAACCGAGGCAAGTCGAGGTTCAAAAGCGATAATCGATGCCATGAGGCCTGAGGACTTCTTCACCGAGCCGGAGCCAGACCCCCTTGACGATTTCGGGATCACTTCGAAGCCGAAGTTCAACCTCAAGCTTGTTCGCAAATTGAGGTCCGGCCCACTCCCGCAAGCCGACGACGTTGAGGCGGCGGTGGCTCTCGCTCGTTTGGTTCACGATGATCTCGAAGCCTTTGGCACTGAGGGAGGCGAGGAGCTCACCGAAGCCCAAATGCGGGAATCGCTCCTGGCCCTCCGAAGCGTTCTTAAGCGACTGGGCTTTGACAACTTCGAGGTGCCCTTCCGAGACTTCAAGACCTTCAAAAGCCATTGGCTCAAGAACGATGGCTACGGGTCATGGCAAGCCCGCAGGGACATCCTAAATGAGATTTTCGAACCTCTACATGACGCCCTCGCAGAACGCGAGAGCGAGGCACTCTCGACCACTTTGGCAAGCGCGATCAGCCCAAAGGGTCGGACGGGCTGGCCCCGGGTGGATGAGGAAATTGCAGAGTTGAAACGCCACTTCGTCCAGGCGCGGACGCCACAGGACTACCGGAACATCGGCAATGACTGCGTGATTGTGCTTGAGGCCTTGAGTCGCCAGGTCTACGATCCGGACCTTCACCTCCGGGACGGCGAGGAGGAGCCCCCGGTCGCCAAGACGAAAATCAGGATCGAGCGCTTCATCGAGGACGCTGTGCCTGGAGCGGACAATGCTGCCCTGCGAAAGCTCGCCAAGGCGACGAGTGACCAAGCCCAGGCTGTCAAGCATCGCGCCGCGGGCAACCGAAAAGAAGCTGGTATCGCAGCCGACTCGGTGATCCTGCTCGCGAACATCCTGCGCCGCCTGGACGAGGACGAGTAGCTCGCACCTTGCGTGTGATCTGTCCGTTCAGGTGGCGATAGTTGCTTGCTTGATCGGAGAGGTTGAATTTCTCCTAGCCGCAGTCGCGCCAGACGTCACGGTGAATGCTCCTGGCGGCGACCCGTTCTGGCAGACGGCCGTTGTCGCGGTCGGCGCAGCCCTCCTAGGAAGTCTTGTCGGTGGATATGCAACGTTCCGGGCCAGTGAGGCCCTTGAGCAACGCCGGCGAGAAGCGCGGGCCAAGATCCGACGAAAGGCGAAGGTCTACACGCCGATTCGATTGGAGCTTCTGGAGCTTCAAGCAGCGCGGGAACGAGGCGCCGTCTTCGACTCTCGAGGCATCATTCGGGAGCCGCCGCCTCCCTACATCTACCCAGCGGCGAGTCTGCATTTGTGGAAGGACCTAGTTGATGATGGGCGCGCCTTGACTGCGGCCAGCGAAACGATTCGCGAGGCGCTTGATGAGGTCGATGCGCTTGCGGACAGGCTCAACGAGAAGGTCTCCGAGACGTGCGAGGTCTTCGCAGAACGAAGCGAGGCCATATTCACTTCCATTGGGGCCGAGACTTCAATCATCAACTGGATCGAAGCCGACATGCCAAAGCTCTTGACTTATGAGTTTGACGACCTCAATGTCACGGGTGCTGGCCTTCCGGGCGATGGGGGGATGACCGATCAAGAGCGGGCCGACTTCGAGGCCATGTGGACGAAGGACGAAGCCATCTCTCGGGCCACCGAAGCCACGCTCCAAATCGATACGGAACTGGGCCGCGCCATCGACATTGCTGTCCATCGCCTCGAAGAAGCGATGCTTCGGATCGGGAAGAAGTACGAAGAGGAGAGTCCGAAGGACTAATGCGCGGCCTTGGCATGCCTGAGCACGAGCTTCGCGAATTCCTCGAGAGGGAGATCGAGCGAAACGCCGCCTCAACGACCTTCCATTGGGAGAACGACGAGACCGAGGAAGCCATGGAGTTGCTGGTCGATGCCTTTGTGAAGTTGCTTGCGGCGAACAACAAGCGCATCGAGCAGGACTGGCAGAGATCTTTTCGCGATGCTGAAATGTAGAACCTCTGACCGCGAGTCGATATGGGATCGGCTGACATCCGTTCTCGGAAACAAGAGCCGCCTGCGCCCCGCCCAGGGGTGGAAAGTCAGGATCGAATACGGGTCAACGCAACGGAAGTGCTGTCGCGACAGTCCGAGGGCAGAGCCCGCCGTTGATGATTAGGACTGCGACCCGGCCCTTGGGGTTATGAGATTGATCCGTTGGATCGGCCGGACTACGTGGAGCTAGGTTTCAAGCGGGTTTCGTGGGATCGAGCTCTTTGGGGATCGGCTGGAACCCTTGAGCTTTTGTCCTACTAGCTAGGAAACCGAAACGGGCTGAGACTGGAGCACAAGACGAGCGTCAACCTCGATCAGCCAAAGCAGCGCGCGAGGGCGGCGCGGGCGGCGCCGCCGCGGTCAGGAAAGAGCCGCGTGCTCGAGATCCCCATCGCACGGAGATCCGCCAGAGCGGCGGTCGACTCGGTCCTCGGCAGGCGGAACTGGACCAGCGCCGCCTCTTCTCCACCGCACGCTTCGACGTGCTGCTCCAAGGTGTCGTAAGGGGCGCGCAGATAGGTCAAAGCGCCGCGCTGGCGCAGCATCCTTTCGTTGTCGCGACTGGCCCCGCTGAGGATCGTGGCGCCCATGTCCCGCCAGGCTTCGTGTTCGAGGGCCAGCGCCCAGATCGCAACCTGGCCCGAGCCCATGCCAGGGCGGACGTCCACGTCCGCGAACGCGAAATAGGAGGCGACGTAGGGGCTCTCGGTCCAATCCAGCGCTCGGGTAGGCAGCCCATAGTGCTGGGCGACCGCGAGCCTGTGGACCTCCTCGTCCGGACAACGCTCGATCGCGGCGTCGCTCTCGCATTCCTCTGCGAAGGCGGCTAGCAACCGCTCGGCTTCGTTAGAACGCTCCCCCAACGGCATGCTTTCGACGTAGCGGTCGAAGCTGCTCCGCAGCGCCCAATCGGCATCGCCGACCCCGCGGAAGATGTAGCCGCCTTCCTGAAAATCCTCCGAGCCGAACAGCGTCGGGAAGATCTCAGCTTTGAAAGCTGCCCAACTCGCACATGGCACCCGCCTGATCAAACCCATCAAATGCTCCGGCGCCAGGGATGCACCGGCTTAGTACCAGGTCCGCCGCCATGGAACCCCAGCGCATCGAGTAGGCAGGGGTGGAACGCATAGCGGTCGCGGTCGGCGGGCAGGTGGAAGCGGTCGAGATCCTCGACCCCATGAAAGATCCAGTCGTCCTCGTCGATCCCGTCATCGCCGTATCCGAGGAGGCCGTTCTGCCAGAGCACAGTCGAAAGATCGATGCTCTCGTGGAACTTCGCCCGTCCTTTCTCGGCGAATTCTTCGAGCGTCCCGCGATCGAACTGGTCTTCGCCGATCGATCGGATCAGTGCCGCGATCTGTTCTCCCAAGCTGCGTTCATACTCCTGATTGGCCGTGTAAGCCTCAAGTTCGGCTTTACGCACGGCGCCATGGGGAATCATGTCGCCCAGTAGTTGGGCACCGCAGATCTCTAACTGCTCGGTTCCGCACCAAGTCGCGACCATCTTCACCAGCTGGCGCACTTCATTTTGCTTGAGGCACGTCCGACCGTCCCTTTTGGCGCGGACCACCGCGGCGCTGAGCGCGTTCCCGAGCAGAACGATGTCGCGGGGAAGGAGCCTCGTGTGGCGTAGGAGGTAGTCGCCTATCCCCTCGTCGATCTGACGCTCCTCGTTGCGGATCTTCGACAGGCCCAGCCAATCGATGATTGAGCTTCCGCCGCCCTCAATTAAGTACTGGCGATCCAGCCGCTCCAGTTTGCGCGAGAGAAAATAGTCGATCGCGGGCCGGTCCCACGCGAGGACACGGATATGGGGGTCAGTTCGGTACCGGGTGGCGTGCTCGCTGCGCAGGACAGACGCGAAGACGTTGTCGCGGACCGAGATCACCACGTGCAGCCGGTTGCCGAACGCGGGGTCGCGCAGGAGCCTCATCACTTGGTAGAAGAGCCCCTTCTGACATCGCATCCAGTAGTTCGGCGCCGCCTCGTATTCGTCGTCGACCGCGTCGAGATAGAAAAAGATTGGTGGGGCGTCACGGATGAACTCTCCGAGCCAGTACTCCAGGTCTCCCCACCGTGGTTCACGCAGGGTGCCCTCGAGGGCATGGCCCGAGGCATGGGTGGCGATCAGTTCGCTGAGTTGGTTATAAGGGCCACGCGGCGTGCCCACCTCGGGAAACAGATATTCAGCGAGGTCGCTCAGCTTGGCCCGCGACTCCGTACTGCCGTGGTCTGCCAAGTGAGGGGAGTAAAGAGCGTGAGTGCAGAAGGCGCGGAGGATCGCGGCGCGCCAGACATGACTCCAGCGCTCGGTCAGATCGTGTCCGCGGTACCAATGCGCGAACTCGATGATCTGGTGCGTGGTCGGATTCAGGGGGTCGACCGGAATTGACGTGACTGAGTTCTCGGCATCAGTGTGTGCCTGGAATCGCCGCAGGTACAGGGTCTTGCCCGACCCTTTTCGGCCGACGATGATCCGCGCGCCGCTATCGGTGGGCTTGCTCGCCAGCCCCATCTGCGCGACCAGCGGATCGATTTCGATGAAGTTTTCTTGGTCGAGATCCGCCCGATCGCCTTCGGTTATCCCGAATGGTCCCTGTCGGTACATCTCCACGGTTCCAACTACGTCGTTCACGATTCAGTCCTCTGAGAAGGGATTTACGGGGGAGTCTCCGGTTGGGATGAGCGAGATCGCGTCGATAAGCGCCGGATGCATTGCCGCGAAGGAATCCTCGGCGGGAGGGGCTTCGCGGCTCGACAGCCCGACGCGATGGGAGAAATTCCAGGGACCCGTTTCGGTGGGCCCCCAGCCGATCAATCCGTGCCGCCAGAGGATCTGCTTGAGGTCCGCGGGCCGCCCTAGGGTTTTGTCGGCCTTTCGAGCGAGCTCGTCAAGCTCCTTGGCCTCGATGATGTCGGCTGAGCTCGACCGGAGCAGTTCGGCAAGCGCGGACGCAAGTCTGCCCCTTGCTTCTTCGTCGGGCAAGATCGTCTTCTCCTCCCCCGCCCCTGCCGTGCTCAGCCAATTGGAGATGATCTCCAGCGCACACCACTGCAGCTCCTCCAAGGCAGCGGCGGCAGCCGAGTCCGAAACCGCCGCCTGAATGCGCTCGGACTCGACACAGTCGCGCCCCTGCTGGCGGGCGGCGAACACCTCTCGAGCCAGGACGTTGCCGACCACCACGATGTCGCGGGGGATCAGCCGCGTGTGTCGCAGGATGTAGGTACCGGTCGGCTCTTCACGGGGTCTGGCGCTATTCGGAACGGTCGGGGCGCCCAGCCAAGCGGCGATGATCTCCGTCGGGGGCGCCTCCGCGTCGATCTCCTGCAATGCGTACTGCGGCGAAAGCCCGACAATCTTCTGGGCAAAGAATTCAAGAAGCGCATCCGGCTGCCACCGCAGCACCCGAACCGCTGGGTGCTGTTCGAGAATCCCCGCCATGAGCTGACCCAACTCGAACCAGGTTTGCTCACGGATCGCGATGTAGATCCTCAGGTTGTCGCCAGTGCCGAGAGGCTTGCGGATGAACCGAAGAATCTGCCGCAGCAGCCCCTTCATGCACGAATGCCATTGCAGGGGGGGAAAGGCCGACTCCTCTTCGACGATGTCCACGAAGAAGCAGAGGGGCCGCCGCCGGCGTGCCAGTGCCTGGCCGACTGCGCGGTCGATTTTGTGCCAGGACTCGTCCCCGATGAAAGTGCGAAGATTCGTCAGCGAGCTGTGCTCATTGAGGATCTGTTCGAACTCGAAAGTGATCGAACGCGGACCGCCGATCGACCCCAGAAGGCCACCTTCGTTTTGGCGCACCGTAGCTGCCAGTGAGCCGTCGCGATCATCCTCGTCGAGGAGATGCGGGATCACCGCACGAACGATCGCGCGCCGCCACAGTTTTCTCCACAACTCAACTCTCTCTATAGCGCCGCTGAATCCGATTTCACTTGCCAGATTGGTGACCGGCGTCAGGTTGGGCGGGCCGAAATCGAGTGGCATGAGGTCACATGTCGCCTCCTGCTCCAGTCGATGCCGCAACTCCTTCAGGTGCTTCGTCTTGCCGGCACCAGAACGCCCGACGATGACGCGCGCCGCACTGTCACCTTCATCGGTTGCGAGCAAAACATGCGCCGACAGCCGCGGCAGCACTAAGTACTCGGGTTCCG
>WUUC01236950.1_pt1 | contig 11737 bp, 9 predicted proteins | sample 6278441 | NCBI WGS metagenome assembly WUUC01 (sample SAMN13675441, study PRJNA597444) | soil metagenome | isolation source: soil | place: USA: Washington | collected 2017-10 | reverse complement strand
AGTTCGCGACCTATTCAAACGTTCCGCGCATTGGTACACGTCCGCGCTGGTGGGAGGTATTCCAAAGCTTGGACGCAGCGCCGATCGCTTGGTGTCCATTGCAGGTTCTCCGCCCCGACCCGAAGACATACAGGCCGGCTGTCGGTTTGCGCCGCGGTGTCCCAACGTCCAAGCCAAGTGCCGCGAATTGTCGCCGCCTGTGACCACACTCGACCCCTCGCACGAAGTCCGCTGCTGGTTTCCGAGAACTGCATGAGCAGCCCCGCAATTCTCGAGGCGCGTGCCGTCAGTCGTCACTTCGAAGTGAATGTGGCACAAGGCTGGAAACGAACGCAGCGAACAGTGAGGGCAGTGGATGCCGTGGACCTTTCGCTCCACGCTGGCGAAACACTGGGGTTGGTCGGCGAATCCGGCTGCGGCAAGACGACTTTAAGCCGATTGCTGCTAGGGCTTGAAACACCCACAGAAGGAGCGGTGTACTTTCGCGGTCGCGATTTGCGAACCGCCACTCGCGAAGAATTGCGAGAGTTTCGGCGCAGCGTGCAGCCGGTGTTCCAAAATCCTTACTCATCGCTCGACCCGCGAATGAAAGTTGGCAGTATCGTTGGCGAGCCACTGAAGGTGGGTGGTTCATCCAGCAAGGCGACCCTATCCAAAGTCTGCGAGGCGCTAGAGCGCGTCGGACTGAAGTCATCGGATGTTGCGCGCTATCCGCATGAATTCAGCGGCGGACAGCGGCAGCGAATCGCGATTGCACGGGCGCTTGCTTGCTCACCGCAGCTGATCGTGTTGGACGAAGCCGTCTCGTCGCAGGACATTTCTATTCGCGCTCAGATCTTGAATCTGTTGAAGGATTTGCAAGCCGAACTCGGCCTTGCCTACCTCTTCGTTGCGCATGACCTGGCAACCGTCCGCTTCATGAGCAGGCGTGTCGCCGTCATGTACCTGGGACGCATCGTGGAACTTGCCGAGAGCGACACGTTGTATGAACACCCCGAACATCCCTATACGCGCGCCCTGCTCGCTGCGTGCCTGCCGGACGATCCGGACTCGCCGTTAGCAGTCGAATCCATCGCCGGCGAACTTCCAAGCCCGCTTGCTCCGCCGCCGGGTTGCCATTTCCACACGCGCTGCCCGATTGCTGACGCGGCCTGTCAAGCCAACACACCGACCTTGCGCGCGATCGGATCGTCGCAGCTGGTTCGATGTATCAAAGTCACTGAAACGAGTCATCTCAATGTCTAAGTCTGAAGAAGTCCTCATTTATGCCGTGGGCGATGTAGCGCCCAGCAGAGCCGAACCCGACACACTGTTTGCGAACGTTGCCGACCAGCTCCAGCAAGCTGACATTGCCTTCTGTCAGCTCGAAATCAACATCACCGAGCGCGGCGAGCGCCTACCGCAGGTGCGACATACCGATCGCACGCATCCTGGCGCGGCGCGCGCACTCAAGAACGCCGGCTTTACTGTCGTGTCTTGTGCGGGCAACCACTGTATGGATTGGGGCCGAGATGGCTTGTTCGACACGCTATCCGCACTCAAAGAGGCACAACTCCAGGTGGTGGGCGCGGGCGCCAACATCGTGGAAGCGCGTAAGCCTGTCATCGTCGAGGCAAAGGGCCAACGCGTTGCGTTTCTCGCGTACTCATCGATTCTGCCGCTGGGTTGGTGGGCAGAGGAAAAGCGCCCAGGCTGTGCGCCCATGCGTGCGTGGACGCTCTATGAACAGATCGAACACGATCAACCCGGGACGCCGGCTCGCATCCATACGTTTGCGAATCGTGACGATCTAGCCGCCTTGCAAGACGACATTCGAAAGACTAAGCAGCAAGCGGATGTTGTCCTTGTGTCGCTCCATTGGGGCATTCACTTCGTGCCGTCGACAATTGCCGACTATCAAAAGGAAGTGGGCCGCGCCGCCATCGATGCGGGGGCTGACGCAATCCTTGGGCATCACGCTCACATCCTGAAAGGCGTGGACACCTACCAAGGCAAGCCGATCATTTACAGCTTGTGCAATTTCGCCGTCGATCTGCCGATGACGCCTGAACATGCCGAGAGCAAGGGCTTCAAGGAAATTCAGAAGCTGCATCCACGATGGATTCCGGATTTCGAAAGCACCTACAACTTCCCGGACGATGCGAAGCGAACTGTCGTTGCCAAGTTGCTCGTCGAGGCGGGCAAGCTGAAACAGGTTTCATTGCTGCCTGCGTATGTGAATCGACAATCACAGCCGGAGATCTTGAAAGCCACGGACCCCCGCTTTGTTGAAGTCGCAGACTATTTGCGGGAGACGACCGCCGAAGCACAACTCAACGGCCGGTTCGAACAACAGGGCGATGAGCTGATCATCGTATGAACTCCCCGCTCACCCTCTCGGCCCAACTAGCGAACTTTGTAGCACTGACAAAGTTCGATGCCTTGCCTGAAACGACAGTCACGGCGACGAAGCGCGCGCTATTGGACGGGATCGGCGTGTCGATGGCTGCCACCACACTCGGTGAAGGGGTCCAGGCGTTTGTTCACCTCGCGGAGTCACAGGGCCGGGGCGATTGCACGATTCTCGGCCGTGAAGGCAGCACATCCGCCGTTCTCGCCGCATTGGCGAACGGCGCGATGGCACACGCGCTGGATTTCGAAGACGCTCACGACGGCGCCTTGGTTCATCCCAATGCGGCGACGATTCCGGCCGCATTTGCGGCGGCGCAGGCGATGGGTCATGTCAATGGCAAGCGACTGATTACCGCGGTCGCCGTGGGCTGCGAAGTCGTCTGTCGAATGGGTTTGGCGCTGCGAGTACCGCTCGATGATTTCGGCTGGTATCCGCCTCCAATTCTCGGTGCCTTCGGCGCCACCGCGGCCGCGGCATCGCTTCTGAATCTCACACCCCGCCAAGTGCTCGATGCATTCTCCTTAACGCTCTGTCAGGCAACTTGCAGCGCGGAAATCAAGTACAGCCCGGACTCGGTGATTCGCGCAGTGCGCGATGGCTTTGCCGCCAAAACCGGCGTGCTCTCCGCCGAGCTGGCGCGGCACAGTGTCACGGGCTTCGATCAGCCCTTTGAAGGCAAGGCCGGGTTCTTCGCGCTGTTCGCGCGGGGTCAGTACGAGCCGAACGAATTGCTCAATGGATTAGGCAAGCGCTTCGAGATCGACAATCTAAGCTTCAAGCCGTGGCCCACTTGTCGCGGCACGCATGTGTACATCGAAGCCGCGCTAAGCATCGTCAAAGAGCACCAACTTCGTTCCGCGGATATCGCATCGATTCACACGACCGGAAGCCGCATCAACCGGATGCTGGCCGAGCCATTGGCACGCAAGCGAGCACCTGCCACGGCGATTGACGCCAAGTTCAGCATTCCATTCGCCGTCGCGACAGCCATTCGCCATCGCGATGTTCGCCTCGATCACTTTCTGCCTGCTGCATTGATTGATCCGGAGACCTTGGCGCTGGCGAGTCGAATCGACTTTGACGTCAGCCAAACCGACACCGGTCAAGCCATCGACATGACGCGGGGCCACCTCTCACTCACCACTCGCGATGGCAGGACGTTCGCCATCGACGGCGACCAACCGCTCGGTCATCCACTCCGTCGGCTCAGCGATGAGGCCTTGCTGGATAAATTTGTATCCTGCGCCAAACACTATGCGCTTCCGACGAACGACGTGGCGGCGCGCGCACTGGCTGACCGCATTCTGAATCTGCAGGCACTCGATTCCGTCCAGACGTTGCTTCGGCTTCCTTAAGCCGAACGAGGAACCCATGAGCAATCAATTCGATTCTAAGCAGACCGAAACAAACGACGCCGCACGTCTCACCGATGATTTCGACCCTCTGGCGCCGGAAACCTTTACGAGCTCGCACGAGATCTACAAGGACATGCGCCAAACATGTCCTGTTGCGCACAGCAACGAATGGAACGGATTCTGGGCGCTCTTGCGCTACGACGACGTCGTGAACGCGTTGAAGACGCCAAAGACGTACATCACTTCGGTACAAAACGTTGTGCCGAAGGTTGCGTTTACTGGGCGCCGCCCGCCCCTGCATCTCGACCCGCCGGAGCACACACCGTACCGGCAGGCACTCAATCCCTTCTTCACCGAAGAGAAGATGCGACGCATCGAGCCTGCGCTCAGAAGGATCACAGTCGAGTTGTTGGAGCCGTACATTGCGGCGCGCGGCGGCGATATCTGTGCGGACTACACGCACAAGCTGCCGGGCTACCTCTTCGCAGAGTTCTTTAACCTATCGACTGAACTGTCGATGGCGATTCGCGAAGTGACCACGATTTACGACAAGGCACTGCAAGAGGCCAATGATGAATTGGTCAAGGAGACCAGCCTCAAGCTCTACGAGATCGCTCGTCAGATCATCGCGGACCGGAAAGCGCAACCGCTCGATCCTGAAGACGATGTCACGACGGCATTGCTGCAGAAGACTTGGAAGGGAGAACTGTTGCCGGAACCCATGGTGCTCGGCACGATTCGGCAGATGATCGTCGTCGGGATGATCGCACCCAGCGTCTTCATCGGCACGATGCTGCTCCATCTTGCCGAACATCCTGAGCTGCAAACGCAACTTCGGAACGATCCATCGCTGATTCCTGCCGCTCTCGAGGAATACCTGCGGTTGTACACCCCTTACCGGGGATTCGCTCGCACAGCGAAGGAAGATGTGACGATCCGCGGCCGCACGATCAAGAAGGATGAGCCGATTGCGTTGGTCTACGCCTCAGCCAATCGTGACGAAGCCGTCTTTCCACGCAGCGATGAATTCATTCTTAATCGGCCGAATATCGATCAGCATGTCGCGTTTGGATTAGGACCTCATCGCTGCGCAGGAGAACCCTTGGCAAGATTGATGTTGCTGATCACGCTAGAGGAATTCTTGAAGCGAACTGAATCGTTCGAATCGACGGGTGACATCAAAATGACGCGGTGGCCTGAATGGGGCACGCTCTCTGTGTCGTTCAAGGTCTCGCCATCGCAGGTTTAGAGATTCATCAACAAGCGCGTGCCGGAGACCGTATACGGATTCGGCAACGACTGGCTGACGCAGGTCCAATTGAGATAATCGACAATCTTTGCAAACTCCGCATCGAACTTTGGCAAGGTTGGCTCGCATGCGTCGTTGATGAGGATCGGCACTAACTCTGCATCGATGGAAGTCCGCGTCAGCTCGCATCGAACCAAGAGCGACAACAGCGTGTCCGGCGGCAGCAGCCGCTCCGGATCCCAGCCTTGGGTGAGCGACTCTATTTCGCGAAATCCCTTGCTCTGGCGCAGGTTGCTCGCAAAGGCCATTGGCGACTCCAGCGCAAAATTGCCAAGGCTGTAGAAAATCATCCGACCGCGATAGATTTCGATCCCTTTCAAGACGTGCGGGTGATGTCCCACCACCATCGATGCACCGGCGTCGATTGCGGCATGCGCCAGTTCCCGCTGGTATTGCGCGAGATCGCCCGGCACAAAGTGAATGCCCCAGTGCATCGAGACGACGACGTGATCAGCCATGTGTCGAGCGGCAGCAACATCCGCCGTCATTGCCGCCAGATCGTCTTGGTTCGCGAAGCTGTGGACTCGTGCCGGCGTTCCCGGCTGATCGTGCTCAATCTGCTCATGCAGTGTCCATGCCCGCAGCGGCGCGCAACCGCCACGATGTTTCTCGGCCCAGTAACCGATCGGCAAGATCGAACAGTAAGCCAGAAAGGCCGTACGAACGCCGTGCTTGTCGATGATGATCGGCTTGCGTGCAGCGCTTAAGTTCTCCCCCGCGCCCACTATTTGCAGACCCGCGCCTGTCAGTGCTTCAACCGTATCAGTAAGCCCCACCTGTCCATAGTCGAGACAGTGATTGCTCGCAAATGAGACCACGTGAAAGCCGGCGTCTTTCATAGCGACGGCGGACTCCGGCGCAGTGCGCATTGCCAACCGCGCCTGCGGCATGGGTTCGCCGCGACGAGTCAGCACGGGTTCCAGCTGGCAGAAACCGATATCTGCCGTCTGCAGCAATGGGCGGACGTGATCGAACATCGAAGCCGCATTTGCACGGCAGGGTCCGACATCACCCGCCAGAGCCAAACTGATGCGATGCATCACTTTTCCGTCTCCTCAAAGATTAAGTCGTGCAATGCCAGAGCACTGGGGTCTCGACGCAAAGGTCAATTCGTGATAAATCTAAATGGTTGTAACTATAAACCAATAGTCGCTTGAGCGACTGCCCAAGGCCCGGGCGAACAGCCAAGCTGATGCCGGTCGATTGACCGGATCGAATGAACGTCGCGGCGGGCTCCGCACGACACCACAGAGTTAAGGGGGATCTTAATGAAATCAGCTACCCGTGTAGACCGTCATCAGGTAGGCAAATGCCGTTCAGTTGTCGCATTGGCCGTTGCAGCCGCTTTGAGCAATGCAGCCGTCGCACAGACTGGCGCTAACCAGACTGTTCTTGAAGAAATCATCGTGACGGCCGAACGTCGCGATATCAACCTGCAAGACATCCCCACGTCAGCCACGGTGCTGACTTCCGAGATGCTGGCTTCGCAGGGCGTTGATAACATCATCGAAATCCAGCAGGTCGCGCCGAGTGTCTCGATCAACAGCTACAACCGTGGAACGTTCATCAACATTCGCGGCGTGGGTATTGCTCAATCCGCGCCAACCTCGAATCCAGGCGTTGCGTACTACATCGACGGCGCGTACGTCCCTCACGAAACGTTCATCGCGCAGTCGTTCTATGACATCGAAACCATCGAAGTTTTGCGCGGCCCGCAAGGAACGCTCACCGGCCAGAACTCGACCGGCGGCGCGGTTTACGTGCGGACTCCAGTTCCGAGCTTCGACGGCTTCAGCGGCTACATCGATCAGACCGCAGCCGAGTACGATTGGTATCGAAGCGTCGGTGCCGTCAACATTCCCATGGGCGAGATGTTCGCCATGCGAGTTGCAGGTGTCTATGAAACCCGCGGCAGCTTTACGGACAATATTGGGCCTAGCCCCAGCGAACCCGGTAGTTCCAATCTGCGCAGCGCGCGAGCCGCCATTCGCTTCAAACCCACGGACGGCATGACATTCGATCTTCGCTACGAGTACTTCGACTACGATTCGGACTACAACGCAGTAAAGCGCCGCGGCGATACCGTCAGCACTGACCCGTTTGTCATCCAGGAAGACGCGCTGTCGTTTCTCGATCAGGAAGGCTATCGCGCATCGCTTGAGACTCGCATCGATCTGGGCTCAAGCATCCAATTCCGAAACCTGACTTCGTTCCTGAATGGCGAAAACTACGATCAGGCGGACGGCGACCGCACTGCCACGTTGCCGCCTGGTCCTGGTCAAGGCGGCCGAGTCGGCTTTACGGCGCAAGGATTCGAAACGCTGGTCAGCGAGATCAACCTGTTATCGATCGGCGAAGGCAACTTCCAGTGGGTGGCGGGCGCGTTCTACCTCGATGAAACAACGCCTGTGCACGTTCTGCGCGACAATACGAACACGACTACTTACGGCTTCCCGAGCTCCAGAGTGATGGCGGAAGCGGAAAACACTTCGGCCTCCGTGTTCGGTCAGTTCGATATTCGCTTCAACGATGCCTTTGCAATGGACATCGGTGTCCGTTACTCGGAAGACCAACAAGACTACACACGCTTCGCCTTGCCAGGCCCAAACCCGGGTGCGCCTTGCTTTCCGTGCACGACAACCGCCGAGTCCTCTGAGACGACCGGCCGATTGGGCGGTAAGTTCAACCTCAACGACGACACGATGCTGTATCTGACGGCGTCGCGCGGCTATAAAGCGGGCGGCGTGAATCTCGATCCTCGCTTGGGCAACTTCGGTCCGGAGACCAATAACGTGCTCGAGCTCGGGCTCAAGACGACCGTTGCAGACGGACGACTCAGAATCAACGGCGACGTGTTCTATTCTCAATACGATGGCATCCAACTGTCGGCGCTCAAGTCGGTCGGCGGCAGTCCTCCCTTGCCGAATACCTTGAATGCTGCCGAATCGGAAATTTACGGCGCTGAACTTGAAACGACGGGACAGTTCGGTGGACTCGGCTTTAACTTCGGCATCAGCTATTTGCATGGAGAATTCAGCGAGGACACCCTACTAACCGACAACAGCGTAATTCCAAGCGTGGATAAGCCTGTGCTGAAAGGCACGCCGCTGCCCTTCTCGCCGAAAATCACCGCCAGCGCCGGGCTTCAGTACGACATCCCGCTCGGTGAAACAGTGTTGACGCCACGCGTCCAAGCAAATTACATCGACAAGCAGTATGCAACCTCGTTCCCCGGCCCGAATACGGCGGTACCGTCACGTACTGTCGCCGACGTGCGCCTCACTTTGGCGCTAAAGGAAGCGTTGAGATTCGAGGGCTTCGTCACCAACGTACTCGATAAAACATACATCGCCGTTCAGGTACAGGAAGCGAGCAGTGCTTCCGGCGGCTATATCTACGGCGCGCCTCGTCAGGTGGGAGTGCGAGTCAAGTACAACTTCTAAGGTCGGTTCTTTGCTGCAAAGCCCCTCGCCACTAGGCGAGGGGCGGTTTTTATAGCAGGCTCCCATCCTTGTCCGCCTGCCCGTCGAACCAGGTATCCGTATGCAACCGTCCCCGCCCGCCAGCTCCATTCTCGACAAAATTGTCGTCTGGCTCGGCGCCGTTGCGCTCGTACTTTTGGGACTTCTCATCACCGTGAGCGTATTGGTGCGCGCCACAGGCGGGGTCATCAAAGGCAACTCCGAAATCGGCGAAATGCTGATCATTGTCGTCGCCTCTTGTGCGCTTGTCGCTGCGACGCTGTCGGATGGACATCCGCATATACACATGATTGTGGAAAAGATTAGCAGTAGCCTCCGGCGCAAAATCGCTCTCGCCATTACTTGCTTGGGCGCGATCTTCTGGGCCGCGGCGGCTTGGATGAATGGACTCGTTGCCATCGAGAACACCAAGCTGATCGAAGAAACGGAAATCCTACGCATTCCGCTCGCTCCGTTCCGACTTGTCTGGATTGCAGCGCTCGCCTTGGTAACAGCGCTGCTGGTCGCAAAGGCAATTCAAATGCTGCGCAATCCTCCCAAGGACTGATCCTATGTCGCCAGAAATAATTGGCGTCATCGGCATCATTGCGCTCTTCAGCCTGCTGGCGCTCGGCATGCCGATCAGTTTCTCAATGGGCGTTGTCGGAACACTGGGTCTGGCGATCTTGTTGGGGACGGACGCGGCGCTCACCAAGCTTGCGGTATCTTCGTTTCATTCTATTTCCAGCGTCGAGCTGGCGGCATTGCCGCTATTTCTGCTGATGGCACAGGTGTTGTTCTCTGCCAACGTCAGCCGCGATCTCTATGTTTTGGCAGCGCGCTTTATCGGCCATTGGCCGGGCGGCCTGGCGATGGCGACAATTGGCGGTTGCGCCGGCTTCGGCTCCATCAGTTCCTCCAGTCTCGCCACGGCCGCGACGATGGGGTTGGTTGCGTTACCCGAAATGAAAGAGCGAAAGTACAGTGACGCTCTCGCAACAGGGTCGGTCGCTGCCGGCGGAACGATGGGCAGTATGATTCCCCCAAGCGGCATGCTCATCATGTATGGGGTACTCACGGAACAGTCTATCGGCAAACTGTTCATGGCCGGCGTGATTCCGGGATTACTGCAGGCAATCATGTACATCGTGTTGATTGCGATGCTATGCCGCTGGCGTCCAACCTTGGGTCCTCCAGGTCCTCGCTACACTTGGCGAGAGCGCTGGCAAGCCGTCCGGGGCATCGGCGACCTCATCGTTCTCACCACACTGGTCATGGGCGGATTGGTCGTCGGCTGGTTTACCGCAACGGAATCAGGCGCTGTTGGCGCACTCGGCGCGATAGCGCTGACATTTACACGCAAACGCCTCACGCTTGCCAGACTGCTTGAAGCGCTCAAGCAAACGATGCGCACCACCGGCATGATCTACGGCGTCATCATTGGCGCCTTCTTGTTCAGTTACTTCATGGCCGTCACGGAGATACCCGCCGGCCTCGCCAACTTCGTGACCGACATGCAGGCGCCGCCGATCGTTATCGTGACGTGCATTTTGCTCATGCTGCTTGTCATGGGCATCTTTCTGGATGCGATGGCGATGATGACGTTGACTCTGCCTGTGTTCTACCCGATCGTGACCGAGCTGGGTCTAAGCCCAATCTGGTTCGGAATCTTGATGGTCCGCGCACAGGAAACTGCGCTGATCACGCCTCCGATGGGCATGAACATCTATGTCGTGAGCGCATTGAACAAAAGCATTCCGTTGTCTCAGGTTTTCCGGGGAGTCCTGCCGTTCTTGGCTATGGACATTCCGCACATCGCTCTGTTGATTCTGTTCCCGGCAATTGCACTTTGGCTGCCGAGCATTCTGTAGTTCAGTCCTTCTTAAGCATGAACGTTTCACAGTCTTCCGCCTCGCCTCCAACCGCTTCTGCGGTCATCGATGAAGCCTACGATCATCGCTTGCGCGCCGCTCGCGAAGTCAAGCGCGCTGGCGGTCGAGTGGCGGGTTTCGTCTCGACTGCCGTGCCGATTGAGTTGATCTCTGCAGCGGGTCTGTATCCGGTGATGATTACCGGCGACTGCCGCGGCAGCACGGACCTTGCCGACCAGTGGATGGAGGCGCTGTTCGATCCGATGGCGCGGGCAATTTTTCAATCGGCGCTGTCGGGCGAGCTCGAGTTTCTCGATGTGCTGATCATCCCGCGATCTGCCGACTCCTTTCTGCGCTTGTATCTGTATCTGCGCGAGGTAGAGCGGCTGAACCTTTGCCAGCGATTGCCGCGCATCGTTTTATTCGATTTGCTGCAGACGCAATCACCGACATCGCTGCGCCACAACCGGGATCAGCTACAGCGGCTGCGGGAAACATTACAATCGATCACCGGTCGCCCGCTGGCGGACGAAGCGCTGCGCTCAGCGATTGCCGACAGCAATCGAAATCGAGAGGCGCTCCGAAGTTTGCTGAGCCGACGTTCAGCGCTCAATTTGTCAGGCGCATTTGTCCTCAAAGCGATTGCCACCCGCTACCTGCTTCCGGTCAATCTGCACACCGAGTTGCTGCAGCAGATCTTAAATGGGCCCGCCATCGCCGCCGAGAGCGTCCGTCCGCGTGTCATTGTGGCCGGCAACGCCCAGGATAATTCGGCATGCCACGAACTCCTCGACGCGCGCGGACTTAAAGTTGTCGGCGACTACCATTGGCTAGGCGACTCCTGCTGCGCCCATGATGTCGAAGTCATCGACGATCCTTGGCTTGCGGTTGCGGAACACTACCATCGCCATTCGCTTACCAGCCGGCGGTATCCGCATCCGGCCACGGAGCTCGTGGCACATGCACAGCACCATCGTGCGCAGGCCGTTGTCTTCTATTTGTTTGAAGCAGAAGAAGCGCTGACTTGGGACACGCCCAATCAAGTGCAGGCCCTCGCCGCGGTGGGCATTGAAGCACTGGTTCTGAACGACCAGCCTTATGTTGTCGATGCTGCAACGGTGGTGGAGCAGATCGATCGATTGACTACCCACCTCAGTGAATCCAAGTCGTTGTGAAATTCATCCATGACCGCGACACGTAATTTACTTCATGGCTTTACAGCGCTCGACCTGACTCAAGGCGATGCGGCGGCATGCGGGCGCATTCTTGCAAGCCTCGGCGTCGAAGTTTGGCAAGCCGACCCGCCTCATGCTTTGGAAGGCGATGCGTTGCTGGAGTGGCGCGCTCGT
>WUUC01062619.1_pt1 | contig 11737 bp, 10 predicted proteins | sample 6278441 | NCBI WGS metagenome assembly WUUC01 (sample SAMN13675441, study PRJNA597444) | soil metagenome | isolation source: soil | place: USA: Washington | collected 2017-10 | reverse complement strand
CGATCGGACCGAGGCCGAAGACCTCGTCGATCACTTCGCTGAAGAGGACGTCGCGCTCGCCCATGCTGAGCGGCGTGTTCTCCTCGGCGAGCAGCTCGCTGACGAGCGTCCGGATCTCGCTTTCGGCCCGCGCGCGGTCTGCCGAGGCGAGCGCCTCGAGGTTCAGCCGGTTGAGGAGCTTGCGATGAACGTTCGCCTTCAGCTCGATGTACTGGCTTCGCGGCTGAACGGGCCGTGGCGCCGGAGCGGCCTGGGGCCGCGGGAGCGTTCCAACTGGTGCGGACATGCGTTATCTCTCGTTACCACATGGACGCGATGCGCTCGAGGCCCAGCTTCTTCTTGCCGGTGGGCGCCGCGACGTCGTCGGCCGCAGGATCGAGCACGCGCCTGGTGAACTGGTCGAACTGGGTGGCAATATCCGAGCTGCCGGCGAGCGCCAGCGGCACGCCGGAATTCAGGGCCGTGGACACCGTCTTGTAGTCGCTCGGGAACGTGTGATGGATCGGGTGGCCGAGAGCGGCCTCGATCTGCTTGGGCGGAATCGGATACGGCTCCGCGGCACGATTGAGCAGCATCCGGACGCGGTCGCCGCTCACGCCGAGCTCGCGGACGCGTTCCAGCAGCCGCTGCGCGTTGCGCACGGAGGGCACGTCCGGGTTCGCCACGAGAAACATGCGATCCGCCGTGAAGAGGCCCGCGGCGGTGCACGAGTTGAGCTGACTCCCGGCGTCCACCACGAGATACTCGTACTGGCGGGTCAGCATCCGGAACAGCTCCTCGATCGCGCCTCCGTCGGCGGCGCCTGGCCGATCGAAGTTGTCGGAGCCGGCGAGAATCTCCAGCCCCGACTTGTGCTTCAGCACCAGCTCGCGCAGGAACTCGCGGTCAAGCCGGTGCAGGTTGTCGATCGCGTCCAGCACGCTATAGCGCGGCCGCACGCCCAGGAACAGCGCGACCTCGCCGAGGCCCGGCTTGAGGTCAAGGATGACGGTCGCCTTCTTGCTCAAGCGCGCGATCTCGACCGCGCAGTTCACCGCGAGCGTCGTCGTGCCCGCGCCCCCCTTCGCGCCGAAGAACACGAGCGTCGTCGCCGCCGGGCGCGCGCCCTGCGAGCCCTCGCGGCGCGTGGCGGTACGGCGGATGGCGCCGTGGAACGTTTCGTCCGCCGGCGGCCAGATGAAGAACTCGTTGGCGCCGGCGCGCATCGACTGGAGGATCAGGTCCGGGTCGGCGGTGTTGGCGACCGCGAAGATGCCGGCGCCTGTCGCCGAGGCACGCAGCCGCTCGATGGCGCCCATGCCCGACGAGGCATCGGAGCGGATGTCGACGATGATCACGTCGGGGGGCATCCCTTCGCGGATCGCGCCCTCCATGATGCTCACGGGAACCGAGCCGGATCGGAGGAGCCGGCCGATGTGTTTTCGGAATGCTTCGTCTTCGCTGTGGATGAGACCGACGAGTTGCGCCATGAAAAACCTCGCCGGGTCCAGCCGGACCCGGCCTGCCCTGAAAGATCTGCTGTTATTCGACCAGCCGAATGACCATCGGGAACGCGCCGGCGCTGCCGCCGCCGTTTCCCGCCGACACACCACTTATCGGCGTGATGCGCCCGATCACTTCGTTGCCGTTCATTCCGACGAGGAAAATACCGAGAAAATTCGAAACCCTCAGCGAGGCGTTGCGTCCGGTCGCCTTGCCTTCTTCGTAATAGATCGGGTCGTACAGCGGGATTTTGGCGACACGCGGACTCACGGGGAACGCGCTGCCCTTGACGCACTTGCAGTCGTCGTCCCACTCGGCGTTCGGATCCTTGGCGAGCAGGTCCCTGACGCCCTGGACGGTCGGACCCTGCATGTTGCCGGGCTCGGGAACCAGGATCTCGCCCAGCTCGACGACGCCCGAGCTGCAGTTGGCGATGTTGCTCCTGTACACGGAAGCGCCGGTTTCGCCGCCGATCGTCCATGGGTTGTAGATGCTCGGCGCGACCTTGCTGTTGTTGTCCGTCTTCAGCACAAGTTCGACGCCCTTGTCGCGCTCCGCGTTGTAGCCGGTGCCATCGGGGCCCGGGATGTAGACATCCGGGTTCGCGATCGTGTTGCCCTTCTTGTCGAGCATCGTGAACTCGGAGTCGGGCGTCCATCCGCCCGGCTCGTTCATTTCCCGCCACTTGTCGGGAACGGTGAAGGGCAGGGCGCAGTCGATCGCATCCGCCGGACTCGCCTCGGCCGTCGCGGTGGCGACGACGTCGGCCGTCGCCACGCCGAGCAGCGCCCCGATCATGGTGCCGAGCGGGTTGTTGCGTTCCTTGGACCGATACACCGTTACCTTCACGCGGTTGTTGAGCCCGGTCGGGCCGAGCGGAAAGGTGACGTCCGCCGGATCGATATCGATGTCCTCGCCGATCACCGCGTTGGCGCGCGCCGCGTTCAGCGCGCTCTGGACCGCGGGGCCGCTCGCCGACCGATCGTCGAAGTCGTTGAAGTAGAGCGCGACCGCGCCGGCGAGCGCGCCGGCGTCGGCCGAGTTCTGCGCCTGCGATCGCGCCGTCATGAACAGGCCGACGTCGATCGCGAGCGTGCTCGCGGCAAAGAAGGCGAGAAAGCTGAGGCCGACATAGACGAACGAGATGCCGCGCTCGTCGCGCCGCAGCTGTTGTAGACGTCTTCTCATTGCTCTGCCTCCCCTGGTCACCGGTGTGCTTACTGCTGCTGGCTCTGCTTCGCGAGCTCGGCCTGGTAGAGCGCCTCGGCCGCCTTGAGGCGAGCCGCTGCCGCTTCCATCGCCTTCTGCCGCTCGCGGTCGATTTCCGCCTGCTTCTTCGCCGCTTCCTGCGCCCTGCGGGCGGCCTCGGCGTCGCGCTTCGCCTGCTCGCGCGCCTGCCGCTCCTGCTCTTCCTTCTCCTTCGCGGCACGCTTCGCTTCGGCCTCGCGCTCCTGCTGCTCGACCCTCGCGCGCTCCTGCGCCTGCTTCGCCTCTTCACGGCGCGCCTGCTCGATCGCCTTCTTCTCGGCGTTCGTCAGCGGACGCTTCGCGGGAGCCGGCGCGTCAGCGGCAGCCGACTGCGAACCGGCGGGCGTCGTCGGCTGGGCGATCTTCGGGGCCGACGGCGTGAGCGCCGACACGGCGGCGGCGGCGGAGTCGGCGGTCGGTGCCGGCGCGGGCGTCCGCACCTGCGTCGTCGGGACCGGGTTCTGGTCGGCCGCTGCGCTCGTCCCAGAGGACGTCTGGCCGGTGAAGGCCGGCGGCGGCATGTCCATCGTCCGGTTCGCGGGCGGAGGCGGCATGAACGGCTCGACGATCCGCGGCTCCTGCGTCGTGACGCCGCGCGAGTTGTTCGGCAGGATGACCGGCGTGATCATCACCACGAGCTCGGTCTGGTTCTGCTGCGCCGCCTTGCTCTTGAAGAGGAGCCCGAGGATCGGGATGTCTCCGATGCCGGGAACCTTCTGCATCGTCGTATTCAGCTGGTTGTTCATCAGCCCGGCGATCGCGAACGTCTGACCGTTGCTGAGCTCGAGCTCCGTCTCCGTGCGGCGCGTGGTCAGCGCGGGAATGCGGAAGCCCTGGAGCACGACGGCGTTCGCGAAGTCGAGCGAGCTGACTTCCGGACGCACTTTCAGGTGCACGCGGTCGCCATTGACGGTCGGCGTGAAGTTCAGGCGGATGCCGAACTCCTTGTACATCACGCTGATCGAGGTGTTCGATCCGGTGCCCTGCGCGACAGGAACCGGGAACTCGCCGCCGGCGAGGAAGCTCGCTTCCTTGCCGCTCTCCGCCACCAGGTTCGGTTCGGCCAGGCTCTGGAACAGGCCCTTGTTCTGAAGGGCGCGCACCATCATGCCGATGTCGAACTTCTGGCTGAACAGGAACAGGTTCAGCATGTCGCTGAACGTGAACTTGCCCCCCGCGCTCGTCACGTCCGAGCCGAAATCGGAGGATTCCTTCGACCACTCGAGATCTTCGAAATTCGGCGCAGTGAACTGCTGCGTGGTGACCCGGCCGAGCGTGTTCTCGATGCCAGTGGGGCTCGTGAAGAACGAGGCGCCCAGCTCGCTCAGCGCGCTGCGGCTCACTTCGGCGAACCGCACGCGGAGCAGCACCTGGTTGCTCGGCGCGCCGGCTTGCAGTTGCAGCAGGGTGACGACCTCTTCACGCTTGTCCACGTAGCCCGAGGCAACGTTGACCGCCTTCTCGATCAGGTCCTTGTTGGTGATAGTCCCGGAGAGCACGACGTTCTTGCCGTTGCTCTGCACCTGGATGTTCTCGCCGGGGAAGAGCTGACGCATCTGCTCGGCGAGCCGCGCCAGGTCGCGCTGCACGATGACTTCGTAGCGGCGAATGGCGCCGGCGCGATCCCACACGAACATGGAAATCGTGCCCGGCTGCTTGCCGTTGATCAGCAGCTGATGCGACGACGTCACCAGCGCGTCCGCGACTTCCGCGCTCGTGAGCGAGACGCGCGCGATCGTCGCGCCCACGTCGAGCACCGTCGACCGACCGACCATCAACCGCACCGCGGCGACGTCGGACTCGGCGCCGGCGGCGACCATGGCGGAGACGGGCATCGACGGCGCCTGCGCCCAGACCACCCGCGTGCCGCCCGCGATTGCAAGCGCCAGCACGAGGAAGCTCTTCACGGCAACCTGGCTACGCCGACTTCTCGTCCACACCCACTTACTCCGACCGCCAATACCGGTCCCCATGGAACTAGTCCTCCTGGCGCACATATTCCTGTGCGCGCTTGTCGCCGCGAATAATCTCAACCGTGACTGATTCGTTCACCACTGGCGCCGGCGCGGATACGACCGACGAAGCCGTCCTCCTCGGCAGCGCGCGCGGCGATGCCGGAAGCGGCGGATTCGTGCCGAGCAGCGCTGCGGCACGCACCCCGCGGGTGGCCGGGTTCTCTTTGTCCAGCGGATTTCTGAGCGCGAGCTGAATCTTGCCTTCGTTCGCGGCGAGCGTCAGCCGCTCGGCTTCGTCCGGACTGACGAGCAGCGTCACGACGTTCACCTGAACCGGCTTGTCTTTCTCGTTGTCGCGCTCGATCTTCGTCCCGGCGGCGAGGACCTGCACATCGGTGAGAATGACCTTCGCGGTCACGTCGCCGCGCTGGCCGTTCGGGCTCACGGTGACGAGCACATCGACCCGCGTGCCTGGCAAGGTGTAGCCGGCCACGCCGATGACTTCGTTGACTTTCACCGACACCGCACGAAGGCCCGGCGGAATCGCGGGCGGCAGCCCGGCGCCCGCTTCCTTCGAAGCCAGCTTGATCGGCAGGAGCGGCTCGTTCTGGACGACCGGCATGATCAGGCCGCGGCCGACGACGTCTTTCGGATTCGAGAAGACGTTCTGGGGAACCGAGCCGGCCGGCCACTGGATGACCCGGACGTCGTCGGGCCCGAGCTCGGCGCCGAGGTCGAGGTCCATGGCGGCGACGACGACGGGCTTGGTCGGCATCGAGACCGTTTCCGCCGGTCGTTGTTGCACGTAGTTGTACGTGCCGAAAGCGAGAACGCCGCCCGCGGTGAGTGCGAGCGCCAGCACGAGGAAGACACGCATACGAGCCATAAAAGTCCTTGTTGTCCCTTGCCTCTATTACTGCGATTCGTTGCGCATGGCGGCCTGCGCCTTCATGGCGATCGGCGCGCCGCCGACCGTCGAACCGCCTACGACGAGGCGCGCCACCGGGTTGAGAACGACGAAATCGAATGGATACGTAACGGTCACCACCGACGCGGTGGCGTTGCTGGCGCCGATCGAGATGGTCGACATCTGGTTCACGTCGACGGTTGCGGACGCCGATTTCGTCAGGGCGCCGGCCTGCATGTACTTGACGACGCGATCCTGCACTCCGGACACCGTCGCGTTCGGCAGTACCGCGACGCGCGCGCCCTCGCGGGCGGCGTTGGTCAGGACCTGCCAGGTCTGGAATGCGCGGCCGAACTCGAAGATGCCGACGGACACCAGAAGCAGCAGCGGAAGCGTGAACGCGACCTCGAGCAACGCCTGCCCGCGCTCGTCGCGGATGTCTCGTGTGTGCAAATGGTGTGTGGCCATATCAGATCCCAAGCGCCGCGAGCAGCGTCCCTACTGCGATCGCCGGCGCATATGCAAAGCGGTTGTCCTGCGATACGTGCTCGATCTCGCCGACGTTCGCGCCACCGCTTGCGACCAGCGCGGCCGTCCGCTCTACCGTGTTGCGCAGCCGCCGGCGGACCACCGCCACGGCAACCGCGAGAAGCCCCCCGGCAATAGCCGTATAAAGGAAGGCCGCGAGAATCAGCTGCGGCCCGACGAGCGTTCCGAATGCGGCGAACAGCTTCACGTCGCCCGCCCCCGTCGCCCCGATCAGGTGGCCCGGAAGCATCAGCAGCAGCCCCACCGCGAATCCCGCCAGCGCCCCCGCAAGCGAGACGCGCCCCCACGATCCGGCCGCCAGCGCCACGCCGAGCGTGATGATGCCGAGCGTGAGCGGATTGGGTACCCGTCGGGTGCGGAGATCCACCAGCGCACTTGCGCCGCCGCTGCCCGCTACCGCGAGGACGACGGTGAGATCAGAAATTCTGGGCAATGGGCTGCCAGAACACCACGTTGATGGCGGCGCCGAGGGATCCGACCGCGATCATGGCGGCGAAGGCGATCAACACGGCAAGGAGTCCGTACTCCAGAAGATCCTGGCCTTCGTCTTCGACGACGAGACGGCCAATCACAAGGCGCATCCGATTCATTGCGGCATCTCCTTCGAGGAAAGCGCCGGAGCGAGCTTTTCGCCCGCCCCGGCAGCTGTCCGTGTGCGATCTGTCGTTAGACCTTGCCGAGCTCGCCGGTGATCCGGGCGAAGATCTCGTTCACCTCGACACCCGCCAGTCGGATGGCGGCGACAGCCGCCAGCGCGATCAGCGCGGTGAGGAGCGCGTACTCGAGCAGGTCCTGGCCCTCTTCGTTCTTCGTGAGCGAGCGCATACGGTTCATCAGATACATCATGGCGTTTCCTCCGGCGCGTCCTTCCCGACGCGCATGTCCGAGTGTGCGAATTGCGGTCACGCTGCTTGTGCACGACCGCGCGACGCCACATGAAAGGGCAACGGCTGTGCCACGGTCGAGGTTCGGGGGCTCCCGACATGCGGCATCTGCTGGAGGTGCTTGCGTTTAGCAGCGATCGCGCGCCTGCGGCCACAGTAGGCGGCACAGCGCTCTGGCCAATCGCCACACCGCAGTTTCGTAACCGGCCGCGCGAATTTCGTGGTCCGGCCCCTGTGGCGAAACGGAACACGCGGAGCGCCGAACGGTGAAGGGAGTCCGTAACTCACAGATATACCGCTGGTTGGCGGACGCACGGCGAGCGCGCCCCACACGGAATACCGTTTGCCTTATAAGGACGCCGTGAGAACTGCCATACGGCGCTCGATAACCAGCGGCCTCACGGCATCTGGAGGCGTGCTCGCGCTGCTCGTCGGCCTCGCGTTGATCGACGAGCGTGTGCGCGAGCGGCTGTCGCGTCTCTACTCGTCCGGGGCGGGTAGCGGTGAAATCGCCACCGCCGGCGCACAGCTGCGCGATATGGCGGAAGTGCTGGCGGCGGCGGTCCGCGATCAGAGCATCGATCAGGCGCCCCTCGTGATCTTCGGGCTCGCCGCAATCGTGCTCCTGCTCTTCATGCTGCGGACGTAACCAGCAGATTCATGCCCCTCATTCTTGCGATCGAGCCGGACCGCCGCCAGGCGTCAAAAATCGCCGCGATCACCAAAGGTCCGCTCGGTGGGCTTCACGTGGAGCTCGTCGTCACCGACTCCGCCGAGCAGGGCATTGCCGCGCTCGGGACGCGCGTTCCGGATCTGATCCTGACCCCTCAACTGCTGCTGCCCAAGGACGAAGCGGCGCTCGCCGATCGGCTGCGCGCGCTCGACGATGCGGGCGCGCACGTTCAGACGCTCGTGATTCCGCTGCTGGCCGGCGGCAGCAAGGGAAGCGAGAGCGGGGGCGGCCTCCTTGGCCGGCTTCGCCGGTCCAAGAAGGACTCGTCGATCGACGGATGCGACCCGGCGGTATTCGCTCAGCAGATTGCCGAATACCTCGAACGCGCCGCCGCGGAGCGCGCCGTCCGGGCCGCGCAGCTGGAAGAGGAACTCGCCGCCGCGCCGGTGCACCCGGTTCGTCCAGCGGAGGAGGCGCCGCCCGACTTTGCGGAAGCGCCAACCGAATTCATCGAGCCCTCTTCGGCCCCGACAGACTTGTGGGAGCCGGCGTATGCGCCGCCGCAATTCGACGACGCTCCTGCTGTACCTCAGGCTGAATATCAGGCTCCGACGTACGAAGATGCATCTCCATCGGGTGCAACGCCTCTGTACGAGCCGCCGCTCTATTACGATTCGGCGCCGCTCTATGCGGACCCGGCGCTGGCGCCAGTAGACGCCACACCCGCTGATACGGAAGCGACACCCGCCTACGCGCAGGCCACACCCGCTTACGCCGAGACGACGCCGGCCTACGCGGAGGCGGCACCGGCTTACGAGGCGACACCGGCTTACCAGGATGGGGCTGTCATGTACGCCGAGCCGGTGCCTGCGTACGCTGATGCGGGACCGGTGTTCGTCCAGCCCGCGCCGGTTGTCGTGCAGAACGAACCCGGGATTGCGGAAACGCCGGCATTCGCGGCGCCGGAGCCCGCGTTCGTTGAGCCCGAGCCCGTGTACGCGGAGCCCGAGCCCGTGTACGCCGAGCCCGAGTCCGTGGACGTGGAGACCGCGCCTGTGTTCGTCGAGGCCGAGCCGGACGTCGTCGCGGCGCCGGTGTTCGAACAACCGGCACCCGCTTACGTGGAGCCCGCGGCGACCGACTCCTCCTTTGAGGAAGAACTCGCGAGTGTCGCCGCCGCCGTTGCTGCTGGTCGCGGACGCTCCGAGGAGCCGGCGGCCCCCGAGGTCCGGGACGAAGAGGACAGTTGGGAAGAGATCACGCTGGATGAATCGGAAGGGATGCCGCGATCGAGGACCGATCTAGACGGCGACACCCCAAGCGTGGTGATCACGGCGGAACAGATCGATCTCGCGGCCTTCCTCGCGGAACTGGAAGCTGTCGGCCGCGCGGTCACCGAACAGCAGGAAAGCGAACGCATCCGGACCGAACGCGCGCAGATGGCGGCGCAGGAAGCGCCGCCGCCCGCCGCGCCCGAACCGGTCGCCCCGGAATCACCCGAACCGGTCGCCGCGTTCGAACCCGAACCCGTGGCTGTGTTCGAGGCCGAACCGGTCGCCGCATTGGAGGCCGAACCGGTCGCGGCATTCGATCCCGAGCCCGTCGCGGCGTTCGAGCCCGAGCCCATCGCTGCCTTCGAGCCCGAGCCCCTCGCTGCGTTCGAGCCCGAGCCGGCCGCCGCGTTCGAGCCGGAACCGCCGGCGACATTTGCGCCCGAGCCGGTGACGACGTTTGCGCCGGCACCCGAAGCGATTGCAGCTTCCGCTCCGGAACCGGCCGTGGTCTTCGAGCCGGAAACGGTCGCCGCTTTCACGCCTGAACCGATCGAGCAGGTTGCGCCTGAAGCGATCGACGCGCCCGAACCGGTAGACGCGTTCGCGTCCTCCGAGTTCGTCGAGACGAGTGCGCCAGAGCCGTTCGAAACCGACGCGCCTGAAGTGCTCGACGAACCGCCGCCGGTTGCGGCCGAAGAAACTCACGTCTCGTTCGAAATCGAGCGCTTCGAATCGGCGCCCGAACCTGTCCAGGCCTCCGTCCCGGAGCCTCAAGAAAGGTCGATCGAGGAACCGGCCGAGATCTTGGTGCCGGAGGCGGTCGCGGCATGGGAGCCGGAGGTGCCGGTGGAACCGGAACCCGAGCCGCTCGCTGCAGGCCAGTACTCCGAATCCGTCGAGGCCCCGGCAGTCGCGGCGTTCGTTGCTCCCGTTCCCGAGCCGGTCATCGACCTGCCCGTGCCGGAGCCGCTCGCACTCGAGCCCGAAGCCGAGTCGGAGCCTCTGGAGCTTGAAGCGCCACTGCAGCTAGAGCCAGTACCTGCCGCGCTCACCGAGGCCGATCCCGACGCATTCGCGGAGGCCGCCGGATTTGCGGAGTTCCTCGAACCAGCCGCCGCGCTGGAACCGGCGGAGCCCGCACGGCCCGCGGAGATCGCCGACTTTGCCGAGTTCGTCGAAGCGCTCGACACACTGGACGAACCGCACATCGAATCGATCGTTCAGCAAGCGGCGGCGGAGCCGGATTTGGCTTCGATGATGGATGCGGCCGCCGCCGTCAATTCCTACGACTCCGGCTTGTCGACGACGCCGCCGCCGCCGGTCGTGCAGCACACGCAGCCCGCGCCGCAGGTCGCCGCCGCGAAACCGGTCAAGCCCGCGGCCGCCGCGAAACCGGCGAAGGCCGCGCCTGTCGCGACGCCGGCGCCTGAACCTGTATTGGCGCAGCCCGTTGAACCGCCGTTCGTGCCGGCGCCCGAACCGCCGCCCGCGCCGAGGCCCGCGGTGGCCGCCGCCGCACACGCCGGACGTGTCGCGGCCGCGTCGCCGGTGCAGCCGGCGCCTGTGCCCGCAGCACCGCAGGCGACACCGGCGGTCCTGCAGCCCACGCCCGCTCCGGCAGCAGTCCAGGCGACTCCGGTCGTTCCTGCGCAGCCCTCACCCGTTCCGGCAGCAGCCCAGGTGACGACTCCGGTGGTCGTTCCGGTGCCGCCGACGCCGCCTCCGGCCTCAACGGCACCGGCCGCCGGCGCCGCGCAGCCCGAGTGGGTGGCGCTCCTCACGTCGATCAAGCAGGACATCCAGCAGCTCAAGGAGCGGACGGATGTGACCCCTGCCGACGAGGCGCCGGTCGAAGCGGTCGACAAGAAGAAGCGCCGTCCCGAGCCTGCTCGCAACGAGAAGGCAAAGCCGGCCGCCAATGGCGCCAAGAAGAAAAAGAAGCCGGCTCCGGTGCAGGACGAATGGGGCTTCTTCGATCCCGCTCAGTGCGGGTTTGCCGCCCTGTTGGAAAAGCTGGACGAGATCACGGACGACGACGCCGTCGACGAAAAGCGATAAGCGTTATCATCTCGCCGTGATGTCACGGCGCGCCCGCTCATTCAGGCTCCCGCTCCTCGTGCTCATCGGCCTGGCCGCCGCCGCGTCGGCCGCCGCGCAGATCCCGAGTCCCGAACAGCACTTCGGATTCCGCATGGGCGCGGACCGCCAGCTCGCGTCGATGGAGGCGATCGAGCGCTATTTCGATCGCGTCGCATCGGCGTCGGATCGCGTGCGCATCGTCGACATCGGCGCGACCACCGAGGGCCATCGGACGATTGCCGCGATCGTCAGCGCGCCGGAAAACATCAGCCGCCTCGAGGAGATTCGCAGCGCCAATCGGCGCCTCGCGGACCCGCGGACGTTGTCGCCCGAAGAGGCGCGCGCCATAGCCGCCACCCACAAGGCGGTCGTTGCCATAGGCGCGAGCATTCACGCCGCCGAAGTCGGCGCCACCCAGGCTGCGAGCGAGCTGCTGCACACGCTCGCCACCTCCGACGATGCGCTGGTCATCAGTGCGCTTCGCAATCTGGTCGTCATTCTCATTCCGTCGCTCAATCCCGACGGCCATCGGCTGGTGGTGGATTGGTACGAGAAGAACAAGGGCACGCCGTTCGAGGGCGGGCCGATGCCGTGGCTGTATCACAAGTACGTCGGGCACGACATCAATCGCGACGCCTTCATGATGAACATGGCGGAGAGCCGCAACCTCGCGCGGTTCTTCTACA
>WUUC01057592.1_pt1 | contig 11737 bp, 11 predicted proteins | sample 6278441 | NCBI WGS metagenome assembly WUUC01 (sample SAMN13675441, study PRJNA597444) | soil metagenome | isolation source: soil | place: USA: Washington | collected 2017-10 | reverse complement strand
GGCAGACATAGGAGGCCGCATTTTTGAGCCTTGCGACCGGAGAACCAAGCAGCTCCTTGGCGAGCGGTTGCACGGTCTTCGCCATCCAATTCGAGAGCGTGTCCGCCATGGCGCAGCGGAGCGTTGCGGGTGGATCGAGCACCACTTTCTCGGGGTCACTCCCGATCGAGCGCACCCGCACAGGGGCCGGCGCGCCGCAAAGGCCCTCCTTGAGCGGGGGAAGCGGCTCATATTCGATAACATTGTCTTCGAGCAGCTTCTGGCAATCGGCCTTGGCGGCGGCAATCTCGGTTTCGCTCCAGGGCACCGTCGGTGCTTCCTTCGGCAGGAGCGGCTTCTCCGCCTTGGCACCCTTCGCTCGCGCGGGATTGCGCTCGGGGAGAGGGGGCACGGCTTCGCTCTTTGCCCACACACCGAACGAGAGGGCAAAGATCGCGACAAACAGCGATACACAAATTCGCGCCGTCATGGCACGGATCTCCTCGCTTGTTCCCCGCTTGTGGATTTGAAATCGGAATGCTAGCTGCGCGCCGGCGTCGCTGATCGGCGCTTTAGGCGATTTCGGCCGACGAGGGCAACAGGGTCTTGAGCGAACCGCTCGGTATCGAATTCGAAGAACGCGATCGCGCAGGACTTGTGACGCTCAACCGGCCGTCGCGACTAAACGCGCTGACCGGCGAAATGTTCGAGGCGCTGAGCGCCAAATATCGCGGTTGGGCGCCAAATCCGCACATCTATGGCGTTGCCATGCAGTCGGCGCATCCGACGGTGTTTTGCAGCGGCGGCGATCTCAAGACGCTGCATGATTGGTGCGAGCAGGGGGCTTTCGATTCCATCCGCAGATTCTATCGCGCCGCCTACACCCATTGCTGGGTGCTGGAGAAGTTCATCCGGCCGAACGTTCCACTCATCAACGGACTTTTGCTCGGCGGCGGAATCGGCATCAGCCTTTACGGTACGCATTGCGTCGCAGGCGAGGGGTATCGGGCAGGAATGCCGCAAGTTGGCATCGGATTCTTTCCCGATATCGGCGGCACCTATTTCCTATCGCGGCTTGAGAACCATTTCGGCCTTTACCTGGCACTGACCGGAAAACTCATTGGGCCCGCCGATGCTTACCGCTTGAGGCTCGTGAGCCACACCATTCCCTCAGCGCATTTTCACGTCGTGATCGACGCGCTGAGCGACAACCACCCGATCGACAGGCTTCTCGACGGGCTTCACCGCGATCCCGGCGAGGGGGAGCTGGTGCGCCATATCCCGGCGATTGCGCGCATCTTTGGTGCGGGCTCGGTCGAGGAGATCCTCGATAGACTCGATGCCGAGACCGGCGACGGCGAACCTTTCGCCAAAGAAACCGCCGTGGAGATCCGCAAAAAATCGCCAACCTCGCTCAAAATCGCGTTCGCACAGATGCGGCGAGGCAAGACGATGACGCTAGCCGAAGCGCTTCGGCTCGAATACCGCATTGCTTCCCGCATCATCGAACGGCCGGATTATGCTGAGGGTATCCGCGTCCGGATCGCCGAGCGCAACAGGAACGCACGCTGGGAGCCGGCGCGGCTCGAGTATGTGTCGGACGCCGAGATCGAGAGCCTGTTTCACCCAGCCGACGACGGCGACCTCGACCTTGGCGGCGCTAGCCCCGCAACCGCCCTGACCGAGAACTCTAAAGCCCAGCCAGTTACTGAACCTTAAGGCTGGCACTTCACCCCATCTTAAGCGTCTCTTTTAAACCGTTCTTAGCGGGGTTCCCGTATCGTCGCCTTCACAGTGGGGATCAAAACAACGACCGAGGGTGGCGATGAACGTAGTGTTGAACATGGCGGCTCATCAGGACACGGAGCGTCCCGAGGAGTTCAAGGGACGCTATCTCCTTTCGCTGAAGCTGATCGAGCGGCTGCACCGCTTGTTGCTCGACGGCATCAAAGACGAGTTCGAACGGCGCGGACGCTCAGATGTGAACAGCGTCCAGGCGCTCCTCCTCTACAATATCGGCGACGCCGAGCTGACGGCGGGGGAACTGACGAGCCGCGGCTACTATCTCGGCTCGAATGTCTCCTACAATTTGAAGAAGCTCGTCGAGGCGGGGTACGTCAATCATCATCGCTCGAAGACCGACCGCCGCTCGGTGCGGGTAAGCCTCACCGAGAAGGGTCAGGAGGTCTCAAGCATCGTGAACGGTCTCTATCAGCGGCAGCTCAAATCTCTGAAGCAGGTCGGCGGGGTCGACTCGGACGAGCTTGAGCGCCTCAACAAATCCCTGATCAAGCTCGAGCGCTTCTGGTCCGATCAGATCCGTTATCAGCTCTAGCGGTCACATCGTTGAATCTGGGACGCTTGGTGCCTCCGGCATGCCGGGGGCACCGCTGGTATTTGCGCTCCAAAAACGCCCCATTCACGATTTATTCCTTGAACCGGGAGCGCAGGTGCAGCATCCTTGGCATGGCAGTTGCGAACCGACTGCGGAGGGAACTCTTCAGATCCCGGCGCCATTCCCCGGCTTTCGTTTAGAAAGTGTTGGGGAGTTCGGTACAATTTTCTTCGGCAGTGGGGCTTCGGCTTCCGCCAAGGTTCGGTGCGCGAGACCGGAGCGGGTCCCCGGGTGCACAAGGCCGCAGAACGAGGGAGCGGCGAATGACGATGCGGATGCATAATTTGGGTCGGGGGCTTGCCGCCTGCATCGTTGCGGCCACGGCATTTCTCTCCGTCGGCAGCCAGCCGGCCGATGCCGGGCTCTTCAATTGGCTGTCCGGCCGCGGTCAAGGTAGGGGAGATTCGGAGGCAGCGCCGCAAAGGGGCAATTTCGACCGGGGCGGATACGAGCCGGACGGGTCGTTGCCGCGGGGGGGATCGCGAGCCTTCGGCGGCAATCACGCGCCGCCGGAAGATCCGAATCCGGCAGTTCGGGAATGGTTGACGAACCCGCAGCTCGGCATGCCGACGCTATCCCCTGCGAACATTCCTGCGACCAACGAGGCGATCCAGCGCTATCAGGGAATAGTCGCCCAAGGCGGCTGGCCGACGGTTCCAGCTTACGCCATGAAGCCCGGCTCGCGCGGCAGGGAAGTCGAGATTCTCAAACAGCGGCTCGTGATTACCGGGGATCTGTCCGGGCAGAGCATTCCCAAGGAATACGACCCGGCGACCACAGAGGCGGTGCGCAAGTTTCAGCGGCGTCACGGCATCCCGCCGACGGGCAGCATGGACCGGGTGACCGTCGATGCCTTGAACGTCCCGGCGCAGGTGCGGCTTGCGCAACTGCAATCGAGCTTGAAGCGCTTGCAGAGCCTCACCCGCACGACGGGCAACCGCTATGTGGTGGTGAACGTCCCCGCCGCGCAGGTCGAGGCGGTTGAAAATGGGCAAGTCGTCTCACGCCATACGGCGGTGGTGGGCAAGCCCGCGCGGCCGACACCCGAGCTCAGCAGCAAAATCCAAGAGATCAATTTCAACCCGCATTGGAACGTGCCGAAGACGATCGTCTATAAGGATCTTGTCCCGAAAGGCCGCGAGATGGCTGAGCGGGGCGAGGATATGCTTGCCGCCTACCACATGCAGGCCTTCGACACGGCCGGGCGACCGCTGGACGCCCGTTCGATCAATTGGTTCAGCCCCGAGGCTTACAATTACACGTACCGTCAGATGCCTTGGGAGGAGAACTCCCTCGGCTTCGTGAAGATCAATTTCCCCAACAAGGACGCCGTTTACCTGCATGACACGCCGTTGAAGCAGGTGTTCAGCCGCAAGGAGCGCTTCGAGAGCTCGGGCTGTGTACGGGTCAACAATATCGAGAGCCTGATCCCCTGGATCTTGCGGGATTCGGGCGGCTGGTCCGTGGACCGCGTGCTTTACATGAAGCAGACCGGGGAGCAGGTGAGTGTCAAAGTGCCGAAGCCCATCCCGGTGTTCCTTGCTTATGTGAGCGCGTGGGGGACTCCCGACGGGGTGGTTCATTTCCGTCCCGACATCTACGGGCATGATGGAGCCGCCGAAACGGCGTCGGTCTCCGGCTACTGATACTGCACGAGGTTCACCTGGCCATCACGCCCTTTAGGCCGTAGGCGTTGGGGTGTTGCTGGCGCACCCCTCCCGACATGTGGTAAGGGGCACCGAAAGCCGTTTGGCGGCCCTGCACTTCTTGCAGTGCGCAAGGGCGAGCTCTATCCGGCCGTTTGATTTGAGACTTTCCGAGGAGTAGTGGCGATGGCGGCAAGTGACGCAAGGCGCGCTGAAGTGCGCGATTCGGGGTTCTTTACCAGGCATTTGGAGGAAGCCGACCCCGAAATTTGGCAGGCGGTGCAGGGCGAGCTTCATCGCCAGAGCGACGAGATCGAGCTGATCGCGTCCGAAAACATCGTCTCCCGCGCGGTGCTCGATGCCGCCGGAACCTTGCTCACCAACAAATACGCCGAAGGCTATCCCGGGCGCCGTTATTACGGCGGCTGCCAGCATGTGGACGTGGTCGAGCAGCTCGCCATCGACCGCGCCAAGCGCCTCTTCAATTGCGCTTTCGTCAATGTGCAGCCCCATTCCGGATCGCAGGCGAACCAGTCCGTTCTGCTCGCGCTGATCAAGCCCGGCGACACGGTGCTCGGCATGTCTCTCGCTCATGGCGGCCACCTCACCCATGGCGCGCCGCCGAACCTCTCCGGCAAATGGTTCAACGCCGTGCCCTACGGCGTGCGCAAGGACGATCAGCGCATCGATTATGACGAGGTCGAGCGCCTCGCGAAGGAGCACAAGCCGGCTCTGATCATTGCCGGCGGCTCGGCCTATCCGCGCATCATCGATTTTCCGCGTTTCCGCGCCATCGCCGACTCGGTCGGCGCCATTCTGATGGTGGACATGGCCCACTTTGCCGGATTGGTCGCCGCGGGGCTGCATCCGAGCCCGCTGCCGCACGCCCATGTCGTCACCACGACCACGCATAAGACGCTGCGCGGGCCGCGCGCCGGCATGGTTCTGTCGAATGACGACGAGATCGGCAAGAAGATCAACTCGGCGGTATTCCCAGGTCTCCAGGGCGGACCGCTGATGCACATCATTGCTGCGAAAGCCGTGGCGTTCAAGGAAGCGCTCTCGCCGGCATTCAAGCTTTATGCCCAGTCGGTGATCGACAATGCGAAGGCGCTCGGCGAGACGCTGGTAAAGGGCGGCGTGTCGCTCGTCTCCGGCGGCACTGACACGCATCTGATGCTTGTCGACCTCCGGCCGAAGAAGCTCACCGGCAAGGCGGCTGAAATCGCGCTTGGCCGCGCCAACATCACTTGCAACAAGAACGGCGTGCCGTTCGATCCCGAGAAGCCGGCAGTTACCTCCGGCATTCGGCTCGGTTCGCCGGCGGGGACGACCCGCGGCTTCGGTATCGCCGAGTTCCAGACGATCGGTAACATGATCATCGAGGTGCTTGACGGCCTGGTCGCTAATGGCGACGCCGGAAACGGCGCCGTCGAGGCGAGCGTGAAGAAGCGGGCCGTGGAGCTTTGCGAGCGCTTTCCGATCTATCGCTGATCGGCGCGCGAGGCGTGCGGGTGAAGGAGGGGGAGGCAATCGCAGATGCGGTGCCCCTATTGCGGCAGCACCAACACCCAGGTGAAGGACTCGCGGCCTAGTGAGGACCATGCGACCATTCGCCGACGGCGCATCTGCGCCGATTGCGGCGGCCGTTTCACCACCTTCGAGCGCGTTCAACTGCGCGAACTAACCGTCGTCAAGCGAAGTGGCCGACGCATGCCGTTCGACCGCGACAAGCTGATGCGCTCGGTCCAGATCGCCCTTCGGAAGCGTCCGGTGGACCCCGAACGGGTCGAGCGCATGGTCAGTGGCATCGTGCGGCGCCTCGAAAATATCGGCGAGAACGACATTCGCTCAGAAACCATCGGCCGTCTCGTCATGGAGGCCTTGAAAGCCCTCGATGACGTTGCCTATGTCCGGTTCGCCTCCGTTTACAAGAATTTCCGCGAGGCGAAGGATTTCGAAGCCCTTCTCGGCGAACTGGCCGGCGGCGAGACAAGCCCGGAGAAAGCGGCCGCAGCCGAGGACTAGATAGGCCTTGGCCATGAACGCGACCGATGCCGACTACATGGCGCAGGCGCTCGCGCTTGCGAGGCGAGGGCTTGGCACGACCTGGCCCAACCCCTCCGTCGGCTGTGTGGTTGTGAGCTCCGGCGGCGAGATCGTTGGACGCGGGACCACGGCTCCTGGCGGCCGCCCGCATGCGGAGGCCATCGCCCTCGAAAGGGCCGGCGCCGCAGCAACGGGAAGCACCGTCTATGTCACGCTCGAACCTTGCGCCCATTTGGGGCGGGGGCCCGCCTGCGCAGACACGATCACCGCAGCGGGACCGGCCCGGGCGGTTGTCGCGCTTTGCGACCCGGACCCGCGCACGGCAGGCAGCGGCATCAGGCGGATGCGCGAGGCCGGCATCGAGGTCAAGGAAGGCGTGCTCTGCGCCGAGGCTTGCGCGGTGAACCTCGGGCACGCGCTTCGGGTCACGCAAGGCCGCCCCGCGGTGACGCTCAAACTCGCCGTCGGCAGCGACGGCCGTGTCCCGCGCGGAAAGGGCGGGGCGCCGACCTGGATCACCGGCGAGCGCGCCCGCGCGCATGCCCATCTTCTGCGCGCGAGATCCGACGCGATTTTGGTCGGCCGCGGCACCCTCACGGCCGACAATCCGAGCCTCACCTGCCGGCTCCCCGGTATGGAGTGCCGCTCCCCGGTACGCGTCGTTCTCGATCGCCGTCTCAGAACATCCCCTGACGCGAAGCTGTTCGAAGATGAGATGATTCCCGTATGGATCATCTGCTCCGCCGAGGAGGAGGATGGCAATGCCGAGGCGCTGCAGGATCGCGGCGCGGAAATCATTCCCGTCGGGATCGACAGCCACGGGCTCCCAGCCGCAAGCGAGGCGCTGGCGCAACTGGCCAGACGGGGCATTACCCGCGTTCTCGTCGAAGGAGGGCCGGCGGTCGCGCAAGCACTGCTCGACGCCGATCTCATCGACGAAGTGATCGTCTATCAGGGTGCCTCACCGGCCGGCGGCGACGGTCTTCTTCCTTTCGTCGACGACGGCATCGAGCGAATTGCCTTTTGCAAGGACTTCACCGAAACCGAGAAGCGGTGTTTCGGAGAAGACCGCATGACCTCCTGGCGGAGACAACGTTCATGTTCACCGGCATTGTTACCGACATAGGCACGGTCGCCTTTCGCGACGGGCAAAGGTTCGGCATTGCCAGTCGTTACGCGCCGGAGAGCCTTGTGATGGGGGCATCGATCGCCTGCGACGGCTGTTGCCTGACGGTGGTGCGTCTCAGTGAAGCCCAAGGTGCCGGCAGCCTGTTCGAGGTAGATGTTTCAAACGAAACGGCGTCCCGTACGACCCTTGCAAGCTGGCAAGAGGGCACGCGCATCAATCTCGAGCGTTCGCTAGCGCTCGGCGACGAACTCGGCGGCCATTTGGTGCAGGGCCATGTGGATGGAACAGCCCGAATCGTCGAGGGCCGGCAGGATGGCGACAGCGTCCGTTTCGTGCTCGAAGCCCCTGCCGATCTCGCCGGCTTCATTGCGCCGAAAGGCGCTGTCGCGCTGAACGGCGTCTCCCTCACCATCAATTCTGCCAATGGCGCCCGCTTCGACGTGAATTTGATCCCGTACACCCTCAGTCAAACGACCTGGGGGGACCGAAAGCCGCACGATCTGGTAAACCTTGAGGTCGATCTGCTTGCGCGCTACGTCCAGAGGCTCGCTTCCGAACGCTTCGCTTCGCTCCGCCGCAGCGAAGGCGTCGCCTAAACAGGATCAACCCGTGAACGTCATCAGCCAGACGCGGCATCATCCCGCCTTGTCGTCGATCGAGGAGGTGATCGAAGACGCGCGCAACGGGCGCATGTTCATCCTCGTCGATGCCGAGGAGCGGGAAAATGAAGGCGACCTCGTCATTCCCGCGCAGATGGCAACGCCCGACGCCATCAACTTCATGACCAAATATGGCCGCGGGCTCGTTTGCCTCGCGCTCACGCCGGAGCGCGCCAAGCAGCTGCATCTCGAGCTGATGTCGCGCTCGAACCGGACACGACAGACGACGGCCTTCACCGTTTCGATCGAGGCGCGCGAAGGCATATCGACCGGTATCTCGGCGCATGATCGGGCTCATACCATTTCCGTCGCCATCGATCCGACCAAGGACCACCGGGACGTCATGACGCCGGGCCATGTGTTTCCGCTGCTTGCGCGCGAGGGTGGCGTTCTCGTCCGCGCCGGGCATACGGAGGCAGCCGTGGACATTGCGCGGCTCGCGGGGCTCTATCCGGCCGGTGTGATCTGCGAGATCATGAACGACGACGGCACCATGGCGCGTCTTCCGGACCTCGTCGCCTTCGCCCAGCGCCATGGGCTGAAAATCGGGACGATCGCGGACCTCATCGCCTACCGCCTTCGTTACGACCATCTGGTCAGGGTGGTGGCGGAAAGCGAAATCGAGAGTGCTCATGGCGGAGCCTTCGCCCTCAAGGTCTATGCAACCACCGTCGATCCGGTCGAGCACGTTGCGCTGATCAAGGGCGATATCGCCGCCGACGGGCCGGTTCTTGCCCGAGTGCATGCGACGAACACGCTTGAGGATGTGTTCGGAGCTGGCGGACACAAGGAGACCCTCGTGCACCGGGCAATGGACGCGATCGGCGAGGAGGGGCGCGGCGTCATCGTGCTGATCTGCGAGAGCCGCCCCGACGCCATCTCCGCTCGCCTCAATCCTGCGGATGGTCCGAAACAGGGAAGCCAGCACCGATTGGTCGAATACGGAATCGGTGCGCAGATACTTCTCGATCTCGGCGTGCGCGAAATGGTTCTCCTCAGCAACTCGCCGACGCGGAAGATCGTTGGCTTGGAAGGCTATGGTCTTAAGGTTGTCGGGCATCGCAGTCTGGCAAATGGCGGGACGAAACGGACATGACGCTGAAGGCACCGCGCTCCGTTCTCATCATCGAATCGCGCTTCTACGAAGATATTGCCGATGAGCTGGCGAGGGGCGCCATCGAAGAGCTCGAGCGGCGGGACATCAGCTATGAGCGCCTGGCGGTTCCCGGCTCTCTCGAGATCCCGCTTGCCTTGAGCCTCGCTCTTGCCAACGGTTTCGTGGGCCGCGCGGGACGCCATCGCGGCTGTATCGCACTTGGCTGCGTGATCCGCGGCGAGACCACGCATTACGAGATCGTCGCGCGGGAGTCCGCCGCAAGCCTTCACACCCTTGCGGTTCAACACGCGGTCCCGCTTGGAAACGGCATTCTCACTTGCGAGAACCGCAAGCAGGCCTTGGAGCGCGCAAGCGTTGACGGCCGGAACAAAGGCGGGGATGCCGCCACAGCCTGCATCGCACTGATGCAGCTCGAGAAGCATTTCTCTTCAGCAAGCCGGCGCTAGGATGACGAGCAATCCGGATAAGCTTCACACCGCGGCGCAAGGCTCTGCGGCTTCGCCGATGCACAAGGGAGGCCGAGGTGCCTCTCGGAGTACAGCGCGTCTCGCTGCCGTTCAGGCACTCTATCAGATGGACATGACGGCGATCGACCTTCATCAGGTGATCGCCGAATTCGAGGCGCACCGCTTCGGGCACGAGGTGGAGGGCTCGCATTACGGCGACACCGAAGCCGCCTTTTTCCGCGACATCGTGCAAGGTGTGGTGCGCGAACAGCTCCGCATCGATCCGCTGATCGACTGCCATTTGGCTGAAGGTTGGCGGCTCGCGCGCGTCGATTCCATTCTCCGGGCCATCTTGCGGGCAGGAGCCTTTGAGTTGCTGATGCGGGAGGATGTTCCGGCCAAGGTTGTCATCAATGAATATGTCGACCTCGCGCATGCGTTTTTTGATGGCGAGGAGCCGAAGGTCGTGAACGGCATCCTCGACAAGCTTGGCCGCGAGCGGCGCGGTGAGGAATTCTCGCGGCAAGGATCCGGCGGCTCGCCATGATCAATGGGGTCGAGCGCGACGAAGAGCACCAGCCGGCCGAGTTCGAGATCATTGCGCGCTATTTCGCACCGCTCGCAAAGAATCCTGCCGCCCTGGCGCTGCTCGACGACGCGGCCATTCTCCCCGTTCCCGAGGCGCTCGAGCTGATCGCCACCTGCGACACGATTGTCGAAGGCGTTCATTTTCTTCCAGAAGACCCGCCGGACTCGATCGCGCACAAGGCGCTCGCCGTCACGCTGTCGGATTTGGCCGCAAAGGGCGGCCGGCCTCACGCCTATCTCCTCAGCCTCGCTCTTCCAGGCCGGCCTGAGGACGCTTGGCTCGACTCGTTCGCCTCAGGGCTCAAGGCCCTGCAAGGCGAAGTCGGAATCGACCTCATCGGCGGCGACACCACGGGAACGCCGGGCCCTCTAACCATCACCGTCACGGCTCTTGGCCTCATTTCGCAGGGCGAGGCCATCTTGCGCCGGGGAGCACTTGCTGGCGACACGCTCCTCGTCAGCGGAACGATCGGCGACGCTTTTCTCGGCCTCAAGCTCTTGCGGAACCCGGAGCTTGCCGCCGCTTGGGGCTTGTCGAGCGACGAGGCCGCTTTCCTCATCGAGCGTTACCGGCGCCCGGCCCCGCGGGTAGGACTGAGCTTGTCGGTGCGCCACTGCGCGCGCGCAGCGATCGACATTTCCGACGGACTGGTCGGCGATTGCAGGAAACTCTGCCGGGCATCTGGCGTCGGAGCGAGCGTCGAGGCCGCACGCGTGCCGCTCTCGGAGGCCGCGGCAAAGGCGGTGTCTGCCGCTCCCGGGCTTCTTTCGGAGATGCTCTCCGCCGGGGACGATTACGAGATCCTTGCCGCTATGGAGGAGGCGCATTGCAAGGCGTTCTTTGAGCGAGCGGCCGAACACGGCATTGCCGTCACCCCCATCGGAACGGTACGCCGCGGGTCGGGAGAGGTTGAAATCCTGGACGCGGCTGGGCAGCCGCTGCCCCTCCCGTCTCGCGGAGGCTTTGAGCATTTCGGCGCACCCCCCCCGAAAGTATGAGGGGGTGTGTTGCTTCTGCCTCACATCTTTGGCATTTTCCGCCCGCGCCACGCCTCGCGGGCGACGGGCTGCGGGCAACCGCCTGCCTAGCTCTATCGATTTCCTGCCAATTCGAACAAACGTACGGGGACGGTTCCTGTCATGACAACAGTGCTTTATCTCATCATTGCCTGCGGGGCGCTCTCGATCGTTTATGGCCTCGTCACAACGAGAGCCGTGCTTGCAGCAAGCCCCGGCACGCCGCGGATGCAGGAAATCGCGGCAGCGATCCAGGAAGGCGCACAAGCCTATCTCGCCCGCCAATATACGACCATCGCCCTCGTCGGCGTCGCGATCTTCCTTATCCTTGCATACCTCCTCGGCATTGCTCAGGCGGCCGGATTTGCGCTCGGCGCGGTGCTTTCCGGTGCGGCGGGCTATATCGGGATGAACGTCTCTGTCCGTGCCAATGTGCGCACTGCGCAGGCCGCGACCGTTAGCCTGGCTGACGGTCTCAGCATTGCCTTTCGGGCCGGCGCCATCACCGGCATGCTCGTTGCCGGGCTCGCGCTCCTGAGCGTGTCGATTTACTTCCTCATCCTCACGCACTTCCTCGGCTACGACCCGGCCTCTCGCGAGGTGGTCGCGGCACTCGTCGCACTTGGGTTTGGCGCCTCGTTGATCTCGATTTTCGCCCGTCTCGGCGGCGGCATCTTCACGAAGGGCGCCGATGTCGGCGGCGATCTCGTCG
>WUUC01152949.1_pt1 | contig 11740 bp, 3 predicted proteins | sample 6278441 | NCBI WGS metagenome assembly WUUC01 (sample SAMN13675441, study PRJNA597444) | soil metagenome | isolation source: soil | place: USA: Washington | collected 2017-10 | reverse complement strand
TCAAAGCATTGTTGACGAGTTGCGTCTTAAAGTAAGAGAAGCCGCCGGAGATGATCTCAAGGTGATAGGCATCCTGTGTCAGTACAGGCATGATGAAGTCTGCGTCGAACTGGAGAACTTCGTCGGCATCTATGACGAGCAGGTAGTCGGCCTTGCCGCGCGCATATTCGAGAGCTTCCGAACGATTATGCGCGAAATTAACCCAGGGTCTTTCGATCAGTTCTCCGGGCACATCTGCCAGATGCTCGCGGATCATCTCCTGTGTGCCGTCTGTGGAACCGGTATCCACAATGACCCAGCGGTCAATAATGCTTTTGAGCGAATCGAGGCAGCGGCGGATAACGTGAGCCTCGTTCTTGACAATCATATTCAAACAGATGGATTGCTTCTGGTTTTTCATGGTCTGATTCCGGTGAACGTGATGGTGAATGAATTTCTTCCTCGGAGCCGGAGGCCTTCGATGGCCGGAGCCTCTCTTAACCGTTGAAAGTGAGAAGGTCGTGGCCGCTGCGGCTTTTGACGGTGTAGGGCAGCGGCAGCGGGTAAGAGGGCAACGCCCGACACAGGGCTTCCCGGTTTTCGTTTAAGTAGCCGCTCTCGACGCTGCCCCACGAGCGTATTCTTTCATGATGATATTGGGAGGTAATATTCCGACCGTGAAAGCGATACACGTAGAGATAACCGCAATCGCGCAGGGAAGTGACTTTGAAATTAGCGCATAAGAGTCCGCGGAAGGCGTTGTCTTCACCCGTCCTCGAATCATGCCCCGACTCGTTATAACGAAAACGCGGATCACGATAAGCCAGCATCGTGCCGGGAATCATCTGCTGCTCTTCTGCCGCTCCATGAAGATGAGTCCAGTTGATCCAATGCATTGTGCGCTCGCGGCTGAAAAATTGTAAATAATCGGTCAGGTAGCAAGCTTGCGCGCCCGCCTCAGTCATGGCTTCCATTTGCAGGCGCAAGCGTTCGGGATGATGGAGGTCATCGTCATCCCACTGGCAGATTACATCGCCGCTCGCATGATCGAGGCTGACGTTGCGCAGGGAGCCGAGCGAAAAGTCCTGTTGCTCCAGACAGACCAGATGGAGGTCGTCGCGGCCCAGATGACGCAGGTGATCTGCCACGGCCAACTGGTAACGCGTCGCACCGGCAGTGACGATTATCAGTTCACGATTCGGATAGGTCTGATCGCAATAACAAGCGATGGCTTGTTTGAGCAGCACCAGCCGGTTCGACGTGATGGTCAGACAGCTTATCTTGGGAACGGCGGCGGATGTCATAAGAGTTTTAATACAGAGCACGCGCTATAAGGGCTGAATGGAAAAGCCCTCAGCCTCTTTGGTGAGACGGAAACTCGTGCCGATGGGAGTCATGTAGGTTCGCTTGTCGTCAAAAAAATTCAGCGGGTCAAGGCTGACCCGGTAGAAGTCTTTAACGACGGAGGCGGGTTCAGTCGTCACCGTGGGCATCGCGTCGTAGAGACCTTCAAAACGGAAGCAGCCGACTCCTTCGCCCGTCATCGCTAAACTCAGACCAACATCGTTCGGGGGGTGGCTGGCGGGTTGCCCTTGAAAGGGCGGCTGCGGCGGATACTGGATGACAAACCCGTTGATGAATTCCTCGTCGAAAGCGGGGCTGATCGGAGTCTTGCTGCTAATCACGAGTCCGCTGAAGGGCAGCGGCACATCCAAAATAAGATCATCCGTCAAGGTCTGCATCCGGTCGTCGAGAGTGATCATAAGGATGCTTGTGTTGATGACGGACGGATTATCGTGCGAGGTGATCTGCACCCACGCAAAGCTTGAATGGGCAGGAGGCGTTGGCGGCAGACGTGCTTTCAGCGAAGCTTCAAACGCCGGAAAACTGCCCGGATCAGGCCACTGGTTTAAGAACAGGTAATAGCCAATCGCCGCCGGCGTGAGCGAAGCGTCCCACGTCGCTTCGAGGGTGAGCGTCTGCTCTGTTCCTCCACCCGGCGCGGCTAGGAAGAGAAGTTTCCCACCCGCTGGCGCACCCGGCGGTTGATAGAGATTGGTCGCGCCCACAATCTTTTCAAATGTGACCTGACTCATGCTTTGCTTTCGTTTAATTCTGTGAACAGATAGCTCGTCGGCAAAAGGGTGACATCTCACTGCCCGGTTGTCCTCATGGGCCGGTCGGGCCAAACGGCATGGTCGGGCCGCGCGCCGCGGTGTTATTGATAGCCTTACTCAATGCTTGAATAAGCCCGCTGGCTGGCCCCCGAGTCCCATGATTTATTGCCCATGTAAGTTGCTGGATGATCGCACTCAGATTAACAGAGCCCCCGCTTCCACTCGGGCCGGTCGGCCCCCTCACACCGGGCACGCCGGTTGGCCCCTGAACGCCGGGATAACCTGTCGGGCCTCGTGTTCCGGTTAGCCCGGGCATGCCAATGGGTCCCGACGTACCGCGCGCACCGGGCGTACCGGGCATGCCAGTGGGGCCTCGTGCGCCGGTGGGGCCGGGCTGACCTGTGGGGCCTTGTGCGCCGGTAGGTCCCGGCGTACCGGTAATGCCACTTGAGCCAGTCGGGCCATACGAGCCGGTAGGCCCGGATGTGCCGGTCGGGCCGGGTTGACCTGTGGGTCCCGGCGTGCCGGTGGGGCCGGGCTGGCCGGTCGGGCCACCTGTGCCGGTCGGGCCTTGCGAGCCGGTTGAACCAGTCGGGCCCTGTGAGCCGGTGGGACCGGGCGTGCCAGTCGGACCTTGCGATCCGGTGGGACCGGGCTGACCTGTGGGGCCATCCGAGCCGGTCGGACCTTGCAATCCGGTGGGGCCGGGCGTGCCAGTGATACCGGGTGTACCGGGCGTACCGGGCGTGCCAGTCGGACCTTGCGATCCCGTGGGGCCATCCGAGCCGGTCGGGCCTTGTTCACCCGTCGGACTTGGAGGGCCGGTCGGGCCGGGTGCGCCGGTAACTCCCTGCGGGCCGGTAACTCCCTGCGGGCCGGTGAGTCCCTGTGAGCCGGTGAGTCCCTGCTGCCCCGTCACACCTTGCTGCCCTGTGATACCTTGCGGCCCAGTCGGGCCTGCCGGGCCTACCGGGCCTGTCAATCCGTTGAGAACCATGTAATTCCAGTTGAGGGCGGGGTCCGCATTGGGGGGGCCGGTCGCGCTGGTCGGACGCGTCTGGTCCTTCCGCTCGCGGTTGGGTGCGTTTTCTCTCTTCTCGTCTGCCATGTGCTCTCCTGCTTTTTTACAAGGACACAGGGGTGTCCTTCAATCATGCCCGTTAGGGCGCTGGATGGCGTCGCTTCTGTCACGCTACTCCTAGTCGGTTGGCTCGTTAAGACCGGTGATGCCGGCAATGCTCAACTGCAAGTTTTCCAGACGCAGAACCGGCTGCTGGATGACGCCCGTTGCCCCGATGCCGCCCTGCGCTTCGGTCTGCGAGAAGACCGTGATGTCGAAAACATAGTATCCCCCGCTCCGGCTCGGGTTATTGATGTGCGTCCACGCGGAGATAGCCTCGCTGAGAGCTTCGATAAAAGCCTGCTCGCTTTGGGCGTTAAAGTCGTAGTGCGGCTTGAGCAGAATCGGAGTAAGCGCCACGAGCGGCTCATCTGCGTTCAGGCTTTCCAACGTTGTCGTTCCGGTCAGATGATAGCCATAACTACAGGCCAATCTGATGGTGAAAGTCCGATTGAGGGGCGAATCGGCGCGCATCTCCAACAATCCGTCGAACATGTTCCTCAGATAGTAGATGAGACTTTGCTTGACCTGCGCTGCGTTTTCATCCGGCGAGATGCCGGTGATGTCAATCAAACTCTGGTTGACGACGAAGGGTGTCACCCGGCTGACGAACTGGACCAGCGGGGTCTGGTAAATAAAATCAGGGTTGGTGCTGATTGGCCCGGTCATGCCCTGCGCTCCCAGTGGCCCGCTGGAGATGAGATTCTCATTCCGGGTGAGGTACACACCGGCCCACCCGTCCTGATTCTGAATTACATCTCGTTGTCTGAAAACATACTTCTGAGTCAACGGAGTAAACGCCGGGATGCCGGGAGTGGAGGGATAATTGTATATGCCCTGCAAGTTATCAGAGTGACTGAGAGTGAGATCAATAAAGCCATCGACGGAATCGCTCATTCCGGTCGGGCCGAGCGGGGGCTTAACGGAAATTTGCGGCCAGCCATAGTCGGGCAGTCCGGTCATTCCCGGCGCGCCGCCGGTCGGGCCTTGATACTTCTCCAGATTAAGAGCTAGCGTTCTCAGGTTGCCGTCATTACCCGCAGCGGTCTCGATCTTGAATGTGTAAGACTGTTCGAACCCGCCCCCTGAGAAGGCGGCGCTTAACGGAGTTGGCTGGAGAGCGGCGGCGACCTGCGAGGCCAGCGAGGCGAGAGTATGTACGGCGACGGCGGCCACCGGATTCTTTGTTCCCGGCGGCAATGCGGGCAAGGACGCCAAATCCGTTTTTAGGAGCGGATACACGTCGGTGAATTGAGCCAGCGCGGCGAACAATGGATTAAGGCCGTTCGCGTTGGACGAAAGCGGGGCTAAATCGCCCTTGTTAAAGCTGACCTCAAGGTAGTCCGTGTCCTGCGCGGCATTCTGACTTTCATAGGTGAAGCTGTAATCCCATTGCTTTGCCGTCGTCAGAGTGTCGGCCTCCGGGTTGGTCGCGCTCCCTTCCTGTGAAATGAGGGACGGCGGCGTCGGGTAGGAGCGCAGCGGCAGAGGTATCTCGACCTGACCGATGCGGGAATTGATGCCGACATGAATATCCTGATCAATCTCGCTGCTAATCGGGATGATGAAACTCAGCCACGAGGACGCTTGATACTCCTGAATGCCGTTCACATCCGTGATCGCATACTCAATCTCGTTAATGATGTATTGGAGATCAAAGAAGACTTTCTTGTAACGCGCCTCATTCTTAATCTCGAAGAAGAAGGTCAGGGGCGGGTTCGGCTCGTTCGCCGACCAGGGCTTCGCCAGACTGACCTTGCTCGTCGAGAAACTACCGTCGGGCAATTCCTGTAGGCCATACACTGTGGTCGCCGGGTTGACGAGGTTGGGGACGACAATCAGGTCTATCGCCAGTTCGCTGACGGTCAACGATCCACCTGGCTCACTCAAGGCTTGCGTGATGGAGAGCAAAGTGTCTCCGGGAGCAACGGTATAGCTCGGTTGAGCCGACGAGCCACAGACCGACACGTGCGAATTATCCCGGCACAGCTTTGTCCCGGGGATGAAGATGTCGGGGCGAGTTTCGTTCGCGTGGGCAAAATCATCTACTACATGGTTGAAGTAGTCGGCCAGACTTTCAACCGTATCACCCGCCACTATCGGGCGGCTGACGGGCACGACGGTCAAGCTGGCCTTCGCATCAATGATCACCTGATCTTGAATGCGGCTGATAAAGTCTGTCCACACTTGCCAGCCGGCTTTAACTTTGAAATACGCGGCGACCGTAGCCAGAGTGTCGTTCGGTTTGATGATATAGGAACTGACCGGCACTGTCGGCCCCTGCGTGTCAGAGTAAGTGATAGTCACGCCGGGTATCAAGATACGCTGCTGGTCAGCGATAACTTCGGCCAGATAAGACACACCAACCTGATAGCTGCCCGCCAACTTTGAGAGGGTGGTTTTATCAACGGTGGTGAAGATCTTCGGCACAATCTTCCCGGAGACGCGCGGCGCAGCGGGAGGCACCGCGAAGGGGGAAGTGACGGCGACCGGATACTGAAGAATCGCATCAATACTGTAAGCGTTTGCAAGCTCGATGAGCATTTGCTGGCGCAACGACTCACGTGCGTCTTGCAAATACGGATCACTATCCTGAATGGCTGCCCCCAAAATGTTGCTGACCTTTTGTTGCAGTTGATCGGCAATCGTCTTTTTGGCATCAACGATAGCTTCGTAATCCGTGCGACCGGACGTGCCGCCCGTCGCTCCCGTTAGTCCGAAGCCCGAAGGACTCTCGGACAGATATTGCGGCTGCCAGTCGAGACCCACCGGCCCCGCCGGAATACGTGCGGCGATGGGCGCAGCACGACGCGGTTCAACAACTGCGGAGCCGGTCATTCCACCGCCGCCCGCGAGTTGAAATGCGGGAATGGAATAGGCCGGCGTCAGAAAAAGATCGATGGCGGTCAGGAAGTCGCGCATCCAGATGTCCAGATCGACGGACTGGAAATTTTTCTTCTGCGTGGTCGGCGAGAGGCCGCTGCCGGACTCATAGGAACTGATGTCCAGACCCTGCGCGGAGATAAGCTTGGTGGAAAGCGGTTTCAGCGCATAGAACTGCGGCGAGCCGTTCTGAATATCGAATTGACTGATCCCGCCCGCTCCGAAATTTACCGCCCATAATTTTTTCGCGGCGTTGCCCGCGTCAACCAGACTTGTCTTCTTGCTGGTCGCCGCTTTCAATTTTTGAGCGACGAAAGCGTCCTCGAAATTACGGGCGAAATTAGTTAACGAGAGCGTGCCGTCCGCACCGCCCTGAGCCTGTGCGGCCAGAGGGCTGGTGTCTTTTAACACGCTTGAGACGCTCGCGAACTCCGGGTCGGCCAAAGCCGCGTTGCGCGCCATTTCAAGCTCAACCGTGACGGGGAAAATCGTGTCGGGAATCTGTGGCGAGACGGGCAACTGCAACAGGATTGGATTGGGCGGAACGATGAAACTCCGGTCAGCAGTTAAGAGACCCTCAATTAGCTGGCTGGCCTTCACGATTTCGGCAATCGTCGTGTCGGCTTTGTGCTCGGTCTTGAAACGATAGACGAGCGTGTTGAAGGTGTCGTATGGCTTCACCGTGAGCGAGAGCGGCAGTGAATTATTTGCGCTGCCGGATGCGGTGAAGATTTCCGCGCCAGCCCTCAAGAACCCTTGCAGCGCACTATTCGCTTCGGCCAGAGCCAGCGCGCTAATGCTCCCCTGCATGTTTGCCGACTTGATATTGTAAGCGCCTGCGATGTCCAGCAGCGACCGGCTCGGCACAGTCGTCATCGGCTCCGACGGTTTGGCGGGCACGCCGGGCAAGGGCGCAAACATCAGACCGCCCTTGTTAATCAGCCCGGCGCTGTTCTCTATCTGCCCGACGAATTGGTTAAGAGTGTATCCCTCTATGAATGTCTGAAATTCTGCGAGCAGGCTGTTGAAAGTGCTCCCCGGCGAAGTTGTGACGGTGTGGCCTTGAATCGTGATCGAACTATTCGCAAAGATGCCTGTCAAGTTAGCATTCAAAGAGGCGAGTTCGAGCGTTGTCTCACCGAACTTCGCGGCAATCGCGGAAAAGATTTCAGCTCCGGTCGTTTCGTATGGCGCGTAATGATCACCCTCGTCAAGATAGGCCAGAGCGGGGATAGAGACGCTCTGACCGGCGTTGAGAGGCGTGGCTTGATTGTATTGGGCCAGTTGCCCCAACGTGATGAGGTGTTTGTCGGCGATGCCCGCCAGAGTATCCTGCGCGGTGGCGGGGTAACAAGTGTAGTTGACATAAAGAGATGCGCCGAAGAGGAAGACGTTTTTCACCTTCGCATTCAACTTCGCCAACTGGTCAACCGTGCAGTTAAAAGTAATTGCTAACTGCCCCAGAGTTTGATTCTGGGCGACAACCTTGCCGTCAATCGTGACTTGATTCGTCCTAGTGATGTAATCGTTGAGACTGATTTCAACACCTTGCCGGAAGATGTTTTGAATATTTTCATCCTCAAGGGCTGAGGCGAATTCGTGAAGGGACAGGCTCAGGTTCGTCGCAGGCCCGGTGAAGAAATCATAGAGGCTCTTGAAAGTGCTTTGCGCGTCAGTCGTCGTCGTCTGATTCTGGATTGTAATCTTCAATCCCTCAGACAGTATTCCACCCACCTCGTAGTTAGCGGCCACGATGCCCGTGTAACGAAACTTAACGCTCTCAGAAGTGGCGGGGGTCTCCTCGAAGCTGAACAGCACATTACAGGACCGCAATGCGGCTATCTCCTTGAGCGTGTTGGCCGTCTCCGAAATTAGATAAGCGCGCTTCGGTGTTTCGAGCGTCACGCCGGGCGTGAGCGGTTGGTCGGCATTGTTCTCCGCCAGAGCCTCGACGGTCAGCGCAGGTAACGACGGCTCCGGGCAGACGGGTGACGCAACCGAGCCGTTTTTGCCTTTGACGATGGAGTTCATTGAATCCAGCGGCTGGGCGATATGAAAGATGGGTAGCACGAGTTGACGGGCAAAGAGGCCTTTAACCGGCGTCGTATCATTGGCCTTGAAGAGATCGGTGAGGTCAACTGAAAAGGTCTTTGCCAATTGTCCGAGCGTGTCATTGGCGAGGGTCGGATGTGCATAGAGCTTCAGGTCTTGAACGACGTTAAGGAAAGCATAGGTCGCGGCAATGAAGTTGCCCAACTGTCTCTTCTCAACCGGGTATGGCGTCGGCTCGGAGTTCGGCGCGGCCTGATCCAGTGAAGTGCGCAGGACGAAGCTGAGGTCGGGCTGTCCGACTTGATAATAAATCTGCTTGTAACGCGCAAGATCGGCGTCGGCATAGTGGATGGCGTTTGCAAAACTGTTCCCGCTGGCGGGTAGATATTTTGAGAGCTGCAAGTTGATGGAAGCTGAGAGCAACGGGTTGGAGCCGATCGCGCCGGTAGCGGTTGGCGTCGTAAAAATATATTCGCTGGCGGTGCCCGGCCAGGCGGAAAGACCTATCAGCGGATCGAAATAGCCGACCGGCACGGAGAGCGGCGGGAGCGGTTCGGAAGGAGTCATCAAGTTTCCGTAAACATCGTGGAAGGCAAAGCTCAATTGAACTTCGCTGCCCCCTATGGTTGAGAGATTCGACGCGTATGAATTTGAAAGTTCGGCGGGTCCGGCGGTCATGCCCGCGTATGGATTTTTTTGCCAGTCCGGCAACGCCGCGCACTGTGGGATGGCATTGAAACGTCCAAACTTTGCCACCGGGACGACTTGGTAATAGCTCCAAATATCTCCGTCCGTGTTGGCGAAAGCGGGGAGGTTAAGCCTGTTCGCTTCCGTCTCGTCATACTTTGTCGGCCCGACCGGGAGACCTTCGTTACTCTGATTGAAATTGTCGTTGTCCTGCACCTGATAGCCCAACAGATTATAGAGGCTCTTGGTGAGCGCGGCGGGGCCGGTCAGCCCCAGCGCATCAGGGTTGGTGCGGGTCAACATGAAGCCCACATTACCCGGCGGGACGGTTGAGACTTTAATCATGTCCGAGTCTTCCGGCGCGGCGGCCTGGGCATAAATGTTTCCCGCCGCAGCATCGAACTGGTCGGCCATAACAGCGCAGTTGTTGAAGGAGTAGAGCGTGCGGTTCGGGGCGTCTATCTCGCTCTGCGAATCCAAAAGTATGATCAACCAAACTTTGGCTTTGCCGTCGTCTGTAAAAAGTTGCTCGGGCAATCCTGCCTTGCCCGCCTGGTTGACATAGTTCAGATAAAAGCCGCCCGTCCCGACAACGCTGCACTCCCAGAGATACTTGATGAAATCGCCCGCCACTGAAATTTGCGAGAAGTAATCACCCGAAGGCGACTCTCCGCCAAGCATGGACAACTGTGCAGAGAACCCTTGCGGGCCGCTGTGAGTGATGGTTGAAAGGTTGGTCTTGAGCAGGTAAGTGTTGGTCGGATCAATGTTGTCCGAAGCCAATCCGTTAGCATTCGTGCTGGCCGGATTCGGCGAGTAGAGAAGATAGAGGCTGGCGGCTGCGAGGTTACCTATCTCATTCAGATAGCTCCACGTTGCCTGTAGCAAATCCCGCCCGTTTTCATCCGCTCCAAGCATCATGTAGCTGTTCGGCATGTAGGCGGACGCTGACCCCGCAGGGATGCGCTGGAGCTGCAATTCAACAGCCGTCGCCCAACTGAAATTTTGTAGCTGCCGGTCTGACACTGCCGTTGCGCCCGCGCTCTGCTGCCGTCTGGTCTCCATCAGTTGATATGCGTGAGAGAGGCCGGTTGGCCCACTCATCCCTGTACTTCCGGTTGACCCGGCAATCTTGTTGAGCAGCGTGTCGGGGAAAAGCCAGATCGAAGGCTCGCCCGCGCCGCGCGTGATTTGGCCCGTCGCTCCGGTGGCCCCGGTCGTGCGGAACCCTGCGTTGAGTCCCGTCGGTCCGGGCGGCAAGTCCGGCGGCACGGCGCTTTGCCAGTGAATCTTCTTTGACAGCGAATAACGCTGAGGCGTCTCGTGAAGCAGGGGCATCCGTTCCGGCCCGCTCAAGATGTTTGGGTCAAAAACGGTGCTCGGATAATTGTCCGCCAAATTCGCGTAGCTTAATTCGATTTTTAGTTCATTAGGTGATGCGCTCGCGGGAAATTCAATCCACGTAGCACCGGCATCCTTTTGAAAAGTGATTTCGTAGGGCTGCATTCCTGTCTGGCCCGGCGGCAGCGACGGCGCGGCAAACTGCTGGCCTGTAATTTCGTAAAGCCCCCATAGATTAAGGCCAGTCGGGCCGACGGCTCCGCCGACGGAATGAAGTTGTTCGGCGGACAACTCGCGCAACGTCTGGTCTGAGGGATGCGGCACACGCATCCCGTGCATCAGGAAACGCGAGACCATCGCGGCCACGTTGTTGAAGCTCCCGGCCTGCACCAGATCGTCCAGCAATTGTGGAATCCGTTGTTGCGGCACATCTGGAATCGTGAGCTTCGTGCCGGAGGGGAAGATGTTCGGATAGGTCTCGATCTGCGCGGTCAATTCGTCAACCGTGAAATTGAAAAGCGCGGCGACGCTGTTCAGTGTGTCGCCCCGTCCGATTGCGTAGAGGAAGTCCGGGATGCGCAGCACGGCGAGAGGTCTGAGCAGGTTTGCGTTGGTGAAGTTGGCGTTGTCGTTCGCCAGCGCGGGCAGACTAACGCCGAAGAGATTGGAAAGGGCAGAAAAGCTATCAACCGATTGTACCGTGTGAGTGAACTCCGGGATCACCAGGGTGCTACCCGGCTGGATCACGACGGTCGGATTGAGGTTCTGAATTCGACTTATAAAGTCAACAAAATCTTTAGGCTGAAGTTGCATCAGCATGAAGTAGCTGGCGATATAATCGAGCGTATCGAATTGCTTGATGGTGTACGCGGTATCGGTTGGCCCGGTCATGCCGGTCGCTCCGGCGAAGTTTGCGGGTGTTGCGTCAAAGCCGCGCAGTCCGGCGGGGCCTTCCATGTTTTCAAAAGCCTCGTGTGCCGGTGCGCTGAAGCCGAAGGCTCCGGTTGCGCCTGTGGCTCCGGTTGCGCCTGTGGCTCCGGTTGCGCCCGCCGTCGGCGTCACGGGGGCTTGAGGAATAATGAGGGGTCCGCCTACGGGCAAGGTTGAGATCAGGTTATAGACATCCGGTTGCGAGAAATCCACCGCCTGATTCGCGTCGCCGATCTGCTGTTTATACAGACCGATGTTAGGCAAAGCGTCTCGCTCCTTCTGCTCCATATTGCGGGCGACGAAGAGGGCTGCGATCAGTTCGAGCGTATCGCCCGCGACAATCTTGTAGGAGCCTTGTGGGATGTGAATGTTAGCCGCAACTTGAAGGAGATTGTTGTTATCGGCGTTTATTTTCTTCCCCTCGGAATTGACTATCACGGTCAACTCGATGAGCGCGGTTGCATTCGTGAGATTGAAATTCTGCTGACAGATTGATCGAAAGCTATCATTGCTCAACACCTGATACAGAACGCCCGTAATCGGTGGAGCCACCCCCGCCTTGCTATTGAGCGGCGCGTCTGCGTTAGCTCCGGCGATGGCTGTCGCCGTAACATTGGCGGCGAAGGTGAGC
>WUUC01209041.1_pt1 | contig 11745 bp, 10 predicted proteins | sample 6278441 | NCBI WGS metagenome assembly WUUC01 (sample SAMN13675441, study PRJNA597444) | soil metagenome | isolation source: soil | place: USA: Washington | collected 2017-10 | reverse complement strand
GATGCGTTCTTGGATGGAGTGGCCGCGCAGGTCGCGGTCGCCGAGCATGACCTTGCCGGCGGCGATCGGCTCCCGTCCGGCGAGGGCTTCCATCAATTCCGTACGTCCGGCTCCCATCAGCCCGTACAGGCAGACAATCTCTCCCTGGCGCACCTGCAGGGAAAGGTCATTGACGGCCAAGCGGCCGCCGCCTTCGGCGTCGACGACCTTGACGTTCTCAATCGACAGGGCCACCTCGCCGAATTCTCGCGGCTCGTCGGTGAAGTCGTATTCGGCCGCCCGCCCCACCATCTTGGACACGACCCAGGGAAGGTCGATGTTGGCGGCTTCTTCTTTGGCGACGAGCTCACCGTCGCGGAACACCACGGCGTGGTCCGCGATCTCGATGGCTTCCTCGAGGTGGTGGGAGATGTAGACGATGGCGACGCCGTGGGTGGTCAGGTCGTCGATAACCCGGAACAAGACCTCGACCTCGCTCGCGGACAACGCCGAGGTGGGCTCGTCCATGATGAGGATGCGGGCATCGGCGGCGAGGGCCCGGGCGATCTCCACGATCTGCTGCTGTCCCAACCGGAGGTCGGCCACCAGCGTGTTGGGGTCGATCTGCTCTTCCAGCCGCTCCATCAGCCTGCGGGTGATCTCGCTCTCCCTGGCGTAGTCGACGTCACCGCGCCTGGTCCGCAGCTCGCGCCCGATGAACATGTTGTCGCGCACGGACAGGTTGGGGCACAGGTTGAGCTCTTGGTGGATGATCGAGATGCCGAGGTCGACCGCTTGGTTGGTCGAGGTGAGCTCGATGGGCTTGCCGTCGAGTTCGAGGTGGCCACCCGACGGTCGCTCGACGCCGGCAAGGATCTTCATGAGGGTCGACTTGCCGGCGCCGTTCTCCCCGAACAACACCGTCACCGAGCCACGACGGACCTCGAAGTTCACTGCCTTCAGGGCCCGGGTCACGCCGTAGGTCTTGCTGATGTCCACGGCGCGCAGGACGACGGCGTCATCGGCCACCCGCTCCGTCGGCTCCACGGTGACGCTCGGCCCGGTCGGGCGGGTCATGGCCGTCACGCTCCCGTCTCGATCGAGACGGGCTGGATGATGTAGGAGTTCGGCGGTCCGCCGGATGCCCACGCGCCGACGACGCTGATCTGCTTGCCGAGCAGCGACGGCGGGTTGCTCGGTGCGATGACCTCGGACTGCACCTTGAGCTTGAACTCGTTGGCGACCGACTGGAAGTCGGTCTGGCCGACGAAGTCGCTGAACTTGATGGTGCCCGGTGCGTCGCGCACCGGGGTTCCGCTGACCGCGGCGGCCAAGGGGATGCGGACGGTGACGCCGGGGGGCACGCCGGGGACCGTCAGGACCATGAAGTCGGCGTTGACCTCCGCGACGGTCCCGGTCGCCTTGACGGGATAAGCGAATTTCCCGCTGCCGATGTCGGTACCGTATTGCTCGCCGGCGGCCACCGGGTCGGCGGCGACGGCGGGCGCCAGCACGGCGAGGTCGGTTGCCTTCTCGGTGAGAGAGGTCACGACCTTCGGGAAATTCTCCTCGGCGTAGGACTGGACGCTGAATTCGGCCGGGTTCAGGGCCGCCGCCTCGGCGGGGGTCAAGAACTTGGTGCTGGCAACCATCGCGACGACCAGGACGAGGCCGGCCGCGGCGATCCCCACTTTCTTGACCATCCGGGAGGAACCTCGCGCAAGCGTGCTCATGTCGTGCGCTCCTTGTCGGCGGCGTTGATCTGCCCGGGTCCGATGCCGGTTTTGATGCCGGAGGGGCCGTGCGGATCGATGCGATGCGGATCACACCGCGGTGGATAGGAGAGGTCTACCAGTGACGGTGAGATTTCCGCAAGGTAAACTGCGGTAGATTCCCGGAAAATCCCGTCGGACCGGAGCCTGGGCTGTGACAGTGCGGCCATATCGTGGCCCGTCAATATGAAATGTTAAGGCTGTCACATTCCGTGTATGCGGTCCGATCAGCCGGGACGCACAAGGGCGGTGGATGCGCGCCGCGAAAGGAGAGCACCGGGCTCACGCGTACTTCTGGACCTTGTCCAGGGAATGGGTGCTGTCGATCGAGCGGACCGTGCCGCTGCGCGAGCGCATGACGAGTGAGCGAGTTTTCGCGCCGCCGGTGACATAGCGAACTCCCTGGAGCAGGTCGCCGTCGGTGATCCCGGTGGCGACGAAGAAGGCGTTGTCTCCGGTGACGAGATCGTCGGTGCGCAGGACTCGGGCGAGGTCGTGGCCGGCGCGCAGAGCACGCTGGCGTTCCTCGTCGCTTTGCGGGGCCAACCGAGCCTGGATCTCTCCGCCCATCGCCTTCATGGCACAGGCGGTGATCACACCCTCGGGCGTGCCGCCGATCCCGACGAGCAGGTCCACCGCCGAACCCGGACTTGCCGCGGCGATCGAGACCGCCACGTCCCCGTCGTCGAACAGCTTGATCCTGGCACCGGTCGCGCGGACTCGGGCGATCAGATCGGTGTGGCGTGGACGCTGCAAGATCGCGACCGTCACGTCCTGCGCGTCGCCACCCTTGGCACGGCTCACGGCGCGCACCGTGTCCTCGATGGGCGCGGCGATGTCGACCTGGCCCGCCGCCGCCGCCCCCACCACCAGCTTGTCCATATAGAAGACATCTCGCGGCTCGTACATCGCGCCCCGATCGGCGGCAGCGATCACGGCGATGGCATTGGGCATGCCGTTGGCCAGCAGCCTGGTCCCGTCCACCGGGTCGACCGCGATGTCGACCTCCGGCCCGGTGCCGTCCCCGACCATCTCACCGTTGGCCAGCATCGGCGCCTCGTCCTTTTCCCCCTCACCGATGACGATCGTCCCGTGCATGGGGACGCCGCCCAGGACGTGACGCATGGCATCGACTGCCGCGCCGTCCCCGCCCTCCTTGTCCCCGCGCCCGGCCCACCGGCCGGCGGCCATGGCCGCCGCCTCGGTAGCCCGCATCAGGTCAAGGCCCAGGTTGCGGTCGGCCAGCTGATAGCTGCGAGGCGATGACGACCTCGTGCCCGTGCTCACCGGAGGTTGCCGTTCAGCGGCTCCACCAGGCCGGTGCAAGCCGTGCAACGGGCGGTGCCATTGGTTGGTTCGGTGTGCTCTGTCATCGTGCAGCCTCCGCGGGTCTGGACCGGGACGGGCCGTTGACGGCCCGGCTGCCGTGCGGCGCAGTCGGGCCACCCGTGCAGCGCACCTGGGCTCGACGACCACGGCAAGCCTCGCTGAGGCTAGAGAGCACCGAACAGCGGGTCAAGATGTGTCGATCACTTCATGATCGTGAAGGGTTTTCGGTCATAGAGCCGAGATTTTCTTCACGATCATGACGGCGTGGGCTCCCGCGTTACGGCAACGAGTCTGCGGCAAACGCCGCCCCATGTTTTCTTCACATGCATCTTGACGTTGGGGGCACCGGGTGATTGCGTACCGCCACATCGCCTCCCATCCTCGGTCCCCGACCTGCCACCTCGTCGGTGGCCGGGCGGTGCCCGGAGGCGCAAGACCACCAACGCACGAACACGACAGCTACTCGCCATCGACGGGCCTCGCCAGCAGCAGGCTCGCCGCCGGCGACGTGCGCACAGACGCACAAGGCCATTGGGCCGGTCATACGGGCAACGACACGAGAGGGGACACGTGATGTCGGAGACGATGCAGGCAGTGATCGTGCATGGACCCGGGGACTACCGGCTCGAGGAAGTACCGGTGCCGACTCCAGGCCCGGGAGAGGCGTTGGTTCGGGTTTCGGCCGTGGGCATCTGCGCAAGCGACCTCAAGGCCTATCACGGGGCCGCCAAGTTCTGGGGCGATGAGAACCGCCCGGCCTGGACCGAGACCCAGGTGATCCCCGGGCACGAGAATGTCGGGGAGGTGCTCGAGCTCGACGACGCCGCCCGCGAGCGATGGGGCATCGAGGTGGGCGACCGCGTCGTCCCTGAGCAGATCGTGCCGGACTGGACCTGCCGCTATTGCAAGAACGGGCAGTACCACATGTGCCAAACGCACAACATGTTCGGGTTCAAGCGGGTCAACCCCGGCGGCATGGCGCAGTACATGGTTTTTCCGGTTGAGGCGCTGGTGCACAAGATTTCCAAGGACGTTCCGCCGGCCTGGGCCGCGTTCGCGGAGCCGCTGTCGTGCTCGCTGCACGCCGTCGAACGCGCGGACATCACGTTCGAGGACGTCGTCGTCGTCGCCGGTTGCGGACCCATCGGGCTCGGCATGATCGCGGGGGCTGCGGCGAAGTCACCGGCCAAGGTCATCGCCCTCGATGCCCTCGACAACAAGCTCGAGCTCGCCAAGCTGTGCGGCGCCGACATGACGATCAACATCGCCAACGAAGATGCCGTCCAGGTGGTCAAGGACCTCACCGGTGGCTACGGCGCCGACGTCTACATCGAGGGGACCGGGCATCCCGCGGCGGTTCCCCAGGGCCTTAATCTCTTGCGAAAGCTCGGCGTCTTCGTCGAGTACAGCGTGTTCAAGGACCCCGTGTCGGTCGACTGGAGCATCATCAGCGACGACAAGGAGCTTGACGTGCGCGGCGCCCATCTCGGGCCGGGCACCTGGCCGGCGGCAATCAGGATGATCGAGTCCGGTCGCCTGCCGATGGACCGCATCTGCAGCCATCAGCTGCCGCTGGAAAAGTTCCAGGACGGGCTCGACCTGGTCGCCGACAGCGGCCGGTCGGTCAAGGTCTCGCTCATTCCGGCCTGAACTCGGTATCACGTCACTGAACTCGGGCGGCACCGCACCCGCCAACCAACCAGAGAGGAGACATGATGGCCGACGCCTGGCGCATCGTCATCGGCAGTGACGACGCGGGACTGCAATACAAGGACGCCCTGAAAAAGGACCTGGAAGGGGACGAACGAGTCAGCGAGGTGGTCGATGTGGGCGTCAATGCCGACGAGTCGACCGCCTATCCGCACGTCGCCGTGGCCGCCGCGCGGATGGTGGCGGAGGGAAAAGCCGACCGTGCGCTCTTGGTGTGCGGAACTGGGCTCGGGGTCGCCATCAGCGCGAACAAGGTCCCCGGAATTCGTGCGGTGACCGCACACGACAGTTTCTCGGTCGAGCGCGCCGTGTTGAGCAATGACGCGCAGGTGCTGTGCTTCGGTCAGCGCGTGGTGGGTCTCGAGCTGGCGCGTCGGCTGGCGAGAGAGTGGCTCGGTTATCGGTTCGACACCAGCTCCGCTTCGGCCGAGAAGGTGGACGCCATCCGATCCTATGAAGGCGTCGGAGCGGCCGACCAAGCCGAGAATCTGGCGAGCGATGAGGAGTTTGCTCGGAGCATGAGCACTTAGGTGTCATCTGGGCACGCCCATCAAGCCATGACTGCGAGGCCCAGAAGGCTGCCCGCCGTGCAGCGTCAGGACGCGATCGCCGAGATTGTCCTCACGGTGGGTTCGGCGACGGCTCAGGATCTCGCCCAGCAGTTCGGGGTCAGCGTCATGACCGTGCACCGAGACCTCGATGAACTAGAGCACCGGGGCGTGCTACGGAAATCCCGCGGAATGGCGACGGCTCAGCCCTCCGGGGTGTTCGAATCCAGCGTCGCCTATCGGCTCAAAGCCAATGTCCCGCTCAAGAAAGAGGTGGCCCGCCAGGCAATGACCCATGTCGAGCCCGGCATGTCCGTGTTGTTCGACGACTCGACAACCGTTCTGCAGATGATCCCTTACCTCTCGGAGCGTGCGCCACTGCGGGTAGCCACGAACTTCCTCGAGGCCACCCGCCAGCTCGCCGCCACCCGAGGAGTCCGCCTGATGACGCTCGGCGGTGACTACGACGCGCGGCACGATGCATTCTTGGGGGTGATGTGCCTGCAGGCGATCGAGTCCATCCGGGTCGACGCGACCTTCATCTCGACCTCGGCCCTTGCCGGCGCCTACGCCTACCACCAGGAGGAGCGGGTCGTCACCTTCAAGCGGGCCATGCTCGAGGCCGCCACCCAGCGGTTCCTCTTGATGGACCACACCAAGGTGGGCAAGGTCGCCCTGCACCGCCTCGTACCGCTCTCGGAGTTCGACGCGGTGATCATCGACTCCGGCGCCCCATCGTGCCTGCTCGAAGCGCTCCGACAGAACGCGGTGAAGGTCGAAGTGGCCCCTCCGGGACCGAGCACGACCGCCGGGCTTGGGGGACCCATGCCGAAGCCGTGATGGACCCTGATCCAGCAGGCGTGAGCCCTCGCCGTTGCGGTCGTGTTCACCGCTCCTGGTAGGGAGACACGGTCACCTCGACCCGCTGGAACTCCTTGAGGTCGGAGTAGCCGGTGGTGGCCATGGCCCGACGCAGGGCGCCGACGAGGTTCATCGATCCGTCGGGAGTGTGCGACGGGCCGAGCAGGATCTCGGCGAGCGAGCCGACTGTGCCGACCCAGACCCGCTCTCCGCGCGGCAGCTCGAGATGGTGGGCCTCGGACCCCCAGTGGTAGCCGCGCCCCGGCGCCTCGGTGGCCCGGGCGAGCGGCGAGCCGATCATGACGGCGTCGGATCCGCAGGCGATGGCCTTGGCGAGGTCACCGGACCGTCCCATGCCCCCGTCCGCGATCACGTGCACGTAGCGCCCGCCGGACTCGTCGAGATAGTCCCGCCGGGCCGCGGCGACGTCGGCCACCGCGGAGGCCATCGGGACCTGAATACCCAACACAGTGCGCGTCGTGTGCGCCGCTCCCCCACCGAAGCCGACGAGCACACCGGCGGCCCCCGTACGCATCAGGTGCAGCGCGGCGGTGTAGGTCGCGCATCCTCCGACGATGACCGGGACGTCGAGCTCGTAGATGAAGCGCTTGAGGTTGAGCGGCTCCGCCCGGCCGGAAACGTGCTCGGCGGACACGGTGGTGCCGCGGATGAGGAACAAGTCCACGCCGGCGTCCACGACGACGTCGGTGAACTGAGCCGTGCGCTGCGGGGACAGCGCGCCGGCGACCGTGACTCCCGCTTCGCGCACCTGTTTGATCCGTGCCGCGATCAGCTCGGGCTTGATCGGCTCGGTATAGATCTCTTGCATCCGCCGGTTCGCGGCCACCTCATCGAGGCCAGCCACCTCGGCGAGAAGCGGCTCCGGCGTGTCATAGCGGGTCCACAGGCCTTCCAGGTTGAGCACGCCGACGGCGCCGAGGCGCCCGAGCGAAATGGCCGTGGCCGGGGACACCACCGAGTCCATGGGCGCGGCGAGCAGGGGAAGTTCCACGCGGTAGGCATCGATCTGCCAGGCGACCGAGACTTCCTCGGGGTCGCGCGTACGCCGGCTGGGCACGATGGCGATGTCGTCGAACGCGTACGCCCGCCGACCGCGCTTGCCCCGGCCGATCTCGATCTCAGTCAACGGAAGTCTCCCAACCACGATGCACGGCTTCTTCGTGATCCACAGCGGATTGTGGTTGCCCTGACGACAGACATCCGCTGTGGATCACCCGGCGGGGAGCCGTACGGGGTCACCGGCCCTGGTAGTTCGGCGCCTCGACGGTGAGCTGGACGTCATGGGGGTGGCTCTCCCGCAAGCCAGCGGAGGTGATCCGCACCAGCTGGCCGTGCTCTTGCAGCTCGGCGATGGTGGCGGCCCCGGCATAGCCCATCGACGCGCGCAGCCCACCCACGAGCTGGTGCGCGACGGCTTGCAGGGGACCGCGGTAGGGCACGTGTCCCTCGACACCTTCCGGCACGAGCTTGTCGTCGCTGAGCACGTCGTCCTGGAAGTAGCGATCCCGAGAGAATGATGCGCGCGGGCCGGTGCCGCGCGAGGCGAGCGCACCCAGCGAACCCATGCCGCGATAAGACTTGTACTGCTTGCCGTTGATGAAGATCAGCTCGCCCGGGCCTTCTTCGACCCCGGCGAGCAATGATCCGAGCATCACCGAGTCGGCGCCGGCCACGAGCGCCTTGGCGATGTCCCCGGAGTACTGCAGCCCGCCGTCTCCGATCACGGGGATCCCGGCCGGGCGAGCAGCCAGCGATGCCTCGTAGATCGCGGTGATCTGGGGGACTCCCACACCGGCGACCACTCGGGTCGTGCAGATGGAGCCGGGTCCGACGCCCACCTTGACGCCGTCGGCGCCCGCGTCGATGAGAGCCTGCGCGCCCGACCGCGTCGCGATGTTGCCCCCGATGACGTCCACGCCGGTGCTTGCCTTGACCCGGGCGACGGTGTCCAGCACCGCTCGGGAGTGGCCGTGGGCGGTGTCCACGATCAAGACATCGACACCCGCCTCGACGAGCGCCATCGCGCGTTTGTAGGCGTCGTCGCCCACCCCCACCGCCGCACCCACCCTCAACCGACCGTCGGTGTCCTTGGTGGCTTGGGGGTACTGCTCGGTCTTGACGAAGTCCTTCACCGTGATCAGGCCGCTCAGATGACCGGCGTCATCGACGAGCGGGAGCTTTTCCACCTTGTGCCGGGCGAGCAGGCCCAAGGCCTCGACCCGGGAGATCCCCACCCGGCCGGTGACCAGCGGCATAGGGGTCATGACATCGCGGACCCGCCGGAGTTGGTTGGTCTCGAAGCGCAGGTCCCGGTTGGTCACGATGCCGAGCAGAGCGCCGTCGGCGTCCACGACCGGGACGCCGCTGATGCGGTAGTGCGCGCACACCGCGTCGACGTCGGCCAACGTCGCGTCGGGGGTGATGGTCACCGGCTGGGTCACCATGCCGGCCTCGGATCGCTTGACCAGGTCCACCTGCAGCGCCTGGTCCTCGATGGACAGATTGCGGTGCAGCACACCCAGGCCGCCCTGGCGGGCCATGGCGATCGCCATCCTCGCCTCGGTGACGGTGTCCATCGCGGAGGACACCAGCGGGATGCGCAGCTCGACGTGGCGCGACAGGCGGGTGGAGGTGTCCACCTCGCTCGGAACGACATCGGAGGCGGCGGGCAGCAGCAGCACGTCATCGAAGGTCAGGCCAAGCGCAGCGAACTTGCTGGGGAACGCCGCCGGTATCCCGCGGGCACCATCGGGCTCGGTGGGATGCGGGCCGGCGACCGGCGCAGGCGAGGAGTTCATCGGTGGCGACACGGCACCTTCCGCGGGAGGCCGTCCACGACACGGGTCGAGTGCACAGTCCAGAGCCTCGACGAGCTGAGTTGGCAAGCGGGGTTGACAAGCGGGGTTGGCACGTCGGTCCGCGCGTCGGCGGGAGGAATCAGCTCATCCTAACCGGGCGGTCCGGACGAACGCGCGGTCACCGTCGCCCTTGGCTCAGCGACGCAGGGATCACAGGTTAGCTCAGCCCGGGGAAGGGGTGGGGTCCGGGGGCTGCGGCGAAGCCGAGTCTGGAGCGGAGTCCGAAGCGGTCGCGGACGCCGAAGCCGGGTCCGTCGGGGGCCCTGAAGCCGCCGCGGACGCCGAAGCCGTCGGTGACCCAGACGGGGTCGGTGAGCCCGAGGGGGTCGGTGAACCGAACGGGGTCGGTGACCCGGACGGGGTCGGTGAGCCGGACGGGGTCGGTGAGCCCGACGCGGTCGAATCCGTGGTGGCGCCGGCACTCGGTGACGGGCTTGGCGATGGACTCGGTGACCCGGTGGTGTCGTCCTGGCTGGGGCCGGACGGCGACGGCGACGTGGACGGCGACGGCGAGCTCGACGGGCTCGGGGTGTTGGACGGGTCGTCAGAGGCGGATTCGCCAGGCGTCGTCTGCCCATCCGTCGCCCCGGCGCTCGGGATGCCGACCACCGCGCTGCCCTCTGGGTCGGTGGGATCAGTCGGGGAGATGGTGGCATCGGTGGCGCCCGGACTGGCCGATTCACCGGCAGGGTCCGAGGCGCCCGATTCGCTGCCGCGCTCGGAGGGATCCCCACGCCGGCCGGAGGGCCCCTCGGCGAGGGTGGGGTCCTGGCCGGCGGCCTCGACGTTGTCCGTCTCAGCGTTCAGTGCCGCCAGATCGTTTTGCAGGCTGGCAGCGAGGGACCCATCGTCGACCTCGCCCTCTTCAAGGTGCTCATCGAGCGACTTCTCGGCCGCGGCGATGAACTTGCGGGCGGAGACCGTGTCGCCGCGGTCGACGGCCGCCTGCGCCGCGCCGAGGTCCCGGGCGATCGCGACGCCTTCTTCGGGTGAGACGTCCGGACTTGGCGGCGCGATCCCGACCGTCTGCAAGACCTGACGGTAGGGAGTCAAGTCCCCCGTGACGGCGGCGGCCACGCCACCCACGGACAGGGTGAAGGCCACCGCCATCGCCGCGGCGCTGCTGATGGCTGTGTGACGGCCAAGGGGGCGGCGGTGGGCGGTGGCGGGCAGTTCGCGCACGACCCGGGTTCCCCGGGCGGCGGTGAGGATCCTGGCCGCGGCCTGGATCCGGGCGGCCGGACCGCTCAGCACGGCCGACTCGTCATTCGGCGCGCTCGCTCGGGCCGCCACACCCAGCGGCGCGGGCGTCGTCGCGGCAGGGCGCTGGCTCGTCTGGGCCGACGCGACCTCGGTGGCGACGAGCTCCAAGCCCAGGGCGCGATCATCATCGGCGAGGCTGGGGTGGTCGGCGACCAGGATCGTGTCGAGGTCGGCGACGTAGGCCTGCAGCATGGCGACCACCGGGTCGCCGAACCTCTGGTCGGCATCCGCTGGACCGGCGTCAGCTTCCAAGTCGGCCGGGCTCACCGTGCGGCGGGCCCCGATTGCGTCCAGGAGGGCGTCATCACGAGCCACGGCACCGACATCGAGCGGTGGGCGTGGCGTTCGGCCCCTAGCGCCGGGGGCCGCCGCGCGTGAGTCGTCGTCGCTCACAGCGAGTCCCGCTCCGGTGCCTGCTGGCGTAGCCGGGCAAGGGCACGATGTTGGGCCACTCGGACGGCTCCCGGGCTCATACCCAAGGCACGGCCGGTTTCTTCCGCGGACAAACCAACCGCGATGCGCATGACCATGATTTCGCGTTGGGACGCCGGCAGCTGCTCGAGCATCGCGCGGACCCCCTCGGCCTGTTCGCGTTGGACGACGACCTCCTCGGGGCCCAAGGCTTGCTCGGGCCGGTCGGGCAGGTCGCCGGTGAGCACAGGGGCTCGGGACGCGGCACGTTGAGCATCCGCGACCTTGTGGTTGGCGATACCGAAGACGAACGCCTCGAAGGGCCGCCCCTCGTCTCGATATCGGGGTAGAGCCTTGTGCACAGCTAGGCAAACCTCCTGAGCAGCATCCTCCGCGGTTTCGTAAGCACCGGGCAGACGCCCGAGTCTCGCCCGGCAATAACGGAGAACCATGTGGTGGACGAGGGCGAGCAGGTTGCTCGTGGCCCGTTCGTCCCCGCCAGTCGCACGGGCCACGAGCGCACCCAGGCTTTCGCCCTCGTCCATCCGTGGAGACATCGCGGCAGGGGCCCCCGGCGTTACAGGCAACCGGTCGGTCACCGTGGGTGCCTTGCCGTCAGGGTCACCGCACGAGACCCCAGCGATAGCCCACGGCGACGGCCTGGGCCCGGTCAGAGGCCTCCAGCTTGCGGAACAGCCGACGAGCATGAGTCTTGACGGTGTCCTCGGAAAGGAACAGCTCACGCCCAATCTCGCCGTTACTGCGCCCACGAGACATGCCGCCCAACACCTGCAGCTCACGCTCGGTCAGGGCAAGCGTCGGCTGGTGAGGGGGGGTGAACTGGCGGGGCATCCGTCCAAGCACTCCGTTCCTTCGTTCCACCAACAGATGGGTGATCGCCGCCGCGAGCTCCTCGCGCGAGGAGTCCTTAACCAGGTAGCCGCGAGCCCCGGCGCTCACGGCTCGCGCGACACCGTCCACATCCTCGGCCAT
>WUUC01194561.1_pt1 | contig 11745 bp, 10 predicted proteins | sample 6278441 | NCBI WGS metagenome assembly WUUC01 (sample SAMN13675441, study PRJNA597444) | soil metagenome | isolation source: soil | place: USA: Washington | collected 2017-10 | reverse complement strand
TCCGAAAGAAAAGTTGCCGAGCATCTCGAAAAAGGTGAGATGGCGGCTGGTATGGCCGACGTTATCAAGGTCATTATGCTTGCCGCCGACACGGATGCACTTTTGAGAGGTGGCTGCTGTTTTATAATCACGTACGGTTTTACCGAGGAAGACATCTTTGAACTGGTTCATTCCAGCATTGGTAAAAAGAAGGGTGGGATCATCATGCGGAACAACAGAAGAAGAGGGGACCACTCGGTGGTGGTGCTCTTTAAAATACTTTAGGAAGTTGCGGCGGATCTCTTGAGATAACATAAAATTCCTCTAAAAAGAGACCAGCATACCAGCCGACACTCAAACGGTCAATTTTTCTCATAGGAGAAAAGAAACTTCTTTTATATATTATTCCTGCCTAGAGCCTATTGATAAAAGTTTTTTGAAAATTAGGCCTTAAAAATATGGGATATTCACATGGATACAGAATTAAAAAAACAACTGAGTAAAATTGCGAATACAATCCGAGAACTTTCCATGGAAGCCGTTCAAAAGGCTAACTCAGGCCACCCAGGTCTGCCAATGGGATGCGCTGATTTCGGCGCTTATCTCTATGGATGTTTGTTAAGACATAATCCCAAAGATTCCAAATGGCTCAACCGCGACCGGTTTATTCTGTCAGCCGGACATGGTTCGATGCTGCTTTATGCCTGTCTTCATCTCGCAGGCTTTAAATTATCAATGGACGATATCAGGCAATTTCGTCAGCTTAAATCTTTGACACCGGGGCATCCAGAATTCCATATCACCGATGGTGTGGAAGCAACAACAGGCCCATTAGGGCAGGGTGTAGCGAATGCGGTAGGACAAGCCTTAGGTCTAAAGTTTCTGGGGACGAAGTTCAACACGGAAAAATTCACCCTTTTTAATAGTAAAGTCTACTGCTTGGCAGGAGACGGCTGTATCATGGAAGGGATCTCAGCCGAAGCTTCTTCGCTGGCAGGACATTTGGCATTGGATAACCTCGTGCTCGTCTATGATGCCAATAAAGTGACCTTAGATGGTTTTCTCAAGGAGTCTTGTTCAGAAGATACCAAAATGAGATATCGTTCTTACGGATGGGATGTTTATGATGTCGACGGATATGATTTTGAAAAAATGAATCAAATTTTCACAGAAATCCGCGATCATCAAAAAAGACCCTGTTTTGTGATGATGCATACTATCATTGGAAAAGGATCTCCCAATAAAGCTGGGACACATAAAGTCCATGGCAGCCCTCTAGGAGCTGAAGAAGTCGAAGCGACGAAAAAAGCGCTGGGCCTTCCAGAAGAGAATTTCTTTGTCGCTTCTTCTATCTATGATTTTTTTACTGCCCAGGCTAAAGAAGGTGCAAAACTTGAAGCTGCATGGCAAGAGACTTTTAAAAAATGGAGTGCAGCGCATCCTGAGCTGGCACAAGATTTTAATAAGATGCTTCATAATGAACTTCCTTCCGATCTGGAAGCAAAGCTCACCAATATCGAGATGAAGTCCCCAATGGCAAGCCGCACCTCCTCCCAGCTCGTTTTAGATGTGCTGGGCCTTGAGCTTCCTCAACTCTACGGCGGATCGGCGGATCTTTCCGGCTCCGACATGACAATGATGAAGAAATTCCCCTTAGTCTCTGCAGAGCATTTTGAAGGGCGTAATATTAAATATGGCGTGCGGGAATTTGCCATGGCAGGAGCAGCAACGGGACTTGCTCAGACACAGATGATTACCCCGTATATTGGAACATTTCTGACATTTTCTGATTATATGCGTAATGCCATCCGATTGGCTGCACTTTCTAAAATCCAAGTGATCTATCAATTTACCCACGATTCGATTTTTTTAGGAGAAGACGGCCCGACACATCAACCGATCGAGCATCTGGCAGCACTGCGTGCCATCCCTCAACTTCATGTAATCCGTCCTGCCGATAATGCTGAAACGAAAATGGCATGGCTTGCGGCTTTGAAATATAAAGGCCCCACGGCTCTGGTTCTTTCCAGACAGTCGCTTCTTGATGTTCCTGGTACAAAGGTGTCGTATGCCCAAGGTATGGCCCGTGGTGCTTACATCATCAAAAAAGAAAAGAAGCAGCCTGATTTCACTCTATTTGCCACTGGTTCTGAAGTTTCTTTAGCTTTTGATCTCGCGATTGCTTTAGAAAAACAAGGAAAAGCTGTCCGTGTGGTCTCTATGCCATGCTGGGAAATTTTCTGGAAGCAAGATGAAGCGTATAAAGAATCTGTCGTTGGAGGAAATCTGGGACAACGCGTCAGTATTGAAGCAGGAGTCAGTTTTGGCTGGCATCAATGGATCGGTCATGACGGGATTGCGATTAGCATCGAGACTTTTGGAGAATCTGCTCCTCAAGCAGATCTGGCTGCAGAATTTGGTTTCACCGTTGATGCGATTTTAGCTAAACTGCTCTCATGAATGACTTGCTCTTAAGAGCGCTCAAATGTGAATCCGTTCCACGGCCGCCCATATGGCTTCATCGCCAAGCCGGCCGTTTTTTACCTGAGTACCGCGCTATCCGCGCAGGAAACTCTTTTCGGCATCTCGTAGGGACTCCCCAGATTGCAGCACAGATCACAAAGCTTCCGATTGATCTATTGGGAATGGATGCGGCGATTTTGTTCTCCGACATACTTGTGCTCGCAGAAGTTTTTGGATTTACTTTCGATTTTTCAGATGGGAAGGGGATTCGCTTGCAAGAGCCCGAGAAAGAGATGAGAAGAGATGTTTGTGCAACACTCTTTTATGTTGCTGAGACTATCCAACTCTTGAAAAAAGATCTGGCAGTTCCTCTGATCGGATTTTGCGGTGGGCCGTATACGGTTTCGACTTATATGAGAAGAACGACTCCTGAGTGGCTTGAAAGAATCACCATAGCGACAATTGAATATCTTCAGATGCAGGTGAAAGCCGGCGTCGATGCAATCCAGATTTTTGATTCCTGGGCAGGAAAATTAAATCCTTCTGATTTTCAGACTTTGGCTTTGCCTTATTTGAAGAAAATTGTCGAGGCACTTAAAGTTACGGGGATTCCAATCACGCTTTTTTGCCGAGGATCGACACGTTATATAAAAGAGCTTGTCTCTCTGGAGCCGACAGCACTGGCGTTTGACTGGGAAAAAGAGATGCATGAGTTAAGAAAAGAAATCCCTGCGAATATTGCTATCCAAGGCAACTTGGATCCTGGGATTTTGCAAGGGCCTTTAGAGTCTTTACAAGAGAAAGCAAAATTCATTCTTGATTCGATGAAAGAAGAGAGGGGATTTATTTTTAATCTAGGCCATGGCGTGATCCCGGAAACTCCTATCGAAAATGTCCGCTGGCTCATTGAGTATATCAAAGAATCGTCTAAACCCATGAAATGACTCTATGAAAAAGATCATGATTTTTGGCTTGCCGGGGAGCGGGAAATCGACTTGATCGATTCAGCTAAGCAAAAAGCTGAAAATTCTTATTTATCATCTTGGTAAATATTTTTTTTGTGAGAAAATAGAATAAAAAGGACTATCAGGAGTTTCCCAAGATACAAGAAGGGCTTGTACTAAAAGATTGCTGGATCATTTGAGGGCAATTGCATGCGTTCACTCAAAATGAGATATTCGCGTAGACACAACTTACTATTTTCATTTTCTCCGTTGGGTCTGTCTATGGCGCGTTTTCAAACGATTATTCTATTGAGACCAGCGGATTACAGAAAGGGTAGCTGGAAATTGATCGTTTGTCTATGGAATATGATAAAAAATATCAACCTTTGATTAAAGAGATACGTCAAAATACTCTGACGTAAAATTCCACATTCTTCGGAATGACAAGGAAATTCCTACCATCTAACTAGGGGAGGCATAGAACAGAGAATTGCTTCGGGATTGCCACCTGAGAGAAATCCAAATTTAGTGCCTCGGTCATACAAGAGATTAAACTCGACATAATGGGCGCGAGTCTCGAGCTGTTTATCTTTATCGCTGCGAGTGAAAGGCTGGTTGATGCGACGGCGGTAGATAGGCAGGATTGCTGGCAAGAAGCTATGAGCGATGGCCTTCCAGAGGGTAAAGTCCCTTTGGAAATCACCAGTGTTCATATGATCGAAGAAGAGTCCACCAACTCCGCGCTCTTTTTTACGATGGGGGATAAAGAAATATTCCCGGGCAGAAGCAGAGAGCTTAGGATAGAGCTCCGGATCAAAAGGATCAAGAGCTGCTTGTGCAGTATTGTGAAAATGTTTTGTATCTTCATCATAGGGAAATCCCATGGGAGTTAAGTCATAGCCACCTCCAAACCAGAATGTTTTTTGATGTTCTTTCTCCGTCTCAATATACCGGACATTCATGTGGACAGTGGGCGCATGGGGATTATGCAGATGGGTAATCAGACTGACACCAGTAGCAAAAAAAGCGCCGCTCCCGTCATCCCTTTCGTGGGTTTGGGGAAATTTAGGTCCTGATACTCCCGACCAATTTACAGCTGTTTTCTCAAAAACAGAGCCGCGCAGCAAGCTGATTTCACCGCCACCACCTGTCTTATAATCCCATGCTTTTCGCTCAAATTTCGCATACGGCTCAAAAGTTTCGAAGGCAGAGATGATCTCCTCGCGGAGATTTTTTAAAAATTGCACTATTTCTTCTTGCTGGCTCATAATTTAGATTGATTATGCAGAGAAAACGAATTTTAATCTTGGGCGGCGGCATTTCAGGACTTTCTTTGGCTTATTATTTAGCAAAAAGAAAAGATCTTTTCGATATCCATCTTATTGAGAAGAGCGAAAGAGCTGGCGGGTGGATCGATTCAGATAGTTCCACAGGATTTTTCTTTGAAAAGGGTCCTAGGGTCTTCCGAGGAGCTAAGTCAAAGGAGTTTCTTTCACTCGCATCTGAAATCGGGATGGGCAAGGAAATGATTCCATGCAATCCCAATGCAGGAAGCCGCTATCTCTGGAGAGAAGGAAAACTTCGCAAAACTCCCGTTCTTTCTTGGGGACTCATTAAAGGAGCATTCCGAGACCTATATGTTAAACCCGAGATTGGAAAGGACGAGTCAGTCTGGGATTTTGCCTGCAGACGCTTTAATCCTCAGATTGCGCAAGATGTTTTTGATCCGATGGTGACAGGGATCTATGGCGGCAACATGAAGGAAATCTCTATCAAGCTAGGTTTTCCTCAATTTAAAGCTTTAGAAGAAAAATATGGATCGGTGATCAAAGGGTTTCTCAAAACGCCACGATTTAAAGGGCCTCGGTTATTTAGTTTTCAGCGGGGTATGAAAAGTTTTATCAAAAGACTAGAAGAGATGACACCGGTGCAATTCCATTATGGGGAAGAAATTAGTTCTATCCAGTCTAAGGGAACGAGTTTTGAGGCCAAAACATCGAAGGCCACCTATGAAACCGATTTCCTTTTCAGCGCTCTTCCATGTCATATTATTGGTAGATTATTATTCCCTCAGCTCTTGAATATCTCCTTGCATGGAACGACGCTGGTTCATTTGGGATATCATCAAAAAGTGCTAAAGAAAAATGGATTTGGCTATCTGGTTGGATCTAAAGAAAAGGATGAGATTCTCGGAGTAATGTTTGATTCTAATTCCTTCACGCAGTTTAATCGTTCGCCTGAGGAGACGCGGCTCACGGTAATGTTGAAGCGAGATGATCTGTCTGATGCAGAAGCAAGGGATTTGGCATTAAAGGGCCTAAGAAACCATCTTAAGATTAAAGATCAGCCGGATGTTTCTTTAGTTCTCCGGGCCCCTAAAGTCTTTCCTCAATTGAAGGTTGGCCATGAGAAAATTCTGAATGATGTCGAAGCAGTGAGAAAAGAAAAATACCCACAGCTGAGGCTCGTGGGTAATTATTTTTATGGTGTGGGGGTCAATGACTGCATCGCCAGGACCAAATCAGTCTCTGACATCTTTTTGAGTGAAACAGTGAGTTGATCAAGATCATCTGGAGTATGGAGCGCGGTCATCGCAATATAGAGAGTGTTTCCAACGGGTGGAGCTAAATAGATTTGATCCTCGGCTAAGAAATGACGGACTTGCTGTGCATCTTTTTCTGATTTAAATTCTAACAGAGCTTTTGGCGATTTTAACATTTTAACTGGCAAATCTCTCATCAACTTTTGAAGCCAGCGGTTATTTTTTGTCAAGATCTCACGTTCATGGCTCATTTCAGGAATAAAGCTTAAGGCGCTGTCAAGAGCTCCGAGAACAGGAAAACTTAAGGGTTGGGAAGCATTTAAAGAGTTTAAAACCTTCTTAGATCCTGCGATATAAGCTCCGCTGCAGCCGGCTCCATTGGCAAGTGATCCGGTGATCAAATCAAAGCCTGATTGATGGGCAGCGACTCCAAATCCATGCTCTCCTGCAATTCCGATCATAGAACTGTCATCAATACAAAGAAGAGAGGGGGGCTTTTTTTTCGGCAGATCGTGTGTCTCAGAAGAAAGGATGGTCGCTTTAAGATTTTTCAAGATTTGCTGGGCTTCTTCAAAAGAAGGAAAAAGCACAGCTGCTTCAGTTCCAAGAAATTGAGCTAGTTTACCTTCGAGTTGCTGTTGAGGTGAAGATCCTAAGGGTGAAACAGGGATGCCGACGCCATATTTAAGGGTATATTTAATGGCTGCTTTTTTTACTTCAGGATGTTGAGCCAGTCCTAAGAAGTCACAAGAAGAGAAATCGAGATATTTTTTGCCTTGCATTGTGACATAAGGGCCATCCGCCGGGGATACAAATTCCATACCTACCTCGCCAAATTGAGGTAATCAGTTTATAGGAAAAGAATTATTTGTAAAGCAGCGGATGATGGGAGGTGTTTAAATTATCTCCGAAACCATAACCCAGTTTCTTTAAAGAATGGAGGTTCGGATCATTTTTTTCGCAGACATAAAGAGCCTTTGCAGGAACATAAGCAATTAAGAGAAAACTACACTTGGGTTCTTGGAAAAAGATCTCCCAAGGTAGGATTAAATTAGGTGCGATTAAAACGGCATTCTCTCTTTTTTTAGGCAGCATCGAAAGGGGATGTGACTCTCCCGAAAGATGAATTAAAACAGCTCCAGCCAGTGGCTGGATGCAGCTTTTTTCTTGTAGTGTCGCAGGTATTGCACCAGGATATCTAGCACGTAAAGTGGTCCGGAGAGATTGGTCAAAAGCCAGACATAGGGTTTTTTGTTGAAAAAGCTGAGCGACAAGCTGGGCAACTCCTCGATTGCAGATAAAATTTTCCAATACTGGATCATCGCGCCAAAGGTCTCGTCCGACATGAAAAAGCTCTTCGCACGACTGCGTTTCGATCAATTGACGAGCTCTTTTAGCCAACACTTCATCGACATGTTTGGAGGCCTTTTCAATTTCATCTAAAGAAAAGACATCTTCAAACTCGATGAATTTCTGTTTCTCTAAGACTTTTCTGTGATCTCCTGTTACTTTAAAGCGCATAACCTATCCAGTGCTAATTGAGCTTGATCTGTTGTTGTAAAAGTCGAGAGGCGGATATACCCTTCTCCATAATATCCAAATCCTCTTCCCGGAATAGAGATCAGATGGCATTTTTCCAGAATTTCATCGAAAAACTCCCAAGAAGTCTTTCCTGTGGGGACTTTCCACCATATATAGGGGGCATCATGGCCTCCGACGCAGGAAAAACCTAATTTTTTCAATCCGTTATTGAGGATTTTCCCCTGTTGGAGATATTGGTGGACTTGAACTTGAGTCTCTTTTAGTCCTTCCGGAGAAAGAGAAGCCTGAGCTGCTCTTTGGATTGGATAGGAAACTCCATTATATTTAATCGATTGGCGCTTGAGCCACATCGAATTTATTTTTCCTTTTTCAATTCCTTTAGGGACCACGGTGTAAGCACAACGCAGGCCTGTAAATCCTGAAGATTTGGAAAAGCTCCGGAACTCAATAGCCACTTCTTTCGCTCCTTCAATTTCGTAGATGGAACGAGGGACTTCAGGAGAAGTAATAAAAGCCTCATAAGCATTATCTAAAAGGATCAAAGCATTTTCTCTGCGGGCATAATTGATCCACGCTTTCAGCTGGGCCCGTGTCATTGCAACGCCCGTCGGATTATTAGGTGAGCAGAGATAAATGACATCCAAGTGTTCTGACGGCGGTACCGGGCAAAAGCCATTTTTTTGCGTACAGGGAAGAAGCGTCACTTTGGAGAGGCGGCCGCCAATAATCGCGCTATCTAAATAAGCAGGATAGGTCGGATCTGGAATTCCTATTTTACATTTAGAGCTTAATAGCTCTTGGATATTAGTCGCATCTCCATTAGTCCCTTCTGAGATAAAAATCTCTTCGGGACTGATGTTGCAATGGGCATAACTTGTTTGGCTGATCGCTTCTTTTAAAAAAGAATATCCTTCACTGGGTCCATAGCCGCGCATCCCAGATAGAGTCGTCATTTCTTGGGTTGCCTCGCAGATCGCCTTTGCGACTGTGGGGACGAGCGGGAGCGCTATATCGCCGACACCGAGGTTAACGACAGAAAGATGAGGATGTTTTTCACGAGCTTCTGCGAGCTTTCTCTCAATAATCGGAAAAACGTATTCTCTTTTTAACTTTTTAAAATGAGAGTTTAGCTGTACCATTTGACTTAAGTTTCCTTTAAGAACATAATATTACCCTATGAAAGATTTAAGTCCCCAGCTTTCTGAGGTGGAAGACCGCCTTGGATACTTTTTTAAAAACAAAAAATTACTTGAACAAGCCTTTATTCACCGGTCTTATTACAACGAGCACCGAGAGCATGTCCAAGAACATAATGAGCGTTTGGAGTTTCTAGGAGATTCTATCTTAGGACTTTTGATCTCAGATTATCTCTATCACCACTTGCCGACTCAAGCCGAAGGGGAGCTATCCCGCCTAAGGGCTCATCTCGTCGAAGCCAGCAGCTGTGCAAAGTTTTTATTCAAACTCGGTCTAGCTCCTTTTGTCCTCTTGGGAAAAGGAGAGAAAATGAACGAAGGACGCGGCCGTGAAACGATCTTAGCTGATCTTTTCGAAGCATTGCTTGGCGCAATCTATTTAGATGGCGGCGCTGGCGAAGTCAAAAGGTTATTTTGGTTGCATTTCGAAAAAGAGATCCAAGCGATCCTTGAACATCCTGCCCGCAACTGGAAAGCAGAACTCCAAGACTATTCACAGAAAAAATATCAAACTCCTCCCGTTTATAAGGTCATTAGTGAGACAGGCCCTGATCACAGTAAGGTATTTCTTGTTGCTGCTTTCCTCGATGATCAAGAAGCAGGAAGGGGGACAGGCTCTTCTAAAAAAGAGGCGGAACAGGCTGCAGCGCAAGATGCGATAGGAAAATTAGCACATGGGTAAAACCAAATTTTTTTGGAATTGCCAAGAATGTGGTCATCGGCAAAACAAGTGGAGCGGCAGCTGCTCTGCCTGCCAAAAGTGGAATACTTTCGTGCAAGAAGCAGAAGTCAAGACTGTTGAAAGGTATGGAGAGATCCGTGCGCCTTCCACTGCTCAGCCTGTTCGTCTTGATCAAGTTCAAAACCAAGAGTCCAAACGTTATCCTACCGGTTTGTCTCAATGCGACCGCCTCTTAGGCGGAGGCCTTGTTATCGGATCGCTCAGCCTGATTGCCGGAGATCCCGGCATTGGCAAATCGACGTTGATGCTTCACCTGGCTTATAATTTAGCAGAACTTGGTCTCACTGTTTTATATGTCTGCGGAGAAGAATCAGTCGACCAAACAGCACTACGAGCCCGCCGGTTAAAAATCGTTTCTCCCCATCTCTATTTCTATAGTGAAACGAATTTCGAACAGATCCAAACTCATATTGAAAAGCTCAAACCTCAAGTTCTCATCATTGACTCGATTCAAATTCTCTATAAAAGTGAAATCCCTTCTGCTCCAGGCTCAGTCACTCAAGTCCGCGAACTCGCTACTTCTTTCATGCACCTGGCAAAAAAACTCAGTATCTCCACGTTTTTAATCGGGCATGTGACAAAATCAGGAGAAATCGCTGGTCCTCGCGTTCTTGAGCATATTGTAGATACTGTTCTTGAATTTGAAGGAGACCGTCAGCATGGCTACCGCATTTTACGTGCCATAAAAAATCGCTTCGGTCCTACTGATGACATTGTGCTTTTCCAAATGCAAAACGAAGGCCTCAAAGAAGTCGAAAACCCTTCCCAAGCTTTTCTCGAAGAACGCGTCCGGGAATCTCCCGGCTCCGTCATTGTACCCACCGTCGAAGGCAGCCGTCCTTTATTAGTGGAAATACAAGCTTTAGTTACAGCAACTGCTTTCGTGACTCCTGCTCGTCGATCGACAGGGATTGATCCTAATCGTCTTGCGCTTCTTCTAGCTGTTTTAGAAAAAAGAATGGGTTACACGCTCTACCGCAATGATGTCTATGCCGCTGTCACCGGCGGCTTAAAAATCTTAGAGCCTGGCATTGACTTGGGCGTACTTATGGCAATTGCTTCCTCTTTCTCTAATCGCTCCATTGATTCCGATACTGCTGTTATTGGAGAAGTAGGCTTAGGCGGTGAAGTTCGGAGTATCGGCCGTATAGAGCTGCGGCTTAAAGAAGCGATCAATATGGGATTCACACGTTGTGTGCTCCCGAAAAGAAATCTCAAAGGACTCTCGATGAAAGGAATTGCCTTGATTGGAGTGGAGCGAGTCGAAGATGCCATTCGTGAATTGCTCTCTTGAAATCACTATTGGCGCCCGTGGATCTAAGCTTTCACAAGCTCAGGTCTGGGAAGTCCATCGTGAGCTTCTACAGCATTATCCGCAAATCCAATTCAAGCCTACCTGGATCACGACGACCGGCGACAAAGATAAAAAAACTTCCCTTCGAGACCTCGACAAGACAAATTTCTTCACCTGCGAAGTCGATCAAATGCAATTGCAGAGCCATTTCCGTGTTTCAATCCATTCTGCCAAAGATCTTCCTGATCCGTTAGCTTCCCGCCTGAAAATAATTGCGCTGACTCAAGGCGTAGATCCTTCCGATGTATTAGTTTATAATCAAGATCCTTTGCCCGGCAATGCGATTATCGGAACTTCCTCTTTTCGCCGTGAGCAAAATCTTCTACAATGGAAGCCAGCTCTTCGCTGCACTGACATCCGTGGGACTATTCCAGAAAGGCTCGCAATACTTGATGCAGGGCAAGTCGATGGTGTGGTGATGGCAGAAGCTGCGCTGATTCGCTTAGGGCTGACGAACCGCCAGCGAATGCTACTTCCAGGCGATACAGCGCCATTGCAAGGCAGGCTTGCTATCATTGCTCTAGAGTCAGATCATGAGATGGAAGATCTTTTCAGATGCATTCATTATTCTCTTTAATTATATCTTAAGTATGAAGCTGTATCTTGGAACAGATCCTGAAAATTATGCTAAAGAAGATCTGTTCCATTATCCAATCATCAAGACAATCCCTTTAGAGATTCCTTCCCATATCTGGGAAGATTTTGCCGATTACACGCATATCATCCTCACAAGCAAAAATGCTGTCCAGATTTTATTAGGTCAGCTCAATGACACATCAATGCTGAAAAATAAGCAACTCATCGCTATCGGGAAAAGCACCGCTGCTAAACTTACACAAGAGGGACTAGCCCCTCATTTTATCGCGCAGGATGAATCGCAGGAGGGCTTGATCAAAATTTTTAAGGCTCAGGATTTACAGGACGCCTACATTTTTTATCCCCGATCAACACTTGCTCGCAAGAAACTTGAGAGTTATATGATC
>WUUC01035401.1_pt1 | contig 11745 bp, 8 predicted proteins | sample 6278441 | NCBI WGS metagenome assembly WUUC01 (sample SAMN13675441, study PRJNA597444) | soil metagenome | isolation source: soil | place: USA: Washington | collected 2017-10 | reverse complement strand
ACAATACTTGTTCGTGGGCTGGTTCTGCGCACCGCATTTCAAGCAGGCTGTCATTGCAGCTCACTATAGCAGTCGCGCGCTGACGCGGAGCGTGGACCTATTACAGACCCGCGATCGACCCGTTTGGTTTGTAAACTGGTCTAATTCCCCCCGACCGCTTAAGCGACGACAGGCCCGCCATGGATATCACGCTCAGCACCGTCACGGACGCGGCCCGCCAGCGCCGGGCGGCCGTCACGGCCGAGGCGGCAGGATACCTGGTCTTGCTCGTGGTCCAGCAGGTGGCCGCCTACCCCTGCCACGTGAGGTTGGACGGTATCTTTTTGACCGACGCCGGCGACGTGGTCGTCCGGGGCGGGGGAGAGGCCGGCGCTGACCAGGTGGAGCTGGAGCTGCGGCGATTATTGATCGGGCTGTTGGCGTTGGCTCAGTCCGTGACGCCCGCGCTCCGGGCCGCGGCGGAGCGGAGCGCCGGGAGTGGCTTGCATCAATTGGAAGCAGAGCTTCTGGCCGCGTTGATCCCGATCAATCACGCTGCCGCGCGTCGCGCCCTGGCGCGCCTGTATCGCGAGACTCAGAGGGCCACCTCGGGCCCGGGACAGCATTTGGCAGTCCCACCCGAGCCAGATTCGACACCCACGCTGACACCCACGCCGAGCCGGCCCAGCCTCGGCGCGCTGGCGCCGGTCCGATCGGAGCTGATGGCGCCGCTGGTGCGGGACAGCGTGCTGGTTAGCCCGGAGAGCGAACGGCGCGCGTACCTCTCCGGCGCGCCGGAGACGGCCCGATCGGAGCTGATGGCGCCGCCGGTGCGGGAAGGGTTCCAGGCGAGCCCGGTGAGCGCAGAACGGGCGCACGTCGATGCTCATGAAGATGCTCTGGAGATCGACGTGGACATCGTGGAGGACGACCCGGGATGGTCAGCCGCTCCCGCGGCTCGCTCAAAGCTGGTGGTGCCGATCGAGCAGAGCGGACCCACGCTCGTGAGCTCGGTGCCGGCCGGTCATTGCAGTGACGTGAGCGAGCTACTGGCCAGCTTCTTGTCGTACACCCGCTCTGAAGAGAGGATGACGGAGGCATTACGCAAGATGTTGGGCGTCGATGCGGGACGAGCCGTCCTGCCCATGGCTGACGAGGGGTCGCCGCCGCCTCGCAGTGACTGGAGCCGAGCAGGTCCGGGCATCAGCGGGCAATAACTGGGCCTTCCGGTCGGCCTCGAGGTTGCCGCTGAGCATTTTCGCAGCCGCGCCGGCTCGGGTCAGAGGCCAGCGGCTCGGCGGAGGCGCTAGAGTCGTCCGATGAGATGTGTCTGGCGATGGGTGAGCGCGACGGTCGTCGTCGGTTGTGGCAATGGCCTGGTACCGAGCCCGTTCGCCGGCCCCGCCGACCGGGACGCGGGCGCCGCCACGAGCGATGCCGCCACGGCCGACCCCGAAGATGGCACGCCTCCGCCGCTGGGTTCCAGCGTCGTGGGGGAGGTCCTCGGGGGACCTTGCATCGATGACGCCCAGTGTGACGATGGCATCGAGTGCACGTTCGGAGCCTGCGACGCCGCCCTCGGCCTGTGCCGCTTCATCGCGGATGATGCCCGCTGTCTCGACGCGACGTTCTGCAATGGCCTGGAGCGCTGTGACGCGCGTCTGGGCTGCCGTCCCGGCCCGCCGACGAGCTGCTCGGACCTGACCCCGTGCACGATCGACAGTTGCGACGAGCAGGCGCAAGCCTGCGTGCGAGTGGAGCGCGACGTGGACGGCGACGGTGATGTCGACGCCAACTGCCAACTCGACGGCGACTGCAATGATCTCGACCCGCTGGTATCCAGCCTTGCGCCAGAGTTGTGCGGGAACGGAGTGGACGACGACTGTGACGAGACGACGGACGAAGCCGAGTGCCAGACCCCGGAGTTCGACAGCTGTGCGGACGGGCTCGTGCTGAGCGCGGCAGGCAGCTACGTCGTCTCGCCCGCGGGCACCCAGCTCGATTACGGAGCGTCCTGTGCCAGCCAGGCGCTCGGCGCGCGCGAGCTCGTCGCCTTCGTCACGGTCCCCGCCGGTCCAGCCCAGGACGTGAACATCGTCGCGCGCTCCGCGTTCGGTGCCCTGGCTCTGGCGCGGGTCGAGAGCTGCGGAGTCGCTCTGAACGAGCTCGAATGTCTGGACGGGGTGCAGCTTCCCAGCGGCGAAAGTGTGGCGCGGCTCTACTTGCGCTCGTTGGCGCCCGGCGTCCACGTCATTTACCTATTCACGACCTCGAGCGCGCCGATTCAGTTGGACGTCGACCTCGACGCGGCGACCGTCGCACCGACGAACCTTTCGTGCCAGACGCGGCTGCCGATCGAGCCGGGGCAGCCCGTGCAGGCCGACCTGTCGATCTCCGGCAGCGCGCTCGCGAGTGCCTGTCCCACGGCGCGGGGGGACCTGCTTTATGAGTTTTCGTTGACCGAGCCCGCCGACGTGCTCGCGTTCGCGGAGTCCCTGGACGGGCTGGGGCAACCGCGCCTCTCTTTACGCCAGGACGCTTGTGAGGATGAGTCCGCGGAGCTGCGCTGCAACCAGGCTGCTCTGGCCAGCCTCCGGGTTCGAGCGCTCGGGCCGGGCACGTACGTGCTCGCGGTGTCCGCCTCGGGTCCCAGCGTGATTCAGACGAGCCTGGAGCTGCGGCCCCCGAGCACGCCGCCCAGCACGGATCAATGTGAGACCGCTCCCAGCCTGGTCGCAAATCAGACCGAGGCCGTCAGTTTTGTCGATCTGGTCGACGATATCGCCGCGGGCTGCGGCACCCCAGGGGCTATCGATACGGCTCGGCGGCTCGACCTCGCGGCTCCCTCGGATGTCCTGTTGATCGGACGCTTTTCCACGCCGGACAACGGCAGCGTCGCTCTGGCCAATCCGGGATGTGGGCTGCAGGATGTATTGCGATGTACGCAGGTCGCGACGGGCACAGCACGAGCATCGGTTCGCGATTTGCCAGCCGGTCAATATCGTGTGGTCGCCGAATCACGTCTGGGCTTGCCGGCAACGCTCACGGCGGCGGTTCGCCCCGCACGCCCCCCGACCCTGGTCCCGCTGGCGGAGGGCTGCGCGAGCGCCTTGCTGATCCCCGCCGGAGGAGGCTTCTTTCAGGGGAGCACCGTCAATGCCGCCGAGGACTTCTCGGCGAGCTGCGACTTTGCCACTCCGGCAGGCGCTCCCGATCAGCTGCTGCGGCTGGTCCTGGAGCAGCCACGCCGTCTGATTCTGGACATGCGCGGCAGCGATTTCGAGACCCTGTTGAATGTACGGCGGGGACCCACCTGCCCGGGTGAGGAAGTCCCGGCGGGGTGCTCGGTCACCTCGGGACCGGATCGGAGTTTTCTGGACCTGAGCTTGTCAGCAGGCGAATACTTCGTTCAAATCGATGGGTACGCAGGCGCCTCGGGCACTTGGTTCCTGAACGTGTTTGTCATGGACCCGTGAAGAGCGTGACCAGAAATTTTGTTGGCGTGTGGCGTCTGCGGCAATGCCCGCTGTTCCCTGACCGTGTACCGTCCGCATGATGAAACGGCATTGGCGACAGTGGATGATCTGCGTCGGGTTGGCGACGTCCGGATGCGCGTTGCCGCCGTCGGTGACCCCCGAAGACCCACCGCTGCTGGAGGATGCCGAAGAGCGGCGAGTCCCGGCGGGAGCGGGCCTCAGCGCCGAGGAGCATCAGCTGCTGCGCACGGGCGGCCGAGTCGAGCAGTTCATCGAGCTCGACCGGCAGGGCCAACGCTACGTGGGCGGTGTCTCTTACACCGTGGTCCGGGCGGAGCCTCGCCAGGTGTTCGAGGTCCTCAATCAGCTGGCCACGCTGTCCCAGGTCTTGCCAGGGACCCGCAGCACGCGCGTGATCGATCGCAGCGGCGATCGGGTCCGTGTCGAGCTGGAGCAGGGTAACAGCGTCGTCTCCACCACCTTCACGGTGTTCTTCCAACTCGAGCCGCCAGGGGATCGCTTCGACCCGCAGGTCGTGCGATTTTGGCTCGATCGCTCGCAGCCGCACAGCATCGAGGATGCCTGGGGCTTCTTTCGTGCCACGCGTTACGACGCGCAACACTCCCTGGTGTCGGTGGGAGCGCTGGTGAACCTCGGCCCGGGCCTGATTCGCATGTTGTTCGAGCAGCGCATCCAGCGCTCGATCTTGCGCATGCCCAATCGTATCCGCGAGACGGTGGAGCGAACTTTCGGCTCGGTGCCGCCGGTCGCCTCGGCGGAGGCCGTCCCGCCTGCCCCGACGCAGCCCGTGCTGATGACCGACTGAGGGGGAACCCAGGCGGGCCAGTTGGGAAAAAAGCCCGCGAACTTGTCGCGTCCACTCCGCCCACGATAAGACCAGAACGATGCAAACTGGCCTGATGAGCGCGCCGAGCTGACCCATGTTGGTACGCATTTTCGTCGTGATGCTCAACACCTACCGAGAGGCCGTTCGGGCCAAGGTGTTGCATGGGCTGTTTGCGCTGGCGCTGGTCACGGCCGCGTACTGTGTGGTGGTGGGCCAGTTTGCTTCCGGCTCCGCGTCGCGCGTGTTGAGCAACTTGGGGTCGGCGACCGTGGCGCTGTATGGGGTATTCGTCGCCATCGTCCTGAGCGCCACGGCGTTGCACCGCGAGATGGAACTGAAGACCTTGTTTCCCATCATCGCGCGGCCCATCGCGCGCTGGGAGTACCTGCTCGGCAAGTACCTGGGTACCGTGCTCACCCTGGCCGTGTTCGTCATGGGCAACGCGGCTGTTTACCTGTGCGCGCTCGCGGCAACCGGCACAAGTCCGGTCTGGCAACCCGCCGCCGCGGCGCTGGGCAGTGTATTGGTGGCCGGTGTTCTGGGGTGGCGTGTGCCTCGACTCCGTTCCTTCGCGCCCGTGCTCGCGGGGTCTCTGCTGCTCGTGGCCGGAGCGTGGCTGTGTCGTCACTCGCCGGACGATCGCCGGGTGCTCCTGGCCGCGGCGGCCTTGACGGTCTGCGAGGTGTCCGTGGTCGCGGCCATCGCCACCCTGTTCTCGGCTTTTTCTTCGCCCTTCCTGACCGCCATCTTTACTTTCGGCGTGTTCATCGTGGGGCGTTCTGCGGACACGCTGGCGAACCTGCCCACGCGCACGTTCGGCGCGGCCATTCACGCCGGAGCTGAGTTGCTCTCGCGAGTCGTGCCGAACCTGATGTTGTACGTGCCGGAGCGCGCTCTGCTCACCGGCGAGCTGCTAGGGGCTGGAGCCATGGGTTATATGGGCCTGGCCGCGTTGCAGACGCTGGGCTGGTCTATCGTCTTGTTGGGTCTGGCGAGTCTGATCTTCATGCGCCGGGATCTGACATGAAGCGAGCCGTCTTGCGAGCCACGGCGATCGCCCTGTGCCTGGCGCTCGTGATCTTCGCGCTCGCCACCCAACGCATGCTGCTCCGAGGTGGGGAGGAGCTGCGCGCGAGCGACGTGGCCTTCGATGCTGGTCTGCTCGACTCCGCCATCCGGCACGCGCGCCGGGCAGCAGCGTCCTACGTGCCAGGCGCCGATCATGTGGATGCGGCCTATGAGCGGCTCCGCGCCGTGGCCGTGGGCGCGGAGCGGGCTCGCGACCCCGCCCTGGCTCGGTCGGCGTGGCGCGCCATGCGGGCGGCCGCCTTGGAGACGCGGCACGTCTGGTCGCCGCGTGCCCGTGAGCTGGAGCAGGCGGACGCGAACCTGGCCCGGTTAGCGGGGTCGGCGCGCCCCGAAACAGCGTTGGCTCGCGAGGCGACGCGAGCCCCGGAGCCGCCCTGGGTCGTGGCGCTCGCGTTTGGTTGCGCCTGCGCCTGGGCTGGCCTGGCTGGGCTATTCTGGCGCGGTATCGGCGCCTCGGGTCAGTGGGTCCTGTCGCGTATGCGGCTGCCGGCGCTGCTCTTCAGCCTGGGGCTGATCGTTTTTGGGCTGGCGCTCGCGCGCGCCTGACGCCGTTCATGACCGTGGGCTCCGCCTCGCTCCTGGCTCGACATGTCGCCGAGTTTGTCGCCCATTTGAGCGGAGAACGGCGCGCCTCCACGCACACGGTGCAGGCCTATCAGCGTGACCTGAAGCAGCTGATCAGCTTTCTCGAGACCCGTTTGGAGCGCCCGGTTTCACTCTCCGACGTCGGCAAGCTGGAGCTGCGGGCCTGGCTTTCGGCGCTGACGCGGACCAGCACGACCAGCACGATCGCGCGGAAGCTGGCCAGTGTTCGTTCCTTCTTCAAATTCATGAGTCGAGCCGAGCCATCTCGCGACAACCCCGCCGAGGGCCTCGCGACACCGCGCGTGCGGCGGCCTTTGCCGCTCGTGCTCAGCACCGACGCGACGGCCCAGGTCATGGACGTGCCGGAGCGGCTGCAGCGTCAAGCAGCCGGAGTCGGGAGGGCTGCGGACGCGGCCCGGCTGAGCCGTGATCATTTGATTCTGGAGCTGTTGTACGGGTCTGGGCTGCGCGTCCACGAGCTGGCGGCCATGGACGTGGACGCCCTGCAGCTGACGGAGGACAGCCTCTCGGTGCTGGGTAAAGGGCGAAAAGAGCGCATCGTCCCGGTGGGTCGGTTGTGTCGGCAGGCCTACGAGGAGTATCTCCGCGGTCGCCCCATGTTGTGTCATCCGAAAACGGGTTATCAGGATCCCCGCGCCTTGCTGCTCTCACGCCATGGCCAGCGGCTGGGGGTACGCCAGGTCCAGAACCTGGTGAAGCGTTATGGCGCGCTGGGCCTCGGGCGTGGTGACCTGCACCCGCATGCGCTGCGCCACATGTGCGCGACGCATATGCTCGAGGGCGGAGCCGACCTGCGAGTGATTCAGGAGTTCTTGGGGCATCAGAGCCTCTCGACCACGCAGCGCTACACACACCTGTCAGTGGAACAGCTGCTTCGGGTCTACGATCGTAGCCACCCGCTCGCGTCCTTGCCCAAGGGCGCGAGCTTGCGCGAGCGCGAGAAGCTCTAGTGTCGCGTCTCATCGGTAACGAGCGCTGCGCCTCGGGCCGATTCGCCTGCGGCGGCCCGTGGCACCGCGGGCTCGGCGCGGAGCCTAGACGCGACACTACCTTGTTTTTTTTCGGTGCCTCGGCGCCGGCGTGCCCTGTCTCTCGCCAGAGGACAACCCCGTGAGACAGTTCGAGACCGCCCCGACGATTGTTACTTCTGAGACAGGGCACTAGTGTCGCGGTGTTGACTCGGTTCAGTAGGTCCTGGCTGCTCGCGTTGAGCGTGGCCGCAGCAGCCGCTCTGCTGGAGGTGGGCTGGGCGTATGCGGTCAGCACGCAGCCGTTGAACGGCGTCAGGGCCTGGCTCACGGCGTTTGGCGTGCTGGTGCCGGTGGCGCTGGTCGTGGCGCTGGTGCTGAGCGCGGCGTCGCCGGTGTTCGGGCTTGCTGAAGCGGCCGACCTGACCGGCTCGTCCGCGCGCCGCTCGCGCTGGCTGCGCGGCATGCCAGTGCTGGGCCTGGCAGCGGCGCTGCTGCTGGCACTCCTGGGGCACCTCGGGCTGCGGCTGCTCTCGCTCGACGCGGAGCCGCTGGTCTTCGTGGCCACTCTGGCGCTCGGGACAGGGCTGCTCACGCGGCTGGTCCTGGGCGCGGCGTGGGCATTGAACGAGCGACTCGCTTCCAGTGCCGCGTGGCGGCGTGTGCCGGCTCCGTTCGCGCTCGGCCTGGGCGCGCTGCTCCTGGCCGGACCCATTGCCTGGGGGGTCGTTCGCGGCACGACCAACGGGGACGGCGGCTTTTGGGCGGTCTTCGGGGTCCTGCGTCGGCAGGAGCTCGATCTGAGGGCGGCGCTCTTGCTCGCGGCTTTCGTGGCAGCGGCATACCTGGGCGCGCGTCGGCGCGGCCAGCGAGGAACGTTTGGGCTCATGCTGGTCGGCTCGAGCGTGGCGCTGTTGGCCTTTGGCGCCACCGCGCTACGGCTGCTGGACGATGCGCCGCTCAGCTTGGCGCTGGAGCGGGGTGGGGCCCTGAGCCGGACGAGCCTGCGTTTCCTGCGTGCCGCCACCGACGGTGATCGCGACGGAGTGAGCGACTATTTTGGCGCTCACGACTGCGACGACACGCGGGACGACATCTATCCCGGAGCACGCGATACACCCGGTAACGGGTTGGATGAGGATTGCTCCGGAGCCGATTCACCCCTGGTCACGATCGCGGCGCGACTTCGGCCCGCGCCTCCGCCAGCGGAGGCCGTGCAGGCCATCCAGTCCCAACTGCCGAGCGACCTGAATGTGATCCTGATCAGCGTGGATACGCTGCGCCACGACCTGGGGTACATGGGTTACGCGCGACCGATCTCCCGGAACCTGGACCAACTCGCGGCCAGGAGCACCGTGTTTGAACGCGCCTACGCTCTGGCCTCCTACACCGGTAAGAGCATTGGTCCGCTGCTGATCGGCAAGTATCCCTCCGAGACTCGGCGGGGCTGGCTGCATTTCAATCGTTTTGGCAAGGATGAGACGTTCGTCCAGGAGCGCCTACAGGCAGCCGGCATCCGCACCATCGGCGTCCATGGTCATTGGTACTTTACTCCCGAGTATGGCCTGGGTCGCGGCTTTGACGTGCTCGACCTGTCTGCGACCCCAGCGCAGCGCCAGCTGGACGGCGACAAGACGGTCAATAGCGACAAACTATCGGATGCTGCCATTCGTCAGCTATCGAATCCGGAGAACACGCGCGATCGCTTCTTCATGTGGGTCCACTATCTCGACCCGCACGCCGAGTACAACCGGCACGCGGGCTTCGATTTTGGCTCGCGCGGGCGAGACCTCTATGACTCGGAGGTCGCGTTCACCGATCAACAGATAGGCCGGCTCCTCGACTTCGTTGCTTCGTCCGAGCTCAATTCTCGCACGGCGATCGTCGTCACCAGCGACCACGGCGAAGCATTCGGCGAGCATGGCATGTATCGGCATGGCAATGAGGTGTGGGAAGCGTTGGTTCGCGTGCCGCTGATCGTTCACGTGCCGAGCGTGGCGCCAGGGCGGCAGACAGTCCGGCGCGGTGCGATCGATATCACGCCCACTCTGCTGGACTTGTTCGCCGTACCTGCGCCCAGCGGGGAGGAGCACCTGTCCGGTCAATCGTTGCTGTCCGACGTATTGGTGGCCCCCGGCTACGTAGCCTCGTCTCGGCCCGTGTTCATCGACATGAGCGCCGGGCCGTACAATGAAGAGCGACAGGCGCTGATCGAGGATGACATCAAGCTGATCAGTAGCGCTGGTCGCACGCTGGGCTTGTACGATCTGGGTCAGGATCCTCGGGAGGAGGTCGACCGAGTCGCCGATGTCGATCTCCTCGCGCGTGCGAGGGCACGCTTCTCGGCCTTTCAGAGCGAGCTGCGGCTGGTCCCGGTCAAACCTCGTTGACGCTCGTGCCCTGGAACGGAAGCTCCCAGGCCCATGTGGAAAAAGATCTCCTGGGATAGAGCGCTGGTCCCGTCGCGGCATTCTCGTGGCCCCTGGCCCGTCGGAGGGCCACGCGGATTACGCCAAGGGACTCTCGGCCATAGCGGACGAGCCGTGCGGCCCGGGGGGGCTCAGAGCGTAGCCAAGGAGCGATGGAACGTGTAAGGAGGTCGCGTCATGCAGCTCAAGTACGGTTGTAATCCACACCAGCATTTCGCGTCAGCCGAGGCCATCGCCGAGGCTCCCGTCCAGCTCCTCAACGGGCAGCCCTCCCTGATCAATCTGCTGGACGGGTTGAATGCCTGGCAGCTGGTCGCCGAGCTGGCACAATCGCTCGGGCTGCCCGCGGCGGCGAGCTTCAAACATGTCTCTCCAGCAGGAGCCGCCGTCGCCACGGCGCTTTCGCCGGAGTTGGAGCAGGCCTATGAGGTCCCCGGCGTCGAGCTCACTCCCGCGGCGCTTGCTTACGTGCGAGCGCGCGGGGCCGATCCCAAATCGTCGTTTGGCGATTTCGTGGCGTTGTCGGAGCCCGTCGACGACGTCACGGCGGAGTTTCTGAAGAACGTGGTCTCGGACGGCATCATCGCTCCCGACTATCGTGGGCGGTCGCTGGAAATATTGTCCGCCAAGAAATCCGGCGCGTTCATCGTGCTCGCGGCCGACGCGGCCTTTCGTCCGCCGCCGCGCGAGAGTCGTGAAATGTTCGGCATGCGCCTGACACAGGATCGAAATGCGCACGTCTTTGGCGCGGCGGACTTGAAAGACGTCGTGTGCGGATCCCTCTCGGAGGACGCGCGGCGTGATCTCGTGTTGGGGTACACGACGCTGAAGTACACGCAATCCAACTCCGTGGGCTACGCGCTGGGCGGGCAAATGATCGGCATCGGGGCCGGCCAACAATCACGCGTCGACTGCACGAAGCTGGCGGGTGCCAAGGCGGATCTCTGGCAGCTGCGCCGTCACCCAAAGGTGCTGGGCTTGCGGTTCAAGCCGGGGCTTAAACGCCAGGATTGTATCAATTGGCGAGTGCGCTACATCGAAGGGGATCTCACTCGCTTTGAGCGCCAGGCGTTGATCGACGCTCTGGAGAGCAACTTCGAGCCACTCACCCCCGAGGACAAGCAGCTGTTTCTGGAGCGCGTCACGGGCGTGAGCATGGTCTCGGACGGCTTCATCCCGTTTCGTGACAACATCGATCATGCGCAGCGGCACGGCGTGAGCTTCATCGCGCAGCCTGGAGGCTCGACACGCGACGCCGAGATCCAGGAAGCCTGCCGGGAATACGGCATCGCGATGGTGCACACTCACATCCGCGCGTTTCACCACTGAGCTACAGCCCCGTCGGGTCGGGCGAGCTGGCGGTCAGCAGCGTCACGCGCGCTTCGTCCTGGCGGGCGCTGATCGAGGGGTCTTCCGCCATGGACATGACGAGCTGCGCGGCGTGACTCGCATCCGCAAAGTCAATGGTCCAGCGCGCTGCCGTTTCGGCACCGCCGCTGCCAGCTGAGAACACGTCGAGCCGGTCATTGTTCCAGGCGAGCGCGAGCGCTCGAGCAGCCGGGTCACCCTGCAAAACGGGGCGTGCCAACAAATAGATGGCCCACGCTCCCATCCTCGTGGATGCCGCGAGCAATTGGTCGGGCGGAACCGGCGTGGGCGGCAGCTCCGCGGGCGCGGTCTGGCCTGACACGTCGGCTTCCCAGACCGTCGCCAGGATCGGGAGCATGCTGCTGGGGGGCGCATCGAAGAGGGCTCGCACCGCGCCCTGACCGCCCGCGCTCCAGACACCATGCACGTAGGCTGCTCCGTGCGCGTAAGGCACGCTGAGCTGTGAAGCCGTGTACAGGTCGTCCTGAGCGAACACCCACTGCTCGGAGCTGGCGCGCAGGTTCGCGAAGCTTGCTTCCAGGTCGAGCGTCGCCAGATCCAGCCCCAGGCTGGCCGCGAAATAGCGCCGCTCATGCATTCGCGCCTCGCCCTCGCTAATGCTGCTGGCCCTCAGGTTGGCATCGATGCCGGTCCGGTACTGGCGACCGAAAGCACGCAGGTCATGATCGGTGTCCTGCATGGCGTGGATCATCTCATGCAAGAGCAGGACATTCTGGATCAGCGCTGGCCGGGCCGGCACGTGTTCGATCACGACAATTTCCCGACGGCCCTCGTCGTAGTAGCCCGCCCACTCTGCCGCCAGGCGCGCGGCCATGATCGAGGGCTCGAACGCCTGCGGCCGCGTCAGGCCAAAACGAGTCAGGGCAACCTCGAGATGATTCGGGCTCGGGGGGGCCTGGCCAGCGAAGGAGGCGAACAGGTCGATCTCCGCATCAGCCTGCGAGCGGAACGTGACGGGGGGC
>WUUC01209142.1_pt1 | contig 11746 bp, 1 predicted proteins | sample 6278441 | NCBI WGS metagenome assembly WUUC01 (sample SAMN13675441, study PRJNA597444) | soil metagenome | isolation source: soil | place: USA: Washington | collected 2017-10 | reverse complement strand
TTTCGAAAGGAATCTCCTGATGCTCATACGCGCCCAGGCACACTTCCTGCACCCGCCGCAACAACTCTTCGAAGCTCTCTTCCCCGCTCCGCACCTCCACGCGCAACGCCAGCGTGTTGGCGAAGAACCCGACCAGCCCTTCCAACTCCACGCGCCCGCGCCCCGCTATCGGCGCGCCGACGACTACTTCTTCCGCATTCGTGTATCGCCATAACAAAGCTGTAAATCCGGCCAGCAGCGTCATGAAGAGCGTCGCCCCATATTTGCCGCTCAACGCTCTCAACTCACCCGTCAATTCTGCGCCCAACTCAAGTTCTTCACGCGCTCCGCGATGGCTCAACTGCGCCGGACGCGCGCGGTCCGCAGGTAACTCCAACACTTGCTCGCCCGCTCCGCTCAACTGCTCGCGCCAGTATCCCAACTGCTCTTCGAGCACCTCGCCTCGCAACCAGTCGCGCTGCCAGACCGCATAATCCGCGTATTGAACGGGCAACTCCGGGAGCGGTGATTCCGCTCCGCGCGCGTAAGCTGCGTAGAGCGTGCCGAGTTCGCGTATGAGCACTTGCATTGACCAGCCATCGGAGATGATGTGGTGCATGACGAGCAGGAGCACGTGCTCCGTATCAGAGAGGCGGAAGAGCGAGACGCGCAGCAGCGGCCAGTCTTCAAGACGGAAAGGCAGTTGCGCGGCGTGGTTGAGACGGCGGCGCAGTTCTTCCGGTCGCAAATCTGCGGTCAAGTTGGAGAGGTCGTCGAGCGCGATATGAAGCGAACGTGGCGGAGCGAGCAGTTGCGCGGGGCGACCGTCAATAGAAGCGAAGGAGGTGCGCAGGATTTCGTGTCGGCGTATGATCTCGTCCAGGCTTCGCTGCAACGCCGCTTCGTTCAACTCGCCTTTGAGTCGAACCGCAGTGGTGATGTGATAAGCCGGATTGCCCGGTTCGAGTTGATCGAGAAACCAGAGCCGCTCCTGCGCGAACGAGAGCGGGTGCGCATTGAAGTCGCTCCCTTTTTGCTTCAGGCGGAGAGCCAGTAGGGCGCGTTTTTCTTTGGAAAGACCGGCAATGCGTTGAGCTAAATCACTCATTTCAACAACCTGTCTGAATCTGCTCGTGACTTCTCTGTCGTGTAGATTTCAAAACTCCTGAGACCTGATTTTGTTTGCGTCCGGCGCGTGCTTTGTTACCGGGAGACGTGAGCGATATGAGAAACGACACGCGCGAAGCGGCGTTTAAACTTGAGCGTTCATTTAAACTTGAGCGTTCATTTAAACTTGAGCTTCCGTTTCAATTCAACTCTTCGGTCAGAGGCGACTCGGCGGCCAGCAGCGCTTCGACTTCTTCCGGTGAGAGTTGGTCCAGTTCCGCTAAAAGGTGCGCGAAGTCCTGCTCCCCGCGCGGCCTCTTTTGCAGGGCCGGGGCTTCGATTTTCGCCTGTTCCGGCTGTGGACGACCCGTGGCCTCGGCCAGACCCGCGACCGTAGGCTTCTCGAAGAAACTGCGCAACGGCAGTTCCACCTGAAAGATTTCTCTGAGGTGCGAGCAGACCTGCGTGGCGAGCAAAGAATGGCCGCCGAGTTGGAAGAAATTGTCGTGCGCGCCCACCTGCTCGATGCCTAGAAGTTGTTGCCAGACGCCTGCGATGGTCTGCTCCGCCTGATTGCGCGGCGCGACGTAAGGGTTCGCCAGGTGCGGGCGCGGGTGTGCCGGTTCGGATTGGCGCGCCTTTTCCAACTCTTCGAGATATGCCTCGGCGTTGAAGGTTCTGCTCAGTTGCTTGAGGAACCCCAGGTCCTGCATCGAGACGACGACTTGCGACAGTCGGCTGTGCAGGATTCTGCGAAAGACTTCCACGCCTTCCGGCGAAGACATCCCGCCCGCCACCTCTCGTTGCCTGATTTCCCTCAGTTCGAGCGGCACGGACGTATTGACCGCAAGGCCGACCTCACGCCAGATGTCCCAGTTAACCGTCACGGTCCACGTCCCGCCGTGCGGAGCCTTGCGTTGAGCGAAGGCATCCAGGAAGGCGTTCGCGCCGCAGTAGTCAACCTGCGCCGGACCGCCGAGCACCGAAGACAACGCGGAGCAGAGCAGGAAGAAATCCAGTTTCTCTTCGCCGAGCACTGCGTCGAGCACCAACGCGCCTTTCACTTTCGGCGCGAGCACGGCTTCGGCGGCTTCCCGTTCTTTCACCTGAATGATGCCGCCGCCCGCGATGCCCGCCGCATGAATCACACCATGAATCGCGCCGAAACGCTCTCTCGCCTGCGCGACGACCGCGCTCATCTGCTCTCTATCGGCGACATCGGCGTGCGCGACTAAAACTTCCGCTCCGAGTTCTTCCAGAGCTTGCAGCTTTTTGATCTTGCGGCTCGTGTCGTCTTCCGCGTCGTGCGTCGAAAGCCATTGCGGCCATTCGACGCGGCGCGGCAGAGTTGTGCGTCCGGTCAGGACCAGTTTCGCGCGCGTGGTCGCGGCGAGAAACGCGGCGAGCTCCAGACCGATGCCTCCCAAACCGCCCGTGATGAGATACACGCCGTTTTCACGCAGGGCAGGCGCGCCTGCTTCGTCTCTTTTTTCCAGACGCACTTTCTCGAAAATTTGCACCCAGCGGCGCGACTCTCGATAAGCGATAATTTCATCCGGCGACTTCGCGGCAAATTCCGCGACGAGAGCGTCGAGCAGTTGCGCGTGCGTTGTTTCCGGCGCGGGCAGTTCGATGTCTAGGCTGCGACAGTTGACGTTCGTGTATTCGAAAGGGATCACCTTGCAGGGGCCGAGCGCGGTCGCCTTCTCCGGGCGTAACGCTTCCCGCCCGCTCACCGATTGCATGTTGTTCGAGACCACCCAGAGATCGAGCGCATCGGTCGCATGCAGGCTCGCCAGCGATTGCGCCAAATATAACAGGCTGTAGAAACCGCGCGCCTGCGTCTCTTCATAATGATCTAGATAATGATCGAGGTCCGCGCTCTCGCCGTCCGGCGTCACGCTCCACAGGTGCACGATGCGCGACAGGCTCGCGTCCTGCGCGTCGAGTTCTTTCAACAGCGCGTCGTAATCTTCTACGCGGCGCGGGTTGATCGTGTAGGAACGCGCGTCGAGTTTGGCAAACTCCGCGCCCGCCTTGACGCTGAAGACATCCTGCCCCTCTCCCGAGAGACGTTCGACCAGAGCCGCCCCGATGCCGCATTGATCTGCGAACACGAGCCAGCGCGAAACGCTCGTCGCCAGTTCGCCCGGCTTGAGTTGTGCGGGCGCAACCGACTGTTTCCACATAGGAACGTAGAACCAATCCGCAATATCCTGTTTTTTGTCCGCCACGGGTTGCGTCGCCGTCGCGGCGGCTGGCTTCGCGGCTGCTCGTTTCTGTTCTATCCAGTAACGCTTTCTCTCGAACGGATAAGTGGGCAGCGCGACGCGGCGACGTTGTTCGTGGCGATAAAATCCCGTCCAGTCAATGTGCGCTCCGGCGAGCCACAGACGCCCGAGCGCGCCGAGCAGGAAGGCCGAATCGGGCTGCGCATCATAAGAATGGCGCAGCGAGGCGAGCGCTTCGCAATCAACCGGTTTGTCCGGGTGCGACCAGACAAGGCTGCTCAGCGATTGGCCCGGCCCGACCTCCAACAAAATCCGGTCGGGTTGTTCCCAGAGCGTCTGCAAGCCCTCGGAGAAACGGACGCTCTCGCACATGTGCCGCGCCCAGTAAGCGGGGTCCGTGGCCTGCTCGTCCGTGATCCATGTGCCCGTCACGTTTGAGACAAAGGGAATGCGCGGCGTCTGCGGGTTGACGCGCTTGAAGAGTTCGACGAAGGCCGCGACGCACGGTTCCATCATGCGCGAATGGAAGGCGTGTGTCGTCTGTAGACGACGGTAAACCAGACCTCTCTCGTCAAGTTTATGTTCCAACTCGACGACGGCTTCCGTCTCGCCCGCCACGACACAGAGCATCGGCCCGTTGTGCGCGGCCAGCGAGAGCCGCTCGTCGAGCAGAGGCTCTATCTCTTCCGGCGAAAGCGGCACGGCCAGCATCGCGCCGCCCGGCAACTCCTGAATCATCTGCGCTCTCGCCGCGAGCAGCATCAAAGCCTCTTCGAGCGTGAAGACTCCGGCGAGGCAGGCCGCGACGTATTCGCCGATACTGTATCCGATCAACGCCTGCGGATTGATGCCCCACTCCATCAACAGGCGCGCCAGCGCATACTCGATCACGAAGACGGCGGGCTGCGCGATGCGCGTCTGGTTCAGCTTTTGCGCCGCGCTCCCTTCGGCCTCCTTTTCCGGGCGAAGCATACGCCGCAGGTCGAAGCCGCGCCCCGCGTTTGTGGCAGACGCTTCGGCCGCCTGTGCCGTTTCGCCCGAAGGCGGCGCGGCGGGATAGAGCGCTTCCAGCAAATCAATCCCCGTCTCCGATTTGAGTTGTTCGGCACAGAGGTCCACTTGTTCGCGGAACGTCGGCTCGGTCCGGTAGAGACCCTGCGCCATCTCTACGTATTGATCGCCGAGTCCGGAAAACATGAAGACGACCGGACGTTCGCCTGCGGCGTGCCGGCCGTTGAGGACGCGTTCGGGATTTCGAGTTTCGAGCGCTTCAAGGGCGTCCGGCGCGTTGCGGCAGACCAGCATGCGCCTGTGTTCGAACGCGCGGCGACCCATCTGCAAAGTGTATGCGACATCGGCGAGCGCGGGCAGTTGGTCCGCGCTCGCGTCCTTTTTGAAATGCTCGACCAGGTTCGCCGTCGTCGCTTCAAGTGCGGAATCGGTCTTCGCGGAGAGAAGCAAAAGCTGCCACGGGCGCGAATCTCCCGAAGGCTCGACCTCCGGGGCCTCTTCGAGAATCACGTGTGCGTTCGTCCCGCCGAGACCGAACGCGCTCACGCCTGCACGACGCGGCACGCCTTCCGGCGGCTGCCATTCGCGCAGCCGCGCGTTGACGTAAAAAGGACTGTTGGCGAAATCAATCTGCGGATTGGGTTTCGTGAAATGAAGACTGGGCGGAAGCTCTTTGTGTTTGAGCGCGAGCACTGTCTTGATGAAGCTCGTGACGCCCGCCGCTGCGTCCAGGTGGCCGATGTTGGTTTTCACAGAGCCGATGGCGCAGAACTCTTTCTTGTCCGTGGCGGTGCGGTAAGCGCGCGTGAGCGCGGCCACTTCTATCGGGTCGCCGAGCCACGTCGCGCTGCCGTGCGCTTCGACATAAGTGATCGTTTCGGCTTCCACTTCGGCCATCGCCAGCGCATCTTTAATGACGGCGGTTTGCCCTTTGAGACTCGGCGCGGTGAAGCCCACTCTGTCCGAGCCGTCGTTGTTGATGGCCGAACCTTTGATCACGGCATGAATGGCATCGCCGTCGGCCAGCGCATCGGAGAGACGCTTGAGGACCACGATAGCGACGCCGTTGCCGTCAATCGTGCCATCCGCTTTGGCATCGAACGTGCGGCAGTGGCCGTCGGAAGAAGCGATGCCGCCTTCGTCGAAAAAGTAGCCCGAACGCTGCGGCACGCTCAGAGAGACGCCGCCTGCCAGGGCCATATCGCATTCGCCCGCGAGCAAACTCTGGCAGGCGAGATGAATGGCGACGAGCGAGGTGGAGCAAGCCGTCTGGACGTTGACGCTCGGCCCGTTCAAATTCAATTTGTACGAGACGCGCGTGGGAAGAAAATCCTTGTCGTTGCCGATGGAGGTCTGGAACGCGCCCACGGCGTTGACGAGTTCACGATTCGTGGCCAGGTAGAACAGCAGGTACGTGTTCATGCTGACGCCGCCATAGACGCCGATGCGCCCGCCGTACTTATCTGCGTCGTATCCGGCGATCTCAAGCACCTGCCACGCGCACTCAAGGAAGAGTCGCTGCTGCGGGTCCATGATCTCGGCTTCTCTGGGCGAATAGCCGAAGAAGGCCGCGTCAAAGTGATCGGGCTGCTCAAGCACGGTTCCGGCGTTCACGTAATTCGGAAGTTTCAGCACGGAAGGCGGCACGCCCGCAGCGATCTGTTCTTCGTCCGTGAACCTGACGATAGACTCCACGCCGTCGCGCAGGTTGCGCCAGAACTCTTCGATATTTCCGGCCCCGGGAAAACGCCCGTTCATCCCTATGACGGCGATCTCAAGTCCGGTCTGTTGATTGATAGATGCGGGTTCGCTCATCTGTCTTTCCTATCCCCTGCGTCCACGCTGGCGTTGTCTGAACTGCTGACGCAGCCTGTCCTTGCCTTCGCGTTGCTTTTCTCCCTGCTCCGGCGCGTTCGCACCCGGCGCGGCTCCTCCCGCAGGCGTTCCCTTCTCGCGGCTCAGGTGCCTCGCCAGCGCGCTGATGGTCGAGTGCTCGAAGAGTTCGACCATTGCCACCTCGCGGCGCACAACCTGTCGCACTTCGTCGAAGACCTGCGCCATCAAAATCGAGTGGCCGCCCAGATCGAAGAAGTTGTCGTGCACGCCGACCTTCTCCACGCCGAGCACTTTTTGCCAGATGACCGCGATCTGTTTTTCCAACTCATTACGCGGCGGCACGAAATCCGCTTTCGCGTCCTGCGCCTGCGTCTCTGGAGGGGGCAAGGCGCGCTCGTCGAGTTTGCCGCTCGAAGTCAGGGGCAAACTCTTCAACGCCACCATCGCCGCCGGAACCATGTAGGCGGGCAACTTCTTTTTGGCGAAATTTTGCAGTTGGTCCGGCGCGGGCGCGGAGCCTTCTTCGGAGACGACGTAGGCCACCAATCTACGATTGCCGGGCGTGTCCTCGCGCATGCTGACGACGGCTTGCCGCACGCCCGGGAAGCTGCTGAGGACCGCTTCTATCTCTCCGAGTTCGATGCGGAAGCCCCTGATTTTCACCTGCCGGTCAATGCGTCCGAGATACTCTATGTCTCGCCCGTCTAGATAGCGCACGAGGTCGCCCGTCTTGTAGAGACGCGCTCCCGGTTGCGCGCTGAAAGGGTCGGGCATGAACCGCTCTGCGCTCAGGTCCGGGCGATTCAGGTAGCCTCTGGCTAAGCCCGCTCCGCCCACGTACAACTCGCCGGGGATGCCCACGGGCACGGGCTGCAACTCGCGGTTCAAGACATACGTTTGCAGGTCTCCGATGGGCGAGCCGATAACGCTGCGCCCCGCGTTGTCCAGATCGTCTGCCGAGAGCGGGCGATAAGTGACGTGGACGGTGGTTTCCGTGATGCCGTACATATTGACGAGACGCGGCCGCTCGTCTCCGTGACGCTCAAACCAACCTTTGAGCGTCTGTAGATTGAGAGCCTCTCCGCCGAAGATGATTAGACGCAGGCTGAGTTCCGCCGGAGTGTTTTGCGCTGCGTCCACAGCCATCAATTGATTGAAAGCCGAAGGCGTCTGGTTGAGCACCGTCACGCGCTCGGCGGCCAGCAGCTTGTAGAATGTTTCGGGCGTGCGGCTCACTAGATAAGGCACGATCACCAGACGCCCGCCGTGTAGGAGCGCGCCCCAGATTTCCCACACCGAAAAGTCGAAGGCATAGGAATGGAACAGCGTCCAGACATCTCGCTCGTCGAAGTTGAACCACGCACGCGTGCTCTCGAACAAGCGCAACACGTTCCGGTGGCTGACTAAAACTCCCTTTGGCTTACCCGTAGAGCCGGACGTATAGATCACGTAGGCGGCGTTCGTAGGGTTCACTTCGCCCGAAGGGTTCTCCACGCTCTCGCGCGCAATCTGCTCCCAGTCCGCATCCAGAGCGACGGCCTGCACGCCGTGCTCTCCGATTCCTTTCGCCAGACGCTTCTGCGTCAGCACGATCCGCGCACGCGTGTCGGCCAGCATAAAAGCGAGACGCTCTCTCGGATACTCCGGGTCGAGCGGCACATACGCTCCGCCCGCTTTCAAAATTCCGAGCACGCCGACGATCATCTCAGGCCCGCGCTCCGACAGGATGCCGACAGGCGTTTCGAGTCCAACTCCCAACCCGCGCAAGTGGTGCGCCAGTTGATTGGAGCGGGCGTTCAACTCGCCGTAGCTGAGCGACTGTCCTTCGAAGACGAGCGCGACGGCATCAGGCGTGCGCGCCGCCTGTTGTTCGAACAAGTGATGAAGGCTAACCGCGTTCGACGTTTGATCTGCGACTGGCGATGCCGTCGCGCGTGCGACGCTCTGCGCCGTCGTCAACTCTTCCTGCTCGCTTTGGGTCAACAGCGAGACGTGCTTGAGTTGCTGTTCGGGTCGAGCGATGAAAGCGTCTAGGATATTCACCAGATGGTGAAGCATGCGCTCGATTGCCGCGCCGGAGAAGCGTCGCGGGTGATACTTGATTTGCAGCGACAACTCCTGACCCGGCACGACGATCAGGCTGAGCGGGTAATTCATCTGTTCCAGCAGGCGGTTGCCGCTTATTTCAAAACTTCCCTTGCGCTCGCGCAACGCCGCGTCAATCGGGTAGTTCTCAAAAGCAAAAATACTCTCGAACAACTCCGTCCCCTGCGGCACTTCGCTCAAACGCCTTACCTCTGCCAGCGAACTGTAGTCGTACTGGCGCGCGATTGATTGCTGCTCCTGCAATCTTTGCAGCCACGTCATCACAGGCTCTTGCGGATCAATTTGCGCTCTCACGGGCAGCGTGTTGATGAACAGGCCGACCATCTTTTCAACTCCGCTCAACTCTGCCGGGCGGCCCGACACGACGCCCCCGAAGACGACATCGCGTTCGCCGCTGTAATGGCTGAGCAAGAGCGCCCAGGCTCCCTGCAACATCGTGTTCAAAGTTAGGCGATGCCCGCGTGCGCATGCCTTGAGGGCGGCATAAGTCTCTTCCGGTAATTTGCTTCCGTGCTCTTTGTAACCCGGCTCATCTGCGGAGTCGGGGCTGCCCTGTTCCGCGAGAATCGGCGTCGGCGCGCTAAAGCCTTTGAGCGTTTCGCGCCAGAAGTCTTCGGCCTGCTTCGCGTCCTGTCTTTGCAGCCAGGCGATGTAGTCGCGGTAGGGGCGCGGTTTTTCGGGTTGAAGTTCTTCGCCGCGCGACAGAGATTCATAGAGCGCGAAGGCTTCGTTCAACAACCAGAACATAGACCAGCCATCCAGCAGAATATGATGATGACTCCAGATGAACTGGTAGCTCTCAACGCCTAACCGTATGAGCGTGATGCGCATCAGCGGAGGCTCGGAGAGATTCATCCCGCGCTGCCTGTCCGCCAATAAATAAGGGCCGAGTTGCGCCTGCTGTTCGGCCTGCGACAGCTCTCGCCAATCAAGCTGCTCCAAAGGGAGTTTCACCTCTCGATGCACAACCTGGACGGGCTGCTCAAGTCCCTCCCAATGAAATCCGGTGCGCAACACCTGATGCCTTTCAACGACGCGCTGCCATGCTTTCGCAAAAGCGTCCGCATCGAGCACGCCGTCCAGACGGACGCTGTATTGATTAAAGTATTCTCCCGAATCCGGCGCATAACGTTTGAGAAAGAAGAAGCCCAGCTGTAGAGGCGAGAGCGAATAGAAGTCTTCTATCTGTCCTTCCAAATGGCGCAAGTTGTCCGGCAACGTTTGCGCGTGCGGCTTCGCATCACTTCGCGGCTCTGCTTCGAAGGCTTCCGTCGCGCCCGCCACTTCGGCCAACTCCGCGACCGTCTGGCGCTCGAACAACTGGCGCGGGCGCAACTTCAACCCGGCTTGATTCGCAAGCGCCACCACCTGCACGGACAGGATCGAATCGCCGCCCAACTCGAAGAAGTTGTCTTCGACGCCGACACGTTCTACGCCGAGCAGTTTGCGCCATATCTCTACCAGTTTCTCTTCGATTGCCGTGCGCGGCGCAACGTACACGCGCGTCGTAGCCAAAGGCTGCGCAGACTTCATGCGCGACAGGTGTCGCCGGTCTATCTTGCCCGTGGTCGTCAGCGGCAACTCGTCGAGCGGGATGAAAGCGGAGGGCAGCATGTAGTCGGGCAACTGCTGCCCGAGGAATTGCCGGAGCGCGGAAGCAGAGGGCGGCATCTCCGCATCTGCGACCACGAAAGCGAGCAATCGCTGGTGTTGATTTTCGTCGTGCGCGGCGATGACGGCGGCACGAAGAATGGCCGGATGTTGAGCCAGCACGGATTCGATTTCGCCGAGTTCGATGCGATGACCTCTGACCTTCACCTGCTCGTCAAGCCGCCCTAGATATTCGAGTTCTCCTTTTGCACGCCAACGCCCGATGTCGCCCGTGCGATACAGACGCTCGCCCGCCACGTCGCTCAAAGAGTTCGGGACGAACTTCTCCGCCGTCAACTCCGCGCGGTTCACATACCCGTGCGCCAGTCCCACCCCTCCGATGTAAATTTCTCCGGCCACTCCGACAGGGGCTAACTGCTGTCGCTTGTCCATCACGTACAACTGCATGTTCGCAACCGGGCGCCCGATCAGCACCGGCCCCTCATTCAACTCCACGCGGCTCAGCGAAGCCCAGATGGCGGCTTCCGTCGGCCCGTACATATTCCACACCGAATCGCTGCGTTGCAGCAGTTGCTCCGCGAGCGTGCGCGACATCGCTTCGCCGCCGCAGAGCGCCTTCAAGTGCGGCATCTGCCGCCATCCGGCTTCCAGCAACAGTCCCCAGGTAGTCGGCGTGGCCTGCATGACGGTTACGCCGTGCTCTTTAATCTTTCGCAGCAACAGCGCGCCGTCCGTAGCCTCTTCGCGGCTGGCAAACACGATCCGCGCCCCGACCATCAACGGCAGGTAGAGTTCCAGCACCGAAGGGTCGAACGAAAGCGTGGTGAGACCGAGCACCACGTCCTGCTCCGACAGACCGGGTTCGCGGCGCATCGCCTGTAGAAAATTGACGACCCCGCGATGCGGCATCTCCACGCCTTTCGGCTGTCCGGTCGAACCGGATGTGTAAATCACATAAGCGGGCAGCGCAGGATCGCTGTGCGCGTAGAAGTTGTCCGAAAAGTTATTCGCCTGCTCGCCGCCGATCTCCGGCCACACTGCATCGAGAGAGACGACGGTCGTTTCGTGTTCGGGCAATTTGTCGAGCAGGCTTTGTTGCGTCAACAGCAGCAGCGGGCGCGTGTCCGAGAGCATGAAGGCGAGACGCTGCATGGGATAAGTGGGATCGAGCGGAAGATAGGCGGCCCCGGTTTTGAGAACGGCGAGCACGCTCAACAGCATCTCTATGGAACGTTCGAGACAGAGGGCGACGCGTGCGCCGGGAACGACGCCGCGACGCCGCAGGTAATTTGCGAGCAGGTTGGCGCGCTCGTCGAGTTGACGATACGTGAGTTGCTCTTTGTCGAAGATGACGGCGACTGCGTCCGGCGTTCGTTCAACCTGCTGTTCGATCAGTTGATGAATACATCGAACCTGCTGGCCGTCGTCTTCCTCATCTCGCGTCGCGTTCCATTCAAATTGGAGTTGTCGCCGCTCGGCTTCGGTCATCAACGGCAAATCCGATAGACGCTGCCGTGGGTTGGCGACGATGCCTTCCAACATTTTTTCCCAGTGTCCTAAGAAGCGCCGGATAGTTTCGGCTTCGAAGAGGTCCGTCGAATATTGCATCACAGCCCGCAGGCCCTCTTTCTCCTCCACCATAGACAGGTACATGTCCAGGATGGAGGTTGCGCCTTCGATCTCGAAAGTATCCAGATCGAGTCCGGGCAAACTCAGACTCTCGTGCACTCCGCTGCGAATATCGAACATCACCTGAAAGAGCGGGTTGATATTCAAACGTCGCTGCGGATGCAATTCGTCAACGACCTTTTCGAAAGGAATCTCCTGATGCTCATACGCGCCCAGGCACACTTCCTGCACCCGCC
>WUUC01090595.1_pt1 | contig 11746 bp, 13 predicted proteins | sample 6278441 | NCBI WGS metagenome assembly WUUC01 (sample SAMN13675441, study PRJNA597444) | soil metagenome | isolation source: soil | place: USA: Washington | collected 2017-10 | reverse complement strand
TCCTCGTCGTTCCCGTTGCTTGATGCTGTGCCCCAAACCGGACGTTCGTTCATCAAGTGGGGTCTGGCTGCTCGAAAACCCTCTCGAACGACGCGAACTCCTCAGCCCGACGGAAGATCGTGGCTTAAAGCGGACCTTGACAGTAATCCAGACTAGGATGTTCCCTAGGCGGATCGGGTATGGTGCCCAAAGGCAATCGATCATCCGCTGTTGAGACTGAGACCTGTCGCGCCGAGGAGGCAACATGACGGCCATCCGCTCAAAGCTGCTCGGGAGCCTTGCGCTCGTGGTCGCACTGGCCATTGCCGGTGGCGCGGTCGCTCTTGATTCTCGGTTTAAGGACGAGACCGGCGACATGGTCGCCGATACCCCGAGCGACCCAAAGCAGCAGATCGACCCGCCCGTCCTGATCTTCGCCTACACTCCCGTCGAGGACCCGGCCGTCTACGCCAAGGTCTGGGATGGCTTCCTCCGCCACATGGAGAAGGCGACCGGCAAGCGCGTGCAGTTCTTCCCCGTGCAGTCGAACGCGGCGCAGATCGAGGCGATGCGGGCCGGGCGCCTGCACGTCGCCGGCTTCAACACCGGCGCGACGCCCCTCGCGGTGTCCTGCGCCGGCTTCGTGCCGTTCGCCGTGATGGCCTCCAGGAAGGGCGAGTTCGGCTACGAGATGGACATCATTACCTACCCCGGCTCGGGAATAGCCAAGGTCGAGGACGTGAAGGGCAAGCGCATGGCTTTCACGACGGAGACCTCCAACTCGGGCTACAAGGCGCCCTCGGCGCTGCTGCGCGACAAGTTCGGCCTGGAAGCGGGCCGGGACTACATGCCGGTATTCTCGGGCAAGCATGACAACTCCGTGCTCGGCGTCGCCAATAAGGACTATCCTGCGGCGGCTATCGCCAGCAACGTGCGCCTGCGCATGATCGCCCGTAACGTCGTCAAGCCCGACCAGACTGCAGTCATCTACAAGTCAGCGACGTTCCCGACCACCGCCTATGGCTTCGTCCACAACTTGAAGCCGGAGCTGCAGGCGAAGATCAGGCAGGGCTTCTTTACCTTCACCTGGGAAGGCTCGGAGCTCGGCAAGGAGTTCGGCAAGTCGGAGCCGCCGGGCGAGCAGTTCATTCCGATCACCTACCAGCAGCATTGGCAGGTGGTGCGCGACGTCGACAAGGTCATGGGTGTCACCTACGACTGCCGCTGAGCCGGCATGCTGCGGATCGAGAACCTCACCAAGCGCTACAAGACCGGAGACGCCGCGCTGCGCGGCGTCTCGCTCACGGTCCAGAGGGGCGAGATCATCGCCCTGATCGGGCCCTCGGGGGCCGGCAAGTCCACCCTGATCCGCTGCGTCAACCGGCTGGTTGATCCGACGGCGGGCCGCGTCTTCCTTGGCGAGACGGAGCTCACCGCCCTGTCCGGCGCCGCCCTGCGCCAGGCCCGGCGCCGCATCGGCATGATCTTTCAGGAATTCGCCCTCGTCGAGCGGCTGTCGGTGATGGAGAACGTGCTCGCGGGACGGCTCGGCTACACGGGTTTTTGGGCGAGTTGGTTCCGGCGCTTTTCACAGGCGGACATTGACCGCGGGTTCGCCGTCCTCGAACGCGTCGGCCTGTCGAATCACATCGATAAGCGGGCGGACGCCCTCTCGGGCGGCCAGCGTCAGCGGGTCGGCATCGCCCGCGCGCTCGTGCAGGAGCCGGACCTTCTCCTCGTCGACGAGCCGACCGCCAGCCTCGATCCCAAGACCTCCCGGCAGGTGATGAGATTGCTGACAGAACTCTGCCGCGAGCGCGACCTCGCCGCCGTCGTCAACATCCACGACGTAGTCCTCGCTCAGATGTTCGTGCCGCGCATCGTCGGCTTAACGGCGGGCGAGATCGTCTATGACGGACCCGCGGCAGGCCTCACACCTGACGTGCTCACCCGTATTTATGGCGAGGAGGACTGGACCAAGACCGGTCCTGATCAGGGCGAGCGTGACGATGCCGGCCACAGCTCCATTCCCGACCACGACCTCGAAGTAGCGGCGCGCTAGGCGATGAACACCGCGTCCCACTCCCCCCTCCCGCGACGCATCTGGCAGCGCCCGCGGCTCATCGATGACGGGCGCCTGCGCTGGGCGCTGACCCTTGGGGCTTTGGTCTACCTGACGCTCGCGATCGGGTCAGTGGAGGTGAACTGGGCGCGGGTGTCGGAGGGGTTCGGGCGCGCCATGCGCCTATTTTCGGCGTTCCTCCAGCCCGATTTCGAAAGCCGCTGGGGCGACATCCAGCAGGGCTTCATCGAGAGCCTCACGATGACCGTCATGGCGACGGTGGCAGGGGTGCTCCTCTCCGTGCCCGTCGCCCTTGGGGCGGCGCGGAACATTGCGCCACTGTGGCTCTATGGCCTCTGCCGTACCATCATCGCGTTCGCCCGGGTGTTCCAGGAGGTCGTCATCGCGATCTTCTTCGTAGCTATGTTCGGCTTCGGACCCTTCGCCGGCTTCCTCACGCTCTCGCTGTCGACGATCGGCTTTCTGGCGAAGCTTCTCGCCGATGACATTGAGGAGATCGATCCGGGCCCGGTCGAGGCGATCCGGGCTGCCGGCGCCGGCTTCTGGCAGCTCATCGACTACGCCGTCGCCTCGCAGGTGATGCCGCGCCTCGTCGGCCTGTCGCTCTACCGGGTCGACATCAACTTCCGCGAGTCGGCGGTCATCGGCATCGTCGGCGCAGGGGGCATCGGCGCTACCCTCAACACCGCGCTCGACCGCTACGAGTTCGACTCGGCCGCGGCGATTCTGATCATCATCATCGCTCTCGTCATGCTCGCCGAGTACTCGTCGAGCATGATACGCAGCCGGATTCAGTGATGCCCGCCACATTGACGGACACAGGCGAGCGCCGCTGGTCCCTGCGCACCCCGCGCGAGAGCCTAGTGGTCTGGCTGAGCTGGCTCGCCCTCGTCGCGCTGACGGTGTTCTGCTGGCGCGTGATGACGGCGGACACGATTTGGGCCTTTGTCTACGACGCGCCCCGGCAGGCAAGCGATATCTTCAGCCGGATGGTGCCGCCGCGCTGGGAATACGCGAACCGGCTCTGGCTTCCCCTGTGGGACACAATCAACATCGCCACCCTCGGCACCCTCTTGGCGATCGGTCTCGGCACGCCCCTTGGCTTCCTCGCCGCCCGCAACACGACTCCGAGCCTCGTCGTCGTGCGCCCGCTCGCGCTCCTGATCATCGTCTCGTCGCGCTCGATCAACGCGCTGATCTGGGGCCTCCTGCTCGTCGCCGTCCTCGGCCCGGGCGTGCTCGCCGGCATCATCGCCATCGCTCTGCGCTCGGTCGGCTTCGTTGGCAAGCTGCTCTACGAGACTATTGAGGAGATCGACCTCACTCAGGTCGAGGCTGTCCGCGCCACTGGTGCGTCGGGGGCGCAGGTGATGAGCTACGGTATAGTCCCGCAGATCCTGCCGGCCTTTGCGACAATTTGCTTGTTCCGGTGGGATATAAACATCCGCGAATCCACCGTGCTCGGGCTCGTCGGCGCGGGAGGGCTTGGTCTTGCCCTCGAAGCCTCCCTCAACACCCTTGCATGGCCACAGGTCACCGTGATCCTGCTGATGATCCTCGCCACTGTTCTCGTCAGCGAATGGCTCACGGCAAAGGTTCGGCGGGCCATCATTTGAGGCTACGCCAGCTGCTCTAAGCGGCTGAGGTAGGCGGTTGTATCTTGGCGGCCGTCCAGCAACTCGCCCTTCCAGCAGGAGCGCAGTCCCAAGGAACGGCGGATCTGGCCTGGCTTATCGTGCGGTAATTGCAAAAGCCTCGAGCTGTTTTGACCGAGCGTACCAATAATTCGCCTGATCCGGATCGGCACGAACCCCGTACACGCTGAGAGCTCGAAGAACCTTAGGCGTCGTATGTACTTGCCATGCCGACCGCCCTGCGAGCGTCGCCTAGGTTCGCAGCCCGCTGGAAGAACAGCCGCGCACCACTCAGATTGCCTCGCGCCAGCAAGTCCTCTCCCTTACGCAGAAACAGTTCCCGATTTGTCAGATCGCTGCCACTCAAGAATGTGGCGTACGTCCCCTTTTCGATGGGCATCGTTCATCCGAAATGACACCTGCGACCACGGGCTCGATCTCGGGAACTATGACAATAGGCGGCTCAGGATCAGAAGCGCTCAGAAAGTCGTGCGTCTCCAAGGCACCGGAGTCGGGGAAGGCAGCCACCTCGACTTCGACGTTCTCATCGCGCTGCTCGGGTGCGGACGACAGCCATTCGCGGGCGCGGCCAATAACCTCGGCCACTGCCGTTGCGTGATGGAGATGCTGAGCCCCGTTGCTGGGCGTCGAATACAGTACGGCCCGCTGAACCACAGAGCCGGTGCTTATGTCGAGAGCAGAGACCGGAGCATCCAATCGAAACTCGGCAACCTAGGTTCGATGACAGCGGCAGAGGCGAGACCAGCAGCCAAAATAGCACAGGTGAGGAATGGGTGGCTGACAGGCGCAGCAAGGAGCAGTTTGTACATGACAAGGTACTCAACTCATTCTGGGCGCCGCGCCGATACACTGCCTCAACGGGTGGTCAGCGGCTATATAGCTTTCGTTATAGGGCCGCTCAGGGCAGCGCGGGAACGGTGACGCCTTCGCTCGGCCTTTGAACTAAGCGCGTGGGGCAGCCCACGTGCCCGTGGGCCTCGATGGTCCGCCGTTGATCGAGCGTGTATCGCACGGTCTTTGGTAGCCTTGACGTGGCGGAGCGCACGGAGTCACGCTGAGATATGCCCAACCGCCGCCTTATATATGCCGATGCGCTAGCACACCTAATGTTTGGCAAGAGCTTTAGCGAACTCGAGCTCTGCGGACATGCTACAAGCTAGGAAACGCGGTGCAACGAAGGGCTCTGAAGTGAGTGAGCCTGACCGGCTTGACGAGTTTGTCGTTGCTTTGGACGCGCTCCACGCCAGACGGGAGGCGCTCGTACAACGTCTGGCCCAACTCACTCATGATCGAAGCAGCGCTAGGAGGTCTGCCGAAGAGCAGGCAGAAATCGAGCATATCCAAAGAGAGATTCAGCAGATTGATGACGGGATCGCTAACTTAAAACAGCGGCTAGAAAGCCGACGATTAGAACCGCCGTAGCCTATGACTGACAGGAAGGTCCCCAGAATGACAAGCGAGCAGGCTGCTTGCCCGATCTGCGAAGCACGAGCCGACGTCGCTCGGCCCAAGGCGGGTGATTACGAAACATTCTCTTGCTGGGACTGCGGCTGCTTTCAAATCTCCGGCTCTGCAGAAGCAACGTTCAAAGTAACGTCAATTGAAGATCGGTGCGCGCGCCTGAATGAAGCGAAAAAACGTGCCGGTCCAGGAGAGGTGCCGCAAGTGAGGACCTCATGATGCCACTGCGGTAAGCGGAGGGTCTGATCACACGTTGTTGATCACACATAGGGCTAGATCGCACACCCTTCTGCGTCTACTACGCTGGCAAACCAAGATAATCAGTCGCGTCACGGGGGGCGGAGAGAACCGCTCATGTCACGATACAGGCCCGGCGACCACGTACTGTTTCAGCTTAGCCGTTACGAACTCATGAGGCTTCAAAAGCGTACAGGTTCAAGTGCCCTGCCCGCTTTTAAGGTCGTCCGCATATTACCGATTGGAGATGACGGCGAATACTCATACCACGTGCAGTGCTCATCTGAGGCGTACGCGCGGGTCGCCAGGGAGCATGAACTGGCTCCAGCAATGTAAGTTGCGGTGGAGCTAACGTGATCGGGTAAGGCTCGCACACCACACCGAAGAGCGACTTCATGGCCCTGGACTATCGTTCTGAGCTGAGGCGACCGGTCACTCTCGTGGTTTTGGCGCTGGGGATCCTCGGCTGGTTCGTAGCCGCAGTGGCCCTCGTTGGACAATCGCAAAGTCGGTCGCGGTATCGCGACGAAATACGGCAATTGAGCAATGCGCAAACGTCGTTGAGGTCTGAGCTTGATCAGCAGCGCCAAGCAAGTGGATCATTGAGCGATCTGCAGGCAAAGATCGCAGCAGCGCAGCAGGAGAACGAGCGAACCGCGGCGGCACGGATACAAGCGCAAGAGCAAGCGTTGGCTGCGCAGACCTCCTTGGAACAACAAAAGCGCATCGCGGCAGACGCAGAGAAGGCAGCTCAGGAACAGGCGAAGCGGGTTGCCGACCTGCAGGCGCAAGCTCAGTTAGCCGAGCAGCGGCTAAGCGCACTTCGCAACGAGACATCCATGGTAGAGCAGAGCATAGCTGGTCGGACCCAGGAGCTTGCAGACGTGGGACGCCGGCTCGAGGACGCTCGTCAGCAGGAGGTGAAGACCCGCGAGGGACTGGTTCGCATCGCACAAGAGATGACTGCAAAGACGGCTGAACTCGCTCAAGCTGAGCAACGACTTCAGCAAGCTCGAGAGCTAGAAGCCCGCTTGCAAGCCGTTCGACAGGAGATGGCTGACGCGGAGGCGAAGCTTGCAGAGGCCCGTAAACAGCTTGTCGTTCCGCCAAGCGCCGGAACGCCGAGCGAAGGTTCCACACCGAATCAGTAACTCTTCGCAACCGCGGTAAGCGTTTCTAAGCAGCCGACTGTTCCATGAGTTCTGGTGAGCGGGACTTTAGGTGAGCAATAACGCCGACCAATTTGATGAGGTTGATAGGGCTCGCGGAGAATAGGAGCGCCACTCACCATCGCCCTCGGCGGGATGCGATGTGGCGCTCGTGACGTGAAGATTACATCCACCTTAGGCATGACCGCTCGTGCAGTGCGAGCGACCGCGAGCCCGCCGAAATCTCCGTCAATGTCTGCGTCGATGACGAGCAGAGTGATGTGCTTGTTCGTGCGAACCATTTCGAGCGCATGCTCGCCATCGCTTGGCGTGAGCACCTCATGCCCGAACATCACAATTGCTGCCGACGTGACCTTGCGGGTCAAGCCGTCACTGGCGAGAAGGAGAACGGTCTGCTGACGAGCCACGCGCGTGCCCTCCCCGATGTTGTTGGATGCTCAGGAAGGTCGGGATTTTAGGTTAAGGGACCGTTACGAGTTCAGGGCTCTCGCCTAAGCAATCCGATGCCGCGGGCTGAGGCCGCCCTGGTGTGTTCTCCGTGCAGTAGGACCTGGCGCCTCGATGGCGTCGTTTAAACTTTCCTGTGAGGATTGTACGTCGTTGAGAGCACGCAGAGCGCTCGTCAGCTTCTCCGGCAAAGGCTGCCTAAGCAGCTCCTCGTACATCGCACGCAGCTCTTGCCCGATCTTGTCCTGCATGGGGCGGTCGATCTTGGGTTTGCTGTCCTTGGCCATGAGTGCCTCGCGCGAATCGAGTACTTTAAAGGCTGCGCACGGAAGCTTAAGGCTCTCTTACCCTCGGGGCGGACCTGACAATCGAGCCATGCCCCGAGACTAAGGAGAGAACCTCCCGATGACACTCGTCCTTTCGAATGATGACGTCGAACGCCTCCTTACAATGCCGGACTGTATCGGGGTACTCGAGCAGGCGTATCAGGAGCTTGCCCATGGACGCGGCATTAGTCGCCGTCGCTCTGACTGCATCGCGCCGACCGCCTACGGTGATGATGCAATCTATGGGTTGAAGTCTATGGACGGTGTTGTTCCGAGCCTCGGAGTTAGCGCTGTTCGCATAAACTCTGACATTGTGACGAATCCCATCGTAGGAAACACTCAACGGCGTGTGAAAGTGCCCGCAGCGCCTGGCGATCGTTACGTCGGCCTTGTCCTTTTGTTTTCTACTCACAACGGCGAGCCGCTGGCCATCTTTCCTGATGGGGTTCTTCAGCACTTCCGAGTCGGGGCTACGAACGGACTTGGGGTAAAGTACATGGCACGTGCAGACGCCAAAACCGTCGGAATCCTCGGCTCTGGCTGGCAAGCGGAAACCCAGCTTACTGCGGTTTGTGCAGTTCGAAACGTTGAGGCGATCCGTTGCTTCTCCCCAAATCGGGAGAACCGCGAGAACTTCTCAAACCGCATGCGAGAAATCCTTCGTGTCCCCGTCACACCGGTTGAACAGCCAGAAGATGCGGTGCGAGGTGCGGATGTGGTCATGTGCGCCACTAACTCCCTCGGTCCCGTGTTCTTCAAGAGTTGGGTTGAGCCAGGAATGCATCTGTCTTCTATCAAGAAGCCTGAGATTGAAGCTGATGCTATTCGCGCGGCTGACCGTGTGGTCATCCACACGCATGATCCCGGGCCGCTGCTGGCTGTCGCAACGGGCGCCGACTATAAGGAAGAGGGTAAGTGGAAAGCAGGTGGCCTGGACGTCGACCACCTCCCTACCCTATCCGAGCTGATCGACGGACGGCTGCAGGGGCGAGCGTCAGAAGAGGAAGTCACCTGCTTTCTGAACAATATGGGACTTGGGTACCAGTTCGCAGCCGTCGGCTCTATCGTCTACAGAAAGGCAATCGAACAAGAGATTGGTCATCAGCTTCCAACGGAGTGGTTTACTGAAACTGTGCATCCGTGAAAGACCTGCGGCTCCTGTGAGGCAGATTTGCTCTTCTTCATGCCGGAGCCGATCCGCATACAAGTCTCAACAAGGGGAGGCAGCGGGCGATTGACCGTCCGCGCCCTGAACTGCCACTGATGCCGGTCTTGCGAAACATCAGTCTATAAGAGCGGCGTAGAGCAGGTTCTTGAACAGAAACCGGGTATGAAGCCGCGGAGTGGGTGCCGCCGCCATGAACACCGCAACGATCTTTTCCTTTGGATCGATTGTGAAGCTCGTCCCACCGGCCCCAGCCCACATCGCGTCGCCTGTCGAACCTGGGACCCATGAGACACCCTCTTGGCGTCGCACACCGAACCCAAGCCCAAAGCCGTATCCGGGGCCGGTCGTCGGAAAAGGCGATCCCTGCAGCCCCGTGATGTGGTCGGACATCATGTACTCGACTGTTTCCCGCGACAGGACACGCACTCCGTCCAGCTGCCCCTTGTTAAGCATCATCTGAGCAAAACGGTAGAAGTCCTCTGCAGTCGAGACAGTACCCGCACCACCGAGACGGTACCGCTTACCGGGGTCTTCTTCTACCCGCGCCCACTTCCACGCGTCGGCTTTCTGAGGATCAGAATCCAGCGCGTCTGCGAGGCGTGCCAATTGCTCACGTGTAGCCTGGAAGCTCGTGTCCTTCATCTTGAGCGGCTGAAACAGGATCTCGTCAAGATACTTGTCTAGCCGTTGGCCCGAGACGCGTTCCACCAGCACTCCAAGCACATCAGTTGACAGCCCATACTCCCAGCGAGTGCCGGGCTCATATGCGAGAGGGATAGCAGCGAGCCGTTTGACGAAGTCCTCGGGCGATACGTCTGTATTGCGCGACTCGACATCGACCTTTTCGTAAGCTTCCTTCAGTTCCGGAAAGGGCGAGCTGCCGGCGTAAGTAAAGCCTGAAGTATGCCGTAGGAGATCCTGAACCGTGATCGCCCGTCTCGCGGGAACCGTTTCCCGGGTTGTCCTGCCACGTTCGTCCTGCCGCTCAGCCAACACCTTCATTTCCTTGAACTCAGGCATCCAGTTGGAGATGGGATCGCGCAGGCTCATCTTGCCTTGCTCAACAAGAGCCATCGCCGCAACGGACGTGAAAGGCTTCGTCATGGAGAAGGCGCGAAAGACCGTATCGGTGGCGATCGGTTTCGTTTTCGCCGCATCAAGGAAGCCATGAGCTTCGAAGTGCACGATCTTGCCGTTTCGGGCGATCAGGGTAACGGCACCCGGCATGGTGCCTTTAGCGATTTCATCCTTCATCACGGACGCGATCCGGTTCAGGCGCTCATTTGAGAAGCCTTCCGCTTCCGCCCTTACGTCTCGTGCGGCGCTCGGGGCGCTAAGGGTCAAAAGCAAGACTGAGGTAAGAAGCAGCCGCTTTGTCATCGTTTCCTCCGTAGCGACCGATCTTGCGATCTGTCGTGCCCTGAAGGTTACGCGGAGATCCACGGGAGGACTAGAGCCTCCATTCCGAAGACGGGATCAGCACAGCGGGCGCAGGTCACCATAACGATATCGCGGCAGGGCGGCATTCGGGCTAGATTGGATGGAGCCGCTGCGGTTAGTAGTGGATCGAGAGGTGCTGCAATTTGCTCTCTACAATGAGCAGCATCCGTTTTCCTTCGACATCATAGATCATAGGCTTGTTGGGTGCACTGCCCCCCGAGGAAGGCGTCGTCGTCACGCGCGGTCCAGCCCTCATCGCCGAAGCAGAGGCGCCATTGCGCACGAACAAAGGCGACAGTCACGCGAATTGTGCAGGATCAAACTTCGTGGGCTATTACGTGGGAACGCAGTGGTCGACCCTAAGATACACGATGCAAGACAGCTGTTATGGCTCGTGACCTCGCGAACAATTCCGCGTCCTTCTGCCCAAACCCGAGCACCTGGATGCCGAGCGGTAATACCTCATCGGAGAGAAGCGGCAGGGATATAGCGGGCACACCGAGCAGCGATGACGGTGCCGCGAACGCTGTGTCGCCCGTCGAATTCAGACCAATCGGCGCCGCACCGCTAGCGGATAAGGTAAGACAGACATCGGCGAAGCCGGAAAGCTCGGCATATGCGCCTCGCGCGCCCGCACGAAGGGCCAGCGCTGCCCGATAATCGTCGACGCTCATGCGCTCAGCCTCTTCCAAACGCGTCAGTATCTGACGCGAGAGTTTCCCCGGCTCTTTGTCCCTGTATACGTTCATCGGCCAGCGGGACTCCCAAGCGTTGATAGTCCTCGTTAACGCCACGGCTCGGGCGATGGCGATTTCGACGGCCTCGACTTCCTGCCGTTCATGCCGGCCGATTATCTGAACTCCACTTGCCAAGAGCGTATCGAGTGCCGCCTTGAAAGCCGCTCTGGCCCCGGCGCTCGCTCGCGACCAGCCCGACGTTTCCAGGATAGCAGCGGTCCGGACATGCAGGATCTCTGGGAGGGTCTTCGGTCCGGCGACCCCGGGATAGCCAGGATCTCCGCCTGCTCGCGAGACAATCTCGATGAGGACCTGCCAAGCATCCCCAAGGCTTGCCGCGAGGACGCCTTGGCAGCTCTGACTCATGAAGTCGTGACTGCCTCCGCGGTTGATGCCCCCTAAAGACGGTTTTACCCCTACGCACCCGCAGAAACTCGCAGGTCGCAGGATAGACCCGACCACCTGGGTTCCGAGAGCGGCGCTGACTATCCCTCTTCCGACCGCCGCAGCGGAACCACTGCTTGACCCACCCGGCGTGCGCTCTGGGTCCCAAGGGTTTCTGGTCGGTCCAGGGACGGACGACGCAAACTCCGTTGTGACCGTCTTTCCGAGAATGATCCCGCCCGCCTCACGGAGCGCCTTGACGCTTGCCGAGTCTCGTCCCGACTGCCACCCGGCGAACAGCGGAGAACCCATGCCTGTAGGCATGTCGGCCGTTTCGATCACGTCCTTCACCCCGAGTGGCATGCCGTCGATCGGAGACTTGGGACAGCCGGCCCGCCAGCGGGTGTCTGCTTCCGCCGCAAGGCAGCGAGCTTTGTCCGTGTCCACATGCACAAACGCCTGGATACACGGCTCGCTCGCGTCCAGCTCGGTCAGGCAGCGTTCGAGAAAGTTGCTGGGTCGATCCTGACCCGAAGCGAAATTCTTCGAGGCATCAAGAAAACTACGGGGGCGCGGTTTTGCAGAGGAGCCGCACAAGCCCCTTGTTTTCACGGCTGCCCCTTCAGCGCTTCCGCGGCTCGCCTGATGATATGGGGCGCC
>WUUC01074760.1_pt1 | contig 11747 bp, 8 predicted proteins | sample 6278441 | NCBI WGS metagenome assembly WUUC01 (sample SAMN13675441, study PRJNA597444) | soil metagenome | isolation source: soil | place: USA: Washington | collected 2017-10 | reverse complement strand
GATTCTGTACGTGGGCTGGAACGACTTCCAGGCGTACAGTCCGTTCGAGCCTCCGCCGGCGGTTCCCCATTTCGATCGCGTGTACGCCGGCCGTCAATGGAAGCAGCAGGCGACGGCGTGGTCAAAATCGATCGCATTGCTATCAGCGCTCTATCACCGTGACGGAGAAGCCGCCGCGGTTGCAGCGCGCGACGTCGAGAACACACCGGCCGCGCGCTATCGATTCCTGCGGGCGAGCGTGGGCGACATCATCCAGACGCTGCGGGCGGCGAACCCGCGACTCACTGTGTTTCTGAGCACGCTCGTCGGCCGCTGGCCCGATGGCACACCCGAAGAGTGGACGAAGATTCCGGCCGTCGGGTGGATGAGCGTCTCGGGCGTGTCTCCGACCGAGGCGCCGCCCTATGTCGAAGAGTTGAACGATCAGCTCCGCGGCGTCGCACGCGAGGCCGGGGCGGTGCTGCTCGATCTTGCCGCCGAGTTCGGTCGTTACGACCGATCGAAGCTGCAGTTCGACTGGGCGCACATGCACAAGGACGGGTACGAGCTGATGGCCTGGAACATGTTCGCCGCGCTGGCGGAACGCAAGATCGTCGAGACCACGGGTCCGCTGCCGCGCTACGACGATCTCCGCGCCCGCTATTTGCGGAGCACGAAGTTGCCGAGCACCAGCGTGTCGAGACCCGACCCGTAAAAGACCCGGACGGCATCCCGCGGCGTGCAGACGATCGGTTCGCTGAACGCGTTGAACGATGTGTTCACGAGGACCGGCGCGTGGCCGCTGTCGCCGAATGCCTTCAGGAGTCGCCGCATCCAACTCGCACCTGGAGCGATCGTCTGCACGCGGATACGGCGGGCGCCAACCGGCAGAAAGTCCCTCAGCGCGTCCGGATCGAGCACCTCGTAGTCGAACTGCATGTGCGGCGAACGCGCCGGCCCAGAGAAATAGCGCGGCGCGTCCTCTTCGCACACCATCAAGCCGTAGGAGACGAACGCCGGCCGATGCTTCAGGAATCGATTCAGGTTCTCGAGCATGAACGGTGCAAACGGATTCGCCAGAATGCTTCGATGCCCGAGGGCGCGCCGTCCCCATTCCATGCGCCCGTGGAACCAGCCCACCAGGTGCCCTCTGCGAAGCGTCTCCACCGTCTCGGCCATCACATCTTGGTCCGCGAGGTACGTGTAGGACAGTTTGCAGTTGTCGAGGACGCGCTTGGTTTCGTGCGCGTCCGCACCCGGCCCGAGGAAAGGCGAGGGTCGGCCGCTCGCGCCGCGCTCGCGCAGCAGCACGCCGACGGCGAGGCCTCCGTTGCCGGGATCGACAGGCACGCCGACGACGTCGAACAGTCCCGATCGGGCGATGGCCGTGTTCACGGCGGTGTTGTAGAAGAGTCCTCCGCCAAGCGCCGCCTGCCGCACCTCTGGTGTCCGTGCGTCTGCCAGGCAAGTCACTAGGAGATCGGCGACGTGCGCCTGCACGCTTGCCGCAAGAGCCGCCCGTCTGTCGGGTCCATTCCCACCTTTGGCGAGCGTCTGGAGCATCGATTCGAGGCGGTCGTCCACGATCACCCGGCCGTCGTTCAGATGAATGAGCGATCGGAGACGCGGGTCGGCGTGCGGCGTCGCCGTCCGCGCGAGCGCCTCGAACATCATCAGGCCGTCCGGTGGAAAGCCGAGTCCGGCGGCCGCGCGCCGCAGCGCGGCACCGAACCCCGAGCCGGTCAGGCGGTCGTTGCGTGCAAGGGCTCCGTCCCTGTGCTCCCAGAACGTCACTTCATCCGCGTGCTGGCTGTCTGCGACGCAAATAAGCCCGCGATCCTCGGTCAGCTCCGCGGCGGCGAGAGCGGCATGAGCCTCGTGGTGGTCTGTGAGCTCGCTGCCGGCAGGCAGCAACGGAAGCACGGCGGCTTCGGCCGTCACGTAACGCGTCGCGGGGTCCAGTTCCGAGCCGAGCGTGTGGAGCACCGCCTGCAACGCCTCGTCAAAACCGCCGGCGAGGACGCCCACACCCCGCGTGCGAACGACGCGTTCCTGCGGGCACACTGCGAGTACACCGGTGCTGCCTCCCAGCGCCACGCATGCGTCGCGCCGGGCGCCGGATACACCGATGAGCTCAGACATGAGGGATGGCCAAAAACATAGCATGCGTCAGGTTGCCGCCTTGACGGGCTCAGGTGGGCAGGGGATACTAATTTCCCTCCGGCACCGGCTCGTTGCCGTCCTGCTCAAGCTCACGAAGGAACCACGTTTCATTGACCTGGCATCGCAAGCTGGCGTTCGCCGCCCTTACGGTTGCGCTTGTATTCGGCCTGCTCGAAGGCGCCGCGCGCGTCGTGTGGTGGTCGCTGGAACAGCGCTCGTTCCAGCAACAGGAGTCGGCCGGGTACGAGATCCTGCGGAACGACGCGACGAACTTCATGAAGGTGGCCGATGGGATGTACGGCTACACCATGAAGCCGAATTTCGAGAAGGGGCTCGTTTCGATCAACGAGGCCGGCTTCCATCAGAAGGATACGGTACCGGTCGAGCGGACTCCGGGCCGCCTCCGCCTCATCTGTCTCGGCGAATCGACCACGTTCGGCAACGACGTCGTGTCCAATTACCCGGCGTACCTGCGAGGGATCCTGAGCGCCGCCGGGCAACGAGCCGAGGTAATCAACGCCGGCGTCCCGGGATGGGTGAGCGATCAGATCGCGTTGCGCGCCGAACATCAACTGGCCGCGTACAAGCCGGACGTCGTGATCCTCTACGCCGGATGGAATGATTTCCAGTCGTACGATCCGCTCGGTCCCGAGCCCGCGGTGTCGTACTGGGAGTTTGCCTACAAGGGACGGGCGTGGAAGCAGCAGGCGACCAGCTGGTTCCGGTCCGTGGCATTGTTGTCGGCGCTCTATCACTCGACACAACCGGCCGAGGCCGCGCCGCTGGCCTCGTCCGACACCCGTGGTGGCCACTACAAGTTCCTGATCCAAAACCTCCATCGCATTGTCACCGCCTTTCGGACCGCGAACCCCGACGTGAAGATTTTTGTGTCGACGCTGGCCGGCCGGTGGCCCGCCGGTACGGCTGAAGATTGGAAACAGATTGCGCCGGTGTGGTGGATGCCGATGCACGATGTGTCGGTGGAGCATGCCGCCGCACTCGTCGCGGCCCTGAACGATCAGCTTCGCCAGTTCGCGAGGGCGCGCAACGTTCGGCTCATCGAGCTTGCCGCGGCATTCCAACGTCTGGATCGCGCACGGCTGCAGTACGACTGGGCACACATGATTTCCGATGGTTACGAATTGATGGCGTGGACGATGTATGACGCCCTGGTTGAAGACGGCATCGTGCGTCCGGTCGAACAACCCTCGCGCGCTCGTCAACTGCGGCTGCAGTACGCCCTGCCGGCTGGCGAGGGCGTTCCCGTTGTACATACGAGGAGCCACTGATGGCCTCAGTCCTCGGGATCTCGGCGTTCTACCATGATTCAGCCGCTGCCCTGGTCGTCGATGGTGACATCGTCGCGGCGGCGCAGGAGGAGCGCTTCACGCGCAAGAAATACGACGAGGATTTCCCGCGGCATGCCGTGGATTACTGTCTTCGCGAGGCCGGCCTGCATCCCGAGCAGATCGACTATGTGGCCTTCTACGACAAGCCGTTCTTGAAGTTTCAGCGGCTGCTGGAAACCTACGTCGCGTACGCCCCGCAGGGGTACCAGTCGTTCATCAAGGCGATGCCGGTGTGGCTGAACACCAAGCTGCACCTGACGCGTGAGTTGAAGGCGGGTTTGCGAGGTGCCTATCGGAAGAAGTTCATCTTCACCGAGCACCACGAATCGCACGCCGCGAGCGCCTTCTTCCCTTCCCCCTACGAAGAAGCGGCCATCCTGACGCTGGACGGCGTCGGTGAATGGGCGACGGCGAGCTGCGGGGTCGGCCGCGGCAATCACATCTCGCTCACGCACGAACAGCGATTCCCGCACTCCCTCGGCTTGCTCTACTCAGCGTTCACGTACTACTGCGGGTTCAGCGTGAACAGCGGCGAGTACAAGTTGATGGGCCTGGCGCCGTACGGCGCGCCGCGTTACGCCGATCTGATTCTGCAGACGCTCCTGGACGTGAAGGAAGACGGGTCCTTTCGCATGGACATGTCGTACTTCAATTACTGCCAGGGGTTGACGATGACCTCCGACAAGTTCCACCAGTTGTTCGGAGGTCCGCCGCGCAAGCCGGACACGCTCCTCACCGCGCGCGACATGGACCTGGCGGCGTCGATTCAGAAGGTGACCGAAGAAATCATGCTGCGCACCGCCCGCTGGGTGCACGCGCAGACGGGTATGCGCCGCCTCTGCCTCGCCGGCGGCGTCGCGCTCAACTGCGTCGGCAACGGCCGCATCCTGCGCGAGGGCCCCTTCGAGGACATCTGGATCCAGCCAGCGGCCGGCGACGCGGGCGGCGCGCTCGGCGCGGCGCTGTTCACGTGGCACCAACTCCTGGGCAACCCGCGCACGACCCACCCGCGCGACGCGCAGCGTGGGTCGCTGCTCGGACCTGCCCACTCGCCCGCAGAGATTCAGGCATTCCTCGACGACGTCGGCGCCGACTACGAGCGCATCGACGACGAGGGGCTGCTCGTGGACACAGTGGCGGACGAGATTCGGGGAGGCGCTGCCGTCGGCTGGTTCCAGGGGCGCATGGAATTCGGGCCGCGAGCGCTCGGCAGCCGCAGCATCATCGCCGACCCGCGCAATCCGGAGACACAGACCCTCCTGAACGTGAAAGTGAAGTTCCGCGAGGGCTTCCGGCCCTTCGCGCCGGCAGTGCTCGAGGAGCACGCGCCGCGCTACTTCGAGATGGACGCGCGCGTGGACAGCCCGTACATGCTCCTTGTCGCGCCGGTAACATCGGAGCGCCGCACCCGGCTCGAGGATGCGGAACAACACGCGTCAGGCATCGCGAAGCTGAAGGTAGTGCGGTCGGACATCCCCGCGGTGACGCACGTCGATTACTCCGCGCGCGTCCAGACCGTCGATTCCGAACGTCACGGACTCTACCGCAAGTTGCTGGAGGCGTTCTATCGCAAGACCGGCTGCCCCGTGCTGGTGAACACGAGCTTCAATCTCGGATGGGACCCGATCGTCTGTACGCCACAGGAAGCGTACGCGACCTTCATGGCCTGCGACCTCGACGTGCTGTGCATGGGCCCATTCGTGTTGCGCAAGCGCCGGCAGCGCGCCTGGGTCGAGGAGCGCCCGGGTAGCGCTGATTTCCTCGAGGATGCTCTCGAATGTCCCTGCGGTTCGGGCTTCACGCTCGCTCGCGGGAACGGCGAGATGGTGAGCGACTGCGGCCATCGTTTCCCAATCACCGACGGGATTCCGCAACTGTTCTGGCCTCACGACCGCGTCGGTGATCCCGGCGACGTGACGGAACGCGTCAAGGCGTTCTACGAAGAGACGCCGTTCCCGAATTACGACGACCACGATTCGGTGCGGTCGCTCATCGAAAAAGCGCGCCGTGGCAAGTACGCACGCGACCTCGATGCGGCGATCCCCTACAACGCCACGGTCCTGGAGGTTGGCTGCGGCACGGGACAGCTCAGTAACTTCCTCGGCGTCTCATGCCGCCGTGTTGTCGGCGCGGATCTGTGCTTGAACTCCCTGCGGCTCGGGGAGCAGTTCCGTCGCGAGCAGAATCTGTCGCGCGTACGCTTCACCCAGGTCAACCTGTTCCGGCCGCCGTTCCAGAAGGGGTACTTCGACGTCGTGCTGTGCAACGGCGTGCTGCACCACACGAGCGATCCGCGCGGTGGATTTGCCTCGCTGGTCTCGCTCGTGCGTCCGGGCGGCTACATCGTGATCGGCCTGTACAACACGTATGGACGGCTGATGACGGACGCACGTCGTGTGTTGTTCCGGATGACCGGCGGCGCCGGCAAATGGATCGATCCCTACCTCCGCTCAACGGCGATGAGCCGCGGCAAGCAGAAGGCGTGGTTCGCCGATCAATACCTGCACCCGCACGAATCGAAGCACACGATTGGCGAGGTGCTGCAGTGGTTCGATGAGGAGGGATTGGAATTCGTCCACGGCGTGCCGTCGGTCACCAACGAGGCGGATCCAAGGCGCACCTCGCTCTTTACCCCAACCGCGAGAGGGACGGCGTGGCAGCATTTCTGTGTGCAGGCGCGGCAGGTCGTGGCGGGAAGCCGCGAAGGCGGGTTCTTCATCATGATTGCCAGAAAACCTGCCAGCGTCACCGCAGCTCCCATGCGGACGCGACAGAGCGAGCTGGAACCCGCGACCGCGCTAATCGGGTGACACGATGCTGATCGACCTCACAAAACCGGCGACGGATCGAGAACTCCGGTGGTTTGCGGGCCTCTGGTTCCCCGCGCTATGCGCAGTGCTGGGCTGGTTCGCACTGGACAAGGCGCCTACTCTCGCTGCCGGCGTGTGGGTGCTCGGGGCGGTGCTCGGGCTCATCGGACTGGTGCGGCCGCGTGCGATTCGCCCCGTCTATACCGGCCTGACGCGCCTCACGTTCCCGATCGGCTGGGTCGTCTCGCACGCCCTCCTGCTGGTGATGTACTTCGGTATCATCACGCCAGTGGGCCTGCTGGTGCGGCTTTTCCGGGATCCGCTCGATCGCTCGTTCGATGCTCGCGCCTCGACCTACTGGGCGCCGCGCGACACGGCGGCCCCGCACCGCTATTTCCGTCAGTTTTGACCATGACCCATCAACGCAACGCACCATCGACCGACTTCGCGCGCGCTGCCGAAGGGCGGGCGAGCGGGTTCTTCGGCGAGTTCTGGTTCTTCCTGCGGCACAACCGGCGCTGGTGGCTCACGCCCATCATTCTGCTGTTGCTGGTGCTCGGGCTGTTCGTAGTGCTCGGGGGATCCGGGGCGGCGCCGTTCATCTACACCCTGTTCTGATCACACGGCCCACGGCATGCGCACACGATCGGAACACGCTCTCGTGAAGCAGTTCGCGGCCGCTCGTGACCCCGCCTCGGACTTCTACGTGATCGACGTAGGTGCGAGCGGCGGGATAGCAGCGCACTGGAAGCTGTTCGGCGACCGGCTGCGAGCCGTCGGTTTCGACCCGTTGATCTCCGAAGTGGAGCGCCTGAACAAGCAGGAACAGCGGCCGCGCGTCCGCTACGAAGCCGCGTTCGTCGGGGCGCACAACTTCGATGAGCTGTTCCCGCCGGAACTGCGGAACGACCGCCTCCGCTCGCGGAACAACGACCCGTTTCAGCGCGTCAGCGCCGTCCGCGCCCAGGAAATCCTGTCGATGGATTACGTGCGCGAGGTCTTCAATCGCGGTGAGGTGGCAGCCGTCGCCGATCGCGTCATCGCGCTCGACGATTACGTGCCGAAGCCGGAGTACGACGCCGTCGACTTCATCAAGGTCGACACCGACGGACATGACTTCGAGGTGCTGCTGGGGGCCCGCGACCTGCTCGACGGGCACGTCCTCGGCCTGATGGTGGAGGCGCAGCTGCACGGGCCGGTGCACGAGTACGCGAATACCTTTTCGAACATCGACCGGTTCATGCGCAACCTCGGATTCTCGCTCTTCGACCTCGAGGCGTACCGCTACAGTCGCAGCGCGCTGCCCGCGCCGTTCGTCTACGACATCCCGGCACAGACCGAATCGGGGCAGCTGTTGTGGGGTGACGCGCTCTACCTGCGCGACCTCGGCGATCCCGCGTATGCGGACAAGTTCGCCTTCTCCATCACTCAAGAGCGTGTCCTGACGCTGGCCACGTTGTTCGTGATGTTCGACTTGGCCGACTGCGCCGCCGAACTGCTCGTCACCCGCGCCGACCTGGTTCCCGACCCGCTGCGCACGCGGCTCCAGGATGGGCTCGCCGCCGCGGCCGCGCGGAGCCCGGTCACGTATCGTGAGTACGTCGCGGGGTTCGAGCGCGATCCGCGTACCTTCTATCCGGCCGCGCGCGAGGCGGAGGTGCCGGCGCCCGTAGAGCCCGTCCCAGCCGCCACTCCGACGCCGGAGCAGCCGCCGGATACTGGCGAACACGCGGTTCGGTTGGCGGAAGCGGTTGCCGAGATCGAACGCCTGAAGGAGCGGTTGCAGCAGCTGAAGCTGAAGCATCAGACATTGCGCCAGCGCCTCGAATCCCGCTCGGGCGACGTCGGCCCCGCGGCCAAGACGAAAGTGCGCAACTGAGCGCGGCGTCTAACGCTGCGTGAGGTCGGAGTCGGCGGCCACGACGTAGGCGAAGTTCTCCGGCACGTCGTCGTGCGCCATGACGACATCTTCGATGTGGAACAACATGTCGAGATAGTGTCGGACCTCGTCGGCCTCGCCGTAAAAATTCGCCGCGAGGTCGTACAGCACGAACTGCAGCAGCGATCCGCGCGTGTAGCAGACGTGGACCCACGGAAACACGGCCCGCAGCTGTGGAACGATTTCGTCCGAGCGTATCGACTCGGACGGATCGGTGGATTTCCACTCCTCGACCGTCATCGGGCGAAAATCCGTCCAGAAGTACCGCCGCGTCCGCGGATCGTCAGCAAGGGCGGACTGCGTGGCTCTCGTCTGCGGATTCGGCGTGGTCAGACCAACGCGGATGCCGTACACCTCGACGACCGATGGCTGCCCGTTTGCCGATTGATTCCGTAGGACGATCCACCGACACCGGTTAGGCGTGGGGAATGGAAGGTGCCAGGTTCGCCGATCGCTGGCCTTGACTACGAATTCCTCGAGGAACGTGGACCCATCGTCGGTCACGTACCCGATCCCGATTTCTCCTCCGCGGACGTGTGCGTCCACCATGAGGACGGTCTCGCGTTCCCCCGCCGCCTCGGGGACGTCCATCTTCCTGGGAATCTTCACCCCGTAATGGAATCGCTCGGCCGGAGTGGTCACGCGCAACCCCGACGTGCCAGTCTCCACCATGCTTCCGCGCTCTCGCCGGCAGCCCGTGAGCGGAAACACGTCCAGCGGCATCGGTTCTGAGTTCTCGAGGCAGGAGAGCCGCCTCGCTAATCGGTCGTACGCGTCCGTCGAGGACGGGATGCCCAGCTCACGCTGAGCGCTGATTCGCACCCGCAGGCGTTCAGGCAGCAGTCGAATGCAGCTGTTGATGGCCTCCACCTGCCGGCGCGTGTACTGGCAGCGGGCCGCGCCGATATATTCGTACATCATGAACGGCGCGCCCGGCGCGAGATGGTGGCGGACCTCCGCGAACACATGTTCGAGGTTCGACAGGTGGTGCACGCCGCCGGCGTAGACGAAATCGTACGTCCCCTCGAGCGTCAGCTGATTCAGATCGGCAACGCGGTAGTGGAGTGTGTCGAACCCCTCCTGCCGCGCGACGGCGGCAGCGTGTGCAATAGCTGCGGGCGAGATGTCGACGCCGTCGCTGCTGCGAACAGCACGTACGCGGGCCAGAGCGCGCTCGGCATGCCCGTGGCCGCAACATAAGCTCAGGAGGCGTTCAATCGGGCGTTCGGGCGGATGCACGCGGTCGAGGACGCCGATGAACGCACCACCGTCATCCGCACGGCGCGGGTACGGCGACACCCAGGGCACCGCCCCGTCGAAACGACGACGAGCCCAGGACGAAGCGCGTGCCTCGACCGCCGGGATCGTCGCGTAGTTGATTGCGTCGTCGGGCGCGACGCCCCAGCGCGTTGCAACGACATCCGGACCAGGACATTCCATGGCTGGTGGTTCTGTCCCGAGCCGTGCTACCGGATCACTCATCACGGAACCGGTTCGTGAGCGGGTAGCGGCGGTCGCGGCCGAAGCTCCGTCGTGAGATCTTCACGCCCGGCGGTGCCTGCCGTCGCTTGTATTCCGCAACATACACCAGGTGCTGAACACGCATGACCAGGTCGCGCGGGAAGCCCTCCGCGACGATGTGGTCCACACCGCGTTCGTCTTCGATGAGGCGCTCGAGAACGGCATCGAGCTGATCGTAGCTCGGCAGCGAGTCCTGGTCGGTCTGGTCTGGACGCAGTTCGGCGCTCGGCGGGCGCGTGATCGTCGTCTCCGGGACGACGGGGCCGGCCGGTCCGCGCGCCTGTTGTGGATGGTGCATGTTCCTCCAGCGGGCCAGCCCGTACACTTCCGTCTTGTAGACGTCCTTGAGAACCGAGTAGCCGCCGCACATATCACCGTATAACGTCGCGTAGCCGACCGACATCTCGGACTTGTTGCCGGTGGTGAGGACCATCCACCCGAACTTGTTCGACAGCGCCATCAGCAGCACGCCTCGAACGCGGGCCTGCAGGTTCTCTTCGGTGATGTCGCGGCTGCGACCGGTAAACGCCGGTGCGAGCGAGCGCTCGAACGCTTCCACCTCCGGTTCGATGGCGATCGTCTGGAGCCGCATCCCGAGCGCCTGTGCGCTCGCTGCCGCATCGTCCAGGCTCAGGTCGCTCGTGAAGCGCGACGGCAGGCGCACGCCGTGCACGCGTTCCGCCCCAAGCGCGTCCACGGCGACCGCGGCGCTCAGCGCCGAATCGATCCCGCCGGACATTCCGAGCACGATGCCCGTGAAGCCGTTCTTGTCCACGTAATCGCGCAGGCCCAGCATCATCGCCTGGTACACGGATTCGAGCCTGCCCGGCGCGTCCGCTAGGTCGCCGCGCTCCACCTCGAAGCCATGCGGCGCGCGGCACCATTTCGTCAAGACAATAGAGGAGTCCCAGGGCGCCAGCCGGATCACCGTCCGACCGTGCCGGTCGGTCACGAACGATGCGCCGTCGAACACGAGCTCGTCCTGGCCTCCGACCTGATTGAGGTACACGAGCGGCAGGCCAGTCTCGTTGACGCGCTGGGCGGCGAGCGATTCCCGGCGATGCGCCTTCTCGACCTCGAACGGCGATCCGTTCGGGACCAGGAGCAGCTCCGCGCCTCTCGACGCAAGGTGCGTCGCAACGGCCGGCTCCCACACGTCCTCGCAGATGGGCAGGCCAATCGAGATGCCGTTGAACGTGACCGGCTCAGGCAGCGGGCCGGGGCAGAACACGCGTTTCTCGTCGAACACGCCGTAGTTCGGCAGCTCGTGCTTGAAACGCACCTGCAGATCGCCCTTGGACGCGAGCATGACGGCGTTGTAGAGCTCGCCGTTCTCGCGCCATGGTGCCGAGACGACGACTGCGGGGCCGCCGTCAGTGGTGTCAGCGCGAACGGCCTCAATCGCACGTCGGGCGGCTTCCACGAGCGAGGGGCGCAGGACCAAATCCTCGGGCGGGTAACCGACGACCACGAGCTCGGGAAAGAGCACGAGGTCAGCACGTTGCTGCGCGGCCTGCGCGCGGGCGGCTCGGATCAGCGCGAGGTTGCCCGGGACATCGCCGACCGTCGGATTGATCTGCGCGAGGGCAAGGTGCAGGCGTGCCGGACGCGGCGCGCCAGCCATCGCGTGACTAGACAAAGACGCGACGGCGGCTGCCTACGTCGGCTTTCATCTCGGCGTGAATCCAGCGGTACGTAGCCTCCAGGCCGTCCCGCAGGCGCGTCGAGGGTGCCCACCCGAGCCGCTGCTGGATCAGGGTGTTGTCGCTGTTGCGGCCGCGCACGCCCTTTGGCGCATCGAGCTTGTAGCGCCGCTTCAGCGTGACTCCGGCGATCTTTTCCACCGTGTCGACCAGCTGGTTGATGCTGACGAGCTCGTCGCTGCCGATGTTGATCGGTTCCTTGACGTCGCTGTTCATGAGCAGCAGCGTGCCGTGGAGGCAGTCGTCGATGTAGGTGAAGCTGCGCGTCTGCTCGCCGTCGCCC
>WUUC01038818.1_pt1 | contig 11751 bp, 8 predicted proteins | sample 6278441 | NCBI WGS metagenome assembly WUUC01 (sample SAMN13675441, study PRJNA597444) | soil metagenome | isolation source: soil | place: USA: Washington | collected 2017-10 | reverse complement strand
GCGCATGACAGACACCCTAGATGAGTGACTCGGTGAGGATCATGTGAAGTCGGCCCGATGTCAGGGCATCGGAGGAGGGTGTCCATGATCAATGTGTGACGAAGACCTGAACACCCTCCTGACCGCGCTCTACGTGCTGGTTGACGACCACGTGGTCCCGCACCGGCGGCCGGTGGCTATCGAGGCCCTCATTGATCGGGTGTGGGGTGACGCACCGCCGGTCGGTGCTCGTGATGTCCTGTATTCGCACCTGAGCAGGATTCGCCAGCTGCTCATGAAGGCCACCAGCCTCACCGGCACGGTTGGTCGAGGAAGGCAAGAATGCGCGGAGTGCCGACGAGGACCGGGTTGCCGCGTTGACCGAGGCGTTAAGTCTGTGGCGTGGCCCACCGCTGGCGGAATCTCGGGTGACTGGGCGAACCACGTGCGGGATGACTGGCTGCTGCGGCGATTGGACGCAGTGGGGTGAGGTCGAGCTCAGGCTCGGCCACGCCAACGATGTCATTGGCACAGTTCCCAATCTCGTCGCGGAGTATCCGCTGGCGGAGCCGTTGGAGACGCTGCTCATACGAGCTCTGCACGCGGCCGGGCGTGATGCGGAGGCTGTCGAGCGTTATGCCGTGATCCGGCGCCGGCTCGCCGATGAGCTCGGCATCGATCCCGGCCCAGCTGGCCACCGAGCGCTTTCATGAGGCCATCACAATCTCGCGCGAAATCAAGTTCCAGCTTGGCGAAGCGTTCGCATTAAACTATTGGGGAGTAATCCACTCCGGACACCACTGCTACCAACAAGCCACCGAACACCACCATCAAGCCTCGCCATCTCCCGAGACATTGGTGTTGACCGGGTAGGTGAAGCTCTCGCGTTGAAGTGCGCAAGATCGTATCGGACGCTCAGCTGCTCATGAGACCAGCTGGCGGTTCGCGAGCGGCTAACGCGGCGGTGCCACGTCGGGAAGGCTCACGCCCGAACTCCTGCGACAGTGCTCAGGAGCCTCACCTAGGACGGTGCGTTGTCCAGAAGGGACAATCGCATGAGTTCGGTATGGAGGATAGGTCGACGGGATCCCTCATTGGAAGCATCAAGCCTCACCGTGGCGCACTTTTCTGGTCAGTGCACCTGGTTCTGACAGGGGAAAGCCCCGAGGCGGAGAAGGTTCCGCTCCCGGGGCCTGTACCTATCGTTGGCCGGGTGGGCTTAGGTCACGATCGTCACGCCGAACCGGGCGGCGACCCGGCTCCACTTCTCCGCGTAGGAGGTAACGCCGTCACCGGCGATGACGTGTCCGCGGATCCAGGAGTCGGTGCCGCTCTTGACGTAGAACGGCGACCCGGAGTCGCCACCCTGGGGCGAGACCCCACCGTTGAAAGAGGTAACCGGCGACTTGCAGCCGCTGGAGGTGCACACCAGCGCGTCATTACTGATGCTGGTGTGGCCACAATTCTCGCCGGTGGTCCGTCCACTATGGCAGTAGTCGGCGAAGCCCGGGAACGAGTCCCCGGCCCCGACCACTGCGTTGCTGGTGGTGCTGTCAACGCCACCGGTGTAGTGACGTCCGGCGTAGGACTGCCCACCGATGAGTTCCATATCCTGCGACGGCAAGCCGTTACCGCTCACTGAGCCCATGGCGATGCCGCCGTTCTCGGTGAACACATTGGTGCCGTTGCTGAAGCAGTGGCCGGCGGTGACCATGGAGCGGACGCCGGACCCGTTCTGCACGGCGTAGCCGGTGGAGCACCAGAAGACGCCCGGGGTCATGGTGACACCCGCGCCACCCCAGAACGGGGACGTGTCAGACCTGCGGCTGAAGTTGTCGGAGATGGTCGTTTTGCGCAGCTCGACCATCCCGCCGAACGCGCCGACCAGCGAGGACGTCACGTCGGCGGGCGCGTTAGTTTCCACGACCACCTTGCCGGTGAGCGGGTTGGCGTAGCTGCCCCAGGTGTACTCAGTCCCGTGGATCTGAACGAAGTCCACGATCCGGGACTGGATCGTGGCTGACACCTGCGCGACCGCCGGGCTCACCGCCAGAGCCGTTTTCGCTACCGCCTCATCGGGCGCGATCCGGCTCTGCCCGGTCCGGTTGCCGCTGCTGTCGGGCTTGTCGTCGGCGTAAGCCGGTGTGGCAGCGAGTATCGCACCAAGCGCCACACCTACGACCGAGGTCAGAAAGGCTCTTCTCAGACGCACCGCGTCTTCCTTTCGTTAGTGAGGGAAGCGTTCCCCTCCGGTGATGGCCGCAGTGTTGGCCGCGACCCACAAAGGAAGAGCGGCGACCTCAATTACCTTTGATACGACAAAAGTGCTCGGGACTTCCGAGAATCCCGTTGTCATCCAACGGATCTTGTCCCCTGCGCGGCTGTTACGAAGCCCTGACAAGGGGTTTGACAGCTGCACCACGTGAGGCCACGCTCTTCGGGCGTATTCACAGCCCAAAAAGGCAGCTCACCCGATTGGCCGTTAGACAACCCGGCGAGAAGTGGAGCCGGATCGCCGCCAGGTACGGCGCGTTGATCGTGATCTGATCAACACGGCCAAACCGGCTCCCCCGCCGTCCCTAGCCGGCTCAAGTCACCTCGAGCGGCCACGGGCCCCCAGCGACCACGACCGCGGGCCCACTATCGCGATTGACCACCACTACGGCGAACACCTCGTAATGCCCGGCCGGCAGCAACCCGCCGGCGCCAGCCGCACACTGCCGGATAGACCCCCGCGCAGTGAACGCCTGACTGGCGCCGGAGCCGAGGTCGAGCATCCGCCCGATCAGATCCTTGGGCAGCGGTGTGGCCACGACCTCCCCGGCCATTGCGACGTACACATCCGCCTCCGGCGTCGTGACACCCGAGACCCGGCCCCCGGTACTGGTGACGGTCACCATGCCAGCGAACATTCCGTCACCTCCCCGGTCGACCCGGGGCGGAAACTCACCGGTCACCGACAAGCCCTCGCCCCGACCCGGCAGGGCGTCGATCCGGTCCCCGCAAGCGGGAACCACTGCCTGCTCGATCACATCGCCTCCTGGAACCGCGGACTGCGCCGTTCCCACCGTCTCATCACCTGCCGACGCGCACGCCGCCCCGACAACGAAGACGAATCCCACCGCCGCGGCATTCCGGATCATCGACATCCGCACCATGTGCGCCTCACTCCCGGAACACCTTCATCGGTCACTGAGTGGACGTAAAGCAACCCACTCACGGTTGCCCGCCTAAACCAGCACAAGAATCGGGCAGGCAGTAGCACCACGGCACTTGCGCCGATGTCAGTGCGCGATGACGTTGAATGCCTTCCACTTGTCCGGGCAGAACCCGTCACCCACGAGTATGTAGAAAGGCCACAGCGTCCACGCTCCCGTGTCGTCGAGAAAGGCCTTTCCCTGGGCCTGGATCACTCCGCACTGTCAAGGAGTGGGTACCGCCCGGTGGCCCATGACGGGCGCCGCTCGCGCCGCGACGCTGCTGGCCGAGTTGCTCTAAGCGATCGGCCCTCGGCATGCGGAGAAGTAGGTAGCGGTCGCCGGCGATCTGGGTATGTCGGCCGATGCGGCCGGTCCCCGCCGGCGGATAGACATCGGCTAGGTGATGACGGGGAGGTGGCGGGTGTCCGCTGGATGGGAGTGCGGGGCTGGCGCCTGCGAGCTGACGGTGCGGGTGGTAGGTGGCCTGGCGGTCTCCCGGACCGGCCGGGAGCTGCGCCCCGGCGAGGTGGGCACCCGCAAGGCACGCATCGTGCTGGCCGTCCTGGCCGCGCATGAGGGGTATGTGTCCGCCGACGAGATCTGCGCCGCCGTGTGGGGCGACACCCCGCCGCACGATCCGGTGGCGAACCTGTCCACGTTGGTCAGCCGGCTCCGTGCCGCCCTGGGACCGGACGCCATCGCCGGTGGCCGTGCCGGCTACCGGTTGGGTCGGCTGGTTGGCGTCGACCTGGCCGAGGCCGACGACCTGGTGGCCGAGGCGCAGGCGCGGATCAACGTCCGCCAACCCGCGCTGGCGCTGATGGCCGCCCGGTGCGCGGTGCACCGGCTTGACCGGGGCATGGTGCTGGTCGAATATCCCGATGCCGACTGGGCCGAGCCGGCCCGCGCCCGGCACGGCCGCCTGCTGCGCCGCGCCTGGCACCTCACGGCCGACGCCGCGCTGCACACCGGGGATCTACCTGAGGCTCGGGCCGCCGCCGAGGCGGCCGTCGCCGCCGATGGCTTCGACGAGTCGGCCTGCCGTCTGCTCATGCGTACCCTGCACGCCGCGGGCGAACCGGCCCACGCACTTCTGAGCTACCAGCGGCTGCGCGCCGCGCTGGCCGGCGAGCTGGGTGTCGATCCCGCCCCGGCTACCCGCGCCCTGCATCTGGCCATCCTGCGGGACACCACTGGTGCGGCCATCCAGGCGGCGGGTTGATCTCCGATCGAGTTGCAGCACCGGCGGTGGGCCGCGGCGCTGTCCCGCGCCCCACGTGAGGGTGTGACCGTCCTCTTTGGTCGGGTACGTGTTGTGTCCCCTCGGGGAGGTCGTTCAGCGTGTCGAAACTGACGCCCGCGTTTCCCGTTGCGCACGGCCAGATCCCGCTGCAGGCGGAGCCGCCGGCGAGGTGCAATCGCACTGCAATCGCGTCGACGCACACTTGTTCATAGTGGAGATCATCTGAGACCCGCGCCGCCACGGCGCAACCACGGCCGGCCCGTCATGTCGCCGGCCAGGGCCGGTGCTCATCGTCACCCCCCGCGAGGGCACCGGCCTTCTCCGCACCCAACCGGCCCGGGCCGTGTTTCGCCGAGTGGGTGCTCAGCCGGGCTGTGTCTCCGGCAGGACGTTGCGGTTGGCGCGGAACAGGTTGTCCGGGTCGTGCTTTCGCTTGATCGCGGCGAGTCGCTCGTAGTTGGCGCCGTAGCTGGCCCGGGTGCTGCCGTGCGGCTCGTCGTGGGTCTGGAAGTTGATGTAGGTCCGCCCGGTGCCATGGGCCCGGCTGCGCAACCCTGCCTCGCGCAGCCAGGCGCGGAACTCCGCCGCGCGCGGCTCGTCCGGCGCCCACATGCCGTTGGCGCCGCCGACGTAGCGGGCGTCGCGGTTGCCGACCGCGCCGTCGTCCTCGGCGCGCTCGTTGAGCGCCCCGCCGATGTGCAGCCAGCCCAGCTCGGCGCCGGGGATGTCGCAGGCGGCGAACAGCTCCCGGGTCAGATCGAGCAGCTCGTCGCTGAGCTCGGCGTGGTACTCGGTCTTCCAGTAGTAGTGCATGCCCCTGGGTTCCAAATCGTCCAAATAGGACTGAACGGCCGTGTACGGCATCTCCTCGATCAGGTCGAAGATCGGATCACTGATCGCCCGGATCGGCGCCAGGGCCTGACCAGCGTCGGCCGGGTCGCCGCTGTAGCAGACAGCCATCGCGCAGATCTTCCTGCCGTGCCACCGTTCCGGGACGAACCGCTCGGCCGGGGCGTGGATGAGGTTCAGCCACACCGCCAGCTCCCGGGGCGCCCGTTCGGTGATCTCCCGGTAGGCCGGCAGGATCTCCGCCGCCCGCTCGAACGGCCAGGCAATCAGCCCGCCGGACACCGCCGGGCCTACCTCGTGCAGCCGGAAGGTCAGCTCGGTGACCACGCCGAGGTTCCCCCCGGCGCCGCGCACCGCCCAGAACAGCTCCGGCTCCAGCTCGCGACTGGCCCGGCGGACCACGCCGTCGGCGGTGACGATCTCCACCTCGAGCAGGTTGTCCACCGTCCACCCGAACCGCCGGGTCAGGTAGCCGAGCCCGCCGCCGAGGGTCAACCCGGTCACCCCGACCTCGGAGATGAAACCGAGCGGGGTGGCCAGGCCGTGCTCCTGCGTCGCGGCGTCCACCTCGCCGAGCAGGCACCCTGCGCCGCCCGTCGCGGTCCGTGCCGCGGGGTCGACGGTGATCCGCCGCAGCCGTGACATGTCGATGGTCAGACCGCCGTCGACCAGGGCGGTGCCGGCGATGTTGTGCCCGCTGCCGCGCACGGACAACGCCAGATCGTGGTCTCGGGCGAAGTTGACCGCGGCCACCACGTCGTCCGTCCCGGCCGCCGACAGCACCAGCGCCGGGATCTTGTCGATCATGCCGTTCCACAGCTCGGTCGCCTCGGCGAAGCCCGGGTCGGACGGGGTCAGCAGCCGGCCGCGCGCTCCGTTGCGCAGCACCGTGAGCGCCCCGTCGGTCAGTGTGACCGCCGCGGTCCCGTCGCGGGACGCCAGCAAATGCGCCGTCATCGATGATTCCTCCAGGCTCGAGCACCGTCCGAAGGAGACTAGGCAGCGGCGACGACCACCGGCGTCGGGAGAACCATGTGACCTCGGTGCCGGCCGGAGTGGGTAGTTCTCGCTAGACCAGGCCGTGCTCGAAGGCGAACGCGGTGGCCGCCGAACGGGACGGCACACCCAACTTGGCCAGAATGTTGCTGACGTGGCGGGCCACCGTCTTCTCGCTGAGCACCAGGTTGGCCGCGATCGCCCGGTTGCTCTTGCCGGCCGCGACCAGCCGGAGCACCTCCATCTCGCGGGCGGTCAGCCCACCGGGGACGGCGGGCGCGCGCGCCGGGGCGTCCAACCGGGCCAGGTCGGGTCCGGCGCCGAGCCGGGAGAAGGCCCACCGGGCGGCGTCGAACTCGATCTCCGCGCCGTCCTCGTCGCCCAGCGCGCGGCAGGCCGCACCGAGCAGCACCCGTACCCGCGCCGCCTCGTACACCGCCTCGATGTCCTGCCACAGCGCGCATGCCCGGCGCAGCATCGGCAACGCGGCCCGGGCGTCCCCCTCGGCCAGCAGCACCGCCCCGCTCGCGTGCGCGGCCATGGCGTTGATCAGCGGCATGTCGATACGCGCGGCGAACCCGGTCAGCTCATCGGCGCTCGCGCGGGCCGCCGCGGTGTCGCCGGCGGCCAGCAGGATCTCCACGGCGGCCGACAGCATGTCCGGCCGGGCCGCGGGATCGGAGGTCTCCGCAAGCGCTCGGCGGATCGCCGCGTCCGCGGCGGCCACCCCGCCCCCGGCCAGCCGCAGCAGGGCCAATCCCGGTTGCGGCTGCCGCCCCAACCGGCTTGCCTGCCGGTAGGCGCGGTCGGCCGCCCCGGGATCGCCCCGGAGCCGGTGCAGCTCGGCCAGCAGGTAGGCGGCCGCGCCAGCGGCCGGATGTCCGGGTGGCCGGGTGAGTTGCTCACAGGCCTGCCGGGCCATGTCGGCGGCCTCCGGCCAGGCCCCGTGCAACCGCTCGATTCGGGCGCGGTGGATCAGGCACTGGCCGCGGTAAAGCACCAGGCCGGGCTGGGCCGAGCACCACCTGGTCAGCGCTGTCGTCCACTCCCCCGCCCGCCGCACGTCGAACACCTCCTCGCAGCCCTCGATCACCACGCAGTAGGTGTTGCCGGCCACCACCGCCGACACCTCGTCGGCCAGCACCGTCGCCATGACCTCGTCGAACAACCCCGTGCCCGCAGCGAGGTCGTCGTGCCGCAGCAGCGCCCGGCCCTCGATGGACCGCGCCATGATCACCAGGTCGAGATCGCCGCAACGCTCACCCAGCGCGGCCGCCTCCCGGGCGATCTCCAGCGCGCTCGCACAGTCGCCGGCGTCGATCTGCGCGATCGCGGCCGGCAAATCCAGATAGCCCCGCTCGGCGCAGTCGTCCGGCGCGCCGTCGAGCTGCCGGCGCGCCCTGGCCAGCCAGCCGGCGCCCCGAGCGGCCGCACCCCGGATCAGCAACCCGAACGCCAGCCAGAACCCACACCTAGCGGCCCGAGTCGGCTCGCCCCGCCCGACCAGCTCACGAAACGCCCTGGCCCACGCGCGCTCGCTGTCGTCATCGCGGCCGAGCAACCATGCCGCGGTGGCCAGCAGCTCGAGATCGTCGAGCTCGAGCGGGGTCCGCTCATCGGCCGCCGACAACGCGGCGTACGCCTCCGCCCATGCCCGCCGCGCGAACGCCGCCTGGCCGGGATTGTCGATCATGTCCCTGACCACCTCCGCATCGTAACGGGATCAGCGCGGGCGGCAGAGCCAAACGCCGACGGCTGGCCCAAGCCCTGCTGGACAACCCGACCGTGCTGATCGACGGCGGTCGCCAGCCTTGCGCGGTGTTGGAGACCTGTTCTTCGCGCTGCGCAACGCCGGCGCGATCAGGGTCTCGCCGCCGAGGTGCGCCAAGCCGCTGCGCACCCTGCAGCGCCGCGGCGAGAACCCCTGGTGCACGGCCTGCAAGCAGCGCTGGATCCGGTGCGCACAACGCCAGCAGGTCGCGCCGCTGCGCAGCGGAAGCCGCGACCATCCCCTGTGTTCGGCCTGCACCCGCCCCGACGCCGACTGGCACAGTTGCCCGGTCTGCGGCCAACCCGGGAAGAATCCACACAGGACGATGCGCTCGGTGCACCGTCCGGCAGCGCCTGCACGAGCTGCTCGCCGACGACGCCGGCATCATTGCTGCGGACCGGGAATCGCTCTACCAGGCGCTTGCCGCGACCGAACGCCCCGCCTGGCTGGACCGAAGCGCCGCAGATCCTGCGCGATCTCGCGCACCGACCCCTTACCCACCAGGCGCAGCATCCTGGTCGCCACCGACACGCTGCCCGCCCGTGACGAACAGCCGGCCAGGATCGACCGGTGGATCACCGCCGGCATCGCGGCAAGGCGACCTCGACCGCTGGCTGGCCAGCGGCGACAGCCGGTTGCACCGCGAGGCAGGACATCTCCTGCGCTGGGCCAAGAAGAACCGGCACACCACCCTCGACGCCCCGCCGTCAAATGGGGCGGCCCATCCAGCATCATCGACACCGAGACCAGGTGGGAACAGGCCCGCTGGCTGCTCCACAACGGCACCGTCAAACCTGGGGACCGGCTCGCCGGACTGCTCGTGCTGCTCTACGTCCAAGGGCCCGCAGCGATCAGCCGCCTCACCGTTGACCACATCGACATCACGCACAACGAGGTCCGCATCCGGCTCGGCGATGAACCCATCCTGCTGCCGGACCGCTCGCCGCGCTCGCCCGCCACGTCGTCGCCCGCCGCCGCGGCAAGGCCGCCATCGGCGAGGACGGAGCTTCGCCCTGGCTGCTCCCCGGCGGCCAACCCGGCCGCCCCATCAGCGCCTACCAGCTCGCCCAACGACTCCGCCAGCTCGGCCTCCACCCCGGCCAAGCCCGCTCCACCGCATTGTTCCAACTCGCCACCGACCTGCCCGCCGCGGTCCTCGCCCGGATACTTGGCATTCACATCACCGTCGCGGTCGCCTGGCAACACGCCAGCAGCGGCGACTGGGCCAGCTACGCCGCCGAGATCAGCCGCAGAAACCCCGACAGCCCAGCAACTTCCAGCCCGAGCCCCGGTCGCTCCCGCGACCTCTGACCCACCGATCACCCGTTGGAGGACGACATGCAAGCCGAGATCCGCCACCTGCTCACACCCGACATCAACCCCGACACCTACGTTCCAGACGACTCCGACCGATTCGCCTTCCTGGTCCAGATGCTGGCCGGGCCCGCCGGCGAGCCAAGCGAAGAGTCCTTCCAATTCGAGGTCTGCACACCCGGATGGCTGCACCAACAAGTCCAACGGGACGGACCCCTGAACGGCCGTCACCACGTCATCGTCGACACGTTCAACTGGCCAGCCCTGCAGACCTACTTCCAGCACCTGGTCACCAGCTGCACCGGAGCCGACTGGCACGAAGTCGCCACCAAGCTCGCCCGATACGGCTACTGGGAATTCGAGGACTACACACCGGCACCCGGCGAGACCTGACCCGCACGCTGATGATCCGCCCGTCGGCTGCCAACCGAGACATTCGGACAATTCTGATATCTGACGTCGCCAGAGGCGGTCTATCCTGCCGAGGCGATCGAGGCCCACCGAGCGTTCATCACCCGGCGACGGACCACCCGGCCAAGCGAAGAATACCGGACCCGACCGACCAAGAATGGGACTCCCTTTCTCGCACACTTCGAGAAAAGGAAAGTGTCATTCGGGACCTGCGCGCGAGCATTCACGAGCATGCTGCGACCTGACCCAACACAACGATCACGACTGGAAGAGATCCGCGATAATCTGGTGGTCCGGATCATTGAGGCCAAACGCGAAGGCTGGCTCGGCGAGATCGAGGGGCTCCAAGTCAGCTACGGCGGCGTCAAGGACAAGCTGGCCCAGATCGACACAACACTCCAGCGTCAGACCGGTGCCGCAAACCTCGGCATGCCCAGCTTCACCCCGCTCGCGGGAAGGACGACAGGGCACGCTGAGAGAATGGGGACGTGGCCAGCAATGAGATCCAGTTCGATCGCCAGCATCGCGACGATCTTGGTGTGCTTGAGGTCGTCCCACGCATCGACGGAGTGCCACTCACCGAGCTGATCGATAGGTTCGAAGCTGACGCCGGAATGCAGCCCGCGGGCGACGCCTACGGCGGTCTCATCCCGCAGTTCTATCGATTCGGCCCGATGGAGGACCACTTCCACGGGCGATCCACCAACTCGATGGGACCGAAGACTCCGTTGCTCGGGTGTGAATGCGGCGAGTGGGGGTGCTGGCCACTGATGGCCCACATCACCGTGACAACCGGTCTCGTGATCTGGGACTCCTTCGAACAACCCCACCGCACTACACGCGACTACTCGGGATTCGGCCCTTTCCAGTTCGACCGCTACCAATACGACGAGGCCTTGCGGGATCTGAGCACGGCAATCAGCTCCGATGACACCTGAGCACACCCACCGCGGCCCACCAGAACGCGTTCGCCCACACCTTCCCAGTAAGTTCAGAGAAGCCCATTGCCCCATACTCTGGCCCGACCCCACCCATCGCGAACGGCTCTCGAAATCCGCGACAACCTCAAAGAGCGCATCGTCGAAGCCGAACGCCAAGCTTCACCTCACTCGTCAGCCGAACATCAACCAGACCCAGGTCGAAATGATGACCGCACTGCTGCCGGCCATTCGCCCAGGGCCCAACGGAATACGACAGTGCGAGTCTCACCTGGAGATTAGGTTGAGCAAGCCCTCCACCTATGGTCGCGTCCAAAGCGGCCAGGATGGGTGAAGGTCCAACTCGGGGCCCGGTTCTGCCTCCCGGCAGCCGGACGGCGGGGTGGGCCAGAATCAGAACAAGATCGGAGAAACGCGACCAGTACCCAGGCTCCCGACAGCCGCCGGCTGCTCGTCACCACCATGACGCTGCCCGACCAGACCTGCAGCAACGGGCGCACCTGGGCCGCCGAATTCGCGTTATCGAGCAGTACGGCAACGGAGCGGTCGGCGGTCAGGGACCGGTATGGGGCCTCCCGCTGAGACCATTCCACCGGCATCCGCCTCGGGGAGAGGTCGGGATCGATCAGACACTGGCCAAGGTCGTCCTCGGATCTGTGGGTCGGTGCAGGAGAAGGCGCCGAGGTTGACATACGGCCAGCCATCGGGAAAGCGCTCGCGCATGTCCCGCAACCACCGCAGGGTCAGTGCGGTCTTGCCGACGCCGGCGGCACCGCTGATCACAGCGAGCAGCGAGACCGGCACCGAGTCCTTCCGGCTGCGCACCACCAAACGCCGCCGCAGCACCCCGCGCGCCAGTTGACACCGAGGTGTCGCGGGCTGCCAGCTCGCGTTGAGATGGTCGGCCAAGCGGTTCATCGTCACCGACACCCTCGGCCGGCTGCTCACCGCCGCGGTGCAGGACCCCGACGGCGCCGAGCCCGCCCTGCTGCAGGCCTACCTGTGCACCCGGGTGCGGTTCGTGTTCACCGACGGCGCGTTCGCCGGCCG
>WUUC01210739.1_pt1 | contig 11752 bp, 6 predicted proteins | sample 6278441 | NCBI WGS metagenome assembly WUUC01 (sample SAMN13675441, study PRJNA597444) | soil metagenome | isolation source: soil | place: USA: Washington | collected 2017-10 | reverse complement strand
TGGTCAACACGCCATCCAGGCGGCGGCCGATGAGCGAGCCGAAGCTCGACCGGTGCCGCTCGATGAAGGCGCGGTGGTGACGGGCGACCTCCAGGTTTTGCAGGGTGACCAGCGCCTCGAGCCAGGGCGCGGTGTCGGGCGCAGGTGGCTCGTGCAGCGGCACGTCGAGCGCGCGTGCGAGCTCTCGCGCGGCGCGGGTGAACGGCGTGCGCGCCTCCGCGTCGAGGACCTTGGACAGCGTCCGCCAGAGCACGAGGGCCGTCGGCAGCGGCGCATCACCGAGCTCGGGCAGCAAAACGCTTCCCACACGCTCGAGCAACTCGGCATCCCGCGCGAACCAGCCGACGGTATCGAAGCGCGGCGCCAGCGGCAGTACGTCAGCGAGCGAGATGGCGCCATGCGACGGGCGGAAACCGAAGATACCGTTGTGGCTCGCGGGGACCCGCACCGAGCCGCCGGTGTCGGTGCCGAGCGCAAAGTCGACGAGCCCAGCCGCCACCGCCACTGCGGAGCCCGACGCTGCCCCGCCGGGAACACGCTCCGGACAGCGTGGGTTCTCGGGTGTGCCGTAATGAACGTTCTCGCCCGTCGAGCCGAGCGCGAGCTCGTCGCTCAGGGTGAGCCCATCGAGCTGAGCTCCAGCAGCGAGCAAAGTCTGGACACACGCGGCCGTACGCTGCGCGGGCTCATGGGCGCCGAGCCAGGCCGGGTTGCCGTAACAACTCGTCACCCCCTCGATGCCAAACACGTCCTGGACGGCGAAGCGGTAACCCTGGAGCGGCCCGTGGTCGCTGCCGCGCCGCTCGAGCTTCGCGTGCTGACAGAATGGGGTCATGCGTGGCTTTCGCGGGCGAAGGGTGCGCTGCAACGGACATCGGAAGCACTTGACCGCAGACGTCGAGCCGCTCGCGCGCCAGCACGATTTGCCGTCGATTGCCTCCCGAGAGCGCACTCATCGGCGGCCGGAGCGCGCCTCACACGGCGCAGCGCTGGCGCCGCGACTCGGCGGCCGCGTTCACATTCGCACGAGCGAGGAGGAGACCAAAACGAGTAAAACGCGGGATTGTTCCGAGGAAATCGTTCTTTGCCACGAACCGACTGAGGTGGCAACCCGGGGCTGCCGGCGTGGGCCTTCGTGGGCTCGAAGCCATGATTGTGGAGAGGCAAATCGGCTCGGTCGCAAGACGATCCGAGTGCAAACCAGCCGCTCGAGATCCCGTCGCCCGGGCTGTCAGCGCCCAGGCGGCGCCATCGACGGTGGGTTGACGCTCGGTTAACTCGGCGTGGGCCCTCGACGCTCCAGATTGGCGTCGCTGGGTGCGGTTCGGACGTTTGGCGCCTCGTTTGCATAAGCATGAGCACGAGCATGAGCGGCGGGCGCGGATGGGACCTTTTTGGCCCCGCCAGAGGAGGAGAGCGGGAATGAACGAACACTCGGTGCAGGTCGTGATCTCGGAGCCCGGTGGGCGGCAGGTGCGTGTCAGCTGGCAGGGCACGGCGCCGGCACATCCGCTGGTCCTCCAGGTCGCGACCGTCGCCCCGCTAGCTCCCCCGCGCCACGAGTTCTTTCCGGCGGTGGCCGCGGTCAGCGCGCCGCCCAGTGCTCCGCCCGGGATCTCGCTCGAGTTGCGCTGGAGCGAGCCTGCGCCGCCAGCGCCAGCACACGAGGCGCCGCGTAGTGAACCGGCGCCGCTGGCCGCCGCCTGGGCCGCCGAACGGCTCCGGCAACGGCACCAGGCGACGGCAACACCGCCCGCCCGGCGGCGTGTCGGCCGTGCCGCGGGCGGTTGAGAAAAACAGCCCCCCGGGAAACACAAACGCCGCAATTGCCGCTCGTCGCGATCGGGGTATTGCTCTTCGCGGGGCCTGCAGCGTAGCGTCGCCGCGTGAAGAACCCTATCGCGCTCGCCGCAGGCCTCGCCGCCACGTACGGTCTGGTGTCCATCGTCGGCGGGGTCATCGGTTACGTCAGTAAAGGCAGCGTGGCTTCCGTCGTTGCGGGTGGCATCAGCGGCGCTGCGCTGATCATCGCGGCGGTCTTCATGTCGCGCAAACCCAAACCTGCCCTCACCACGGCGCTGTTGCTCAGCATCATTCTGGTGGGGCGCTTCATCTCCGCCTCCACCGCCAACGGTCCTTCAACGGTCGCCCTGGTCATGATCATCGGCGGCGCCATCGTGGCGCTCGCGGCTGGGTTGGCGCTCGCCAAGCTGCGGTCTCGACCCCGCACCGCAGCCTGAGCGTATCCTCGCGCGGGGGCCGTCACTAGAGGCGCGCAGGTCCCTTCGAGGGGCGCTGCCCTTGCCGGCCGTCTCGCGATAAGCTCGAGGCGTGAGCAGTCCGCACGCCATCTGGGTGGGTCGAGATCACGAGCTCGAGCGGCTCGAGGCGGTGCTCGGCCAGACGCTGGACGGCCGGGGCGGCAGCGCGCTGGTCGTGGGCGAAGCCGGCATCGGCAAGACCCGCCTGCTCGAGGAGCTCGCCGAACGCGCACGAGCGCGAGGTCTGGTCACGGCGTGGGGCCGGGGCTGGGAGCTCGGTCAGGCGCCAAGCTATTGGCCATGGCTCGAGATCCTGCGTGTGTTGTTCGCTCGTCCGCTCGCGCCTCGGGCTCCGATGCAGCGCCTCGAGCCTTTGTTGCCGGAGGTGGAGCAGCGCTTTGCCGAGGGCGAAGGCGCTCCCGGCAAGCTGGCTCCGAGCCGCGGGGACGGCTTTGCGTTTTTCGATGCCGTGCAGAGTTATCTCCGGGCCCACGCGCGCCTGGAGCCGCTGGCCTTGTTCATCGACGATCTGCATGCCGTGGACCCGTCGTCACTCGTGCTCGCCGAGTTCGTCGCGCGCGGTTTATCCGCCGGGCGGTTCGCCCTGTTTGGCAGCCAACGCAGGCTCGATACCGCGAACCCCGAGCTGGAGCAGCGCCTGATGCGCGTCGCGCGCGCCTCCGATCCCATCGCGCTGGCGGCGCTCACGCGTGCGGACGTGGCGGACTGGATGCGCCAGGCCACGGGCCACACCGACGCCGAGACGGTGCGTCGCGTCCACGACGCCAGCGATGGCAATCCGTTGTTCGTGAGCGAGCTCTTGCGTTTGCCCGGGTTCGGCGCAGGCGGGGCCTCGAGCTCGCCGCCAGCCTCGTTGCGCGCGTTGATGCGCGCGCGCCTCGCCTCGTTCGGACCGGAGCAGCTCGCCGTGCTGGCGGCCGCCGCGCTGGTCGGGCGGCAGTTCACGCTGCCCTTGCTCGCGGAGGTGGCCGAGGTGTCGAACACCGAGCTCCAGGCCGTCGCAGACGCCGCGGTTCAGGTCGGGGTGCTCGAGGAGCTCGTACCCAGTCACTACCGCTTCACACACGTGCTCGTGGCCGAGACCTTGGCCCTCGATCTCGAACCCGCACGGCGACGACGGCTGCACCGGCGCGCCGCGGAGGCGCTCGAGCGCTGGTTTGCGGCAGACTCGGCGGCCGTCGTGAACGAGATCGCTCGCCATTGGCTCGAGGCGGGCGCCGAGGTGGCAGCGCTCGCCGTCGCGGCCGCCGAACGTGCCGCGCGGCAGGCCGTGATGCGGCTCGCGTTCTCGGACGCTGCAGCGCTCTACGAACGTGCCCTCCAGGCGCTCGTCTTGTGCTCGCCGCTCGATGCCCAGCGGCAGGGCGACCTGCTCGTGGCGCAGGTCGAGGCGCTCGCGCGAGCGGGTCGCCGAGAGCGGGCAGAAGCGGTGTGCGCGGAGGTCGTGGAGCTCGCCCGGGCGCGGGGCGATGGCGAGTTGCTGGCCCGGGCGGCGCTCGCGCTCGGCGCCGAGAATTACCTGGGCAGCGCCGATCGGACGGTGGCCCGTTTGCTCGAACGCGCCCTCGGGGCACTGCGACCGGGGGACGGCGCGCTGCGCGCCCTGGTCAGCGCGCGGCTGGCGAGCGCACGCCAGCCGGAGGTCGACCCGGAGCCACCGATGGCGCTCGCTCGCGAGGCGATTGCCATGGTGCGGCGCCTCGGCGATCCAGCGTTGTCCTCGCACGTCATCCATGCGGCGCTCGGCGCGCTGATGGACTTCGCTCCGGCGGAGGAGCGTGCCGCTCTGAACGCGGAGGCGCTCGAGCTGGCGACCGGGCTCGGGGATCATGCCCGGGCGCTCGCGGCGGCACAGCGGCTCGCCTTCGATCGGCTCGAGCTCGGAGATCTGGACGGGTTCGAGCGCGCGCTCGATGCTTACGAAGCAACGAGCGCGGAAGTCGAGCAGCCCCGCTACGCCTGGGTGCCCCTCATGTTCCGCGCCATGCGCGCTGATTGGGAGGGGGATCGCGAGCGCGCCGAGCACTGGGAGCGAGAGGCGCGCGCGATACGCGAGCAGGGAAATGCCGAGGGCCTGGCGCTCGTGCCGGCCCGCCCACTCGCTCGCGCTTTGTTGCATGCCGACGCGGCGCTGCTCGAGCCCTTCGTGGTAGGGCTGCTCGAACGCACACCACACGGTTCGGGCGCGCTCTGGTTGTCGGCGCTGCTGGCCGCGTGGCGTGGCGATACCGGCGCTGCGCGCGAGGCGCTCGACACCCTCGCGGCGCGCGGCCTTTCACGTTTCGTGGGGCGCGCCGATGCAGCGAATCAACCTGCTACCGCCGGGATCGAGCCGAGCTACGCCGTCGGGCTCGGTTACCTGCACATGCCGGAAGTCGCCGTCGAGCTCGCTTGCCACCTCGGCGATGCCGCCTGGGCCGGCTTGCTTTACCGCGAGCTCTCGAGCTCCGCCGGCAAACCATTTTTGCTCACGACCATCGCCTTTTCGCTGCACGGCGCCGTCGACCACGCGCTGATGCGGCTGAGCGCCGTCGAGCAGCGCTGGGAGCTGGCCGAGCGCCACGCGGCCCGGGCGGTCGAGCTCGTTACACGGTTGCGCGCGGCGCCACTTCTGGCGCGCATCCACCAGGATGCCGAGCACGTGGCGCGGGCACGGCTCGCGCAAGCGACGGGCGGAGCCCGAGCAGCAGGGGGAATTGCCGCGTTGCACCCCGATGGTGCAGCGCCTGTCGGTGCCGGTGGAGCCGCTGCTCGGCGCCACGACGAAGACCCGCTGCGGCTCGAGCGGGAGGGTGACTACTGGACCGTGAGCGCCGGCGGCAAACTCGTCCGCGTGCAGGACAACCGTGGCATGCACATGCTGGCGCGCCTGGTCGAGCAGCCTGGTCGCGAGCTCCACGTGCTCGAGCTTTCGGGCAGCCCGAGCGGCGTGGACCGCTCCGATGCCGGCGAGGTGCTCGATGCTCGAGCCCACTCCGAATACGCAACGCGCCTACGCGAGCTGCGGAGCGAGATGGATGAGGCGTCCAGCGATAACGACCTCGGTCGTCACGAGCGGCTGGCAGAGGAAGCCGAGGCCCTCTCGCGCGAGCTCGCCCGCGGTTTCGGCCTCGGCGGACGCGCCCGGCGCAGCGCCTCCGCCGTCGAACGAGCTCGCATCAACGTGCGCCGGCGCCTGACCCTGGCGCTACGCCGCATCGTCGCCGCGAGCCCCGAGCTCGGCGCGCAGCTCGAGGCGAGCCTGCGCACAGGCGTGTTCTGTGTGTACACGCCCCGCCGAGCCCCGTGATGAAGTGACGGCGGGGTCGGCCGCACCCGCTGCATACAGGCGGCGATACAGCGCCGGCGGCAGCTCGAGGCGGGTTGCTTCGAGATTCTGCTCGAGACCACCCCAAGGCGTAACCCGACGCGGAACACTCGTATCTCCCGTCTGACTGCAGCGTTCCCCCAGCGGGCCCGGTTGACGCGTCCCCGCGCGGGCGGTCTGGGTCGAACTGACCAGAACGTTAGCTCTGATTCTGCGAGAAACACCGGAGAAACGCCGACACGGAGACTTGGCGTGCGACATGCAACGACAGGCTCCGCCGCCCTTGCCTCCGGTCCGCGCGGGTGCGGCTGCGTGCCCCCGCACGTTTTTCCATGAGACCGGACAGGAGACCCTCTGTGAACTACCGAAGGATCGCCGCGGCCGTGCCGTGGCCACTCGTTGGCAGCGCCGTGCTCGCGCTCGCCTGCGGCAACGACTCCGACCCCATCGAGCCGCGCGTCGCGCCGGAGGCGCCCGAGGCGCCGACCGAGATTGTGCGGGACACGTGCGCCGACAACCCGTTGCTCGCCGGCTGCCAGGGCCCGAACCCCACGCCGAGCCCTGGCCCAGCGCCGGGGAATTCGAATCGTCCCCCAGCCGCCGTGAGCGAGCTCGACCTTGCTCGCGCCGCGGCCGAGAACATCCTGCGTGCCAACTGCGGCCAATGCCACGGACCCGCGCTCACGCCCGCGACGGCTCGCGCTGGCATGAACTACATCGATGACATCGACCTGCTCGTCGAAAACGGCAAGCTCATGCCGCTCGACGCCGAGGCCTCCAGCGTGGTGCGTCGCATGCGAGACGGCAGCATGCCACCGGTCGGCACATCCGGGCCGCGTCCGAGTACACGCGACATCGATACGGTCGCACAATTCGTCGACAACGCCTCATTCTGGCCCGAATTCCGCCCCGCTCAGCGCTGTGACGGGCAGCTCATGGGCGTCGACGAGCTGTACCGCGACGTGCAGGTCGATTTGCTGCGCGAGGACGCCGAGGATCGGCCCTTCCTGCGCTACGTCACACTGGTCAACCGCTACAACGCTGGAATCTGTTCCGATGCCCTCGAGCGTGACCGTTTTGCGATCAGCAAGCTCGTGAACATGGTATCGACCCGGACGCGCGTCAGGGCCCCGATCGCCGTGGACCGCGATCGACTCATCTACCGCCTCGACCTGCGCGACTACGACTGGGACCGCGCCGTCAGCGTCGACGGCACGGAGTTCCGCGACGCCTGGGAGGCCATCATCGCCCAGAGCCCCTACGCGATCCCGTTCGTGGGCGACCAGGCGGATGACATCCGAGAGGACACTCTCACCGACGTGCCCGTGCTCGCGGCGGACGCGATGCTCGACGTCGCTGCCATCGGCAACCTCTACTACGCCCTGATCGGGGTGGATGCCAACCAGCCGCTCTCGAGCTTTGTCAGCGACCAGCTCGGCATCGACATCCAGCAGAACTTCCTCGACGGTGACGTGGTGCGTGCTGGCACGTCGCGTTCGCAGATCTCGCGTCAGGACCGCGTGCTCGAGCGCCACGAGATCCAGGTACGGCGCGGCGTGTACTGGCAGAGCTTCGACTTCGAGGCCGACGACGCGGGCCAGAGCATCTTCGCCGACCCCTTCGGCTTTAGCCAGGGCGGCACGGAGGTTATCTTCACCCTGCCCAACGGCATGCTCGGCTTCATCATCGCGGACCGAGACGGCAACATCGCCGAAGAGTCCGAGATCCTGCTCGACACCTTCCAGAACGACTTCGTGGCGCGCACGGCCGTGTCCTGCTCCAACTGCCATGCCCAGGGTTTCAACGTCGCAGTCGACGAAGTCCGCCCCTACGTCCTCGAGAACCGACTCTTCTTCAATCGCGATGACTTCGAGTCCGTCACCGAGGTGTACCCCAGCGCAGCCGACTTCGCTCGCATCATCCAGGCGGACTCGCGCCTCTACCAGCAGACCCTCGTGCGAGCTCAGCTGCCCGAAACGGGTTCCGACCCCGTCGCCAACGGCTACATCCGCTTCAACCTGGACGTCGACCTCGCCACTGCGGCGGGGGACATCGGGGTCAGCCCCGAGCTTTTGCGGCGCAACATCAACCTGCTCGACCCGGCCCTCGGCGTGCTTCGAAACCTCGGCATCGACCGCGACGACTTCACGAGCCTCTTCGCCGCCACGCAGTGCATTCTGCTGCGCGCCTCTGCCAACCAACCCGATCCCGAGCTCTGCGCACGTCTCGTCGGATCGGACTGAAGAGCCGCCTACGGGCGCCAAAAACGCGCGCGCCGCCACCCCGAAGGGCGACGGCGCGCGGCTCTCGAGGCTACGGCCTCACTGGCACATGTAGGTGGTGCCGCTCCAGCTCGCCTTGGCGAACTTCTTGCTGACGCCGTTGCACGAGCAGCACTGACCGGCGACGTTCGAGGTGCTGATCTTGAGGCAGCTCTTGGTGCAGCCGCCCGAGCTGGTCGAGCTCGAGTCGTTCAACCCGTAGGTCGGGTCGATCGCCACCTGGTTGCCGCTCACCTTTTGCGCGATGAACGGGTTCACGTCGGCGCCGTTCGGCGTCTGCTTGCCGCCCGCGAAGATCAGCTGCACGTACGTGCTGCCCGGGTCGTCCAGCGCGAGGCCGTTCGGCTCGGTCACGTCGTACCAGTAGTAGTTACCACACGGGCCACCTGCCTCCTTACGGTTGAAGCGCAAGCGATGCGGCTCACCTGCGAGGATCGGCTCGAAGGCGAGCATGTTGTACGTCTCCCAGGTCTTGCCGCCTTCGACCAGCGCTGCACCGCTCGCCGTCGAGCCGTTCTGGATGCCCATCGCGTTGCCGTTGACGGTGTACGCAACCTGCCGCAAGTTACCGGTCGGGGTCAGCATGAAGCGCTGGTTATACGCCGTCGAGCAGGTGCGCTGAATCAGGCGCTTCGGGCTGCTGCCGTCCAGGTCGAGGCACTTGCCCGTGCGGCGGTTCATGAATTGATACGTCGTCTGCTGGATGTTGTTGACGGTCCCCGTGCCGAGCTGGGTGACATACCAGTGAAAGCGGTCGTCCGTGGCGACGTAGGGCTGCTGCACGACGGAAACACCGTCGTTTACGCTGCCACTCGAGACGCCGATGGCCATGCCGGTGTGCGCCACCTTGAGGCTGTACACCGCCGTGGCAGTCTCGAGCAGGTCCCGGTGTGCGCCGCCACCATAGGCCTCGAAGATGAACTGTTCGTTCGTCGTGCCCTTGACGACATCCTGCACGATCGCAGCGCCGTTCGCCGTGGACGACGTGAGCGGCGTCAGCGCCTGGTTATGCTTGCTGCGCACGGTGAGCACGCCAGCGTCCAGCTGCCCCAGCCTGAAATTCTGGGTGGTGCTGCCGTTGCACGGCCTCTGCACGATGTTGTTCCGAGCGCTGGTGTCGCTCAGCAGGTCCATGCACTGGCCACTCTTGACGTTGATCAACTGCTGGCTGGTGCCCTTCAGCACGACGCGCCATTGCGAGGCATTGCTGCCGTTGTACTGGTCTGATTGCTCGAGGTTCGTACCGCTCGCCGTCGCCCCACCGCGCGGCACGATGTACTTTCCGCTCAGCTTGGAGCGAATCCGGAACACGCCCTGGTCCACGTTCAGCATGTCGTTGACCAGGCTGGTGAGCTTCGTCTTCTGCTGCCCGTACCAGCTGGTCAGCTTGGAGCGGTACGTGGCCGGGCTGTGGTTCTTGATTGCCGACGAGACATCATCCTGCAGCCGCAAGAGCGCCGTGATGTTGCCGCAACCCGAGCCGCAGTGCAGCTTCCCGGTGGTCGATAGCTCGAGCTTGCCGTTCACGATCTGAAAATCGGTGGTCACGTCCCAGCGGCCCAGCTCATTGCCGATCGCGACCGCCAAGGCGGCGGACAGGGCATTGCTGTCATCTCCACCGCAAGCGGCCGACAGCGCCTGCTCGGCGGTCCCGATCTCCTCCTCGACCGACATCTCTTGCTCGGCCGACATCTCGTCCGCGACAGAAAAGTTATCATCGGATTCGTACCCGGGCTCGTAGCCCGCGCCGCAACCCGCCAGCAGGAGCAGGCTCGCTGCGGCTCGCATGCTGGTCATACGCTTCGGTGGCCGGCATGAGGAGTGCGACGTTTCTCGTTGGGGCGAGCCCTGGATGGCAGTTCGATGATGCATTGGCGTGTTCGGGTCGGGGACTTGTTTGGATGACATGATGGTGCGGGTTGTTGTGGCCGTCCCCTGGTCCACGCTCCTCGTTGCAGGCGGCGTGCCGAGCGTGCCGCTGAGCGTCATGCATGCCGCTGCACACAACGTCTGCGTTAGCATCCGTTAGGAAAATGCCGTGAAACCCGCGCTCCCCATCCCGGCAAGAGCAGCCACTTCGCGGGCTTGCAATAACCCCACCTGTACGGCACGTATCGAACCGGCGCGCGTCTTCACAGTTCGCGCGGCACCCCTGCGCAGTCCGTGCAACTCGGTGCGCGGCTCGTTCAGGCGCGCTCTCGGGATACGCGTCACGCCTCGCTCACGAGCGGTTACTCGTCGAGCGGTGCGGGGAAACCGAGCCCTTCGGGCCAGCGGTCGCGCGGCGTGAACCCGATCCAGCGCCGCGCCGGCTCCATGTCGAACAGGCGCTCTCCACCGACGCCGACCGCGTACAACACGGCGAACGAGATCCCCACGGCCTCGATCGCAGCCGCGAAAAAACGGCCGGCGTCGCCGCGGCTCAGGTAGGTGTCGAAGAGCCCGAGCCGTGCGAGGCGGCGCGCCTCCTCGGGGTTTCGCACCATGAAGGCGACGCGCGCTGCGACCACACTGAGGCCGTACACGCGCGCATACATCTCACTCATCTGCTCGGCCCACACCTTGGTCAAGGCGTAATGGTTGAGCGGCTGCGTGTCCCGGGTGCTCGCGGGCACAGCCTTCGGTTCCCACCACTGTCCGACGACCTGGATGGAGCTGGCCAGCACCACACGGCGCAGCCCCTCCTGGCGAGCCGCGTCGAACACGTGAAACAGGCCACGCACGTTGGGCCCCTCGAGCAGCGAGAAATCGGCATCGTCCGGCTGTGCCGCGAGGTGCACCAGCGCATCGGCGCCGCGAACCGCAGCACGCACTGCCTCACGCTCCTCGAGATCCGCCACCACCGAGTCGCTGACCCCCGGCGTCAGAACCCGGTCGAAGCCGCGCACTCGATAACCTCGGCGCAACAACTCCTCACATACGGGTTGCCCGATCGCACCTGCGGACCCGGTCACGACAATCATCCCCATGACCCGCCAGCATACGGTCACGCCCCCAGCGATGCGAGCCGTGCTCGAGCCCCGATTTCACTTTCTCGGAACGAGGTTCGCCCGCGCTGGGCTCAGCCGCGTCACTGCTTTGTTCCTTACTCCAGCTCGAGCTCCATCACATGAAGGCCAGACGTGAACAGCACCGGCGCGGGATCGAAGAAGGCGCGCCCATCGGGCACGATGAAGAACACGGCGTTCAGGGGTAACCGGCGCACGTCCGGAGACGGATACGAAAACAGTGTCGGGGCGCAAGCCGAAGCACGCGCGGTGGCTGCATCCCCCATCGCCGCCCAGCACACCCAGGCTCGCGAGGACGTATAAACCCGTTGGGCCGACTCACCCCTTCGGGGATGCGAGGAGAAACTGCGGTGCAACGCACGGGTGTCGTCGAATATGAGAAACGCACGCCCCGGAAACAGCCCGGCGCGCCTCGCGCCGCAAAGAACGGGGGGCGCCTGCTGGCTAGCTCGATTTTTCCACTCTCATGCTCCCAAGGGCGACTGGCCTGTAACGTTTGCCGAAGATCGGCCGAAGGTCGGAACGGGACGTTCGCGGTAGGCGCATGCGCCACTATGGTTTAGGCTTCGCTCATGGCCATCGGCTTCGACGAAACCCCTGGCCCGAGGACACGGGCACATCAGGACGAGACGGCCCCCTTTCCTCTCGAGTTCATGCTCGCTTCGGCAGTGTCCGGAACGAGCCAGGACGAGACGTCGCCCTTCCTGCTCGAGTTCGAGGTGGTCGCTCGCCGGGAACGCCGACGCCCGGACGTGGCGACGCCCTCCCCGCTCGAGTTCAAGGTCGTGTCAGCCGATGGCACGGCGGCACTCGAATACACTGCGTTCGAGCGCGGCGGGGAGCACACCGTTCGCATTCGCCGTACGCGAATCC
>WUUC01107280.1_pt1 | contig 11752 bp, 9 predicted proteins | sample 6278441 | NCBI WGS metagenome assembly WUUC01 (sample SAMN13675441, study PRJNA597444) | soil metagenome | isolation source: soil | place: USA: Washington | collected 2017-10 | reverse complement strand
ACAAGGGGCTGTTCTTGCTGCCCAATCTGATCACGCTCAGCAGCGTGTTCTGCGGCTTTCACGCGATCACGTTGTGCGGCGTCGGGACCAGTGAGGGCGACTTCTCGCGCGCCGCTCTGCTGATCGTGTACGCGATGTTCTTCGACATCCTCGACGGCCGCGTGGCACGCCTGACCAAGACGCAGAGCGCGCTGGGCGTACAGCTCGACTCGCTCGCAGACGTGATCAGCTTCGGCGTCGCGCCCGCGACACTCGTCTATCGCTGGTCCCTGGCTGCGCTGGGGAACGTGGGGCTATTTGCCTGTTTCGCCTTCGTGGCCGCGGGCGTGCTGCGGTTGGCCCGTTTCAACGTGCTCAGCACCCATGACAGTGGCGCTCCCAAGAAGCCCGGGAAGTACATTCTCGGGCTGCCCATTCCGGGCGCGGCGGGCATTCTGGTGTCGCTGGTGGTGGCGAACCACTCGGTCGCCGGGCGCCTTCCTGAGCGCTCGCTGTTGATGTTGGCGGTCGTGCTGCTGCTCTCGGCGTGCATGGTCAGCACGTTGCGATTCCGCTCGTTCAAGGACCTCCGCTTGACGGGCCGCACGGTCGCCTTCGTGGCCCTGGCGGTGTCCTCCAGCTTGGTCGTCGCCATGCAGCTGAAGCCTGCATTTGCGCTGGTTTGGCTGCTGTCTTGGTATTTGGCCATCGCGCTCTGCGAAGCCGCGCTCGGTTTGTGGTCGCGCCTCTTGCGGCGGCAGCGGCGCGGGGCTGCTTCGCAGCCGGACCACGAGTCTTCTACGCGCCTTTCTTGAACATCTGGTTCAGAGCCCAAACTTCGCGTGCACGCAGACTCTTGAAGGACAGACCCACGCCGCCGCTCTCGTGCCAGCGCAGGGTCGCCTCGAACGTGCTCTGCTCCTTGAGCGCCGGCAACGTAAGCTCGACAAGTAAGTCGGCCTTGAACGGCAGCTTGGCGTCCGTGTACACGAACATACCACCGAGACTGACGTCACGAGTTTGCGCGCGGTAGCGCTCACCTGCGAAGATCAACGTAATTTCGAGTGTGATAGCGAACCTAGCGTGCGAGCGTTGGTCGATCAAACGGCGCTCCTTGGGCTTACTTTAAGGATAACCCGGACCTGAAGGACAGCGTGTGACCAATCGAGACGAGAATGCGTTGCGCCCGAGAGATCGCGCGTTGACCTCCATGTTTGCTCTGCTGGGCACTGCGATTGCGTGTGCGGTTGTGCTGATCGCGGCACCTCGCGTGGTCCCGCTCACCCTGCCTACGCTTTCGCTGCCGTCGGCAGAGGTGCGCGCTGCGATCGCACGCGATCGAGAGCTGGCGGCACGCGCCCCGACCTCGGAAGCCGCCAAGCAGGTGTACGGCGTATTGCTCGCGGCGGGAGAGCAGGAGCAGGGACGCAGCGGGGCAGAAGGCCCATGGCAGACGCGCGCCCAGGCGACCATGCGGCGCGGCTTGGCCGAGTTCGGCGAAGCTGGCTTGCGCGCACTGCGGGCGCGCGCGACCGAGCGCTTCATGCTGGCGCTGGCAGGCGAGCTAGAAGACGTGAACGAAGCGCGTAGCCTGTGCGGAGCGCAGCGCGACGTGATGGTCGAGCACGGCTACATGTCGCCCGGAGGGCGCTTGATTGCACCCGAGCTGAGTGTGCGCGCCACGTACAAGGCGCGCTGGAACATGATCTTCGGACGCGGACCGAGCGTCGACCTGAGCGCCGTCGAGCGTGTCGCCTACGAGGGCTTTCGAGGGCTCGAGGCGCGTCACATGCCTTCGGAGCAGCGCGGCTCGGCGTTGTCGGAGTTCGCCAAGGCGGGCGGACGGCATGGGCAGGAAGCGCTGGCGATATGGAACGCTCTGAACGGACAGCCCGCCGCGTTGATCGAACGCGGGCGCTCGACCGGCCTCGCCTCCACCGAGCTACGTCTGCGCAACATGGCGCTCAGCGCGCTGTCCGCACGCCGGGCTCAGTTCGAGGAGTAGCCTCGACTTTGGGATTTCGGGGCGCATGGGGCTCCGCGCGCGAGCGGTCCGGTCTGCGGCCGTCCGGATCCTGGCTATCCGGAACCGGGCCGCGGCTCCTGAGCCGAGCACTCGTGCCGTGCCGCGCACGGTCCCCAAGCGAGCAGCCCCAAGCGAGCGGCCCCCAGAGAGCTGAACCGTTGGAGTCCTACTGATCCAGGATCAAGCTGTCATCGTGCATCCAGCCCACGGTGCCATCCTCGAGCTTGATCTTGTGCCACTGGCCGCTGCTCTGGAGCACCTCGACGCGGCTGGCGCGCGGCACCAGACTGATGCGCAGTGCGCTGTGCTCCGGAAGATCGCGCAGGATGGCGCGGCCGCTCGAGATGATCGCGCCGGGCCGCTTCGGCTCGGATGCGACCGGCGGCGGCGGCGGCGGCAGCGGCGGCTCCGCCTGCACTTGAGGGACTGGCTTCACCGCGACCGGTGCGGGCCGCGCGCTGAGGGCGCGCTTGCGCAGCGGTTCGAGCAGACGCATGAACAGGTCGCTCACGGTGCTGTCGAAGGCCTCCTCGCTCGCCAGGTAGTCCCGGTAGTTGTAGGGTACCTGCTCCTCGACCTGGCACTCTTCGTCGAGCTTGGCTACCCAGCTCTTCGGCAGTATGTCGAGCGTCTTTTCGTGGCCCTCTCCGACCCAGAGCACGTCGCCGTCTTGCACGTCGATCAGCTTGGCTGCCAGGCGCACCTCGTACAGCGGCAGGCGGTAAAGGCAGGCCTCCGTCTCGCGGTGAAAGTAGCGGCCGTCATCATCTTGGGCGCGCTCCGCGGGCGCCACGTCCCGCAGGTCGCGCAGGTGGATGAAGCGTTCGCCATCCAGGACCGAGAGCTCCTGAATGGTCAAGACCGCATCGGCGCGTGTCTCTTTGCCCATCGCCACGGCGCGTTCCGCGAAGGAGTGGGAGCTGCCACCCAGCGTCACCTTGGCGCGGGCGACGATTTCGCTCGAGACCACCTCGAAGCCCTTGGCGAGCAGGATTTTCTCTAGCTTGCTGGTGTAGTAGGAGAGCTCCTTTTCCGAAGGGATCTGCGACTCGACCAGCGGCGACACCTTCACACCCTGTTCGGGCGGCACGAGCAGGATGCGCTTGTACTGGCGCTCCATGAGCTGGGGCGCGGGAACTAGCGTCAGGGCCTGGGGCTGGCTGCGGCGTACGGTCAGCGTGGTCAGCGAGGAGCAGCCGCCGCAGAGGAGCAGCAGAAGCGCGAGCTGGCCTTTGCGGTGCATGCATGTTGCCATGATGGATGAAGTCCGGATCATTCGACTGGGGAAGCGTTGCTCGAGGCCGGATCGAACCAGTCGTCGACATGTTTGATGTACCGTTTGGCGCGATGGCGGGCGATCTTGTTGGACATACGAATGTCCGGACCCAGATCGGGCGCATCCAAGATTTCGTGCAATAGCTTGAGGAACAGCTCACGGTCTTGTTTGGCGACCGCGTAGACCTTCGCGTAGCTGAGCAAGATCAGATGATTGCGTCGATTGCACTGCGCGAGCGCACGATCGTAGTACTTGCGCGCGGTCTCCAAGTTGCCGCCAAACAGCTCCGGGAACGACGCTTCCACCGTGCCGAGCACACCCAGACCTCCCGCGTCGGAATAGCCGGGGTCCAGCTCCACGCTGCGTTCCAGCAGCGCGCGCGCCATGGGCGCATCGGCCAGCTTGTTCAGGTCGCCCCCCGAGTTCGCCATCGCGGAGCCCCAGGCGAGCCCGGCCCAGTACAGCCCGGAGACGTCTTCTTGATCCTGGTAGTTCTCGCGCAGGTACGCCTTGAGCTGGTCAACCTTGCCGCTCTTCAGCTGTGCGTCGAGCTGACCCTTGGGATCGTGCCGGTGCACGACACGCAGGGCCAGGTGTGCCGCGCGCTCGTACAAGTGCATGATGCGGAGCTCGAGCTCGTCGGCTTGTTCGAAGTTGCCGTGCTCGTCGGCCACTTCCCAGCGGTCCTGCAGCCAGCCGTAGGCGTACGACACGTAGGTACGCGAGAGGCCGGTCAGCAGCTTTTCGTTGTCCGGGCTGACTTGAATCAGCGCCTCCGACTGCAAGATGGCGGAGGGGACGGCTTGGCCGAAAATCTCATAGTCCCAGAATCCGTTGAAACCGAGCGCGCCGGCTTCGACCACCTCGACGGTCGTGTTGGCGGCCAATCTGTTCAAGCTGCAACCTGCCAGCGCGGCGGCGCCGGCGAGAAGCACGGGTGCGGCGAGAGAGCGGAAACTGAACATCGTACGTGGAACCTCGAAGTGATGGCGGGCCGACCGGTGGCGCGCGGGTCGAGATATTGTGTAGCGATGTCGCGCCGCTTACCAGGCCTGCGTAGGGTGGTGCCGGGTACCACTCAGTCCTTTCCGCGGCTGCGGCCGGCGATTGAGCACGATTGTCGGCGCATGTGCGAAGCCGTCATAGGGGCTCGGCACAGGGAAGATGACCGGTCGTCCCGTTGCCGCTCCCGCCCATTTTCCGGGAGCGGGAACGGGCCAACAGTCAAAGAACACTGTGTCGCGGTATCAGGATGTCTCCTACCCGCGCGAAGCCGCAGCCACGCCGGGAACCGCGCCATTTCGGCGCCGTCGTTCGCACGGACGTGGCTGAGTAGCGCTACGGCTCGGCCCTGCTCAGACGCAGTGCGTGAAAAGTCAGCGGCACGAAGCAGCCAGGAAGGCCGCCGCGCTGGCCTGAACTGGGCGGACGGGAATGTCCCACAGGAACTCGAATATTCCCACCGCGAGCGGCAAAGAGGTGGTAGCCCGCGGCCAGCGCCCGGGCTGCGCCGCGCGCCGTGGACCGCGAGCCGAGCGCACGGGCCAAGGCTGCCGCGACCAGCGTGCACCATCGACGGGAGCGATGGGGCCGTGGTCACACGGCGCTGCGGCTTTGCCTTCCAGGGTGAGCGCGCAACGCTTCACGTGCGCGCTCCGCTTCCGCGCTCGTGGGAACCGGCTTTCCGGCCTTCAAGAGCAGGGGCACGAGGAATGCTGACATCGCTTCGAAATCGTTCGAATCAGGCATCAACATCTTACCGATCCCCTGAACCGTCACGACACCCACCAACACGAGCGATAGTTCCGGCACGGGCCTGACGTGGTAGCGACGTCCGAGCGCCATGATCTCGCTGGTCATCTCGCCGTAGTCGAGCGTCGCCATGTCGCGAGCTCGAAATTTGGCTGAAAACCGTGCCAGGTCTGCCCGCATGCGGACCCAGTCGACGTTGTCTCCGTGCACGTGATAGTTCTTGAAGTGATCCACGAGATCGTCAGGGGTGCCCATGGCGATGCACTTGATCATGTCCACGAACAGTTCGAGGATCTCCGGGCGTAGGCGGGTCGAAAGGCCGACGTCGAACAGTACGACCACACCATCGTCGCGCAGTAACATGTTGCCCGGGTGCATGTCCGCATGCATGAAGCCATCAACCAGGCACATCTGCAGCGTGGCGCGTCGCAGCGCCTTCGCCACCTCGGCATGATCGCCGGGGGGCAGCGCATCCAGCTTGTGGCCGCGCACGAGCTCCATCACCAGCAGCCGCTCTCCCGACAGCTCGGCATGAACGAACGGAAACGCTACGCGCGGGTCGCTGGCGAAGTTCTCGCGGAAGGTTCGGTAATTTTCCGCCTCGATGCGCAGGTCGGTCTGGCGCACCAGACCATGCACGAACTCCGCCGTGAAGCCGACCGGGTCCGAGAGGCGAATCGTCGGGTGCAACGCGAGCAAGCGTGCAAACATCAGGAGCAGCGCTCCATCACGCTCTACTTGGGCACGGATGTTGGGCCGCAGCACCTTGAGCGCGACCTCGTCTCCTCGTAGCAGCTTGCCTCGATGAACCTGCGCCACGCTGGCCGCGGCGAGCGGCGTTTCGCTTACCTCGGCGAACAGCTCGGAGAGCGGTCTGCCGAGCTCGGTTTCGAGCACATGCTTCACGTGCGCAAAGGCGAAAGGCGGTAGCTTGTCCTGAAGTAGCCGCAGCTCCGCGATCAATTCCGGCTCGAACAGGTCGGGTCGCGAGCTCATCACCTGCCCGAGCTTCACGAAGCAGGCACCCAAAAAGCCCATGCCACGGCGCAAGGTGGCACCCTGCAGCCGCGCGACTGCGGCCCGCCGCCGCACCGGATCCCGGCGTAACAGGGTCAAGCTGCGTGCCACGGCGTAACCCATCAGCAGCAGGAGGATTACTGCGAATACGGACAGTCCTCGGAGCACGCTGTGCATAAAGCGAACGAGACCCACGGCAGGAACGGTAGCACTTCAACCAAAATCACAAAGGTTTGCCATAATGTGAGGAGGTTTCGGGGGGACGTGGATGGCGTTGAAACACGACGAACTCAAGCAGTACTACCGCACGATGTGGTTGATTCGACGCTTCGAGGAGGAGGCGGCACGCGGCTACGCGCAGGGCAAGATCGGTGGCTTCTTGCACTTGTACATAGGCCAAGAGGCCATCGCAGTGGGTGGTTCCGCGGCCATGCAACCGGACGACTACCTGATCACAACTTACCGTGATCACGGCCACGCGCTGGCGCGCGGCATGACCTCGCGCGCCGCGATGGCGGAGCTGTTCGGCAAGGTCACCGGCTGCTCGCGCGGTTTTGGCGGCTCGATGCACATGTTCGATGTCGCGCACCATTTTCTCGGCGGGCACGGCATCGTGGGCGGCCACTTGGCGCTCGCCGCCGGAGTCGCCTTCAAGATCAAGTACCTCGAGGAGAAGCGCGTCTGCCTCGGCTACATGGGCGAGGGGGCCACCAACATCGGCGGCTTCCACGAGGCGCTTTCGCTGGCAGCGCTGTGGAAGCTGCCCGCCGTATTCATCGTGGAGAACAACGAGTTCTCGATGGGCACGCCGCTAGAGCGTACCTTGCCCGTGCGCGACATCACGCTGAAGGCCTCCGGCTACGGCATGTACAGCGATCGCTTTCCGGCGCAGGACGTGATCGAGGTACGCGATCGCCTCAAGAAGGCCATCGAGCACGCGCGCTCCGGCAAGGGCCCGGCGCTGGTCGAGCTCTTGACCTATCGCTTTCGCGGCCACTCCATGAGCGACCCGGGCAAGTACCGCACACCCGAGGAGGTGGAGCTGCGCAAGCAGAAGGACTCGGTGCGCCAGGCGCGCCAGGCGCTGCTGGACGCGAAGGTCTCGCCCAAGGAGGTCGATGCCATCGATGCTTCGGTCGAGGAGGAGGTGCGCGATGCGGTGCAGTTTGCCGACGAGAGCCCGCCGCCCGACGAAGCACTGCTGCACGAATTGGTCTGTGCACCGAGCCCCGAAGGCGTGCTCGCCGACGCTGCGTTTGCGCACTACGTGGCCCCGAACTTGCTGTCTTACGAGCGCGTCGGAGGCGGGTGAACCATGCGCACGATTCGTTATCGCGACGCCGTACGTGAAGCCATGATCGAGGAGATGAAGCGCGACTCGCGCGTCTTTCTGCTGGGCGAAGAGGTGGGCCACTACCAGGGCGCGTACAAAGTGAGCGAGGGCATGCTCGGGCTGTTCGGCGAAAAGCGTGTGGTCGACGCGCCCATCGCCGAGGCGGGCTTTGCCGGCATGGGCGTGGGCGCGGCCATGTCGGGCTTGCGTCCGATCATCGAGTTCATGACCTGGAACTTCTCGGCCGTCGCCTTCGACCAGATCCTCAACAATGCGGCCAAGATGTTTCAGATGTCCGGCGGGCAGCTGAAGGTGCCGATCGTGTTTCGCGGGCCCAACGGCGCCGCGCGCCAGGTGGCCGCCCAACACAGCCACGCGGTGGAGACCTTCTACGCGCAGATTCCTGGACTTTGGGTGGTCGCACCGTCGACCCCGCGCGACGCCAAGGGGCTGCTCAAAGCGGCCATCCGCGACGACAATCCGGTCGCGTTTCTGGAGGGAGAGACACTGTACGGCATCAAGGGCGAGGTGCCGGACGAGGATGAGGACGAGATCATCCCGTTGGGCAGCGCGCGTATCGCGCGCGAGGGCGAACACGCCACCATCGTGGCCTGGGGCCGCGCCTACTACGAGGCCATGAAGGCTGCCGACGCGCTCGCCAAGCAGGGCATTCAGTGCGAGGTGATCGACCCGCGCACGCTGCGGCCGCTGGATCATCGGCCCATCCTGGAGAGCGTCAAAAAGACGAACCGTTGCGTGATCGCGCACGAGCACTGGCCGTACGGCGGACCGGGCGCCGAGATCGTGGATCGCGTGCAGCGGGAGGCGTTCGATCACCTCGATGCACCGGTGCTGCGCGTCACGGGCCGCGACGTGCCCATGCCGTACGCGCATAACCTCGAAGAGCTCGTGCTCGTGCGGGCCGAGGATGTGATCGAGGCCGTCAAACGCGTGCTGTATCTGCCCTGAACACAGCCCGCTGCATTCCCCTTTCCCTCACGAGTCACCGAGGACCAAGTATGGCCAAAATCATCGGACTGCCGAAGCTGTCGCCCACCATGGAAGAGGGCACGCTGGTGCGTTGGGTCAAGCAGGAGGGTGAGCCGATCGAGGTCGACGACCTGATCGCGGAGATCGAGACCGACAAGGCAACGATGGAGTTTCGCGCGTTCGATCGCGGTGTGCTGCTCAAGCACTTGGCCGCGGAAGGCGCGACCTTGCAGCCCGATCAGCCGGTCGCAATCGTCGGCAGCCAGGGCGAGGACATCAGCGCCCTGCTCAAGAAGCTGGGGGCAAGCGGCGCAAAGAGCGAGGTGCCGCCACCCAAAGCTGCGCCTGCGCCTAAGACGAAGGCGCAGGCCGCGCAAGCCAAACAGCCCGCTGCGCCGGCGGCAGAGCCCGAGGCAGCTGACGCAGCGGCTGAAGCGGATGAGCCGCCGCCGGACGCGGCGGAGGCAGAGCCAGACGCGGCGGAGGCAGAGCCAGACGCGGCCGAGGCAGAGCCAGACGCGGCCGAGGCAGAGCCGGACGCGGCCGAGGCAGAGCCAGACGCGGCGGAGGCAGAGCCAGAGGCGCACGCGGCAGCGCCCGAGACACGCGCGGGCCGAGAGGCCGAGTCCGAGCCGGCGGTTCGTGGTCGGGTGCTGGCATCGCCCGTGGTGCGGAAAATCGCGCGTGAGAAGGACCTCGACCTGTCGCGTATCGCGGGCAGCGGCCCGCACGGCCGGCTGATCAAGCGAGACGTCGATTCGCTCGCCTCCCGCGTGGGACTACCCGGCGCGGCGCTGCGCGGCCCGAGCGCCCCACCTCCCGCCATGCGCAAACCAGGCGCGCCGCCGGCGCCCGCCAAGGCCACTGAACCAGCCCAGGCCCAGGCTCCGGTCAAGGCCGCCGCTGCCGCACCGGGCCAGCGCGTCGAGAAGCTCTCGCAAATGCGCAAAACCATCGCGCGGCGTCTGGTTGAGAGCAAGCGCGAGGTGCCCCACTTCTATCTGACCATCGATGTCGACGCGGAGCCGATCGTACGTCTGCGCGAGCAGCTCAATCAGACGTTGAGCGGAGAGAAGGTCTCGCTGAACGACGTGCTGATCAAAGCCGCGGCCTTGGCGTTGCGGCGTATGCCGCGCGTCAACGTCAGCTTCGCCGGCGACAGCATGATCTACCATGAAGACGTCGACATCTCCGTGGCGGTAGCCGTCCCGGACGGTCTGGTCACGCCGGTGGTGCGCCAGGCAGACCAGCTGGGAGTGCTCGAGATCTCTCGGCGAGTTCGTGAGTTGGCGGGAAGGGCCAAGGAGAAGAAGCTCAAGCCCGAAGAGATGCAGGGCGGCACCTTTTCCATCAGCAACCTCGGCATGTACGGCATCGACTGGTTCAGCGCGGTGATCAATCCACCCGAAGGCGCCATCCTGGCCGTGGGCGCAGTGCGCGACGAGCCAGTGGTGCGCGCGGGCGCTGTGGTGCCCGGCAAACGGCTGGCGCTGACCATGAGCTGCGACCACCGCGTCGTGGACGGCGCGATCGGCGCGGAGTGGCTCAAGCTGTTGCGCGGGTTGCTCGAGGCGCCCATGTCCATGTTGTTGTGACACGTCGAGCGCGCGGTGCGTGTGGCTCCTGAGCGTCCCGGCGCGCCATCGCTCACGGCGTGGTCGAACCGCCAACGTTGCAAGCGCGATGTGGAGGCGCCGAGCGGCGCGCGCGGTGCCTCGGCTGCGGACGCGTCACTGATCGTGGTCGAGCAGGCGGCGCCACGCTCTTCATCCGATTTTGCCGGCGTGTGGCGTGAGCCACCTACGAATGCGCCGTCTCACCTGGAGCTGCTGCGGGATGTTGCGCTTCGCGAACCATCTCGATCACTTCGAGCGCCATGCGAAACACGAGCGGTCCGAGCATAAGCCCCCAACCGCCCATGGTGGCGATGCCTCCCAGCATCGAGAAGAACACCAAAAACGGGTGCAACTTGAGATGGCCCCGCTTCGCGAACAACGGCCGCAGCACGTTGTCTGCCGGCGCCACGATACAGATCCCGATGCCGGCCAGGATGGCGGCCTTGATGGGATGGCCCGCGAGCAACAGACCCAACGCCACTGGCCCCCACACCAGAAACGGCCCAATTGCGGGTATCACCGAGGTGATGAAGGTGGCAAGACCCAGCGCCAGCGCGCGCGGAACGCCGAGGCTGACATACGCGAGGGTGGCGAGCGCAGCCTGCGCGAGCGCGGTCAACGCCACGCTGTACAAGAGGCCGCGCCCCGTCTCCTGGTAGGTATCGCGCAAACGGTCGACCTTCCCGTTCGCGAGCGGTAGGCGCTCGCGCAGCCAGGCGTAGGCCGCGTCGCCATGCACCAGCGCGGCGTAAGTCCCCACGAAGAAGATCAGGACGCCGAGCGCGAAGCTTCCCAGGGTCGAGGCCAGCAGGCTCGCCACGGTGAGCGCCTGCTTGCCGTGTGCTTCTGCGATCTCGAGGGCTTTCTTGGCGTCCAGCGCGCTCTCGCCGGCGCCCTCCCTGCCGTTGCCCGACACGAGCTCCACGAGCAACCCGCGCCCAGAACCGGAAGCCGTCGCACGTTGCGCGAGCTCCACGATGTCAGGAATCACGACGGCCAGGCCAGCACCTACGGGAATCAACAGCGCGACCAACAGACTGATCGTGACCATGGCGGCGGCACGGCTTCGCCCTCCAATGGCCCGTGTCAAGCGCTGGGAAAGACTCGAGGTAACACCCCCCGTCCACAGCGCCAGCAGGACCCACGGCCAGAACGGCCCGAGCAGTAGCAGCACCCCTGCGACCAGCGTCGCCGTCATGATCAGCAATGTTCTTCGATCGGTGTGCGGGGTGGGGTACGGCGACCGGTGAGGTTCTTCCACGCTGCGCTCATCAGCAACCCGCGTACCAGCGTGGTGGCCGTGGACGTAGGGGCTTACGAATGTGTGGGAAACAGCAATTTCCGGCACGCCGCTGGGTCGGCCAGGCGCCGAATGGCTGCCTGACGAGGCGTTCTGAGGTATCCCCGAGTCGCGGGCCGCAATGGCTGAAAGCCTTGCCCTGAGGATTCGAAGCGTCTTTTTCCTCGGCTACCCTGCGTCTCCTCGGTCCAATGACTTTCTTCAGCCACGCTCCTTTTCTTGCCCCATGCGGCGTGATCGACTGGCGGTCTGGCGCCGTGCGCGAGCTCGCGCTGCGCATCACCTCGGATGCCACTGGTCTGGACGCCGTCTCCCTGCTCTTCGACTGGGTGCGAGATTCCATCGCGCACACTGGCGACGCAGGGCACGGCAAGCTCACCTTGCGCGCTTCGGACGTTCTTCGCGAACGCACCGGTCTCTGCTATGCGAAGAGTCACTTGCTCGTCGCGCTGCTGCGCGCCGC
>WUUC01086210.1_pt1 | contig 11753 bp, 22 predicted proteins | sample 6278441 | NCBI WGS metagenome assembly WUUC01 (sample SAMN13675441, study PRJNA597444) | soil metagenome | isolation source: soil | place: USA: Washington | collected 2017-10 | reverse complement strand
CCTGGAGATAGGAGGAATACCCTACACGAACCAAGTCCGCTCTCTCTCCGGGGACTTTCACCCGCTCTCAGGCGGGAGCACGATGACTGTGGACGTGCGAGATTCCCTTGAGGGGCTTGAGGATGCTCCTGTAGAGCTTTACGCGGGCTATGGGGAGCACGTACCCCTCTACTTTAAGGGCCACCTTCAGGAGCCCTCTGACCTCCGCAACGGGAGAGGCACGGCCTACGGTCCGTTCAAGTTGATGGCGGATCAGAGCTTCGGGGAGGGTGTCCGGTATCAGGGTGTTTCGCTTAGGTACATCTTCAAGGACCTGGAGCGCCGCGCTGGATATGGGACCGGGGTGCTGGATATCGTGGGCGGAGACGAAACGGTGGCGCTCCTGGCCTATACGGAAGAAACGCTTCTCGGGGAGGCGGCGAAAGCTGTAGTTGATCCGGCCAGCTATGTTTTCTTCGACTTGCCAGGGTATCGCCGGCGCGTGATGCCAAAGCCCAAGCCCGGGACCTCGGGCGGGCGCGTGATAGCGCCCTATTCGGAGTCGAATTATAAAGCCGGATCATTCACCACTACAGAGACCCGCAAGGGCCACTACGCGAAAGTAGTGGTGTTTCGCCGGGATGCTGCCGGCAACGATCTTGTCCGCCAGGAGGCCAAAGTCCCGAACCGGGGACGTTACGAACCGCCGGCCAATAGGATCTTCTATGTTCCGGAGTTTCCGGGTACAGCTACCCAAGCCCGCCAGGAGGCATACGAGACCGCGAATCGCCTGGCGTTCGGAGAGCTGCAGTTCAACCTGACCGACATATGGCTCAACCCGGAGCTCGAATTGTGGAATCTAATCACCGTCGAGCGCACCGAACGCAAACCACGCGGGCTAACAAACAAGCCCGGTAAGTGGCTGGTGACGTACCAGTGTTTGATCGACGGCAATATGGGTTTCAACATCGGGCCGACCTCCCACCATATGAGCGTGGGCGGGGGAGCGGTGAAGCTCCAGGAGATTAAGTTAAGAGACCCGATAAGACTCAACTCTAAACGACTGGTGTCCGGTGGCGTGTTGCTTACCACTACCGAACCTTCTGCCATAGGCCTCAAACCACGTCCGGGGCTCAAGCCACGCCCGGGCCTCAAGCCGCGCACAACGATCTTCTAGGAGAGTAGCGAAGCTATGGGCGTATATGTAAAAACTGATTGGATTGATGAGACTGTCCAGCCGGAAGGTACTCCGGATATCGACGCGACGAACCTGGACAAGATAGAGCAGGGGATTTTTGACGCCCACGCGGAGCTCAACGACTTTACCCCTGAATACTATCTAGCCCAGATTCTAAGTCTCGACGGCCCGGGGAGCGGCCTAAATGCCGACCTACTCGACGGGGATCACGCAGCCGCATTTCTGAAATGGACCGACCGGGGAGCATCTGAGGGTGTGGCGTCTCTGGTGGGCGGGAAAATCCCCACGGCCCAGATCCCGGCCCTCGCCATCAACGACACCACGGCGGTCGCATCTGAGGCGGCCATGCTGGCCCTTACCGCCCAGCGCGGAGACATGGCCATCCGGACAGACTTCGACCCGGACAGGACCTATATCCTCGCCGGCGACGATCCGACCGTCCTAGCGAATTGGATTCGAGTCACATTCGGGGACGTGGTGAGTGTCGCCGGTAGGACCGGCGTGGTGACTATCGCCGCCGCTGATATTGCCGACCGCGAAGCGCGGATCATCGCGGAGAAGCCCAACACGGACGCCCAGAGCACTTATCCGCTCGGTTTCTCAGTTTTCTATCGCCTGGCGGCCAATGGGACCTGGCCCACTACCGGCGATGGCTTTGTCGAGACCCGGCGAACGGCAGACGGCCAGGCGATCCAGATATATCGCCCGATAAACGGCTCCAGTCTCCACTGGATACGATACTGGAACGCCGGCGCCTGGACCTCGTTTATTCAGGTTGGTACGGGAGTTTATGCGCCGGTCACACATACTCAACACGGGATGCAAACATGGTCTCTCAAGGATCTCTCGGGAGCTCCCAAAGACGTTCCGCTCCCCTGGCAAGTTCCCTATTCGGGCGGGATCACGATTACCTTTATCCGGATCTCGCTCGGGACCCTGGTGACCTCGGGGACCTATACATTCGATTTGTTCCGGGGCAACTCCCAGTCTCCGAACAGCCTGGCGGTTCCGGCGGCATTCTCGACACTGTATACCTCGGTCGCTAAACCCTCTTTTGTGACGGCCCAAAAGGGTAAGAACGTGGCGCTCCCGGACACTGTGGCGATTCCACAGAATGATTATCTCCAGCCTCGCCTGGCGGCGTCTGGGGTTGGTGCGGAGAATGCTGTTTTTCAGGTCGGCTATACGTTCTCAGCCTAGAGTCAGGAGTAGAAATGTCGAAGGAATCGGAGCGCCGTGAGAAACGGCAAGCGGAGCAGATCCAGCGGCTAGAGAAGCGCCTTAAAGAGCTGGAGACCTGGCGGGAGACGATGTGTTGGCAGTTAGCGGCGGAGCGCGTCAATACGCCAGATACCGACCTGGAGAAAGTGAGTTAATCGTGGCTGTTGAGATGTTGAGTAGGGAATCTAACAATGACGGAAAAGTAGTCCTGGAGCATTGGTGGGACACTGTAAGCCAGCGCCTCATCCAGCTCGTCTATAAAAACTCTTCCGATGTGCCGGCGATAATGATGGTGGAGCTGCCGGATGGGAAAACGCTGGATCACCCACTAGAGCCCACGGGCGGCGAGACTCGTACCCGGCCCATTCCGGGAGCGTCACGGCCAAACCTGGCCGGCGTGAGGGTTTCTATGCAATGGCCCGCTCCAGCGCAAGATCACCCGGGTAAGGGCCGCTAGGAGACTCCTGTGGCCATAGCTATACTAGGGAACAGCGGGACACAGGTTAACGGCTCGGGCGACGTGAGCCTCCTCAAGCCGAACGACGGGGCGGGCGGCAGCCTACTATCAACAGATCATATGCTGGCGATTCTGTGGGCCACTCCCACCTCTGTCCCCTCGGGATGGCAGCTCGTAAACTCTTCCAATTCCCTATTTATGTATGAGGCGTTTGTTAGTGAGGCCGGGGCCGGTCCTTACGTTTGGGGTAATTCATCTTCAAGCCATGTAGCCGCTCTAGGGTCTTATCGAGGAGTTGATTTACTTAACCCGATAGATGCCCAGGGGGCGGATTACACGTCTTCGGCTTCTGACAACATTTACCCGGCGCCCACGGTAGATCCTACGGTAATTAATACCTTGATTGTGGGCGCTTTTGGCGGCGGTGGCGGTGGAATTTCCGGGACAACGACCTGGACGGTGGCCACTGGAATGACTTTGCAGCATGAGAGAACGATGGGCGGGACCGCTCCGAAAGCTATCTTGCTTGCTACCGAACCACGGGCGGTTGATACCGGAACGGGCACAAGACAGTCAAGCACCAGCAACAACGCCGCCCAGCGAGGAGCTTTCCTGGTGGCATTAAGACCCGCTATAGAGCTCGGGGAGCCGCATTCCGCTGGTATCCTCCAGGCGGCCTAGAGGAGGATCATGGGAAAGATGAGTAAAAGCGCGGAGTCTCTCCTGGGCCTCTCCGAAGATACTGTGGTGAGGCGGGACATGGCGGAGGCCGGCCAGCGTAAGACCGGGATTGACGTTATCGCCAACATGGCCTTTATGCATTCGGTGGCCTCGGATGGAATTGTCGAGGACTACACGGATATTTTCGACGATGATATCCCGCCTCAGCCGGCCCAGAACGTGACCCTAACTCCGCTCATTGGCGGCCTGGCCGTCCAGTGGGACGCTCCTCCTGGACCGGATCGGGTGAAGAGGGCGGAGGTTCGGGTTACCCCGGACGGGGGAGTGGCTGAAACGTTCCCGGCCAACACGATCCGGGGCCATACGCTCCTCGGGCTCGAAGGCGGGACACTCCACGCGGTTGAGGTAATGCTTACCGATGCCTACGCCCTGGAGTCGGGTTGGACCACGGCGGTTGAAGAAACACCGCTCATGAGCGCCATAGATTCCATCGACTTCGGAGCAATCGAAATTGCTGGCGCTTTGGGTTGGGAGAATCTCGAACCGCTCACGGACCCGGACATGCTCGGGGATGACGTGGTGGTGGGCCGGGCGATGGCAGCTCACGACGCGGCCATGTTCAATCTCTGGGCCGGGACGGCCATGATTGAGAGCGCCAAAGTGGCGACTATGGTCGTGGACAAACTGGTGGGCGGGACGCTCTCCACCACGGATATCCTTGTCGGCTCGACGCTAGAGCTGGCCACGGGCGGGGATCTTGTCGCCGGCGATATCAGCTTGAATGCTGAGGGTATCGTGATGCCACTCGACACAGGATCAATTAACTCCTCCGCCTCGGCCAATAGGACCTACAAAATCGCGGCACTGGACGAATACAGCGCCCTCAGTTTCTTCGATAACAGTCCCACGGCTAAAGGTGTCCTGATTCGCTCCGAAGCTGACGCTAGTGTGGTGGATCTTGGTCGGGTAGTTATTCAGGGCGTGAGACGCCCGACCGACACGGGGGCCAATGACTCGACACTCACCGCATTCTTCGATTCGGGGCTCCTCTCCACGGACCGGGCGACTCTGTTTGTTGATGGGAATATCGAGGGGATAATCAAGCCGACCGCGCTCATGTTCTGGAGGAGCGGAGCATATCGAGACGTACATGCAGCTCTCCCGGACAGTAACGGGGTTAGATGGCTGTACACGGAATAGGAGGATCATGGCCGAAGTAATACCGTGGGAGACCTGGCAGCACCGCCAGGATGAATCTATCCGGTATGAAGTGCGCCCAGCTCCAGGCCCAAAAGGCGAGGAGGGATATAGCGTGAGCTGGTTTGGCATTGATGCAGAATTACTTTGGGTTGCGGCTCAAACGTGGGAGATGAATTACGAACCGGCGAAGCCAACCGAACCTATAGAGGAGGATCATGAGCACACCGAAGACGTTTAGGGAAATATCGGAGGAGGCCGGCGTGGGAAGTCTCGACGCGGCCCGGGCCCTGGCGGAGGAGAAAGCCCAGGAGCTCTCTCAGCACGACGAGGTTGGCCCGTGCGGCCCTGATTGTGGTTGCGGAGGGGTCCAGGACCCGGGACACACTACAGGGTTAAATATACAATCTCAGGTTGATCTGGAGGTTCAACTGGAGGAGGTTCGGAGCCGGCTGGAGGTTGCCAAGAAAGAAGCACTGGAGGCCCAGGAGGAGCGGGCCCAGCTCCAGGCAGCCATCAACGAGCTCACCGAACGTGTTCGAGTATCGGAGCAGAATGAACGTGACGCCTGGCGCATGTTCAACTCTAGCCGTAAGCTCCTGGCCCAGGCCCAGGCCCATCTCCAGGCTCAGGGTTCGGGTTAGAGGAGCTGGTGAGTCTTGACATTCTCGCCGCGTTTGGGGCGCTGCTTGCGCCCCTGGGCGCCCTGGCCGGCGTGGTATACGCGATGTTGAACAAACGCATAGCCGACCTGGAGCGCATCAACGAAGAATTAACAAGTCTAATTCTGACTCACGCCGGCGAGTCCAAAGAAACGAGAGAGGAGCTGGCCCGTGTGCTTAGAGGAGATGTTAAGCGATGAGGAGATTCTGGCATATGGTAGTAACGGCAATTAGTCGAGTGTGCATAAGCCTGTTCCCCAGGCTGGAGGGCCGGGATGAGCAGGAGAATTTGAGTCGGGCCTATGAAGTCCTGGCACAGGATAAGGAACATCAAGCGGAGCTCCTGGACCTGGCGGCAGCTAAAGGGGACGAGAGAGCTGGAGAGCTGGCCGATGCTCGTAAGGTTGAGGCGCGGCAGTTTCGGAGGCGCTCTCAGAATCTAGGGAGCCAACATTGAACGTAGACACCACAGTTATCATATGGATCTGTATATGCTTTGTGGTCCTGGCCCTGGCGCCAATGGAGTCCGTGGGCGCCTGGCGGCACTACACTCTAGTAAGGGATCACCCGGAAGCTCGCACCCGCACGAAAAACAACTATAAGCGGGCGTTTGTCCTCAGCATGTTTGACGTGGTAACCGTGGTGTTTTTCTTCGCGGCGGCGGCCTGGCGCACGTTCGTTGTTTACTTCTCGCATGAGGACGCCGACATAGTGAGGCTCCCCACGGTTACATTCTTGATCCTGGGCTTTGTTGTCTGGGCGCTACGGATTCTGTACCGGGGGCACATGCGGCGTATGGAGACCCGACAGACTCAGAGGGATCTTCGCAAGGATCAGGATGGCGCCGCCGAACGAATCGAAGGCAAGATTGATAGCGCCGCCACGGTGGCCACTATGCGCCACGGGCAATATAGCGATGAGCATATGGAGATGCTCAAGAAAATCCTGGAGTTGGTTGAGGAGAGAGAGGGCAGTGGCCCAGGCTAAGCACAAAACCCATGAGGCGATTGCTAACCGCAAGGCGCCACCGGATAACATGTGGGCGTTTCACGACACCGGCGATGTGTTCGGAGTCGAGAGCGTGTTGACGCTTACCTACTACGCTCTCGACTTGCACACCAAAGAGGTAAAGTTCGAGCGCGGCTGGCCGCGTGGGAGTGAGTTGAGAGTCTACGGACCGGATGGCCAGATCGTGTTTTACGTTATCCCGGACTTTTTCCCGAAAGAAACCCATCGCCTGTTCTGGGGCCTCGTAAAAGAGCTGGACAAGCTCGGGAAGATAACTCCTATCTAACTCTGTGTACTCTGATTTCGTACCCCTACACATAGCACACAGAGTCACAGAGTTGGCTGGAATCCCGATAGGTAAGCCTAACAAACTATGTGCGTAATAGGTGTTGCAGGACATACTTGCTATAGCGTATATATAAGGTTAAACATATGGTTAAACCTATGTTTTACCTGCAAATCCTAGCATTCGGTAGGTAAGTATGTGTACTCTGTGCGGTATGTCTACTCTGTGACTCTGTGGACTATGTGCGTACTTTCCGGGGTCTCTCTCCCTATATTGGAGTTTTCAATAAGTAGTAGTAGTAGTAAGAGAAAGGGTGACACTCTGTTATGCAGATATGCGTGGAGACCAAGTTGAGGACCTCTCCCAGGGCCGTTGACGTGGCCCTGGAGGAGACGATGGAAAACCTCCCTACGATTGAAACTCAGCATAGCCTGGGGACCTCTGGGGATCAGGTTCACGACGCCCTGGCGCTCCTCACGGGTAAGAAGTGGCAGACGGGCCGAACGATAACCGTTTGGTTCGATAAGATGCCAGCGGAGGGCCTATGGGACAAGGTATGGTCCTACTTTCTCGAATGGACCGAATACGCAAACATTAACTTTAAGCTAGTTCTGGACCGGACGAAGGCTGATTGTCGAGTCGGGTTCGTCCAGGGGATCGGGAGCTGGAGCTATAACGGAACAGACAACCTCCTGATACCAGCCGACGAGCACACTATGAATTTCGGCTGGTTGGACGCCTCCAGCTCCGAAGCGGAGATCCGGCGCGTGGTGTTGCATGAGGTTGGACACCTATTAGGCGCTATTCATGAACACCAGTCCCCGGGCGCCGGCGGGCCCGAGCTGGATAAGCCCGTGGTGGTCTCTTTCTATCAGGGCCCTCCGAACAATTGGACCCTGGACGAGATAGAACACAACGTATTTCGGAAGTATGCCGAGAGCTCGACAAACTTCACGGCGTTTGATCGGGGCTCAATCATGGCTTATCCGCTCCCGAACGAGTTCACGATAGGGGATTACTTTATCCCTCTGAATACTCAACTCTCCGCCCAGGATAAGGAATGGATAGCCTGGAGCTACCCTGGCCGGGTAGTTGAGCCGCCGGCGGAGCCGCTATACAGGCGAAAAGGATGGTTCAACGTGGACACGTCCTGGAAGACAGAGAGCTCCGGGCGCCCGAGGGTGTGGTTGGAAGTGCAAGAGGACGGCGAGACGATGAAAGTGAGGAATTGGTAATGAGGATCTATCCGGGCAACAACTCTAGTGTCCAGGCCCTAGCGGAGTATTGCGGGGCCGTGGCACTGGATCGGGGGCTGCCCCAGGTGTTGCCGGTAATGGCGTCGGTTCCCGAGTTGACGGCGGCCTGGACGAGTGAGGGTAATCTGGAGGATGTTCCGGGCTACCTGGACAATGTAGACGCTTGTTCCGTGGGCCTCTGGCAGCAACAGGCCGACGACCTGGGGTGTGGTGAGTTCGGCTGGGGTCTCAGAGAAGAATTAATTCAGGTCCCGTTTGCCCTGGGCCGGTTCCTAGACGTGGCCCTGGAGATGAGTGGCGGAGAGCGTCATAAGGGTGCCACGGACCCGGCGATACTTGGGGAGTGGTGCGCGGACGTTCAGAGGCCACTCGAATCCCTTAGATACAAGTATGAGAAGATCGGCTATCCGCTGGCCGTCCAGCTCTTAGGGGAGCCGGGCGTGGTGGTTGATGAGTGGCCACAGGTTGCATTTTCCGCCACGGCGCAAGCCTGGGCCTACCTTGCCGGGACTCAAAAGTTTCTCCGGGGCCCGGCGGGCGGGACCTGGAAAACCGACGCGAACGGATGGCTGTACCTGGAGAGTGGTTCGGGAAAAGACGAACCGGAGCCCGTTGATCCAGAGGAGCCGGGGAGCTCCTGGAGCTGGCCCGAGACGTGGGACGAGCCCGACCCGAGCTCCTGGAATTACGAGGCCAGGCACCCGACGCGCTACACCTGGCGGGCCGATGTTGAGCCGATAGCCCGAGCCGTAGTTGATGGCTGGCCCGAAGTCGCATGGTGTAACTCTTACTGGGACCATCCCGAAAATTACTGGAGGACCCTATCCAGCTTCGACGTATGGGACTACTCCGGGCGCAACGGCTGGCTCGACGGCGCCGCCGGCGACGAGATATTTAATTGGCTCTGGAATCTCGACTGGGGCCCGGATATCGAGTGGATCATCTATAAGAGGCACATCTATGGAGCGTGGAATGGCTGGGCCGGCGAGTTCTTTGGAGATGGCTCCCAGTTCACGAATCATGAGGACCACATACATGTAACTTACCTGGGGAGCGGATAATGCCTGGAGCGCCAGCTAGAGAAGAAAGAGCTGTAACGCCCGAGCCCTTCAAGACAGAGACAAAGAAAACCGACTGGACGCCCGAGCCTAAAACCGCGATGACGGGGATTGGCGGGGCCCTGGCCGTGGTGCTGCTCTGGGTTGCGGGGCTGGCCGGAATAGAGATGCAAGTGGCGGACGCCGTGGCCCTGGCCACGCTAGTAATTTTCCTGGTGTCGTATAGGACGCCACCGGGCCCGAGGCGAGGAGAGTAATGACACAACGACTAATATTGGCTGCCGTAGTGTTGCTGGTTTTGTTGGCTCTGGTGCTCATGGCGGCGCGGATCGGCGGCGAGGGCGACAGGACAGAGCCGGAATATACGGCTCCAGTGGTTCCCGAGGAGACCACTACCGAGGCCACAGTCCAGGAGAAAACTCTACCGAATAGCGGAGGTTTGCCATTAAATAGAGATTAGGGGTTGCGCCTGGATTGGCGCTCCTGTAAGATCACCTCAGATAACAAAAGCCCCGGGGGCTTCGCGGTCCCGGGGCACAGGCCAAAAGGAGGCGCAATCTCCAGATGACCACTACCGGAAGTATACCCGAGCAGGACCAAAAGAGCGAGGCCGTTACCCAGCGGATTCGCCGTGGGCTGAAACTCTGGGAGGAGTTCGGGGATCAGATTGAGTGGGTAGCCGAAGATCGTTGCAAAGTGCCGTCCTGCCGTCGAGCTGGGCGGCATTATCTCGTTATCCTGGGCCCGGACGGTGAGCGGTGCGGCTGCCCGGACTACCAGCGCAACCGTGAGAAGCTGGCGCTTTGCAAGCACACCACCGCCGCGCTCATATCCTGGAGCAAGCGGAGCACGTACCGCGTCGAGAAGCGCCACAATTCCCTCCTCCCCGGAGACGAGTGGCTCTTGATTGAGCACCGCGCCGGCCATGAGGAGCTGGTGGGCGCTTACCTATGGATAGGCCAGGCTTACCTGGACAAGTGGACTCTGGAGGGGAGCTAATGTTGCGCCTGGTGGATATGGACGAGTGCTCCAGAGAGCAGCGGTTATACGCCAGCATGAGGAGCCTGGAGAAGCTGGCCTATTTGTGTCTGGTGCCAGGCCCGGACTACGCCACGACTAAGCGCCTGGCCGACCGCATGGGGACGATAATTGAGGGCAATATCACCGCCCGCATTGAGGACGAGGGGAGCCTGTAATGGACCACTTGTTTAATCCCGAGGCGTTTACCGGCCCGGAGCAAGCCACGCTCTCGATGCTGGCGGAGCCGGCTCCCCGACGTGAGGAGCAAAGCCTGGAGTATCGCCATACGTGCGGCCAGGCGGATCTGTTTTTCGTGAATGACGAGGTTTACAAGATCACGGGCGCCCACTTTTGCATCTGGCATGATGGCCAGTTCTACCCGATTGATCCGGACTATAAGGGCCGGCCCACTTGCCCAGGCTGCTCTAAGTGGATAGTGGCCCAGGACCTCGCCGTGGTGGGAGCTCCCGAGCCGGCAGTTCAGGAGTCGCTTGACTAATAACGGCCACGCCGTCCGGCCCGTTTCGGGCTGTTACCTATTGTGCTTCGCGCACAATCCGGTTGCCCACGCCCGTCATTACATGGGCTATGCCGACGATATCGGGCGCCGGGTCCAGGAGCACCGTGACGGGAGCGCCGGCGCCGTCTTAACGTCGGCGCTCAAGCGCCAGGGCGGGACGTTCCGAGTGGTGAGAGTTTGGATCGGAGACACAGAGGAGGATGAGGCCAGAAGAAAACAGCGTAAGCAACGGCCCAAGTCGCCGGCGATGAGGAATCAGCACAAGCACGGGCGCGGTGGCGCGGTGGCTGGGTTTTGCCCGGAGTGCCGCTCGAAGCTGTACCGCGCTCCCCGAGTTCAGTTAGAGGAGGAAACACTACATGCGTAAGTTTGCGCCAGGGGATGCTGTTTGGGTGAAGAATCCGGGCAGCGTCTACCACGGGAAAGAGGGTGTAGTCCAACCGCCCAGAGTGGACGATGACGGCATGGGTTACGGCATGGTCCGTGTCCAGTTTACGGCTTTCGGGAACACCGAAACGCTGCCGTTTCTGGAGGAGGAGCTGGAGGCCGGCCTGGTGAGGAGCAACGGCTAACCGTGGTCCAGTATTACGAATTCGAGTGTCCCGCGTGTGGAGAGTCGTGGGAGATGTTCGCCCGGGCCGTGGTTTACGGCCCGGATGATTATGAGCTGGTGCCAGTGCCGGATGGTCCCGGATTCTCTGGCGGTTCCGACAAATGCCCCGAATGCGGGGAGACTGGAGTGAGAGTTTGATGCTGTTTCAGAGGTTGATCTTACCGCTAGTGGTGGGCGCCGTGGTGGCGCTGGCCCTGGCGTGGGCCTATGGGGAAGATGAGGCCACCGCCGGCGATACTGTCCAGGCCAGCTATTACGGGGAGGAGATGGGCCCGAACGCCAGAACGGCCAGCGGCTCATTCTTCGACCCTAACGGCTACACGGCAGCTCACAAATCATACCCGTTTGGGACGCGCCTCCTGGTGACCTATCAGGGGAATCGTGTCCCGGTGACCGTCACGGATCGGGGTCCATTTTCCGGGAATCGGGAGCTGGACCTATCACGCGGAGCGGCTGAGAAGATCGGGCTGACCTCCGCCGGCGTTGACGCTGTAGAGATTGAGGAGCTCCCTAGCGGAGCTGAGGGCGAAACATCTGAGGAGCTCCCCGAGACTGGAGGGAAGCTCTAAATGTTGCCGGCTGCCCAGTGGGTTTTTT
>WUUC01108613.1_pt1 | contig 11754 bp, 2 predicted proteins | sample 6278441 | NCBI WGS metagenome assembly WUUC01 (sample SAMN13675441, study PRJNA597444) | soil metagenome | isolation source: soil | place: USA: Washington | collected 2017-10 | reverse complement strand
GCTGCACGTACAGGCCAGCTTCTGAGCCTCCGACTCGGCATTCGCAGCAGACCAGTAACGCTGGTCTGCTGCTGTTGTCATGGGGGTATTGGCAGGTTCGGAGCGGCTCCCTACAGCAACCCCTCGCTTGCATACTGATTTATCTCGGTTATGTTCAGCACCTCATACAAACGCTACGCACTGCTGCTGATGACCACGGTATATACCGTGAGTCTTCTCGATCGCGGTCTCATGTTCATTCTGCTCGAGCCGATCAAGGTCGACCTGCGCCTGTCGGATGCGCAGATCGGCTTCGTCACGGGCATTGCGTTCGCAGCCTTCTATGCAACCTTGGGCGTGCCTATAGCTCGCTGGGCCGATAGCGGACGACGGACCACCATCGTCACGCTCGCGATGGCAGTTTGGAGTCTGACGGCGATGGCATGCCTGTTCGTGACAAACTACGTGCAGCTGGTGATCGCGCGCATTGTTGCCGCGGTCGGCGATTCTGGTGTCAAGCCGCCGATCTATTCTCTGCTCGGTGACTATTTTCCGGACCCGACCGAGCGCACGCGCGCCATGTATATCAACGAGCTGGCCGCCCCCATCGCTGGCTTTGCGAGCTTCGTTGCCGCGGGTTGGTTGAATGAGGTCTACGACTGGCGCGTGGCGCTGTTTGTTGCGGGCATACCAGGGTTGCTGCTGGCGTTACTGGCCAGGCTCACTCTTGCCGAGCCGCCGCGAAGGCAGGTCGATACGACGCAGGTTCCTGCGCATGTCACGCCGCTGAGAGATGTGCTGGCAAACATGTGGGGTCAGCCATCCTGCCGACACCTGATCATTGCCATGGTCGTGCTGTTCACGATGGGACAAGGCGTCGTTACCTGGCAGGCGGCGTTTCTGATTCGGAATCACTCCATGGGCACAGCGGAGCTGGGTTTGTGGATGGGGCTCATCCATACGCTCGGATCTGCAACCGGCATAACTGCGGGCGCGTATGTCCTAGGGCGCTGGTATGTTGGCAACGAACGAGGGCAGATGAGGCTGGCGGCATTCGCCGCATCGGTCTCCGTGCCGTTCTATGTCGCGTTCTTGCTGTTGCCCAACAAGTATCTGGCGCTGAGCGTGCTGATTCCACAGGCGATCGTGTTCAGCGCATTCATCCCGGCGATTTACGTGCTGCTACAGCGACTGGTGCCTGACAATCTGCGGGCGACATCGCTCATGGTCTTGCTCTTTTTCTGCAATCTGATCGGAATGGGCATAGGTCCCCAGGCGGTCGGAATTCTGAGCGACTTCTTTGAACCCATCGTCGGCGCGGCTGCGTTGCGCAATGCCATGCTGCTGTTTTCGTTTCTGGGGTTCTGGGCTGGCTACCATCTGTGGCGGGTGGGAAACACAATTCACCGCGATATCGAGCACGTGACAGTCGAGAGCGCACCTGCTATCGCAAGCGATTCCAGCATGACTGGCAGTTACGCCAAGTAAGCGACCTCGTTAGGTCACTGCCGACGTGAGCAAGGGAGTCGATGTGGAGCTGCGATGGGATGTAAAAGTTCCGCTGCGTGACGGAGCACAACTCGGCGCACTGCTGTACTTGCCGCAGCAGCATCGGGAGCGATCGCCGGCCATCGCCGCACTAACGCCTTACATTGCACAGAGTCATCACGTGCATGCCGCGCATTTCGCAAGTTGCGGCTATGCATTCTTGAGCGTTGACACCCGTGGTCGCGGCAATTCGGATGGGAAGTTTCATCCGCTCAATGCGGCGCTCGATGGTCATGATGTGGTGGAATGGTTGGCTCGACAGCCGTTCTGCGATGGCAATGTCGCCATGTGGGGCAGTTCGTATCTCGCGTACTGCCAATGGGCCACGGCCGCGCAACGGCCTCCTCACCTCAAGACGATCGTGCCGGTGTCGGCGCCCTTTTACGGCGTCGATGTCCCATTTCGCAGCAACATCTTCGAGTCCTACACGGTGCGATGGCTCGGCATCCTTTGGGGGCGCGCCCTGCAGGACAAAGTATTTGCCGACCAGCCGTTCTGGCGGCGTCGCTTCCAGCAATGGCTGGAAGAGGGAGTGCCCTTCGGTGAGTTGGACGATTATGTCGGGATGAGCAGTGTGCTCTTCCGGGAATGGGTATCGCACCCACATCAGGACCGATACTGGGACAGTTACAATCCAACGCCGCAGCAGTACGCGCAGCTCGAGATACCAATTCTCACGATTACCGGCGCATACGACAGCGACCAGTTGGGGGCCTTGGAGCACTATCGACAGCATACTCGGCGCGTCCCTGGCGCAGCATGCGCCCCGCACTATCTCGTGATAGGTCCCTGGGATCACGCCGGTACCAGCGTGCCGAAGACGGAGTTTTGCGGCATCAAGGTTGGACCGGAAAGTCTCGTTGACCTGCGGCAGCTGCAGGTCGATTGGTATCGGTGGACGATGGGAGACGGTGCGCGGCCGGCATTTCTCAAGAGAAACGTGGCGTACTACGTGATCGGTTCGGAGAAATGGCGCTATGCGGACAGCATCGAAGGCGTCACTGTGCATTGCGAACCGTTGTACTTGAGGTCGTTGAACAACGCCACCGACTTACTCGGATCCGGCTGTCTGACCGCCGATTCGTCCCGCAGCGAGCTGCCGGATCACTATCGCTACGACCCACGCGATGTGAGTGTCGCGCAGATCGAGAGTACTGTTGACCGCCACGACCTGGTCGATCAATCAGTCGTCAACGCGATGGCTGGCAGATGCCTCGTCTACCATGGCTTGCCATTCGACGAAGACGTCGAGATCAGCGGTTTCTTCCGGTTGCGAGTCTGGATTGCCATCGATCAACCCGACGCGGATTTCGAGGCGACCGTGTACGAGGTTGCGGCGGATGGAACCGTCACCCGGCTCACGGCGGATTGGATGCGTGCCCGCTATCGCGAGAGCCTGCGCGAGTCGCAACTCATCGATACTACGGAGCCGCTGCGCTACGATTTCGAGCGATTTATGTTCGTGTCGCGGCGGATACGGAAGGGATGTCGGCTGCGTCTAATCGTCGGCTCGATCAATTCGATTCACAAGCAGAAGAACTACAACTGCGGTCGCGAAGTTTCGGCGCAATCCATGGCCGACGCGCGCACGGTGACCGTGAAGTTGTTTCACGACGAGAAGTGTCCGAGCGCGTTGTACGTTCCCTACGGTAGTCCGGACGAGCCCTGACGAAGGCTGCCGCGTCTGTTGATTGCGGCGAAGTCCGCCCTGATTGCGCTCGAACGGTCTGCTGCAAATCCGACGACTTCCAAAAGTCCCGAACTGTCCACTCGACCGCGCTTAGGCCGCGGATCAACCCTGCAGTCCACGCAGTCGCGTCGCACGTCGCTGTCGGTGGTGTTCCATCGTCATCTACGACCTTGAATTGCGTACTGATTCTTTGCGACTGCGGCGCCAGGGACACGGTTCTCTCCAGCTGATTTCATCGGACCGTCAACTCGAGACCAGGGTGCTCGCACATCCAGCATTGATGTGGCCTCGTGCTGGTTGGTACTCACTCGCAATTACCTGATGCCGTCGTTGATTGGCAGCTGCAGGGATGCTCATGCAGTTCGCTCGAGGAGGAAAGTCGTAATGAAGGGCTCTGCTTCGACGCAAGATCGGCTCGTAGCGCTCTCGAAAGGTAAGGCGCAGCTGGTCGAACTGCTGCTCAGGGGTGGACCGCGCGAGCTGTCCCAGATCACGCCGTGCGAGCGTGTCGCCCAAGACGGGAAATACAGACTCCCCGCCTCATGGGCACAACGCAGATTGTGGTTCATCGAGCAGATGGGTGGGACCGATGCCGCATACAACGTGCCAGTCGTCATCAGGGTGCGTGGGACGCTGGACGAGATGGCGCTGTGGCAGGCGCTCAGCGATCTCGTGCAAAGGCACGAGGTACTGCGCACGACGATCGTCAGCGTCGGGGGCGAGGTGTATCAGGACATCGCACTGCGAGCATGCCTTGCTCTGCGTACGGTCGACCTGAGTGCAGCCAATGAGATCCAGCTGCAAGCAGAGTTGGAACGGCACAAGGTTGCGGAAGGGCGGCGTCCATTTGATCTGGGCAAGGGGCCGTTGATTCGCGCTCGATTGCTCAGATTGCGTGCCGACGAGCATCTACTCCTTGTCACCATGCACCACATCGTGTGTGACGGGTGGTCGCTAGGCGTGTTCTTCAGAGAGCTCGCACAGCTGTACGACGCACACCGAAGCGGCCGATCTGATCCGCTGCCTTCGCTGCACATCCAGTACGCGGACTATGCGCGGTGGCAGCAGCAGTGGCTCTCCGGCGAAGCGCTGGAGGATCAGCTCTCATATTGGCGTACGCGATTGGCACGAGCACCGCTCGAGCTGGAGCTGCCGACCGATCGACCCAGGCCAAGCACTCAAAGTTTCCGAGGAGGCACGGTAGCGCTTGCTCTGGGTCCAGAGCTCACGCGCGATCTGCGGTCGTTCGCCCGGCAACATGGGATCACGCTATTCATGACCCTCTATGCGGGTTGGGCCATTCTGCTGGCCCGCCTCAGCGGCCAGGAGGAGGTGGTAATCGGCACGCCTGTGGCCAATCGCCGGCGAGCGGAGCTGGAGGGATTGATCGGCTTCTTCGTCAACTCAATCGTGTTACGCGCTGCTGTCAGCGGGCACTTGCAGGTCGACGAGTTCATCGCGCACGTCAAGCAGATCGCGCTGGAAGCGTACGATCATCAGGACGTTCCTTTCGAGAAGGTCGTCGAGGCCGTGCAACCGGAACGCAGCCTGAGCCGCCATCCGGTCTTTCAGGTGATGTTGACGTTGCAGAACGCGCCAAGGGCCGAGCTGAGCTTGCCGGGCGCGACGGCGACTATGGAGGAAGTCGAGAGCGGCGCGGCCAAGTTCGACCTGGCGCTGTCAATTGAGGAGCGAGGCGACGCGCTCACCGGCACGCTGAGTTATGCCGCGGATCTGTTCGATCGCGAAACAATCGAGCGGTGGGTCGCCTGTTACGAGGTCCTGCTCCGTTCGATGATCAGCACGCAACGCGGCGAGATCGGCAGTCTGCAGTTGCTGCCGCCGCCGCAACGTCGCCAAGTGATCCAGATCTTCAATTCGACTGAGGCGGACTATCCTGCTGATGCATCCATCCATCAGCTGTTCGAGCAGCAGGCAGCGAGGACTCCGGCAGCTACAGCTGTCGTGCACGATGGACTCGTGATCGATTATGCAGAGCTAAATCGCAGGGCGGACCAGCTCGCGTCCTATCTGCGATCGCGTGCCGTCGGCCCAGATCTCCTCGTGGGGCTGTGCACGGAACGAAGCATCGAGATGGTGATCGGGATGCTGGGGATTCTGAAGGCCGGCGGCGCCTATGTGCCCTTGGATCCCGACTACCCGAGTCAGCGGCTGGCGCATATGCTGCAGGACGCGCAGCCTCGCGTGGTGCTTACGCAAGCACGCTTGCGGCCGCGACTGCCGGCTTCGGGCGCCGAGGTCGTCGCCCTCGACGCAGATTGGGCCAGCATCGCGCAGTCCGAAGCTCGCTCCTGGTTGACGAGCCTTCAGTCGGCGCATGACTTGGCGTACGTCATCTACACGTCCGGCTCGACGGGTACGCCGAAGGGCGTGATGATCGAGCACTGTAACGTTCTCAACTTGTGGCAAGGATTGGAGTCGCTCTACGCGGCAACGGGCTGCCGGCGCGTCGCGCTCAACGCTTCGCTCAGCTTCGATGCGTCGGTCCAGCAGCTGGTTCAGCTGTTGTCGGGCCGAACGCTCTTCATCGTTCCGCAGGAGACCCGCCGCGACCCTGCGCTCCTGCTTGCGTTTCTGGAAGAGCAGGGCATCGAAAGCATCGATTGCACGCCGTCGCAACTGAAATCGTGGATAGCGGCCGGAATGCTCGCAGAGGGTCGGTGGGCGCTTCGCTTGGTGCTGGTGGGCGGTGAGCCGATCGATGCGCCATTGTGGAGCGCACTCGCTCAGTGCCAGCGAATCAGCTTTCATAACGTTTACGGTCCTACGGAATGCACCGTCGATGCCACTGCAGCTGCGCTCTGCGGAGACTCAACGCCGCCACACATCGGCAAGCCGATGCTGAATCGGCGCGTCTACATTCTGGATCGTCATGCGCAACCAGTACCGATCGGAGTTATCGGCGAGATCCACATCGGCGGGGCTGGCATAGGACGCGGCTATCTGCACCGGGCCGAGTTGACGGCAGAACGGTTCGTCGACGACCCGTTCCGTAGCGATCCGGGTGGTCGCATGTATAAAAGCGGGGATCTGGGTCGATGGCGCGCGAGTGGGGACATCGAGTACCTCGGCCGCAACGATCGTCAAGTGAAGGTCCGGGGGTTCCGCATCGAGCTCGCGGAGATCGAAGCGCAATTGCTTCGTCATGGCCATGTGAAGGCTGCCGCGGTGATTGTCCGCGAAGATCGGCCAGGCGAGAAGCAGCTGGTCGCGTATGTAGTGGCTGAGGACGGGTCCGGCACCGGCGGCCCAGAGGAGCTCCGCGCAAAGCTGCGAGCAGAGCTTCCGGAACATATGGTGCCCAGCGCCTTCGTGACCCTGCAGCGCCTGCCGCTCTCTCCGAGCGGAAAGCTAGATCATGCTCTGCTGCCCGCGCCGCAGCTCGATGCCTACGACAGTAGTCGGTACGAAGCGCCGCAAGGCGATGTCGAAGAAATCCTCGCGGGAGTGTGGCAGGAACTGCTGAGTGTGCCGCGCGTTGGTCGCCGCGACAACTTCTTCGAGCTCGGCGGTCACTCGCTGCTGATCATGCAGATGATCGAGCGTCTGCAGCACCGAGGTCTGTCGACACGTGTGCGAACGGTTTTCGAGAATCCGACGCTCGCCGAGCTGGCCGGTCGGTTGGGGAGCGGCGTCGCCAAGCCCGCCGATGTGCCACCAAATCTGATTCCACCGACGTGCGAAACGCTTACGCCCGAGATGCTGCCGCTGGTCGAGCTCGACGCGAATCACCTGCAACGAATCGTCCAGAGCGTGCCGGGCGGCGCGGCCAACGTCGAGGACGTTTACCCGCTCACCCCGCTGCAGGAGGGGATACTTTTTCACCACCTGCTTGGCAACGCCGAACGAGATACGTATGTCGTCGCGGTTCTCATGTCCGTGCCCTCGCGGCAGCGATTCAACGAATTCATTGCAGCGTGGCAAGCGGCCGTCGATGAGTACGACGTACTGCGTACCGCAGTGCTGTGGGAGCACCTGCCTCGGCCAGTGCAAGTCGTCTATCGACGAGCCGTGTTGCGGATCGAGGATCTCGCGCTGGACACGAATCGCGACACAGACGTGCAGTTGCGCGAGTGGCTGGAGTCCCCGAGCCAGAACGTCGACCTGAGCAGGGCGCCTTTGCTGCAATTCAAAGTGGCGAGTGACGTTCGCACGGGCAGATGCTACGTACTGTTGCAGGCGCATCACATCGTATCCGATCACGTAACGCTGGAGCTTCTCTCGGCAGAGATTGCCGCACGGCTCGCAGGAAGAGCCCCGCAGCTCGAATCGATGCCGTATCGAAATCACGTGGCGCAGTCTCTCCAGTATGCGTCGTCGCCGGATGGGGAAGCATTCTTTCGCAGGAAGCTCGGCGATGTCGAGGAGCCCACTGCACCGTTCGATCTTGCGAACGTGCGCACGGACGGCAGCGAAGTCGAAGAGGCTCGGCTGACTCTGAGCGCTAGTCTCGCGCAGCGCCTGCGTGCATGTGCTCGCCAGCTCGCAGTGAGCACGGCGACGTTGTTTCATGCGGCATGGAGCTTGGTAGTCGCATGCACCAGCGGTCGCGACGATGTCGTGTTCGGGACAGTGCTGCTGGGGCGGCTCGACGGTGGCGGGCAAACACAGCGCTCGCTTGGATTGTTCATCAATACACTGCCAGTGCGGCTGCAGCTGCAAGGGACCAGCGCCAAGAGCCTCGTGGAGCTGATGCAGCGGGAACTGGTGGAGCTGCTCAGTCATGAACAGGCGTCGCTTGCAATGGCGCAACGCTGCAGTCGCGTGGACGGCGGCAGCCCTCTGTTCAGCTCGTTGCTGAACTATCGACACACCTCGACGAGCCTGAAGGCTCTTTGGAGCGGCGCGGGCGGTATAGATGTGATCGCGGCGAGGGAACGCAGCAACTATCCGATTGTGCTTTCAGTGGACGACCTTGGCGAAGGATTTGCCCTGAAAGCACAGACCGATCGGCAGATCGAACCGCAGCGCGTAGCCGAGTACCTCAACAGGGCGCTGCAGTCATTGGCTGCGGCGCTGGAGGCAGCTCCGCAGACACCGGCAGTCGAGCTGAACGTAGTCCCTTTAAGTGAGTTGAGGCGGGTCACGGAACGGTTCAACGACACAGCCGCCGAATTTCCGCGCGATCGACGCGTGCACGAGTTGTTCGAAGAGTGCGTCGTCGCTGCGCCGAACGCAGTAGCGGTCGTATGCGAGCTCGGCACGCTGACCTACGCCGAACTCAACCGGCGAGCGAATCAGCTTGCACGGTGGCTGCTGGCGCGGGGATCGGAGCCGGGGGACTGTGTTCCCGTGGCAATGGCGCGCTCCGGGCACATGCTCATCGTGCAGATCGCCATACTCAAGATAGGATCTGTGTACGTACCCATCGATCCGGAGCTCCCGGCAGAGCGGCTGGCTTTCATGATCCGCGATTGCAAGGCACGGCGAATCCTCGCGGACCGACCGATGCCGGCGGGTCTGAGCATCGACCCTGCGCAGTGGCTCGAATGCACGACGTATTCAGACGAAGTCGAGCTGCAACCGGGGGGCAACCTGCTGTTGCCGATCGGCGCATCTGTCGCGGCCTACGTGATGTATACCTCGGGCTCGACCGGAGCTCCGAAGGGAGTGATCGTCCCGCACCGAGCAGTGAATCGCCTGGTCATCAACAACGGCTACGCACACATTACAGCCGCCGACTGCATCGCTCACCACAGCAATCCTTCATTCGATGCTTCGACTTTCGAGATATGGGGTGCTTTGCTCAACAGTGCCAGAGTGCTGATCGTGCCGCAGGCTGCGGTGCTCGAAGCAGCGCATTTCGCGGACCTGTTGCGACAAGAGAATGTCACGGTGCTGTGGATGTCCGTCGGGCTGTTCAATCAATACATCGATGTGCTTGGGGATGTATTTGGGAGCCTGCGTTACCTGATCGTCGGCGGGGACAGGCTGGAGCCGGGAGCGATCCGACGAGTGCTGCGTGACAACCCGCCCCGTCACCTGCTCAATGGCTACGGACCCACAGAATGCACGACCTTCTCCACGACTTGCCTGATCGACGCCGTCGAGGAGGGCGCGACGAGCATAGCCATCGGCCGGCCGATCTCGAACGCACGGATCCACATTCTCGACCGACGCGGCAGAGCAGTACCGATCGGTGTGACCGGAGAGATCTACATTGGCGGGGACGGCGTGGCCCTTGGTTATCTGAACCGCCCCGAGCTGACAGCCGAGCGTTTCGTTGTCGACCCTTTTAGCGGCCAGCCCGAGTCGCGACTCTATCGGACGGGTGACTTGGGCCGCTGGCTACCTGACGGAATGATCGAGTTCCGGGGCCGTAACGACCTGCAAGTGAAAATTCGCGGATTCCGCATCGAGCTCGGTGAGATAGAAGCGCAGCTGCTGCGCCATCGGCAGCTCAAGGAAGCGGTCGTCATTGCATGTGAGGATGGGTCGAACGGCAAACGCCTCGTTGCGTACGTTGTGGCGAACGATCTGGCCAACGTTCCGGGCGCGGACGAGCTGCGTGCGCACCTCAAAGCCGCGCTGCCGGAATACATGCTGCCCAGCGCGTTCGTCGCGTTGCAGAGCATGCCGCTGACGGCAAATGGCAAGGTGGACCGCAGGGCGCTGCCGGCGCCGGAGCAGGACGCGTATGCGGGTCGCGATTACCAAGAGCCGCGGGGAGAAGTGGAAGAGCTGCTCGCGGGAATCTGGCAGGAGCTGCTGCGCGTCCCGCGAGTGGGCCGACAGGACAACTTTTTCGAGCTCGGTGGTCATTCGCTGCTCATCATTCAGATGATGGAACGGCTGCGCCGCAGAGGTCTGGCGGTCCAGGTGCGGCGGGTCTTCGAGTGCCGGACTCTGGCTGAGCTCGCCGAGGCTCTGTCGGACGCGCCGGCGAGCGGATTCGTGGTGCCTGCCAATCTCATTCCTGCAGGTTGTCAGTCGATCACGCCGCAGATGCTGCCGTTGATCGCCTTGGACGACGAGCACATCGAGCAGATCGTGCAGGCGGTGCCTGGTGGCTCAGCAAACATTCAGGACATCTATCCGCTGGCTCCGCTTCAGGAGGGAATTCTGTTCCACCACCTCCTGGATCGGGACGGCGGCGATCCGTATGTCTTGCCTACGGTCATGATGGCCTGCTCGCGGGCACGAGTCGATGAGTTCGTCGGCGCGTTGCAAGCTGTAGTGAACCGTCAGGACATCCTGCGCACAGCGGTATTGTGGGAGCAGTTGCCGCAGCCGGTGCAGGTCGTATATCGGCATGCGGCGTTGAGCGTCGAAGAAATGGCATTCGTTGAGGATCGCGATCCGGCGCAGCAGATCGAGGAGTGGCTGAATCCGGCGAGGTTGCACCTCGACATCCGACGGGCACCGATGATGAAGGTGGAGATCGCCCGTGAGCCGGGCGGTTCGCAATGGTACGTGGTGCTCAAGCTCCATCACATTGCCGTGGACGGGGTCGCGTTGCGCGCAATGATCTCCGAAGTGGTCGAACAGCTGGACGGCCGCGGGCGTTGCCTGCCCCAGCCGGTCTCCTACCGAGTTCACGTTGCGCAGTCACTGGCCTATAACCGGACCGACGATGCGGAGGCATTCTTCCGTCGCAAGCTCGCGGATGTCGTTGAGCCGACGGCGCCCTTCGGCCTGATTGGAGCGCGTGCAGACCTCACGCGGCTGGAGAAGGTGTCCGTCGATCTCGATCGGTCGCTTGCGATGCGTATCCGTGCGCGTGCACGCCGGCTCGGAGTCAGCGCTGCAACTATGTTTCACGCCGCGTGGGCGCTGGTGCTCGCGCAAACGAGCGGGCGTGAGGACGTGGTGTTCGGCACCGTCCTCCTTGGCAGACTACAGAGCGATGTTGGCGCCGAACAGAGTATCGGCCTGTTCATCAATACGCTGCCGTTGCGCCTACGGCTGGCTGACGTGCCGGCACGGGATTTCATCGAGCAGACGCAGCGGGAGCTCGTGGAACTGCTGCAGCATGAGCAGGCGTCCCTCGCACTCGCACAAAGATGCAGCGCTGTGCCGGGCGTGACCCCGCTCTTCAGCAGTCTGCTCAACTACCGGCATGCCGCAGCACGCCAGGACAAGGGTTGGAGTAGCGCGACCGGCCTCGAGGTGATCACGACACGCGACGGTACCAACTATCCAATCACCGTGTCGATCGACGATCTCGGTGACGTCTTCCGGCTAAGCGCGCACACGGATCGTCGCGTATCGCCGCCGCGCATTCTGGGATACCTGCAAACGGCAGTCGATTCGCTGCTGGATGCGCTGGAGAACGCACCGCAGACCCCCGTGCAGACGTTGACGGCGCTGCCAACTGCTGAGAGACATCAGGTCTTGGAACTTTTCAATGCGACGAGCGCGCCGCGACTGCGTGAGTCGCTGGTCCATGAATTGTTCGAGCAGCAAGCGCAACGAACGCCGCAGGCGACGGCGGTCGAGTACGGCAATCAACGGATCTCCTACGCGGAGCTGAATTGCAGAGCCAATGGACTGGCACGCGAGCTGCGTACACGAGG
>WUUC01083741.1_pt1 | contig 11754 bp, 15 predicted proteins | sample 6278441 | NCBI WGS metagenome assembly WUUC01 (sample SAMN13675441, study PRJNA597444) | soil metagenome | isolation source: soil | place: USA: Washington | collected 2017-10 | reverse complement strand
TGGCGCCGCCACGCTCGAGGAAGAAGTCGAAGTCCAAGTCGAAGCGCAAGACCAGAAGCCGGAGGTGAAATGGCAGTACGGATGAGGTTGACCCGCGTCGGGTCGAAGAAGAATCCGATCTACCGCGTCGTCGTCGCCGACTCGCGCTCGCCGCGAGACGGCAAGTTCATCGAGATCGTGGGTCGGTACAACCCGCAGACGGAGCCGTCGACGATCGAGTTCGACGAGTCGAAGGTCCGTGAGTGGCTGGGCAAGGGTGCGCTGCCGTCGAACGCGGTCTCTCGGCTGCTCAAGGCCAAGAACATCGGTTGACCGAGCTCGTCGCGTTCCTCGCCCGAAAGCTGGTCGACGATCCGGATGCGGTTCGCGTCGAGCAGGAGGATCGTGACGACGTGCTCGTCGTCCGGCTTCACGTTGCGCCCGACGACGTCGGGAAGGTCGTCGGCAAGCAGGGACGCATCGCGCGTGCACTGCGCACGGTCGTGCGAGCGGGCGGCGTGCGTGAGGGCCGTCGCGTGCTGCTCGAGATTGACGGCTGAGCACGTCGTGATCGGTCGCGTGGGTAGGCCTCACGGTCTCGAAGGTGCCTTCGTGGTCGACGATGCGAGCGATGATCCCGAGCGCTTCGCGGTCGGCGCGACGGTACTGCTCGACGGCGAGCCGGCGGTCGTCGAGGAGCGGAAACGTGCGGGCGGTCGCCTCGTCGTGCGGCTCGATCGGGCGGCGGCACGGGGCGCGTCCCTCGAGATCCGCCGCGATCAGCTGCCGCCGCCAGAAGCGGACGAGTACTACATCTTCCAGCTCGTCGGGCTGGACGTCGTCGAGGAAGGTGGTCGCACGCTCGGCCGCGTGCGCGACGTCGTCGCGGCCCCCGCCAACGACGTTCTCGAGCTCGACAGCGGGCGCGCGCTCCCGATGGTCGAGGACTGCGTTTTGAAGGTCGATCTCACCTCGCGGCGAATCCTCGTCGCGCGTGGCTTCGCCGACCCTGAGTAACCTCACGCTCCGTGCAGATCGACGTTTTCACTCAAGTTCCGCATGCGTTCGGCTGGATGACCGAGCAGCGGCCGCTCGCGGCCGTCCTCGGCACCGAGCTCGAGCTGCGGCTCTTCAACTACCGCGACACGACGCCGCTGCGCGCGGGGCAGGTCGACGACGAGCCGTACGGCGGCGGGGCGGGCATGGTCCTGCGCGTCGACGTTGTCGCCGCGGCGCTCGATGCGGTCTACGGGGAGCAGCCCGACCACCGGGTCGTGGCGCTCACACCGGGTGGCCGCCAGTTGACACAGGAGGTGGTGGAGGAGCTCGCCGCCGAAGAGAAGCTGACGCTGCTCTCGTCGCGCTTCGAAGGCTTCGACGAGCGGATCGTGCGGCACCTCGCCTCGGACGCGATCTCGATCGGCCCCTACGTGCTCTCGAACGGCGACCTAGCCGCAATGGCGGTCGTTGATGCGGTCGGCCGCCTGCTCCCGGGCGCGCTGGGCAGCGACGAGTCGGGTATCCACGAGAGCTTCTCGGCCGGCCTCGAGCGCGGGCTCGAGTATCCGCACTACACGCGTCCAGCCGAGTTCCGCGGCTGGCGCGTGCCGGAGATCCTCCGCTCCGGGGACCACGCCCGGATCGACGAGTGGCGGCTCGAGCAGAGCAAGCTGCGGAGCGTCGGCAGGTGAGGAACCCGATCGAGCGGCTCGGGTTGCCGCACGCCTGGACCGTCGCACTGGACTGGATCGTGACCATCGTCGGCGCGGTGGCGATCGTGCTGGCGATCAAGGCGTGGGTCGTCAATCCGTACCGGATCCCCACGAGCTCGATGGAGCCCCGGCTCCACTGCGCCCGGGCCGGACCGGGCTGTCTGGCCCGCTTCTCGGACCGCGTGCTCGCGAACCGCTTCATCTACCACCTTCAGGATCCGGAGCGGGGCGACATCGTCGTCTTCAACACGCCGGCGGCGGCCGAGCAGCACTGTCCGCCGGCCGGCACATTCGTCAAGCGGATCATCGGCCTGCCGGGCGAGATGTGGGAGCAGCGGGACGGCGACGTTTACATCAACGGGCTCCGGCTCGTCGAGCCCTACATCCCGAGGGAGCGAGAGGACTTCGGCACCTATCCCAGCCGCAGAATCCCGGCCGGCTCCTACTTCGTGATGGGAGACAACCGCACGCAATCGTGCGATTCGCGGGTCTGGGGCTTCGTGCCGAGGAAGAACCTGATCGGCAAGGTGTTCGCGACCTACTGGCCGCCGAACCGGATTTCCTTCCGCTAACATCCCGGCTCGGGCCGCTCCGGCCCTCCTTGTTATGAGCAACATCATCGAGTCCATCGAGCGCGCCCAACTACGCGACGGAATTCCGCAGTTCAAGGCAGGAGACACCGTCCGCGTCCACTTCCAGGTGATCGAGGGCCAGCGCCGGCGGGTTCAGGTCTTCGAAGGGATCGTGATCAAGCGCCAGGGGTCGGGTGTCCGCGAGACGTTCACCGTTCGCAAGCAGTCGTTCGGCGTCGGCGTGGAGCGGACGTTCCCGCTGCACTCGCCGAAGATCGAGCGGATCGAAGTGATGGCGATCGGCGACGTCCGGCGCGCGAAGCTCTACTACCTGCGCGAGAAGGTCGGGAAGAAGGCGCGGGTGCGCGAGAAGCAACAGCGCCCGGGTGCCGTAGCGCCCGCGGGAGTGGTGGAGCTGACGGAGCCCGCGACGGAGGAGGCTCCCGCCGCCACCGAGGCAGGCGATCTCCCGCCGGACACGGCTCCTTCGGCCGCCGATGCGACGCGAGCCGTGGCCGAAGCCGACGCCGTCGTCGAGCCGGACGAAGAGGCCGCTGTGGACGAAGAGCCTCAGCCGGCCGAAACGACCAGATAGCTCCGGGCGGCGGGCAGACCCGCTCGCCCGATCTTCGCCACAGTTGGCGCGCGCCTTCGTCTCGAAACTGCGCCGGCGACGGGACACGGCAGGCGGCGGCGCTATCCTCGCCCGATGCCGATCTCGACGGGCCAGCGGCTTCTTCGCTTCGACCGGAGGCTCGGCGCCCGGTTCGTGGCCGGCGCGGACGAGGCAGGGAGGGGCTCGCTCGCGGGACCGTTGGTCGTCGCGGGCGTCCTGCTCGATTACGAGCGGCTTCGGGATCATCGCGTTCGGCCGCTTGCGTCGCTGAACGACTCGAAGCAGCTCTCGCCCGACCAGCGACAGCAGCTCTTCCACGCGGTCGTCGCCTGCGCATCGAAGATCTCGGTGCGGATCTTCTGCGCGCGCGAGATCGACGCGAACGGTCTCCACCGTTCCAACCTCGCCGGGCTGCGCCAGGCGCTAGCCGCGCTCGCCCCGCCGGCCGAGGTCTGCCTCGTCGACGGCTTCCGGCTGGGCCCGACCGCGCCCGACCATCGGGCACTCGTCGACGGCGACACGAAGAGCGCTGCGATCGCGGCAGCGTCGATCATCGCCAAGGTCGTCCGCGACCGGACGATGCGGCGGATGGATGCGCTCTTTCCGCACTATGGCTTCTCCTCGCACGTCGGCTACATCACGCCGAGCCACTCGGCGGCCGTCCGGGCACGCGGCCCTTCCCACATCCACCGCCTGTCGTTCCAGGCGCTCTGCTACGAGGACGTTGGCGAGGCGGGGGTCAGGGCGGCGAGCTGAGCGCCGCGCGCTCTGGCACTACCGCTTGCGCGGCTTCCGCATCCTCGGCAGCAACGTCTGGCTCGCCGGGTGCGAGCTGGACCTGATCGTCCGCCGTGGCAGGAGACTGGTCTTCGTCGAGGTCAAGTCGAAGTCGGGACCCGGATTCGGCCTCCCGGAGGCGATGGTTGACCGGGGCAAGCAGCGTCGCCTCGTTCGCGCGGCGGAGACATGGCTCGCCCGCAACCCCGAATCGAGAGGTCTTGACGTCTCCTTCGAGGTGGCTGCGGTCGAGCGCGAGCGCGTGCGGCGCGTGCCGCTAGGAGATCCGGGGTGAGGGCCGAAGACGTCCAGGATCGTGGCGCGAACGCAGGATGCCCTCTACGGCGAGATCGATCTCGAGCTCTCGTGGTCGGAGCAGGCGCTCCCTGAGCGCGAACGGACGAAACACGTTCATCGGCTCCACCCGTACCTCGGCAAGTTCATCCCGCAGCTCGTCGAGGCCCTCCTCGAGCGATACGTCCCGCGCGGCGGCAACGTGCTCGACCCCTTCGCCGGCTCAGGCACGACGCTCGTGCAAGCGCTGGAGAGCGGCTACGACGCGACCGGTGTCGACATCGCGGCATTCAACGCGCTGCTGATCCGCGTCAAGACGAGCGAGTACAACCTGTTCACGCTCGAGCACGAGCTGCGTGACATCTCGGCGCGAATGGATGGGAGCTCAAACGAGCGGAAGGATGAACACCGCTCACCGTACATGCGCCGCTGGTATGCGCCGCAGGCGGCTGCCGATCTTCTCAGTTTTCGTTCGCTCGTCGACGAGTACGAGCACGCGGACGTGATGCGTGTAGTGCTTGCGCGCGCTGCCCGGTCGGCACGCCGCACGACCCACTTCGACCTCGACTTCCCACGCTCGCCGCAGCGCGAGCCGTACTGGTGCCATAAGCACAAGCGGGAGTGCCGGCCCGTCGAGCAGGCCGCGCACTTCCTCCGCCGCTACGCGCTCGACACCGCGGCACGGGTGAAGTCGTTCGCCCGCTTACGCGGGCGCGGGCGGACCGCGGGCGTGCTTCATGGGGACGCGCAGGCGCTCGACCTCGGAGGTCCCTACGACGCGGTGATCACCTCGCCGCCGTACCCGGGACTGATCGACTATCACGAGCAGCATCGCTACGCGTACGAGTTGCTCGGTCTCGAGGACCGGGGGACGCAGGAGCTTGGTCGCGGAACCTCGAGAGCCGCGATCGACCAGTACATCTCGGGCGTCGCGAAAGTACTGGAGCGCTCGGGGAAGTCCATGCGCATGGGCGCACCGGTCGTGATCGTCATCAACGACAGGCGCGATCTCTACCCGGAAATCCTTGAGCGTGCGGGGCTGCAACTCGAGCATCGTGTCCGCCGTCACGTAAACCGACGCACCGGACGTCGCGCGGGCGAATTCTTCGAAGACATCTTGGTTGCTCGGCGACCGACGCAGAACTGACACGAAGCTGACACGGACACGTGACGGGTTCGTCCGTACGGTGGCTGTGTGCTTGCACGCGCCGTCACGCACGCGCTCGTCGGACTCGAGGCCCGGAAGGTCGAGGTCGAGGCGCACCTGCAGGGCGACACGCCGGCGTTCACGATCGTCGGCCTCGCAGATCGCGCCTGCCAAGAGGCGAAAGAGCGGGTCCGTAGCGGCGTCCGCTCGGCGGAGTGCGAGTGGCCACGCGGTCGCATCACGGTCAACCTCGCGCCGGCCGCGCTTCGCAAGGAGGGATCCGGTTTCGATCTGCCAATCGCGCTCGCGGTGCTTGCCGCATCCGGTCAGGTTCCGCGACGCGAGCTGAGCCAGCACGCGGTCCACGGAGAGCTGGCGCTTGACGGGCGGATCCGCGCGGTCCCCGGTGTGTTCGCAGTTGCAGAGGGAGCGCGCCGCGCTCGGATCCCGCGCATCATTTGCGCCGCTCGATCTGCAGGCGAGGCCGCGCTCGCCGGCATCGAGCCGGTGCCGGTGTGGCATCTCGCCGAGGCGATCGCGTACCTCCGGGGCGAACACGATCCCGAGCCGATACCGCAGCGAAACGGCACTCGTCCGCCGCCTGGCCCTGATCTCGCGGACGTCCGCGGGCAGGAACGCGCACGCCGGGCGCTCGAGATCGCGGCGGCCGGAAGACACAACCTGCTGCTCGCCGGTCCGCCGGGCACCGGAAAGACCATGCTGGCGCGCCGGCTACCGGGTCTCCTTCCGGCGCTCGGCGAAGAGGAGTCGCTCGAGGTGACGCGGATCCACTCCGTGGCCGGGCTCCTGCGTCCTGAGCACCCGCTGATCACGACACCGCCGTTTCGAGCGCCGCACCACACGGCGTCTGCCGCCGCGATCGTCGGCGGCGGACGCGGCCCGCGCCCCGGCGAGGCGAGCCTCGCGCATCGCGGAGTCCTGCTGCTCGACGAGCTGCCCGAGTTCGTGCGGCCGGCGCTCGAGGCGCTTCGCCAACCGCTGGAGGACGGGGTGATCAGCGTCGCGCGTGCGGAAGGGACGGCGCTCTATCCGGCGTGCTTCCAGCTGGTCGGGACCATGAACCTCTGCCCGTGCGGCGCACGCGGCGACCCGGCCGCGGCGTGCACGTGCTCGGGTCAGCGGCTCGCCGCGTACGCGAACAAGCTCTCGCGCGCACTGCTCGACCGGTTCGATCTGATCGTCGTCGTCCCGCGTCCACGAGCGCCTGATCTCGCAGCACCGCCTGGAGAACTGTCAGCGCCTGTGTGCGAGCGGGTTCATGCGGCGCGCGCACGGCTCGACGGCGGCGGCTCGACGTGGGCGTCTGCAGCGCAGGAGCTGCTCACGCGCGCGGTCGAGCAGCTGCCGTTGTCCGGCCGCGGGCGCAGTCGTGTCGCGCGCGTGGCGGCGACGCTGGCGGCGCTGGCGGCCGCGGACGACATCGACGCTGAGCACGTCGCCGAGGCGCTCTCGTACCGCGCCCCGAAGGAGCTGACGTCGCTGTGACCGAGCTCGCGCAGGCGGCGTACGCCGCCGAGAAGGGAACGGATGCACGCAGCGGCGTTCGCGACGCAAAATTTCCGGCGTACGCCCGCGCCTTCGACAGCGCTCGGTACCTGCGGGCGCTCCGAGCACGCGGCTTCAGGTGGCTCGCTCGCGCCGACCCGTGGTTCCCGCCGTTGCTCGCTGCCGTCCACGACCCGCCTGCCGGCTTGTTCCTCCGCGGCTCCTCGCAGCCGGAGCTGCTCTCGCGCCCAGCCGTCGCCATCGTCGGTGCACGCGCCTGCTCGGCCTACGGTGCGCAGGTCGCGCGGATGCTCGGCCGCGAGCTCGCTCGCGCGGGTCTCGTGGTCGTGAGTGGGCTCGCGCGCGGCATCGACGGTGAAGCGCACCGCGGCGCACTCGAGGCGGACGGCGCGACGGTCGCTGTGCTCGGCTGCGGCATCGACCGCGACTATCCGGCCGCGCATGCCGAGCTTGCGCGGCAGATCGTGAGCAAGGGGCTCGTCATCGGCGAGTACGCACCCGGTGTCGAGCCCGCGCCGTGGCGCTTCCCGGCTCGGAACCGGATCATCGCCGGTCTCTGCCCGCTCACGATCGTCGTCGAAGCGCGCGAGCGCAGCGGCGCGCTGATCACCGCCGATTTCGCGCTCGAAGAGGGGCGGGAGGTGTTCGCGTGCCCGGGCGAGATCACATCCGCGCTGAGCGCCGGCACGAACGAACTGCTTCGGATCGGCGCAACGCCGCTCACGCGGACAGAAGACGTGCTCCAGCACTTCGGCCTCGCCGCCGACCCGGCGCCCGCTGCAGAGGTGGGGGAGGACGCGGTCACGGTGTTGGCCCGGCTCGACGCGGCGATGACGGCCGACGAGCTCGTTCGAGCGTGCGGCATCGACGCCGCTCGTACTGCCGTCGCGCTTTCGGAGCTCGAGCTCGCAGCGCTGGTCGTCAACGCGGACGGTGTCTACAGGAGAACGCCGACGTGACTACGATCGCGACGTGGCGTCGTTCTGGCTCGAGGAGCCCGCCGAGCCGTTGCCTCGACGCACGCTCGCGGGCGACCCCGACGTCGAGATCGTCGGCGGCGGCGTCACCGGTTGCTCGTGCGCGCTCGCCCTAGCGGAGGCGGGCCTGCGCGTCCGGCTGCACGAGGCGCGGGAGATCGCCGGCGGCGCGAGCGGTCGGAACGGAGGCTTTGCCCTTCGCGGCGGCGCGATGGCGTACGACCAGGCGCGGGAACAGTTCGGGCCTGCGTGGGCACGCAGTTACTGGGATCTCACTGAGCACGCGCTCCGACGCATGGCGGAGCTGGCCGGCGACGCCTTCCGGCACGTCGGGAGCCTGCGGCTGGCCGCGGACGACGCAGAAGTAGCCGACGTGCGGTCCGAGTACGACATGCTGACGAGCGACGGCTACGCCGCAGAGTGGCTTGAAGTAGACGATCTGCCGCCTTCCTTGCGCGGGCGCTTTCCAGCGGCGCTGCTCCATCCGCCGGACGGCGCGCTCCAGCCTGCGCGGTGGGTCCGTCGTCTCGCGCGGCGCGCCGCGGATGCCGGCGCAGAGCTGCGCGAGCACAGTCCGGTCTCCTCGCTGGACGACTTGTCCGCGCCGTACGTTGTGATCGCGACCGACGGCCACACGCGCGGCCTGGCCCCCGAGCTCGACGCGCGGATCCAGCCGACCAGAGGGCAGGTGATCGTCACCGAGCCCCTCCACGAGCTTCTCTTCGACCGGCCGCACTACGCGCGCCACGGACTCGAGTACTGGCAGCAAACGCCGGATCGGCGCCTCGTGATCGGAGGCTGGCGCGACGCCGCGCTCGAGCAGGAGTGGACGGCCGAGGAGACGATCACGCCCGTCGTCCAGGAGCGGATCGAGTCGGCGGTGCGCGACCTACTCGGCGAACTGCCCGAGATCACGCACCGGTGGGCCGGCATCTGGGGGACGACGCGGGACCTGCTGCCGCTCGTCGGGCCTCTGCCCGAGAACGATCGCGTCTGGGTCTCCGCCGGGTACTCGGGCCACGGCAACGTGCTCGGATTCGCCTGTGGCGAGCTGGTCGGGCGCGCATTGGCGGGCGACCGTGACGCATTGCTCGCCGGCCTCGCGCCGGGGCGCACGACCGCCTAGGAAGCGAACTCGGGCAGCTCGAGGTCGGCCGCCCGCTCGAGCGCCGCCAGCGCAATCGCGAGATCCTGGATCGCGAGGCCGGTCGAATCGAAGACGGTCGCCTCCTCGGGCGAACGTCGCCCCTCGGCCGATCCGGCGAGCACGTCGCCGAGCTGCGTCACGTCCTCGCGCGCGAGCAACCCTGCCTCCACTGCCTGCGCGAGGTCGCCGTTATGGCTCGCCTGCTCCCAGTCGTCGCAGAAGGCACGCACGCGCGCGAGCTCGGCGGCCGCGATCTCCTGCTTTCCGGGCCCGTCGGCGCCCATCAGGCTCACGTGCTGCCCTGCGCGCACCGACCCTTCGGGGAACAGGACGCGCTTTCCGGGAGTGACCGTGACGACGACGCCCGCGGCGAGCGCTTCGTCCTGCGACTCCGCGACGCCCGCTCCTAGCTCCGACGCGACGGCCTCCGCCCGCGCGCGCTCCAGGTCCCAGAGCAGCACCGGTCGGCCCACAGCCGCGAAGGTTCGCGCCGCGGCGCGGCCGTTCACCCCTGCTCCGACGACGACCGCGGTGCCGGCGTCCGCGCGCGCCAGCGTCTCCGCCGCCAGGACGGCGGCCGCGCCCGTGCGGAGCGCGGTCACCGCACCTGCATCCAGCACGGCGCGGAGCGTCCCATTCGTCGCGTCCGACAGCAGCACGAGCCCCATCACCGTCGGCAGGTCGTGGGCCGGGTTCCCCGGAAACGACGTCACCCACTTCAGCAGCGCGTGGCCGCCGCCCAGCGCGGGCATCGCGCGGAAGTCGCCGGCCGGGTAGGCGGGCACGTAGACCTTCGGCGGCATCGTCCAGTCGCCGCGGGAATACGCGACGAACGCGTCGCGAACCGCGCCGAGCGCGCGCTCAGGAGACACGGCGCGCTCCACGTCGGCGCCGCTGAAAAACGGAACCAGCGGAACGGAGCTCAAACCGCTCTGACGGCCGCGATCAGCTTCTCGAGCGCGGCCTTCGCGTCGTCGAACAGCATCACCGTCTTCGGGTCGTAGAAGAGCGGGTTGTCGACGCCTGCAAACCCGGTCGCAAGCGAACGCTTGATCACGACGACGTTGTGCGCGCGGTCGACATCGAGAATCGGCATCCCGTAGATCGGGTTTCCGGGCTGGTTCCGGGCAGCCGGGTTGACGACGTCGTTGGCGCCGACGACGACCACGACATCCGTCTTCGGGAACTCGGGGTTGATCTGCTCCATCTCGAAGAGCTCGTCGTAGGGGACGTTCGCTTCGGCGAGGAGCACGTTCATGTGTCCTGGCATCCGGCCGGCGACGGGATGAATCGCATAGCGGACGTCGACGCCCTTCGCCTCGAGCATCGCCCCGAGGTTGTGGATGTCGTGCTGAGCCTGCGCAACGGCGAGCCCATACCCGGGCACGAAGACCACGCGCCGCGCGTACGCCAGCATGAACGCGATGTCGTCGGGCGACGCCATCCGAACGCTGCCACCGTCGGCTCCGGCCGCCGCCACCAATGGCCCGGAAGGCGCGGCGCCGAAGGCGCCGAAAAGCGTCTGCACGAGGGGTCGGCCCATCGCGCGGCCCATCAGGATCGTCAGCAGCGTTCCCGACGCGCCGACGAGCGTGCCGCCGATGATCAGCGCCGTGTTGTCGAGGACGAAGCCGGTCGACGCGGCCGCCAGACCGGTGCACGCGTTCAGGAGTGAGATCACGACCGGCATGTCTGCGCCGCCGATCGGGAGCACGAACAAGACACCGAGCACGGCCGCGCCGACGAACAGGAGCACGAGCCAGATCCCGTCCTCGGTCATTGCCGTCAGCACGAGCAGCGCAATCAGCGCGACGGCGAGCAGCGCGTTGAACGCGTTCTGCGCCGGAAAGACGAGCGGCCGCCCCGGGAGGACGTCTTGCAGCTTGCCGAAGGCGACCAGCGAGCCCCAGAAGCTGGCCGAGCCGATCAGCGCCGAGAACAGGATCCCGACGATCACGTCGCCGCCGAGCTGATCCGGCAGCGCCGCCTGGCGGTGGAACTCGGCCGCGGCGATCAACGCCGCCGCACCGCCGCCGACGCCGTTGAACAGCGCGACCATCTGCGGGATCGCGGTCATCTTCACTGCGCGAGCCGAGAGCAGGCCGACGACGGTGCCAACCGCCATCCCGGCGAGGATCAGCCAGTACTCGTCGAGCTCGTCGATCAGGAACGTGAACGCAATCGCGATCGCCATCCCGACGGCCGCGATCCAGTTCCCGGAGCGCGCCGTCCGCGGGTGCGACAACCGCTTGATGCCGACGACCAGCAGAATCGCCGCGACGAGATAGGCGAGATCGATCCAGGTCCGGCTCATTCGACGTCGTCGTCCGGACGCCGCTGCTTGAACATCTCGAGCATCCGGTCGGTGACGAGGAAGCCGCCGACGACATTGATCGTGCCGAACACGACGGCGACGAAGGCGAACGCCTTCTCGAGGTTCGAGTCGGCGGTCCCCGCAATCAACATCGCGCCGATGAGGACGATCCCGTGGATCGCGTTCGTGCCGGACATCAACGGCGTGTGCAACATCGTCGGCACCTTCGAGATCACCTCGAAGCCGACGAAGATCGCGAGCGCGAACACCGTCAACTCGGCGACGAGCTGTGCGTTCACGCGGCCACCTCGGTGCGAGTCACGCACGCGCCCGCAGTGATCTCGTCCTCGAAATCGAGCCGAAGCTCACCCTCAGGAGCCAGATGTGTCAGCAGCGCGCTGACGTTGCGCGCATACAGGCGGGACGCGTCGGACGGCATCGTGCTCGGCACGTTCGTCAGCCCGATGATCGACACGCCGTCGACGACCAGCTCCTCTCCCGGCTTCGTCAGCTCGCAGTTGCCGCCCGTCTCGGCTGCGAGGTCGACGATCACGGAGCCTGGTTTCATCGCCCGCACGGCGTCCGCTGGAATCAGCCGAGGCGCAGGTCGTCCCGGGACAGCGGCCGTCGTGATCACGACGTCAAACTCGGGGATCCGCTGCTCTAGAGCTTGCTGCTGCCGACGCTGTTCG